>Ga0255338_1001229_pt1 | contig 51648 bp, 47 predicted proteins | sample MeOH1_35cm_T4_19_FD_203715 | JGI IMG/M metagenome (GOLD analysis project Ga0255338, IMG submission 203715) | Sandy soil microbial communities from University of British Columbia, Vancouver, Canada - MeOH1_35cm_T4_195 | ecosystem: Engineered > Artificial ecosystem > Sand microcosm > Unclassified ... | reverse complement strand
TCGCCTTCCATGCCTCGCCGGCTGGCGGCAATGGCGCGCTCATCAGCAAGCCGATATCGGGCAGCCCGTCGGGGACATTGCGGTGGCGCCGGTCGGCATTGACCGTCGCCGCGCCGGTCATGTCGAATCTGCCGCCGTCTTCCGTGATCTCGTAATGATCGACCTCGGTTTCGTCTGGATCGAAATTGAGTTGGCGCCGTGCCGGCTCATCCTTGCGGCGAGCGAAGGTATCGCTGATGTCGTCAGGGCGCCATGCCCGGTTATCGGCGCGCCCAAGATCCGCCTGCCGCCGCCTGCTCAAGCGCAGATGGGTGCCCATGACGCCCGGAATGAAAATGATCGGGATCACCCAATCCGGCGGTACGGTCAGGATGACCCGGCGCTTGTCGGTCGACGGCGTCAGGGCGATGGTCGCACCGGCATGGCCGCCGATTTCTTCGCCGGTTTTCATGTGGATGCGATCAGTTGCCACTTGCTGCCTCCAGAATCTGAATCATGAGGTTGTCGGCTTCCAGGCTTTTCCGGATCCCGGACATGCATTCGCCGGCTTGCCTACAAGAGTGTCTGCAGCAATTTAGAAAATCTATGAGACGATTCTGAATATGATTTTCATTTCCCTATTACAACCAGAGAAGTGATACATACCAATAATGATAAATTCGATGCGTGTGGGTGCCGGGGGTCAGGCCCCGGGCATTCAGCCAGGAAGGCGTAGGGGAGATGGAATGAAGCGCGCTTGATGGTTGGACATGTCCATGCCATGTCTTTGCGCTGAAGGTGCTTTCGTGGAGGTTCCGGAGAACCTGGAACGCTTCTCCGGAAAAACAAAACCGACGGCTGCTTGCGCAGTGCGTCGGTTTGAGCGTTACAACAAGTTGTTGCTCACCCGGTGGTGCTGGGTGGCTTCTTATGCATGGCGGAGAGGGTGGGATTCGAACCCACGGTACCGTCGCCGGTACGCCTGATTTCGAGTCAGGTACATTCGACCACTCTGCCACCTCTCCGGTAACTTGGTCGACCTTGCGGCGAAAGCAAGATTATAGCGATATCGCCATAGGCAATGCAAGCGGCTTTCGCAAGATTTTTTACGCTTCCACTTGCAGCGTCGTGACGCCGCCCATGTACGGCTGCAGCGCCTTCGGCACCGTCAGCGAACCATCCGCATTCTGGTAGTTCTCCAGGATGGCCACCAGCGTGCGGCCCACGGCCAGGCCCGAGCCGTTCAGCGTGTGCACGAGTTCCGGCTTGCCCTGCCCCGCGCGGAAACGGGCCTGCATGCGGCGCGCCTGGAAGTCGCCCATGTTCGAGCACGAACTGATCTCGCGGTACGTGTTCTGCGCCGGAATCCACACCTCGATGTCATAGGTCTTGGTGCTCCCGAAGCCCATGTCGCCCGTGCACAGCACCACGGTGCGGAACGGCAACTCCAGCTTCTTCAGGATGGCTTCGGCGTGGCCGGTCATCTGCTCCAGCACGTCCATCGACTGCTCGGGCGGCACCACCTGCACCATCTCCACCTTGTCGAACTGGTGCTGGCGGATCATGCCGCGCGTGTCCTTGCCATACGAGCCCGCTTCCGACCGGAAGCACGGGGTGTGGGCCACAAAGCGCAGCGGCAGCTTGTCACCGGCCACAATGGCGTCGCGGACGATGTTGGTCAGCGGCACCTCGGCGGTCGGGATCAGGTAGAAATTCTCGATGGCGTCCTGGCCGTCCTGGCCGTCCTCGCCGCCCACCTTGCGCGGCACCTTGAACAGGTCTTCCTCGAATTTGGGCAGTTGGCCCGTGCCGCGCATCGATGCGGCATTGACGATGTACGGCACGTACGTCTCGGTGTAGCCATGCTCGATGGTATGGGTGTCCACCATCAGTTGCACCAGCGCGCGATGCATGCGCGCCAGGCCACCACGCAGGAAGGTGAAGCGCGAGCCCGTCACGCGCGTGGCCGTCTCGAAATCGAGACCCAGCTTCGCGCCCACGTCCACGTGGTCCTTGATCTCGAAGTCGAACGTGCGCGGCGTGCCCACGCGGCGCACCTCCACGTTGCCGGTTTCGTCGTCGCCCACGGGCACGCTCGCATCCGGCAGGTTCGGGATCGACAGCATGGCGTCGCTGATCTGCTCCTGGATCTCGGCCAGGCGGTGGGCAGACGCCTTCTGCGCGTCGCCAATGCCGGCCACCTCGGCCATCGGGCCCGAGGCGTCCTCGCCGCGTCCCTTGAGCATGCCGATCTGCTTGGACAGGCTGTTGCGGCGCGCCTGCAGTTCCTCGGTCTGGGTCTGCAGTTGCTTGCGTTCGGCCTCCAGGGCCTGGAACGTTGCCACGTCGAGTTGAAAACCGCGCGTGGCCAGCCGTTGGGCCACGGCGTCGATGTCTTTGCGGAGCAGCTGGATGTCGAGCATTGTTGCGGGAGCGATGGGTGTGCAGTACCGGCGACATGCCGGCGATGCGCGCCATTTTACTGCACCGGCATGCCCCGCCGCGACCGAGTCAGCCGCGAATTGCTGCGTTGTTCTGCGTTTTCAGAATCTTCTCAGTCGTTCTGACCGCGCTTTTCGTCCCGCTGCGCCTGGTGCCACGCGGCGTCCAGGTCGCGCAGGTGCCGCAGCTTGTCGGCGATCTTGCCCTCCAGGCCGCGCGGCGTGGGCTGGTACCAGTCCTGCCGGCGCAAGTCGTCCGGCAGATAGTGCTCGCCGGCCGCGTAGGCTTCGGGTTCATCGTGCGCGTAGCGGTAGGCGTGGCCATAGCCCAGCTCCTTCATGAGCCGGGTCGGCGCGTTGCGCAGGTGCACCGGCACCTGCCGCGACTTGTCCTTGGCCACGAAGGCCCGCGCGGCGTTGTAGGCGTTGTAGCCGGCATTGGACTTGGGCGCCACGGCCAGGTACAGCAGCGCCTGCGCCAGCGCCAGCTCCCCCTCGGGCGAACCGAGCCGCTCGTAGGTCTCGGCGGCATCCAGTGTGATGCGTGCGGCACGCGGATCGGCCAGCCCGATGTCCTCCCATGCCATGCGCACGATGCGCCGCGCCAGGTAGCGCGGATCGGCGCCGCCGTCGATCATGCGGCAGAACCAGTACAGCGCGCCATCGGGGTCCGAGCCGCGCACGGACTTGTGCAGCGCGCTGATCTGGTCGTAGAACGCATCGCCGCTCTTGTCGAAACGGCGCAGGTTCTCAGATAGCGCGCTGCCCAGCAGCGCCGTGTCGATGCGGTCCTGGCCCGCGTTGCGCGCCGCCCGGACCACGATCTCGATATTGTTCAGCAGCTTGCGGCCGTCGCCATCCGCCGAGCCGACGATCAGTTGCAGCGCCTCGTCCTCCCACGTCACGCCGCCCAGCTCCAGGCTGGCGCGCAGGGCCAGCTGCGTCAGCTCGGCGTCGTCCAGGCTCTTGAGCACGTAGACCGCCGCGCGCGACAGCAACGCGCCGTTGACCTCGAACGACGGATTTTCCGTGGTGGCGCCGATAAACGTGAACAGGCCGCTCTCCACGTGCGGCAGGAAGGCATCCTGCTGGCTCTTGTTGAAGCGGTGCACCTCGTCCACGAAAACCAGCGTGCGGCGGCCATGGGCGCGGTATTGCTCGGCGCGCTCCACGGCCTCGCGGATGTCCTTGACGCCCGAGAGCACCGCCGAGAGCGCGATGAACTCGGCATCGAACGCATCGGCCATCAGCCGCGCCAGCGTGGTCTTGCCCACGCCTGGCGGGCCCCACAGGATCATGGAATGCGGCTCGCCGGACGCGAACGCCACGCGCAACGGCTTGCCCGGCCCCAGCAGGTGCTGCTGGCCGATGACCTCGTCGATGGTGCGCGGGCGCAGGCGTTCGGCCAGCGGCTGCCGGGAATGTTCGGGGGGGTCGGAGAACAGCGAATCCGCCACGATGGTTCAACCTCTTTCAGTCTGTGCGCGCGGCCTGGCGCCGCGCGGAACGTGACAGTGTAGACGATCACTGGAAGGGCTAAAGAATCCTCCAATGTTGCCGATATCGTCCAATGGCCCGCGTCTTCCCCCGCACCGCGTGGCAGACATTGATCGGTTATCTAGTCCGAGGATCCCTATGCTGCGTTACCGCATGCTGTTGTTCAAGATGTCCAGGCTCGCGAGCAAGAACAAGCTCAACGGCGTGGAAGAAATCTCGCTGGCAGGGCAGTTTTCCGAGCTGATCAAATCACAGGAAGACGCCGACCGCCTGATCCCTGATCTGGTGGATCATGAGAATCCGCAAGTGCGCCGCATTGGTCTCTCGGCCATCCGGCGCTCGCGCCGCTTTGGCGGCCGGCTGCTGATGCCCGCGCTGCTGCGCCGGCTGGCCGACGTGGAAGGCTGGCTGCGCCACGACGCCGTGTGGATCGTCCAGGAGGCCCAGCTCGATGGCGCCGAACTGCGCGCCGCACTGCGCCGCCTGGCCGGCAACGTGCGCCTGCCGCAGGATGCGGTACGGGCCAAGGCCAATCCGGCCGACGCCCCGCTGCATGCCGCCGTGCGGGCGCGCCAGGCGCTGGACGTGCTGATCAAGAAATCGGCTGAAGCGCACAATGCGGCACTCGCGGCCGGCGGCGGCCTGCCCGGCGCCAACGATGGCCAGCCCTATGCCCAGGGATCGGTTGGCCATATCGGTGCCGTGCACCGGCAGTTGCAGCGCAAGATCGCGGGCCGCAAGCTCAATAGCAGCACCAAGCTGCGGTTCAAGAAAGTGGAGAGTCAGTATCCGCCGAACGACAACCGCCGCTTCCTGCTCTGACGGGCGAAGCGTGGCGCCGCGCCTTGCGCGGCGTCAGCCCTTGGCGCGTTCGGCCAGGGTCTTCATGGCATCCGCGGGCAGCGGACCATGGCAAGTGCGCTCGCCGCCGGCCACGCCCACCACCAGCCACACCTTGTCCGGCGCATCGGCCGGATGGAGCAGCCATGCCGGCCCGCGCGCCGCATTGCTGGCAGGCAGGTCTTCCAGCACCCCGCTGTGCGGTGATTGCAGCAGCGTGGCGCATTCCGTCTGCGGCACCCGCGTGGCCTTGAGGAAATCGGCGTTGCCTAGCACCTCGGGCATTGCCGTGTCCGAGGCGCGCAGGAACGCATCCACGTCGAAGCGGCTGGCCCCGGTCTGGGCGCACGCGGCCAGCAGCAGCGCGCCGGCCAGCACGCCACCCCTGGCGGCCAGCCTGCGTGGATTCAGCTTGGACGGCAAGGCATCGGCGGGCATGGTGGTCCTCATTGCTTCATCACATCGGCACCCTTCGGCACCGTGAAGCGGAACGTGTCCGCCGGCAGCGACGGATTCTTCTGCATGGCCGAGAAGGTCAGCAGCGTGGTGTTGCCAAATGCGTCGCGCAATTCCATGGCCTCGAGGTTGCCGCCCTTGAAGCCGATCTGGATCTTCTCGAATTGCGTGTCCCTGGACTTCGGCGTCAGTTCCAGCCATTCCACGCCGTCGCGCGTGGCGCCGTTCTTCACGTCGAAGTTCTTTGTCAGGTCGTTGCTGCCGAACAGGATCGCGGCCGGGCTGGAGCCCAGCGCGTTGTCCAGCTTGCGCTCGGTCACCTGGTTCAGATCTTTATCGTAGATGAACAGCGTCTGGCCGTCGGCCTGAAGCAGTTGGTCATAGGGCTTGGTGTAGCGCCAAGTGAACTTGCCAGGCCGCGAAAACGCGAACGTGCCGCTGGAGGTGCCACCCGCCTTGACCTCGCCGCCCTGCCCTTTCACCTGCTTCTGGGTGAATTCGCCACGCGCGGTCTTCACGGTGGTCACAAAGCTCTGCAACTGGTCGGTGGCCGCGGCCTGGGCGGCCGGCATGGTGGCTGCCGCCAGCGCCAGCACCGCACCAATCGACGCACAAATCGACACGCGGGTCGATGCGAAAATGCGATGTCGCATGGAGTCAGCCTTTCTTGAGTGGTGAATGCCCGGTTAGAGCCGGGCGCGCGGCGCCAGATTCCTGTGACGACGGTAACGGTATGTTACCCGTCACTTTTGCGTCCCGCCAAACGTGACGGGCCAGACTCAGTCATCGTCGCGGGCACCCGCCCCGGCGCCTGCCGGTATCAGGATGTCGCGGTTGCCGTTGCCGGACATGGCCGAGACCAGCCCGGCCTTTTCCATGTCCTCCAGCAGCCGCGCGGCGCGGTTGTAGCCGATGCGCAGGTGGCGCTGCACCAGCGAGATCGAGGCCCGGCGGTTCTTGACCACCACCTCCACGGCCTGGTCGTAGAGCGGATCGGCCTCGCCGCCACCGCCGCCAATGCCGGCCCCGCCGCCCAGGCTGTCGCCCGCGCTGTCGCCGTCCACCAGGCCGCCTTCGAGAAGGCCCTCGATATAGTTGGCCTCGCCGCTTTCCTTGAGCTTCTGCACCACGCGGTGGACTTCTTCATCGGACACGAAGGCCCCGTGCACGCGCACCGGCAGGCCGGTACCGGGCGCCAGGTAGAGCATGTCGCCCATGCCCAGCAGCGCCTCGGCGCCCTGCTGGTCCAGAATGGTCCGCGAGTCGATCTTGCTGCTGACCTGGAACGCGATCCGAGTGGGCACGTTGGCCTTGATCAGGCCGGTGATCACGTCCACGGACGGGCGCTGCGTGGCCAGCACCAGGTGCAGGCCAGCCGCGCGGGCCTTCTGTGCGATGCGGGCGATCAGTTCCTCGACCTTCTTGCCCACCACCATCATCAGGTCGGCCAGTTCGTCGATCACGATCACGATCGTGGGCAGCTTCTCGAGCGGCTCGGGCGCGTCCGGGGTCAGGCTGAACGGGTTCGGCACCTTCTCCTCGCGGGCGGCGGCCTCGTCGATCTTCTTGTTGTAGCCGGCCAGGTTGCGCACGCCCAGCTTGCTCATGAGCTTGTAGCGGCGCTCCATCTCGCCCACGGCCCAGTTCAGCGCGTTGCCGGCCTGGCGCATGTCCGTGACCACCGGGCACAGCAGGTGCGGAATGCCCTCGTAGACGCTCATTTCCAGCATCTTCGGGTCGATCAGGATCAGCCGCACGGCCTCCGGCTTGGCCTTGTAGAGCAGCGACAGGATCATCGCGTTGATGCCCACCGACTTGCCCGAACCCGTGGTGCCGGCCACCATGCAATGCGGCATCCTGGCGAGGTCGGCCACCATCGGCTTGCCGGCGATGTCCTTGCCCAGCGCCATGGTCAGGCTCGACGCGCTCTCGTTGTAGACGTGGGAACCGAGAATTTCAGTCAGGCGAACGGTCTGGCGCTTGGGGTTCGGCAGCTCGAGCCCCATGTAGTTCTTGCCCGGGATGGTCTCCACCACGCGGATCGACACGAGCGACAGCGACCGCGCCAGGTCGCGCGCCAGGTTCACGATCTGGCTGCCCTTGACGCCGGTGGCCGGCTCGATCTCGTACCGCGTGATGACCGGGCCAGGGTAGGCGGCCACGACCTTGACCTCGACGCCAAAGTCCTTGAGCTTCTTCTCGATCAGCCGCGACGTGAATTCCAGCGTTTCGGCGCTGACCGTTTCCTGATGGGCCGGAACCGGATCGAGCAGGGACAGCGGCGGCAGGTCGGAGTCCTGGATATCGGCAAACAGCGGCTGCTGCTTCTCGCGTTCCACGCGCTCGTGCTTGGGCACGGCCTGCGGGCGCACGATCTGCACCGGCGTGGCTTCCTCCTGGCGCACGCGCTGCACTTCCACGGTCTCGGTGCGCTCCACCTTGGCCGCGGCGCCGATGATCCGGTCCTGCTTCTTCTCGCGGCGGGCCTTGAACCCCAGGAACAGCGTCTCGACGAAGCCGCCGACCTGCTCGGCCACGGAAAGCCAGGAAAAATGGAAGAACAGCGACAGCCCGATGGCAAACATCAGCAGCAACAGCAGCGTGGCGCCCGAGAAGCCCAGCGCCGCCTGCAGCCAGCCGCCCAGCAGGTCGCCCAGCACGCCGCCGGGTGCGCGCGGCAGCGCGGCGCGCAGCGGGTACATGCGGATGGCCTCGAGGCCCATGCTCGAGACCAGCGTGAGCGCAAAGCCGATCCAGCTGATCGGGGCGCTGTGCTGGGGCTCGGCCACGCGCTCGGGCAGTTCGGCGGTCAGCATGCGCCAGCCACGCCAGCAGCGGCGCATCAGCAGCACGCTCCACCAGTAGGCGGAGAAGCCGAAGATGAAGAACAGCACATCGGCCACCCAGGCGCCCACGCGGCCGCCGAGGTTATGGATATCGGCCACCTGGCTGGCATGGGACCAGCCGGGGTCCGCCTTGCTGTAGCTGGCCAGCACGCACAGGAAGCCGAGTGTGACAGCCAGCAGCAGGAACCAGCGCACCTCGCCAAGCAGTCTGGCGATGCGCGAGGGGAGTGCCGACGGGTCGGTACGGGTAGTGGTGGTAGCGCGGGCCATGCGGGCTATGTCAGATCGGTCTGGATCGCTCGATGTGGAGGATGGCGGCCATTTTAACCTTGCCGGCGCTATCGTCCTCATTGGAATTTGCAACAGTGGGCAAACGCCAGTCCACTTATAATGGCGCTTTCGATTGACACCGGCGCGAACGCCCATGCGCGTGCGCCGGCCACAGGAACGCATCATGGCCGCAAAACACGCAAAAGTGCTGATTCTCGGGTCCGGACCGGCTGGCTACACCGCCGCCGTCTATGCCGCCCGCGCCAACCTCCAGCCGGTGCTGATCACCGGGCTGGCCCAGGGCGGCCAACTGATGACCACCACCGACGTGGAAAACTGGCCCGCCGACGCCAACGGCGTGCAGGGCCCGGACCTGATGCAGCGTTTCCTGGCGCATGCCGAGCGCTTCAACACCGAAATCATCTTCGATCACATTCATACGGCCAAGCTGAAAGAGCGGCCGATCCGCCTGATCGGCGACTCGGGCGAGTACACCTGCGATGCGCTGATCATCGCCACGGGCGCCTCGGCGCAATACCTGGGGCTGCCGTCCGAGGAATTGTTCATGGGCCGCGGCGTGTCCGCCTGCGCCACGTGCGACGGCTTCTTCTACAAGAACCAGGAAGTCGCCGTGATCGGCGGCGGCAACACGGCCGTGGAAGAGGCGCTGTACCTGTCGCACATCGCCAGCAAGGTCACGCTGGTCCACCGCCGCGACAAGTTCAAGGCCGAGCCGATCCTGGTGGACCGCCTGCTCCAGCGTGTCAAGGAAGGCCGCGTGGAACTGCGCTACGACTACAAGCTGGACGAGGTGCTCGGCGACGAGACAGGCGTGACCGGCATGCGCATCCGCAGCACCAAGGACGCCGGCAAGACCGAGGACCTGAAGCTGGCGGGCGTGTTCGTGGCGATTGGCCACAAGCCCAACACGGACCTGTTCGTGGACCAGCTGGAAATGCACAACGGCTATATCGTGACCAAGACCGGCCTGGCCGGCGATGCCACGGCCACCAGCATCCCGGGCGTGTTCGCGGCCGGCGACGTGCAGGATCACATCTACCGCCAGGCCATCACCAGCGCCGGCACGGGCTGCATGGCCGCGCTCGATGCGCAGCGGTTCGTGGAAGCGCTGCAGTAAGCGATGGGTTTCTCCCCTCTCCCGCTCGCGGGAGAGGGGAGAAACACCACCGGCATACCCCCTCGCAATCCCCTTATAATCGACGCCGAGCCCCCGGAGATTCTTTCCATGTCGCACGGCGCCAAATCCCCTTCCAAGCGCTTCGGCCTGCACGACCTGGCCGCGCTGCGTGACAACCTCAAGGCCGACACCGAGCGCCGCGAGGCCGAGCGCGCGGCCGCCGAGGCCGCCGCGCGGCGTGCCGAGGAAGAAGCCAACGTCTTCCGCAGCAATGTCGGCCAGGTCAGTACCCTGCGCGACCGCAACCGCGTTACCCACCCGCCAAAGACCCCGCCGCCCGTCGCCATCCAGACCCAGCGCAACGACAAGGCCGTGCTGGAGGCCTCGCTATCCGACGAATTCGATGTCGAGAACCTGCTCGATATCGACGAGACCATGTCGTTCCGCCGTCCCGGCATCGGCCTGGACGTGATCCGCAAGCTGCGGCGCGGCGAATGGGTGCCGCAGGACAAGGTGGACCTGCACGGCCTGCGCAGCGACGAGGCGCGCGAGGCGCTGGCCGAATTCCTGCGCCGTTCCGTGCGCAACGGCGTGCGCTGCGTGCGCGTGATCCACGGCAAGGGCATCGGCTCGCCCGACAAGCTGCCCGTGCTCAAGGGCAAGGTGCGCAGCTGGCTGGTGCAGAAGGAGGAAGTCATCGCCTTCGTCCAGGCCCGCGAGTCGCTGGGCGGCGCCGGCGCGCTGATGGTATTGCTGCGTCAGCCACGCGCCTGATGCCCATGCATCTGCCGCTGGACCTGCTGATGGGGCGGCTGCCGCTGATCCTCCACGTGATGGAGGTGACCGGCGTGCTCGCGTTTGCGGTCTCGGGCGTGGTCGATGCGCGCAAGCAGCGGCTCGATGCCGTGGGCACGTTCGTCGTGGCGTTTGCCACCGCGTTCGGCGGCGGCACCGTGCGCGACGTACTGCTGGACCGCCGCCCGTTCTACTGGGTCGAGCACGAATACTATGTCCTGCTGATCTTTGCGATGTCGATCGGCGCGGCCATCGTATTTCGCGTGGTCAGCACGGTCGCCTCGGATCGCGCGATGCTCGTGGCCGACGCCATCGGCCTCGGGCTGTTCTCAGTCACGGGCACCTCGCTGGCGCTCGTGGCGCAGATGACGCCAACCGTGGCGGTCATGATGGGCATCATCTCGGCGGTGTTCGGCGGCGTGGTCCGCGACGTGCTCTGCAACGAGGTGCCGATGATCCTGCGCGACCGCTCGCCCTATGCCACATGCTCGTTCGTGGGCTGCTGGGTCTATGTGGGCCTGACCTGGCTGGGCGCCGACCAGGAGGCCGCGCTGCTGGCCGGCGCGCTGGTCACCATGGCCATGCGGCTGCTGTCCGTGCAACTGGGCTGGAAACTGCCGAGCTAGCAGAAACGCCAGAATGAAGAAAGCCGGCACGCGGCCGGCTTTCAGCTTGCTGCTTGTGTGGCTGGGCCCGGATCAGACTGCGGCTTCGTCCTGCTCGCCGGTGCGGATGCGGATCACGCGCTCGATCTCGGTCACGAAGATCTTGCCATCGCCGATCTTGCCCGTGTGCGCGGCCTTGACGATCGCATCGAGCACGGTGTCGAGCTGCTGCTCGGCCACCACCACCTCGATCTTGATCTTCGGCAGGAAGTCCACCACGTACTCGGCGCCGCGATACAGCTCGGTGTGGCCCTTCTGGCGGCCAAACCCCTTCACCTCGGTTACCGTCAGGCCGGTCACGCCCACGTCCGCCAGCGCCTCGCGCACCTCGTCAAGCTTGAACGGTTTGATGATGGCGGTAATCTGCTTCATGGCTGGCCCCTGTCTGTGTTTGTCGGAAGATGACAGATTCTAGCCCGAAACCCGCACCAGGACTCCGATCCATCAGGAACCATCGGGAATCCGGGCCAGATCGCGCATCCAGACCGCCGATTCGCCATCGCTCGGCGCGCGCCAGTCGCCGCGTGGCGAGAGCGACCCGCCCGAGCCCACTTTCGGGGCATTCGGCACGCACGACCGCTTGAACTGGCTGGTGCGGAAGAACCGATCCACAAAAATACCCAGAACGCGCTTGATTTCGGCAAGTTGATAGGCGTTGCGCGCAACATGCGGGCCGTTCGGCCAGGCGCCACGCGCCACGTCGCCCCAGGCGGCCAGCGCCAGGAATGCCACCTTGCTGGGCGCAAACCCGAAGCGCAGCGTGTAGTACAGGTTGAAATCCTGCAATTCATAAGGCCCGATGACCTGCTCGGTCTTCTGGCCTGGCGCCTTGTCCTGTCCCTGGCCATCACCGGGTGCGCCCGCGGGCACCAGTTCCGGGCTGATGTCGGTATCGAGCACCGCCAGCAGCACGTCCTGCCCGCCATCGGCCACCTGCCCGGTCTCGGCCACCCAGCGCACCAGATGGCTGATCAGCGTCTTGGGCACGCTGGCGTTGACGTTGTAGTGCGACATGTGGTCGCCCACGCCATAGGTGCACCATCCCAGCGCCAGTTCGCTGAGATCGCCGGTGCCGATCACGATGGCGTGATGATGGTTGGCCAGCCGGAACAGGTGGTTGGTGCGCTCGCCCGCCTGCACGTTCTCGAACGTCACGTCGTACACCGGCTCGCCGCGCGCGTACGGATGATCCAGATCCTTCAGCATCGCCATGCAGCTTGGACGAATATCGATCTCGCGCGCCGTGCAGCCAACCCACGCCATGAGCTGCCGCGCCTGATCCAGCGTGCGATCGCTCGTGGCGAAGCCCGGCATCGTATAGGCCAGGATATTGGCGCGCGGCAGCCCCAGGCGGTCCATCGCCTTGGCGCACACCAGCAGCGCATGCGTGGAATCGAGCCCGCCCGACACGCCGATGACCACCTTCGAGATCTTGCTGGACGACAGCCGCTGCACCAGCGCCTGCACCTGGATGTTGTAGACCTCCATGCAGCGCTCGTCGCGGCGGCGCGGATCGGCCGGCACGTACGGAAAGCGCTCCACCTTGCGCGCCAGCGGCAGGTCGCGCGTCGCGGGCACGTCCACACGGAATGCCACCACTTCGAACTTTTCCACTTCCTCGCGGTGGCGGCGCACCGAATGCCCGAACGTGGTCTGGTGCATGCGCTCGCGCGACAGGCGCTCGAGATCCACATCGGCCATCAACAGGTGCGAATTGTCCGCAAAACGCTCGGATTCACTCAAAAGCTCGCCGTTCTCGTAGATCAGCGCCTGGCCGTCCCAGGCCAGGTCGGTCGACGATTCGCCCTTGCCGGCCGAGGTGTACAGGTATGCCGCCAGGCAGCGCGCCGACTGCTGCGACACCAGCTGGTGCCGGTAGCCGGACTTGCCGATGACGATATTCGACGCCGACAGGTTCACCAGCACCGTGGCCCCGGCCAGCGCCGCGAACGACGATGGCGGCACCGGCACCCAGACGTCCTCGCAGATTTCCACGTGGAAGCGGAAGAACGGGATGTTCTCGATCTCGAACAGCAGCCCCGCGCCGAACGGCACGGCGGCGCCGAGCAGCGATATCCGCCCCTCGGTGGGCGCGCAGTCGGCGGCGCTGAACTGGCGTGCCTCGTAAAACTCCCAATAATTCGGCAGGTAGCTCTTCGGCACCACGCCCTGGATGGCGCCATTGGCCACCACCACGGCGCAGTTGAACAGCTGATGTTCCACGACGAGCGGCATACCCACCACCATCGCCGCGGGAATGGTGGCCGATGCCTCCACGATGCGCTGCAGCGCCAGCTCGCATTCGCGCAGCAGCGCGCGCTGGTGGAACAGGTCGTCGCAGGTATAGGCGGACAGGCCCAGCTCCGGAAACGCGATCAGCGCGGCGCCGCCGTGCGCGGCCTGGCGGGCCAGGGCAAGCGTCTGGTCGGCGTTGTAGGCGGGGTCGGCCACGCGGCACTCGGGCACGCCTACCGCCACGCGCGCAAAACCGTGGGAATACAGGTTGAAGAACGGGTGAGTCATGTCTGGCCTTGGGTTCGGGCTATGCCGGTCATCTATCCCTGTCATTCTACGACGCGCATGCGCCAGCCGTCGTCTACCGCACTTGTCGCACCGGGCTGCGCCGTCACACGTCTTCCGGTAGACTCGTCCGGCACCTGATGGATCGACAAATCTTGAATTCTTGAGTGGATCGGGCGGAATGCAGTCGGAATCTTGCCAGCCGGTGAACAATCAGCCGGACACGCCGGTGGCCAACTACCGGACAGATATCGTCCTGGACCTGGCCGACGTGGACGCCGCCGACTGGGACGCCCTGGTGGCCGCCCAGCCCGAGGCCACGCCATTCCTGCGCCATGCGTTCCTGCATGCGCTGCACGCCAGTGGCAGCGCCACCGACGACACCGGCTGGGCGCCGCGCTTCCTGACCCTCTGGGTGCCCAATGGCCACGAATCGGGCCCCGGCCGCGACCGGCTGGCGGCCGCGATGCCGCTCTACGCCAAGTCGCATTCCTACGGCGAATACGTATTCGACTGGGCCTGGGCCGACGCCTATCGCCAGCACGGCCTGCCCTACTATCCCAAGTGGCTGTCGGCCATCCCGTTCACGCCGGTGCGGGGCGCGCGCTTGCTGGCCGAGGACGATGTGGCTCGGCGCGTGTTGCTGCGTTTTGCGCTCGCATTGGCCGAAGAAAGCGAGATGTCATCGCTGCACGTGCTGTTTCCGTCCGATCATGAGGCGGACTTGATGCAGGAAGCCGGCATGATGATGCGGCATGGCGTGCAATTCCACTGGACCAACCCCGGATATGCCGATTTCGACGCATTCCTGGCCACGCTGTCGCAGAAGAAGCGCAAGAACATCCGCGCCGAGCGCCGCCGCGTGGCGGAAGCCGGCATCACCTTCCGCCACTTGCGCGGCGCGCAGATCGACGACGAGGCGTGGAAGTTCTTCAATCGCTGCTACCGGCAGACCTACCGCGAGCATCATTCGTCGCCGTATCTCAATCTGGATTTTTTCCGACGCATCGGCGCGGCCATGCCGGACCACCTGCTGCTGGTGATTGCCACGCGCGACGGCCACGACATCGCCAGTTCGCTGGTGGTCTACGACGCCGATCCGCGCGTCAGCACGCTCTACGGGCGCTACTGGGGCGCGCTGGAACACCACCCGTGCCTGCATTTCGAGACCGCGTACTACCAGCCGCTGGCGTTCTGCATCGCCGAGGGCCTCCGCACGTTCGAGGGCGGCGCCCAGGGCGAGCACAAGATGGCGCGCGGCTTCCTGCCCGTGGCAACGCGATCGGCGCACTGGCTGGCGCATCCGTCATTCGCCGATGCGGTGGAGCGGTTCCTGGCACGCGAGCGCGAGGGCATCGACGCCTACCTGGACGAGCTCAACGAGCGCAATCCGTTCGCGCGCAGCGAATAGGCGGCCCACCAAACGAAAAAACCGCCAGCAAGGCGGGTTTTTCGTCGATTCCAGCCGGAACGCCAGCTTACTTCTTGAAGCTCGCCACGCCGTCGGTGATTTCCTTGTGAGCCTCTTCGATGCCGGCCCAGCCGTCCACCTTGACCCACTTGCTCGGCTCGAGTGCCTTGTAGTGCTCAAAGAAGTGCTTGATCTGGTCGAGCGTGTTCTGCGGCACGTCGGACAGGCCCTTCATGAAGGCGGTGGCCGGCGACAGCTTGTCCAGGGGCACGGCCACCAGCTTGGCGTCCACGCCGGACTCGTCGGTCATCTTCAGCATGCCCAGCGCGCGGCAGCGCACCACGGCGCCGGCCAGGATCGGGAACGGCGACAGCACCAGCACGTCCACCGGGTCGCCGTCACCGGACAGCGTCTGGGGGATGAAGCCGTAGTTGGCCGGATAGCGCATGCCCGTGCCGATGAAACGGTCGACGAACAGCAGGCCGGTTTCCTTGTCGGCCTCGTACTTCACCGGATCGCTCTGGGCCGAGATCTCGATGATGACGTTGAAATCGTTGGGAATGTCCTTGCCCGGGGAGACGAGGTTGAAGCTCATGCGAGTTCTCCGAATGCCAGTGTTGTGGGATGGGCGGCATTATAGCGGGTCGCTCCTGACCCGACGCTGACAGCCCGGCATCTTCCCCCGGCGCGGAAGTGCCTTGCGCGCCCCGCGCGGTGCGCGATAATGCGGCATTCCCGATTCAGCCAATGCTCCAGACAAGAGCGCGGAGATAAGCATGCACGCCCAGCACTTCGTCGCCAACCGCCTGATCGCCCCCGACTCCGGCCTGCGCATCAAGGTATTCGATCCCTCCAGCGGCGAGCCGTTCGCCGAGATTGCCCGTGGCAACGCCACCGATATCAGCGTGGCCGTCCATGCCGCCCGCCAGGCCGCCGATGGCGCCTGGGGCGCGATGGCGCCGGCCGAGCGCGTACGCCTGCTGAACCGCGTGGCGCTGACCCTGATGGCCCACGAGGACGAACTGGCCGCCCTCGAGGCGCGCGACACCGGCAAGCCGCTGCGCCAGGCGCGCGCCGACGCCCGCGCCGTGGCGCGCTATTTCGAGTTCTACGCCGGCGCCGCCGACAAGCTGCGCGGCCAGACCATCCCGTACCAGCCCGGCTACACGGTGCTGACCGTGCGCGAGCCGCATGGCGTGACGGGCCACATCATTCCGTGGAACTACCCGCTGCAGATCTTTGGCCGCAGCGTGGGCGCGGCGCTGGCCACCGGCAACGCCTGCGTGGTCAAGCCGGCCGAGGATGCCTGCCTGTCGCTGCTGCGAGTGGCCGAGCTGGCCGCCGAGGCCGGCCTGCCCGAAGGTGCGCTCAACATCGTCACCGGCTATGGCCACGAGGCCGGCGCCGCGCTGGCCCGCCATCCGGGCATCAACCATATCTCGTTCACGGGCTCGCCCGAGACCGGCAAGCTCGTGGCGCAACTGGCGGCCGAGAACCACGTGCCGGTGACGCTGGAACTTGGCGGCAAGTCTCCGCAGGTGGTCTTTGCCGATGCCGACCTGGACGCGCTGCTGCCCGTGGTGGTCAACGGCATCATCCAGAACGCGGGCCAGACCTGCTCGGCCGGCAGCCGCCTGCTGGTGGAGCGGCCAGTCTACGAGACCCTGCTCGACCGGCTCTCGGGCGTGTTCGAGTCGCTGCGCGTGGGGCCGTCCGAGCTCGACCTGGAATGCGGCCCGCTGATCAGCCGCAAGCAGCAGCAGCGCGTGTGGGACTTCGTCTCCGACGCGCAGCACGCCGGCATTGCCGTGATGGCGCAGGGCCAGATCGTGGGCGACGCCCCCGAGGCCGGCTACTACCAGGTGCCGATGCTGTTCCGCGACGTGCCGCCCACGCACCGGCTGGCGCAGGAAGAGGTTTTCGGCCCGCTGCTGGCGGCCATGCCGTTCGATGGCGAGGACGAAGCAGTGCGCCTGGCCAACGGCACCGCGTACGGCCTGGTGGCGGGGCTATGGACGCGCGACGGCGCGCGCCAGCTGCGTCTGGCCCACAAGCTGCGCGCCGGCCAGGTCTTCATCAACAACTATGGCGCCGGCGGCGGCGTGGAGCTGCCGTTCGGCGGCACTGGCCAGTCGGGCTACGGCCGCGAGAAGGGCTTCGAGGCCCTCTACGGATTCACCACCCTGAAAACCATTGCCATTCAACATGGGTAACATCAATTTCCTGTCGGTCGCGTTCGCCATCTTCTTTTTCTGGATGGCCTGGCATGTCAGAAACAAGCGTGCCACCAATCCGTCCGGCATGCCGCGCCTGCAGGTATTCAAGCGCAAGTGGGGCGACACCGTGGGCGACCGCGTCCACTGGTGCCTCTATGTGGCCCTGCCCTTCCTGCTGGCCGTGATGATGGTGGCCAACGCGCTGCGCGGGCAGGGGCCGTTCGCGCACTGATCTGGCGTTTTTGCGATGCCCTCGGCGGCGGTAGACCGCCACGGGCGCTATATATATAGGAGACAAGGACATGGCACGACTGGCTGGCAAGGTCGCCGTGGTCACGGGCGGCGGCTCGGGCTTCGGCGAGGGCATCGCCCACACGTTCGCGCGCGAGGGCGCCAGCGTGATGGTGGCCGATCTGAACCTGGAGGCCGCGGCTCGCGTGGCCACCGCCATCCGCGATGCGGGCGGCCAGGCCCGCGCGGTGCGTGCCGACGTGGCGCGCGGCGACGACGTGGCCGCCATGCGCGACGCCACGCTGGCCGCCTTCGGCGACGTGCACATCGTGGTCAACAACGCCGGCACGACCCATCGCAACAAGCCGATCCTCGAGGTCACCGAGGAAGAGTTCGACCGCGTCTACGCGGTCAACGTCAAGAGCATCTACTGGTCGGCCCATCACTTCATCCCGCATTTCCGCCAGCGCGGCGGCGGCAACTTCGTCAACGTGGCCTCCACGGCCGGCATCCGGCCACGGCCCGGACTGGTCTGGTACAACGGCAGCAAGGGCGCGGTCATCGTCGCCAGCAAGGCCATGGCGGCCGAGCTGGGTCCGGACAACATCCGCGTCAACTGCGTCAATCCGGTGATCGGCGCCACCGGGCTGCTCGAGCAGTTCATGGGCCTGCCCGACACGCCCGAGAACCGCGCCAAGTTCCTGGCCACGATCCCGATGGGCCGGATGTCCACCCCGCAGGACGTAGCCAACGCGTGCCTCTATCTCGCTTCCGACGAGGCATCCTTCATCACTGGAACCTGTATCGAAGTGGACGGCGGCCGCTGCGTGTAGCGGCCACCCCCCCTTCAGCTTCAGCCATAGCGTCGCAATAAAAACCCAAAGAGGAGACAAGTCATGACAACGACCGCAGCGAGTGCCGGCGCGCCGGATGCCGGTTTCGAGGACGCCACGTACCGCAAGGTGAGCTGGCGGCTGGTGCCTTTCCTGTTGCTGTGCTACGTGGTGGCCTACCTGGACCGCGTGAACGTGGGCTTTGCCAAGCTGCAGATGCTCAGCGACCTGAAGTTCAGCGAGACCATCTACGGCCTGGGCGCCGGCATCTTCTTCATCGGCTATTTCCTGTTCGAGGTGCCCAGCAACGTGATCCTGCACAAGGTGGGCGCGCGCATCTGGATCGCGCGGATCATGATCACGTGGGGCATCATTTCGGCGGCGATGATGTTCGTGACCACGCCGACCATGTTCTACGTGCTGCGTTTCCTGCTGGGCGTGGCCGAAGCCGGCTTCTTCCCCGGCATCATCCTGTACCTGACCTACTGGTATCCGGCCGACCGGCGCGGGCGCACCACCACGTTCTTCATGACGGCCATCGCACTCTCGGGTGTGATCGGCGGACCACTTTCAGGCTGGGTCATGCAGTCATTCGACGGCCGCAACGGCTGGTCTGGCTGGCAGTGGATGTTCGTGCTCGAGGGCATTCCGTCGATCCTGGTGGGGCTGTTGGTGCTGGCCTACCTCGATGACCGCATCAGCCACGCCAAGTGGCTCACGGCCGACGAACGCGCGCTGCTGGAGCGCAATATCGCCAACGAGGACCAGCACAAGGAAGACCCGCCCATCGGCAAGGTGCTGTCGAGCCCGCGCGTGTGGCTGATGAGCGCGATCTACTTCTGCTTTGTGATGGGGCTGTACGGCGTGAGCTTCTGGCTGCCGACGATCATCAAGCAGACCGGCGTGAAAGGCGCGCTCGATATCGGGCTGCTGACGGCCATTCCGTACGGCTGCGCGGTGATCGGCATGGTCCTGGCGGCGTACAGCGCCGACAAGCGGGGCGAGCGGCGCTGGCATATCGCGCTGCCGGCGCTGGCCGGCGCGGTGGGGCTGGTGCTGTCGGTGCAATGGCGTGGCGATACCACGCTGGCCATGGTGGCGCTGACGCTGGCGACGATCGGCATCCTGACCACGCTGCCGCTGTTCTGGAGCCTGCCCACGGCATTCCTGGCCGGCACGGGCGCGGCGGCGGGCATTGCGCTGATCAACTCGCTGGGCAACCTGGCCGGGTTCATCAGCCCCTATGCGGTGGGCTGGCTCAAGGACATGACGCAGAGCACCGATTCGGGGATGTACCTGCTGGCGGTGTGCCTGGTGGCGGGCGCGGCACTGACGCTGTCGGTGCCGCCGGGGATGGTGAATCGCAGGGCTAAGTAAGGGCCTCGGCGTCGGCGTCGGCCGGCGCCTGCCCTCTGGTGGCCAGACAGCCCGTCGATCCGTCGCGGCCCAATGCCTCCAGCCCGATAAAGCATAACGCTCCCAGGAGCGCGACATCGAGTCCAGCTCGCTCAAGAATGCCTTGACAATCAGAGCATATGCTCCTATCTTAGTCATAAGAGAGCATATGCTCTCACTTTCAAATGGAGTGAAGCTATGAATCAGGCCGAAATACTTGTGAGCGGTGCAACCGGACGCACCGGAGGTATCGCTATCGACGAATTGCTCAAGATGGGCAGGCGCGTGCGCGCATATGTGCGCACAGACGACGATCGGGCAGCCGCCCTAAGGCAGCGCGGAGTCGATATCGCCGTCGGGGACTTCACCGACATCAATGACATCCGCGCAGCCATGAAAGGAATCCGATCGGCCTATTTTCTCCATCCGATCTCGCCAGGAATCATCGGGGCCGCTGCCTATTTCGCGCAGGCCGCAAAAGAGGCGGACGTCAAGGCAATCGTCAACATGTCGCAGATTTCCGCGCGTCGGGAGTCGAAAAGCCACGCGGCCCAGGATCACTGGGTTTCCGAACGGATCTTCGATTGGTCAGGCGTTCCGACTACGCATCTCCGCCCCACGTTCTTTGCCGATTGGCTCGTCTATCCGCATTTTGCGAAAGAGATTTGGGCCAGGAAGAAGATTGAATTTCCCTTTGGCAACGGCCGTCACGCACCCATCGCCACTGATGATCAGGGGCGGGTTATCGCCCATGTCCTGGCCAACCCCGAAGGCCACGAGGGCAAGATCTATGCGCTCCATGGCCCGGTCGAGATGAACCATACCGAGATCGCCACGGCGATGAGTGAGGCTCTCGGAGCCCGGATCGAATACGAGCCAACTTCCATCGAGGAGTTTCGGATCAAGATGGAAAATCTGTACAGATTTCCGCCGTTCCTCACGCAGCATCTGGTCGAGGTTGCTCAGAACTACCGTGACGGCGTCTTTTCGGGCACCAACGATGTCATCGAGAAAATTACCGGAAAGCCGCCACTCTCGGTCCAGCAGTTCGTCACTCAGAATCGAGCCGTATTCGCGTGAGCACGACTCCAAACGAGTCGAGGTTTGAAAATGGCACACACTCAAGACGAGCGTCACCCGTTTCTGGACGATCTAACAACTGATGCAGAGTTGGTCAGCTCAGTGTTGCGTGGCCCCGTAACAGGGCGCGACGAAATCCGGCTGGCAGTCAACGCCGTCGGAACGTTCTACGCCTCGCAGACGCCCACATTTCTTCAGACTGTCGGTTCGCGGCTCTTTCTCGAGTACGAGGCCGTTCTGACGAGCGGCGAGAGTCTGAGTGCGGTCGTTGTCGTCGACCACAACTCCGACGGATCAGTGCCGCGCGTTAGCGTACGGATGAGCCCGCTTGACGCTGTGCTGACTCTCGCTGCCCATCTGCGGGAGGCACTTTCAAAGCAGCTTCCGGAAAACCTTTTTCTTTGAACCAGGCGCCCGCAGGCCAGCGGAGGAGGTTGCATCTCCCCGGAGCACGCGGCTTAAAAAAGGAACTTGTCATGGATATCAAGAACGCTACCGTCTTTATCACCGGCGCCAATCGCGGCTTGGGCCTGGCTTTTGCACGAGAGGCACTTCGCCGCGGGGCGAAGAAAGTGTACGCGGGCATGCGCAACACGAATGGCTTTGAAGAGCCGGGCATTGTGCCGGTAAAGATCGATGTTACGGATACGGCGTCGATCGCTGCGGCTGCGAAACAGGCGGCGGATACGACTCTGCTGGTCAACAACGCGGGTATAGCCGCTCTGATCGACGGGCCTCTGGCGGCCGACGTCGAAGCGCAATCCACGCGCATGTTCGATACCAACTACTACGGCGTAGTGCGCGTCACGCAGGCCTTCGAGCAGATATTGGCGGGCAAGCCGCGTGCGGCGATCATCAACGTGCTTTCCGACATCGTGTGGCTTCCGCGGCCCTATCTGACGCCGTATGCGGCGTCAAAGGCAGCAGCATGGAGTTATACGAACCAGCTTCGCTTTCATCTGCATGAGCGTGGCATTCAGGTTCTCGGCCTACACGTCGGATTCGTCGATACCGACCTGACCAACGGCATTGACGTGCCTAAAGCCAGCCCGGAGGATGTTGTGCAGCAGACCTATGACGCTCTCGCCGCCGGCAAGAGCGAGGTTATGGCCGACGAGGGTACAGCGGTGCTAAAGAGTACGCTAGCGGCTGAGGTGCCGGGCTACATTACTCCGCCGGAAGGGTTTTAAACGCCGCAGATGACGGGAGCCGGCTACGGAGGCGAGACTTGAGGCGCGCAGATTACCGGGGCGCCAGCGTTTTCAGTGTCGACTTTCACCGAAAGATGCCGCCGTACCTTCGCGCGTGCGCGTAGCGTTCCGGCAATCAAAAGAAGTGAGGAGTGAAACCAGATGTTGTCGTTCGACCAGCCGCTTGGAATCGATCAATGCAACTGCTTCGCAGTGAGGAAGGCGAGCAGGCAGATATCCCGCCTCTACGATAACCATCTTGAGCCGGCGGGCCTGCGCATCACGCAATTCCTCACCCTGGCCGCGCTGGACGAGGTGGGAAGTGCCGCGGTCAACGCCCTTGCCGAACGGCTCGATATCGAACGGACGGCGATGGGGAAGATGGTTGGCTTTCTTGAGCGCGACGGCTTCGTCGCGATCAAGCCCTCGCCCACGGACGGTCGAAGCCGCCTTGTTGAGCTCACCGAAGAAGGACGGCGCCTGCACAAAAAAGCGACCCCGCTATGGCGGGAAGCGCAGCGGGAGTTCGAGCAGCTGAACGGCGTAGAGAATGTCACGGCGCTACGGGAGGGGCTTAGAGGAGTGGTCGTCGGCGATGTGACGGTACGCCCACCCGAGGACTGACGCCTGCCCACGGCGTTCCTGGCCGGCACGGGCGCGGCACTGACGCTATCGGTGCCGCCGGGGATGGTGAATCGCAGGGCTAAGTAAGGGCGCCGGGGGCCTGCTTGGTATCGGGCACTTCGATCCCCCAATCGCCGTGCTCGTACCAGTCGTCCCCCAGCAGCTCGATGGGATGCAGCGTGCGCCCGGAGCCATTGCCACACCCCATGGCGTCGGCCGGACAATACTTGTCGCACCCCCAACAGATGCGCTCGGGGTGCTTGGGATGAATCGGGATCTTCTTGGCCATGGCAAGATTCTGATCGCCTGCCGATGCCGCTGCTTGATCAGGATCACAAAGAACAGTGACTTTCCACGCCGCGCGCTAGACTTAGACTACCGCGCGGTGATCGGGGCCGCACCTGCCGTCATCCGGCGCGGCTGGTTTTCTGCTTCCCCTACCCCCAACGAGGAGATGCGTCATGGCTACATCGCCCAATCCGTTCACCGATTTCACCAAGTTGCTGGAACAGTACCAGCTCCCCGGCGTTGACATGGCTTCGGTCATTGAAGCGCGGCGCAAGGATATCGACGCCATCACGGAGGCTAACAAGATTGCCTACGAAGGCGTGCAGGCACTTGTGCAGAAGCAGACCGAGATCTTGAGCAAGAGCATGCAGGAGATCCAGGCCGCAGCCCAGAAGATGACCGCGGGTGGCAATCCGGCCGAGGCCATGGCCAAGCAGGGCGAGTTCGTGCAGCAGGGCCTGCAGACGGCATTCAACAACATGCGCGAACTGGCGGAGATGGCGCAGAAATCGCAAGCCGAGGCGCTGGCCGTGATCACCAAGCGCGCGGAGCAGAGTATCGAAGAGGCAAAGCGTCTGATGAAAGGAACGGGCAAGTAAGCGCAGGTAATGCGTCGGCTTGCCTTTTCCAACCTTTTCCCCCGGCCCCTCTCCCATAAGGAGAGCAAGCCGGGAGCATGTCAGGCTTGAGGGTGCCCTGCCTCAGGCGTCGCCCAGCATCTGCGCCACCGACCCCGCCGCGCTGCTGGCCTTCTCGCCAATCAGCTGCCGCAGCGTCCTGAGCAGTTCGTCCTCGTTGAACGGCTTGCCCAGGTAGACGTTGACGCCGATCTCCGCCGCATAGCGGCGGTGTTTCTCGGCCGTGCGTGACGTGATCATCACCACCGGCATGTGCGTCGTACGGCTGTCCGCGCGCACGTTGCGCGTGAGGTCGAAGCCGTCCATGTTCGGCATCTCGATGTCCACCAGCATCGCGTCGGGCATCACCTCCTGCAGTTGCCGCAGCGCATCCACGCCATCGCGCGCCAACACCACCTGGTAACCGGCGCGGGTCAGCAGCCGCTGGCTCGCCTTGCGCACCGTGAGCGAATCGTCCACCACCATCACGGTCGGCAGCGTCACCAGGCCCGACACCGGCATGGCATTGCCGGCCCCCACGAACTCGGCCACCGCGCCCGTGTTTTCGCCAGACAGCCGCATCGCCGCCGGGGTCACCTCGCCGCGCTCGCGGACAAAGCGCTGCGCCAGCACCACCGGGTTGTAGATCAACACGATCTCGCCATCGCCGAGCGTGGTCGCGCCGGCAATGCCTTCCAGACGGGCCAGGTGCGGGCCGATGTGCTTCACCACCACTTCGCGGTTGCCGATCACCTCGTCCACGTGCACCGCCACGCGCTCCGCGCCCGAGCGCACCACCACCACCGGCGAATACTTGCGGCCCGAGGCAATCGCCGCGGACGCCTCCAGCAGCGTGCCGAAGTAGTAGAACGGCGCCTCGGCACCCGCCACGCCAAAGCGGCCGGCGTTATAGGCTTCCAGCAGCGGCTTCTCGCGCAACTGGTGCACCTGGTCGATCATGCCGCTCGGCACCGCGTACAGGCGGCCGCCGAGTGACACCAGCAGCACCTGCGTAATGGCCGTGGTCAGCGGCAGGTGCACCGTGAAACTGGTGCCGCGGCCGGGCTCCGTGGACAGCGTGATGCGGCCGCCCAGCGCCACGGTCTCGGCACGGACCACGTCCATGCCCACGCCGCGCCCCGCCAGTTCCGACACTTCGTCCGCCGTGGAGAACCCCGGCGTGAAGATCATCTCGGTCAGGCGCGCGTCGCTGGCGTCTTCCTCGTGCGTCAGCAACTGCCGCGCGATGGCATGCTCGCGGATGCGCCCAAGGTCCAGGCCGCCGCCGTCGTCGAAGAACGTCAGCACCACCTCGTTGCCTTCCTGCTGCACCTCGAGCGTCAGCGCGCCGGTGGCCGACTTGCCCGCCGCCCGGCGGGCTTCGGCCTGCTCGATGCCGTGCACCACCGCATTGCGGATCAAATGCTCGATCGGGCCGGCCATGCGGTCCAGCACCGAGCGGTCGATCTCCACCGTGCCGCCCTTGATCAGCAGGCGCACTTCCTTGCCGGTCTCGGTGGCCGACTGGCGCGCCACGCGGTACAGCCGCTCGGCAAGTGCGTCAAACTGCACCATGCGCGCCTGCATCAGGCCGCGCTGCAGCCCACGCGTGAGCCGCGCCTGCGCGGCCAGGTCCCCCGAGGCGCGGTCGAAGCCGCGCTGCAGGTTCTGCTCCACCGTGGCCACGTCGTTCACCGACTCGGCCATCATCCGCGTCAGTTCCTGGAACCGCGTGAAGCGGTCGAACTCGAGCGGATCGAACTCCTGGTTCTGCTGGGTCTCGGCAATCCGCGACGCCATCTGCGTTTCGGCCTGGATCTCGATCTCGCGCAGTTGTGTGCGCAGACGCGCCACGTTGTCGTTCAGTTCGCCCAGGTACGCGCGCAGCGCCTCCAGTTCGCTGTCGAGCCGGGCGCGCGTGGCACCCACTTCGCCGGCATCGTTGATCAGGGTGTCCAGCGCGCGCGCCTGCACGCGCACCAGCGCACGCTGGCGTTCGCCGTCGGCCGGGGCCGGCGCGGATGCGGCGGCAGTTGCCGGCAACTGCGGCGCGGCGGCGGCCTGCGGCGCTGCCTCCGGCGATGCAGCCGGCGCCTCCTGCGGCGCGGCCAGGCCGTTCACCACGTCGGCATCGTCCACCGGCAGCAGGCGTCCGTTCTGCAGCGCGTCCACGTGCGCGAGGATGCGGTCGTACCACGCGTACAGCCGGCCGAACAGGTTCGGCATCACGCGCTGGCCGCGTACGCTGGCCTCGAGCAGCGTTTCCATCTCGTGCGCGGCCTGCCCCAGCGCCATGGCGCCGGCCATGCGTGCGCTGCCCTTGAGCGTGTGCAGCGAACGCAGCACCAGGCCGCCCTGCTGCGCCTCGCCGGGCGTGCCTTCCCACGTGCGCAGCAGCTTGCCCAGCTCCGGCAGGCTGCCGTGCGCTTCCTCCAGGAAGATGTCGACGAGGTCGGCATCGAGCGACGCGGCATCCAGCGTCTCGGCCTCGGGCGGCTCGGGCGTGTGCGGGGACACATGGGCCACGGCCACCTGCTCGTGGCGCGGCAACGTGGGCAGCGCGAGCACCACCGCGTCCTGCACCGGCGTGACCGGCGGCAGCGTCAGTGCGGAAACCGGCGGCAGCGACGTGATCGACGTCAGCTTCACGGGCGCGTCGGTCACCGGCGGCAGCGGCGCCTGCGGCGTCTGCCCGAACAATTGCGCCACGGAGCCTTCCTGCCCGGCCGGGTCCTGCCCGCCCGCGACGGGCGCGCGCGGACGCATCAGCGCGCGCTCGCCGAAGTCATTGAGGTCGCGGCACAGCGCGGGCTCGGCGTCGGGCCAGACGCCGGCGGCAAACTGGTGCAGCATCGCGCGCAGCCGTTCCACGGCCAGCTCCAGCAGCCGGAAATCGCCCGGATGCATGATCACGGGATGACGGCCCAGCAGCAACAGCAATTGCTCCAGCGCCTCGGCAATCTCGCGCACCGGCTCCAGCCCCACCGTGGACGCACTGCCCTGCAGCGTGTGCGCCACGCGCAGCGCCAGCTCGCTCGGGCAGGGATGGTTCTCGTGCCGCCATTCGGACAGGTCGGTGGCGAACTGGCGCAGCAGGTCGTCGGCCTCCTGCAGGTAGACGTTGTACAGCGCCAGCCCGATGCGCACCGGCCCAATCACCTTGTAGTTGTCGTCATCGCTGGCCAGGCCACCCGCCAGCCGGAACGGCAGCACGTTGGTGTCCTCGGCCTCGGCGCTCCGCCCGGTCGGCGGCGGGGCATCGGCCTCGGCCTGGGCCAGCAGCGCATCGAGCGAATCGACCCGATCCGCCGCCACGGCGTCGGCGGCCGGTGCGGCGCGGCCGGGCTCGCGCACGGCCTGGGCCTCGGCCACCAGCGGGGCGATGTCGCGCTGCGTGCCGGCATCGGCCTGCAGCGCCACGGCCCATTCGCGCAACAGGTCGTGCGCGTGATGCAGCAGCGCCGGCAGCGCGGGCACCGGCTCGCGCGACTCGGCGATCCACAGGTTCATCACCTGTTCAACGGCCCACGCGGCCTCGCCATAGCGGTTCAGGCCGACCATGCGGCTGGAACCCTTGAGCGTGTGGAAGGCGCGGCGCACGCGGCTCAGCACGTCGGCGTTGCGCAGCGCGTCGAGTCCGTCCGTCAGGTCGGTGGCGATGTTGCCCAGCACCTCCTCGGCTTCGGACAGGAAGATCTCCAGCAGCTCGGCGTCCACGCCGGCGGCATCGCCCGGCATGGGCGCGGCGGCCATCGACACCGCGCCGGCAGCCGGCATCGGGTCGGCCAGCGCCACGACCATGCGCTCGGCGGCGGAATCGCTGCCCGCCAGCCACGCGTGCAACTGCGTGGTGGCCTCGGCGGCCTGGCGGCGCAGCGCCGCATCGTCGTCGATGGCGGCCTGGTCGCTCACAGCCTGCAACGCGGCGCGCAGGCGCTGGATCTCGGGCGAGTCAGCGGCGGCGGCCACGCGGATCGCATCCATCGCGGCGCCGCGCGCGGCGGCCAGCGCGGTCGCCGGCACGTCCTCGGCCTGGTGCGGCGTCAGCGCGTCGTCGGCCACATCGGCCTGGCTGCGGCCAAACTCGAGGATGTCGGCAAACGCATGCACGGCGCCCAGTTCGGCCGCGATCTCGGACAGTTCCGCCACGCGCGCCGGCTGCGTGTCGACGCCACGCAGCACGTCCAGCCGTTGCAGCACCGCGCGGGCCGAGGCCAGCGCGGCGGCCAGTGCGGCGTCAGCCGATGTCTCGGCGCCTTCCGGCATCGCGGCGCTGCCTTGCAGCCGTTCGAGCGTGGCCAACAGCCCGCCGAACGCGTGCGCGGCATCGGCAAGCGTATTGACGGCATCGGGCCGGGCCGCGTTGCGATCGAACGTATCGAGCCACGATTCGCCGCTGTCGAGCTGCGCGCGCAACTGCGCCACGGCCTCGGCACGCAATGCCTGCGCGTTGGCGGTCTCCACCATCGCGGCAAGCCATTCGGGCACGGCGGCATCGGGATCGGCCAGGCACGCGGCCAGCGCGTCGCAGCGCTGGGCGAATTCGGCGGCGGACGGATGGCCCGACTGGCCATGCACGCGCCACGGCATGGCCAACGCGCGCGACAGGAACAGCGCGACGCCCTTGGGCCCCAGCGTCTGGCCCGGCGCACCGCGCTGGCCGGCATGCGCGGCCGCGGCGGCCAGGCAGTGCTGGAGGGCGGGCTGGGCCAGCGGCAGCGCGGCCTCGGCCAGCGATGCCAGCGCCATCTCCCAACCGGCCACGTCCTGCCCGGCCGCGCGCTCGATGGCGGCGGCGGCATTTTGCAGGTTGCGCGTGTCGATCGGGTCGAGCCAGCCGTAGTAGCGCCGGCGGTAGTCGGCGCGCGCCACGGCGTGGGCCGGGTCGACGCGGAATGCCTGCAGGCTGCGCGCGATATCGGCGCGCAACACCTGCACCGCGGCCTGCACGGCTGGCGGCGTAGTGTCCTCGGGGCCATCGGGCGTCAGGCCCGTGCTGACCAGCAGGAACACGGCGTCATTCAGCAGCGCCTGCGGCACGCGCACCTGTCCTTGCAGATACTGGCGCAGCAGCAGGTGGGCGCGCGCGGCAAAACGCTTGGCCAACAGATCGGACGGCAGCAGCCCGTGCGCCAGCGCGCGGAACACCATCGCCAGCGTGTGCCAGATGTTACGGTCGGGCGTATCGGTGGTGCGGCGCGCGTCCTGCTCGTGGTTGCGCACGTCGTCCAGCGCGGTCTGCAGCGGCAGGTACGCTTCGCGCAGCAATGCGCTGTCGGTACACGGCGTGGGCAGGCGCAGGGCCTTGAGCAGCGCCGCCTCGAAGCGCTGGCGCGCGCGCGTGACCGACGACGTGGAGCGCGTGGGCAGCACGATGCCGGGCAGCATCTGCAGCTCCTCGAGCCACAGGTCGGCCGGATGCACGCGCTCTTCCTTCATCAGCGCCAGCGCGTCGGCATAGGGCTGGAACAGCCGCAGCGGATCCTCGGGATCGCCGGCCATCAGGTCGTCCACATACTCGGCCAGCGCCTGCACGCCGCGCCGGAACACGGCCAGCGTCTCGGCGCTGGCGGCCACGCTGCCGGCATCGATGGCCTCGAGCAGCCGGCGCATCGCCTGGCAGTGGGCATCCACGCCACGCAGGCCCACGATGTGCACCGCGCCAGCGGCCTGGTGCAGTTGCTGGCCGGCCAGGCGCAGCGACGTGGTGTCGCGCGCGCCCAGCGCCTCGGGGGCCTGCTGGATCTCGTCCACATAGTGGCCCAGCTCCGCGGCGGCATCGTCCAGCGCGGCCCGCAGGCTCGGCGCCAGCCAGGCCAGCACCGAGAGGTCGCGCTGCGGCACGGTGGCCGGCATCGGCGCGTCGGCCGGCACGGAGGGTTGCAGCGCGGCCGGGTCAGCCACGTCGCTCGATACGGAAAAATTCAATGACATGACGCGATCCGTTGCGCCCGCGCGCGGGCCTCGATGCGGTTTAAGCGAGTCAGGCGATCTTGAACCGCGACACCGAGTTGCGCAGTTCTTCGGTCAGTGCCGTCAGCTGGCGCACCGAGGTGGCGGTCTGGCGCGTGCCGGACGTGGTCTGCGCGGTCACCTGCAGAATGCCGTCGATGTGGCGCGCCACGTTGGTGGCCAGGCCCGCCTCGTGCGACGTGGTCTGCGAGATCTGCTCGATCAGCTCGGCCAGCTGCCGCGACACGCGGCCGATCTCGACCAGCGCGGAACCGGCGTTATCGGACAGCCGCGCGCCTTCGACCACGCCCTGCGTGCTGCGCTCCATGGCGTGCACCGCGTCCTGGGTATCGGTCTGAATCGTGCGGATCAGCGCGCCGATCTGCTTGGTGGCCTCGCCCGACCGTTCGGCCAGGCGCTGCACTTCTTCCGCCACCACCGAGAAGCCGCGGCCCGCCTCGCCCGCCGAAGCCGCCTGGATGGCGGCGTTCAGTGCCAGCACGTTGGTCTGCTCGGTAATGTCCGAGATCAGTTCGACGATTTCACCGATCTCCTGCGACGATTCGCCCAGGCGCTTGATCCGCTTGGAGGTCTCCTGGATCTGGTCGCGGATGCCGTTCATGCCGGTAATCGCGTTCTGCACGGCCTGCTGGCCCTGCTCGGCGGCGGCCAGCGAGGCGCGGGCCACGTTGGCGGACTCCGCCGCGCCGCGCGATACCTGCGTGATGCGGTCCGCCATCTCCACCACCGACTCGCCGGTCTGGCGGATCTGGCGCGACTGCTCTTCCGTGGTGGCGGCCAGGTGCACCGAGGTTTCCTGCACCTGGCTCGACGCCTGCTGCACGTCCACGGCCGTCTGCTGCACCCGGCCCACCAGCTCGCGCAGTTCTTCCACGGTGTAGTTCACCGAGTCGGCGATGGCGCCGGTGATGTCCTCGGTCACGGTGGCCTGGCGCGTCAGGTCGCCGTCGGCGATGTCCTGCAGTTCGTTCATCAGCTGCAGAATGGCCTTCTGGGTAGCGTCGTTGTTGCGCTTTTCGTCCAGGCGGCGCGCTTCGGCCTCGCGTTCGCGCGCCTCGGCTTCCAGCGCGCGCACGCGCGAGTCGCGCAGGTACAGCGCGGCCAGGCCGGCCAGGAACAGCAGCGTGGCCAGCGCGGAGACGATCATCGCGCCCAGCGTCCAGGGGCGCAGGCGCGCGCCATCGGCGTACGCGGTCTGGAGCGCGGACAGCTCGCCGCGCAGCGCCTCGTTGTCGTTGAAGATCTGCTGCTGGGCGCGCTTGGCGGCGATCAGGCCCGGCAGGTTCTGCAGAATGGTCTGCGTGGTCTTCTGCACGGCCTCGAACCGCTGCGAGAGCTGCTGCAGGTAGCTGCGCGTCTCGGCATCGGTGGCGGCGGACAGGCGCAGCGCCTCGGAGCCGTTCATCAGGCCGTCCAGCGTCTCGCGGAACGTGTTGGTGTCCTTGCCCAGCAGGAACGCGGTCTCGGGGTTCACGCCCTCGCCGGACAGGAACTCGTTCAGGTTCTTGCCCAGGCGCTGCGTCAGCATCACCAGCTGCGCGGAAGCGGCCACCTCGCGCGTGTTGGCGCCGGCCTGCAGCTTGATGGCGGCCACCTGTTCGGCGGCCTCGAGCAGTTCGGGGTTCGACGCGTTGAAGACCTGCAGCGTCTGGCCGATGGTGGTCAGGATGGGCTGCTGGGCCAGCACGTCGCCGGCGCTCTTCTCGGAGCGCTTCCACGACGACGTGGCGGTCTCGAGCAACGGCGCGGCGGGGCCCGAGGTGGCGCGCACGTGCTTCTCGTCGCTGCCGTTCTCGAGTGCCAGCAAGTCGGCCGTCAGCTGTTCCTTGGACTGGCGCAGCTGGAGGAACGCCTGCGCGTTGCCCAGCAACGCCACCGGCACGGCCTTGCCCAGGCGCTGCGAGTGCATCAGCATGTTACCGGCGATCTCGATCTGCGCCGCGCCGTTGGTGGCCTGGCGGTTATCGAGGTACACCGAGACCAGCAGCGCCACCAGCGACGCCACCACGCCAATCGTCAGCGTGCGCTGCTGCGAGGCGAATGGCATGCGTGCCAGCCAGCCGGACAGTTGCTCCACCGGGGTACGGCCCAGGCCGCCTTTTTCGCCCTTGGCCTTGCCTTTGGCGAACACCGACCCGCGCGGCGCCGCGGCCTCGGCGGCGGCACCCGCGGCAGCCGTGCGGCGTCCCAGGCTCATCTTCTTGATACCCATAGCAACCCTCTGTCCGTTGGTTTTCTGATTCGATCTTCTTCGCACCCCTCTCCCGCAGGCGGGAGAGGGGTTGGGGGAGAGGGGCGGCGCATCCGCGAAGCGATATCGCACCGCATGCTCATTCCCTCTCCCCCGGCCCCTCTCCCAGCGGGAGAGGGGAGGCCACCCTCAGCACTTCGAAACGTCTTCGCCACCGCAAATTCAAGTCACGCCGCCACGCGGCCGGCCTGCAGGAACGCCGGGGCGTCCAGCAACTGGCGGACGTCCAGCACCTGCCAGTCGCGTCCGTCGCGGTCCGCGAAATGCGGGCCGTGCCACGCCGCTGCCGGCGCCACCTGCGCGTCGCCATGCGGCAGCGCCAGGTCGCCCGCGTGGCGCAGGCCCACCACGCGCGTGGCGATGATCCCGCACGCGCGCTCCACGTTGCGCGATAGCACCACGATCTTGCTGCCCGGCTGCACGGGCGTGGGCCCGTCGCCGCAGAACATGCCGAAATCGATCACGCCGAGCAGGTTGCCGCGCGCGTTGACCAGGCCGCGATACCACGGCTGGGTCAGCGGCACGCCGGCCGGCTGGCGCATCTCCAGCACCTCGCCGGTCTCGGGCAGCGGCAGCAGCCAGTTGCGCTGGCCCACCAGCACGCCCAGGTAGCTCTCCACGGCGGGCAGGTTGCGCGCCTCGCGCAGACGCCGGGCCAGCATGGCCTGGTAGTCCTGCAGGCGGGTCTGGCGGGCACGAATGTCTTGGCGCGGCGCGTTCATGATCGATCACCGGTGGAGAAGAAACCGCCCCCCATCATTGCGGATGGCGGACACGACGCCCCCTGCCCGCCTCACATCCACGTGCGGTGCGGGGGCGGCAAACCCTGATGCGCGCCGCCGCGGCGGGCGGCGCGCGAAGCTGTTCAGTGCGCCAGCGCGGCGATCTTCGACAGCAGCTCGTCGCTGTCCACCGGCTTCACGATGTAGTCCGATGCACCCTGGCGCATGCCCCAGATGCGGTCCGTGTCCAAGCCCTTGCTGGTGCACATGATCACGGGAATGTCCTTGAAGCGGTCGTCGCGCTTGATGGCGCGGGTGGTCTGGTAGCCGTTCTGGCCGGGCATGACCACGTCCATCAGGATCAGGTCGAAGGGTTCCGCCTCCAGTCGCGCCATGGCCTGGTCGCTGTTGCCGGCCACGGAGACCTTGAAGCCTTTCTTGCCGAGCAGGTCGGACATGAACAGGGCTTCGGTGGGGGAATCGTCGACGATAAGGATTTTGCTGATGGTCATTTGTTTCTTTCCTGGATGCTTCAGTGGCGGGTTCAGGCTCAGGCCGCCACGGCCGCGCCCTCTTCCTGCGCGCAGCCGCCGAGGCAGGCCACAACGGCCTGCATCAGGGCTTCGCGGGAGAAAGGCTTGGCAAGATGGTCATGCGCGCCGACAAGCTTGCCGCGCGAGCGGTCGAACACGCCATCGCGGGACGACAGCATGATCACCGGGATCGCGTGGAACCGCGGGCTTTTCTTGATCAGGGAACAGGTCTGGTAGCCGTCCAGGCGGGGCATCAGGATGTCGCAGAAGATGACGTCCGGGTGCAGGTCGCCAATCTTGGCGAGCGCCTCGAAGCCATCTTCGGCCAGCATGACCTGATAGCCTGCCTGGGACAGGAAGATCTCCGCCGTGCGGCGGATGGTGCTGGAGTCGTCGATCACGAGGATCTTGCGGCGCAATGCCGTGGATGCCTTGACGGCACCGGCGGTACTTGAATCCGCGCCGGCGTTGACCCCATCGACAGACGTGTTTTCTTCTGGTTGAGCGACCCGCATGTTGTTCCCGCGACCAACTGCCTGCACGGACGGCAGACGTCGGTATTCACTTGAGAACACCCGCACGGCAAGCGCATGGCGCGCCGGCGGCCCCCGATTCACAATTTCCCAATCAAAAAAGCCCGGTGGTTACCCAGCCGGCGCCGGTGGCGCGACCCATGCGCCCCCTGCGTTCTACTCCCTTCTTTCTAGCGTATGGCTATGTTATTGCTTTGATTTTGCTATGTTTTTTCGCCCCGGACATGCAGCCGGACCAAGGCTGGCGCGGCAACAGGCCGGGACGGATGTTCAGTTTTGCCGCAAAGTGTGACAAGTCATGGTTGGGCCGTCAATCCGGTTTGTCTGGCGCGGCCCGCCGATCTGTCGCTTTGGCGCGACGCGCCGGCCTTTTCGGTCGATGGGAGACGCGTGGGCGTCAGATCGCCACCATCTCGAAGTCTTCCTTGCGCGCACCGCATTCCGGACAGGTCCAGTTGATGGGTACGTCTTCCCATTTGGTGCCCGGCGCGATGCCGTCTTCCGGCGAACCGGTGGCCTCGTCGTAGATCCAGCCGCAGATCAGGCACATCCAAGTCTTGTATTCCATAAGCAGGCTCTTGCCACTCTCCATTAAAATCCAGCGCAGATGGTACATAAACCGCGCCGTTGGCGCCACCCATGGCGCGGCAGGATCGTGCCAATATCGTCGCGTTCACGCATGTTAGCGTACAGATGCCGTTCAAACGACGCGCATTTCAGCCAGATCGCTTGTTTTTCTGGCATCTGACCGCATGCTGTCCGGCTCGTGCCGGCGACCGCGTTTCTCCAGCTTCCGACCTCAGTCCTCCCATGTCCCGTAACCAGCAGCTTTTCGATCGCGCCCAGCAGACCATTCCCGGCGGCGTCAACTCGCCCGTGCGCGCCTTCCGTTCCGTGGGCGGCACGCCGCGCTTCATCACCCGCGCCCAGGGCGCCTATATGTGGGATGCCGACGGCCAGCGCTATATCGACTACATCGGCTCCTGGGGTCCGATGATCCTGGGCCATGCCCATCCGGAGGTGGTCAAGGCGGTGCAGGACACCGCCGCCCACAGTTTCTCGTTCGGCGCGCCCACCGAGGCCGAGATCGAGATGGCCGAGGAAATCTGCAAGCTGGTGCCGTCCATCGAGCAGGTGCGGCTGGTCTCGTCCGGCACCGAGGCCACGATGAGCGCGCTGCGCCTGGCGCGCGGCTTCACGGGCCGCGACCTGATCATCAAGTTCGAAGGCTGCTACCACGGCCACGCCGACAGCCTGCTGGTCAAGGCGGGCTCGGGCCTGCTGACGTTTGCCGACACCACCCAGAACGCGCCGTCCTCGGCCGGCGTGCCGGCCGACGTGACGCGCCACACGATGGTGCTGGAGTACAACAACGTCACCCAGCTGGAAGAAGCCTTTGCGCGCCACAAGGGCGAGATCGCCGCCGTGATCGTGGAGCCGGTGGCCGGCAACATGAACCTCGTGCGCGCCACCGACGCGTTCCTCCAGTCCATGCGCAACCTGTGCAGCGAGCACGGCGCCGTGCTGATCTTTGACGAAGTGATGACTGGCTTCCGCGTGGCACTGGGCGGCGCGCAGGCCCACTATGGCATCCGGCCGGACATGACCTGCCTGGGCAAGGTGATTGGCGGCGGCATGCCGGCGGCGGCGTTTGGCGGCCGGCGCGACATCATGGCCAAGCTGGCGCCGCTGGGCAGCGTGTACCAGGCCGGCACGCTGTCCGGCAACCCGCTGGCGGTGGCCGCGGGCCTGACCACGCTGAAGCTGATCCAGGCGCCGGGCTTCCACGACCGGCTGGCCGCGCAGACGCGCAAGCTGGCCGACGGGCTGGCCGCCGCCGCCCGGGCGGCCAACGTGCCGTTCGCGGCGGACGCCATCGGCGGCATGTTCGGCCTCTATTTCACCCCGGCCGTGCCGGCGAGCTTTGCCGAGGTGACCCAGGCCGACGTGGGCCGCTTCAACCGCTTCTTCCACGCCATGCTGAACGAGGGCGTGTACCTGGCGCCATCGGCGTTCGAGGCCGGCTTTGTCTCGGCGCAGCATGACGACGCGATCATCGAGGCCACGGTGAACGCCGCCGCCAAAGCGTTCCAGGCGGCCTGATCCGCCGGAAAGTCATCACGCATTGATCTGGCGCAGGTGCCGCAATGGCCCTGCGCTACACTTGGAGTTTGCCGAACCCGGCCATTCCAGGAGTCATTGATGCGTGCTGCTTCCCCGTCCCTGCCTGCCCTGCCCTCTCTTGCCTTGCTGTGCCGCTGGCTGGCGATGGCCATGCTGGCCAGCCTGCTCGGTGCTTGCGGCTACAACGATTTCCAGGCCAAGGACGAGGCGGTCAAGGCGGCCTGGGGGGAAGTCGTCAACCAGTACCAGCGGCGCGCCGACCTGATCCCGAACCTCGTCAACACGGTCAAGGGCTATGCCAGCCACGAGCGCGAGACGCTCGAGGCCGTGACCAAGGCGCGCGCGCAGGCCACCAGCATCCAGGTCACGCCCGAGACGCTCAACGATCCCGAGGCGTTCGCCCGCTTCCAGCAGGCGCAGGGGCAGCTCACCAGCGCGCTGTCGCGGCTGCTGGCGGTTTCTGAGAATTATCCGCAGTTGAAGGCCGATGCCGCCTTCCGCGACCTGCAATCGCAACTGGAAGGCACCGAGAACCGCATCACCGTGGCGCGGCAGCGCTACATCGTCGCGGTGCGGGAATACAACGTGCTGGCGCGCAGTTTTCCGACCAATCTGACCGCGATGGTCTTCAAGTACCCGGTCAAGCCGTCGTTCACGGTGGAGAACGAAAAGGCGATCTCCACGCCGCCGGCGGTCAAGTTCTGACGCGGGGCGCCGTCATCATGCAACCCCACATCGTCCGCCGAATGGTCACGTGGCTGTGGCTGGCCGCGCTGGTCCTGAGCCTGCCGGCCGGTGCCGCCGACGGTTTTGTCGCGGTACCGCCGCTCACGCAGCGCGTGACGGACCTGACCGGCACGCTGGCGCCACAACAGCGCGCGGCACTGGAGAACGTGCTAGCGGAATACGAGCAGCAGCGCGGCAGCCAGATCTTTGTGCTGATGGTGTCCACGACCGAGCCGGAAACGATCGACCAGTACAGCATCCGCGTGGCCGAGGCGTGGAAAGCCGGGCGCAAGGGAGTGGACGACGGGGTGATCCTGCTGATTGCCAAGGACAATCCGCCCGGGCTGCGGAAAATGCGGATCGAGACCGGGCGTGGGGTGCAGGGGTCGCTGACCGATGCGGCCTCCGCACGCATCATGCGCGATGTCATGGCGCCGCACTTCCGCCAGAACGACTTCTATGGCGGCCTCGCGGCGGGGATCTCGGCCATCCAGGCAACCATCGACAAGGAAGGGCTGGCGGCGCCTGACCGGCAGTCGCGCAAGCAGGCGGCGTCCGGTTGGCTGCCCGTGCTGTTTCCGCTGGCCATCATCGTATTTTTCTTTCTTTCGGCGATGATGCGGCGCGGGCGCGGACCGCAGATCGTTACCGGCCGGCGCGGTTGGCCAACCACCACCGCGGGCGGCCTCGGGGGCTTGGGCGGCTACGAGATCGGGCGGCACTGGGGGGGCGGCGGTGGTGGCGGCGACTTTGGCGGCGGCGGTGGGGGTGGCTTCTCCGGCGGCGGTGGCGGTGGATTCGACGGCGGCGGCGCGTCTGGCAACTGGTGATTCGGAGACGACTGATGAAACCAACCGGAAAGAAGTCTCTCAAGCGGGCGTTCAAGCATCTGGGCACCGCATCCGCCGTGGCCCGGCGCGCGTTTCCTGCCGACGCCCAACATCAATTGCAGGTCGCCGTGCATGCAGGCGAACAACATCACCGTGGCGAGGTACGGGTGGTCATCGAAGCCAGCCTCCCCTGGGAACTCGCCTGGCGCGGCACCACGCCACGCGAACGCGCCCGCGCGTTGTTCGGGGCGCTGGAAGTCTGGAATACCGAGGATCACTCGGGCGTGCTGCTCTATATCAATCTTGCGGACCATGCGGTGGAACTGCTCGCGGATCGGGGCATCGACGCCCGCGTCAGCGCGCGGGCTTGGGAAGGGATCTGCGCGGATCTTGTCCAAGGGCTGCGGGAGTCGTTGTCTGTGCGGCCTGTTCTGGATGCCGTTGCGCGGATTCATGCGCTGCTGACCGAACACTTTCCTTCCGGGAATGGGTTCAATCCTAATGAGTTGGATGATCGGCCGATTGTGCTTTGAGTTTTTTGGTTTTTGGGGCGTTTTGGGATTTTGTGCGCAACGGCTCAAAATCCCAAAGCTCCACGAGCAGGCACTTTTCCATACGACCGTTTCCCGACTGTAACAGCGCATCCCCTGCCGCTACGGACAGGTCCATCAAACGCCGCTTCAGACCCGTAACGCGCGATGCCGAAATCAGGGATGAGTTTCATCACTGATACGTTTCGGCCAACCGCGGTTTAGAGGCGATTTTCGAGGCACCTCTAAATCCCCTGGATGAGACCGCGTGGCGCCAACGTTCCTTTTTCAATTGGCCTCATCCAAAAGAACGATCGGCATATCGCTCTCATAGCCCCTCATCACGGGTGCTCAACGCATTGGCGACGTTCGCGGCATACCGTGTTTCAGTTAGCCGCTCCCTCATTACCACCACGCCAGAAGGATGAAGCCAGTCTGTTGCGCCGTAATCGCCGCTTCATGCTTGCAACCATTCTGACCCGTTTTGCGCCTCAGCCTTTCGGACGGCACAACGGGCTTCCTACGCCACTTTTCAGCGTGTTTTGAGTGACTTTGCAGACATAAAGATATGCAATCGGCACCATAAATCGCAACCAGGTGTGTGAACCGACTCGTAAGTATTCAGAAACATTCGGTTACACAGTTTCGGAAACGGCGCATCGCCCTGCACCCACCCCCATATAAATCAAAGACTTAGCTCGCGTGGCACGTTCGTCGCTGAGTGTGTCGCAACCACGGAACGCCAGGCCAACCCGCAAAGACGGGGGACAGGGCGGATCGGTAGAACAAGTGGGAACGGGGGCGGCGGCGACGCAGTGTCAATGCCCAGGGAGGAAAAAGCGACCGGTCGGCTGCATGGCCGGTCCGGCAAACCGGCGGCAACGCCGGGATGCCTGCAGATTTGCAGCACTTTCAGGCGCGGACGGGTCCCTGGAGAAGTTTCGGATCAGTTCGTGGCGCCCGCCCAGGATGCATGTGCCGCAGGGAGTGGCCACGCATAGGGCGACAAGCGCACGGCCGGCATTGCCGGGCGTGCGTGAGCCTGAGCCAGGTGGAATCGGAGAGACGCCACGTCAGTGCCGGCTTTTCGGTTTGGCCTCGGCCGGATGTTTCGGCCGAAACCTTGTGCCCGATCTCCAGCGGGCGCTTTTTTCCCCACCAACCATGACGTGAAGGAGAAGGACATGAACACCATGTTCGATGGCATCAAGCGTTTTGTGCGTGAAGAAGACGGCGCGGCCGGCGTGGAATATGCCCTGCTGCTGGCCTTCGTGGCGCTCGTGATGGTGACGTACGGCAGCACCGTGAAGACCGCCGTCGGCACCATCTGGAACTCGGTCGCTACCGCGCTCACCGCGGCCTGATCGGCTCCCCACCCCCGAACCGGGCCCCGCGCCATGGGCCCCGGTTCGGCCAGATTCCAGACCCATCGATCCACCCGATCCACAGGAAGGCCGCCATGTCCGCCATTGCCGCAGCCGCCAATCTGAGCCTCGTCGCCATGGTGATCTTTGCCGCCGTGAGCGATATCCGCTCGCGCCGCATCCCGAACTGGCTCGTGGCCGCCGGACTGGCGCTGGCCCTGGTGGCGCAGGTCGCCGCCCACGGCGCCGCCACCGGCGCCCTCAACTGGATCGGCGGCACGGCCACCGGCATGGCCATGCTGCTCGCGGTCTACCTGATCGGCGGCATGGGCGCCGGCGACGTGAAGCTGATGGGCGCCGTGGGCGCCTTCCTGGGCGCGGCAGGCGCCGCGCACGTGGCCATGATCGGCTTCCTGGCCGGCGGGGCGCTTGCCATCGCCGCGCTCCTGCTGCGCCGGGGCGCCGCAGCGCTCAAGCCTGCAGCGCGCAAGCCGATCCGGCTGCCCTACGCCCTGGCCATCGCCGCGGCAACGCTGCTGGTGAAGGCGAACATGGTCTGAACGACACGGAGAGGGCGCGCCTCCGGATTGCGCGCCACTAACCAAAAAAGATCCCGACGCCACCACAACAGGGATCCGGAACGGGGGAATCGCCATGCACCACAGCAGCCGCATGCATGCGCAACACGGAGACGCCAGGCCCTGCACCTCGGCACACCGTCACGGGTCGGCCTTGCGCCCCGACTGCAACCTGGCGGCGGCCTATCAACGCCGCCACGGACGCAACCGCGCCACGCAGCGCGCAGGACGGCCCGGCATTCCCGCCGCCTGCCCGCGCACCCTGGCACACCGTACGTACTTCTTCTGATCGGGGGGGACTCGAAAATGAAAAACCTGCGCATCCTGTTCATGCTGCTGATTGCCACCGTCGCGGGGCTCAGCGCCGTCATGCTCGCGTCCCGCTGGCTGCTGCAGCAAGGCAGCAACGGCATCACCAAGGTTGCCGTGGCGGCCGCCGACATCAGCCTGGGCCAGCAGATCACGCCCGAGGCCGTGAAACTGGTGGACTGGCCGGCGGCCAGCCTGCCGCCCGGCGTGGTCCAGGACGCCGCGTCGCTCAGCGGCCGCGTCACCAAGGCCAGCCTCACGCGCGGCGAACCCGTGCTGGAGTCCAAGCTGACGCCGGCGGGCACCAAGGGCGGACTGTCCGCCGTCATCGCCAACGGCAAGCGCGCCATCACCGTGCGCGTGAACGATGTGGTGGGCGTGGCCGGCTTCGCCCTGCCGGGCAGCTTCGTCGACATCATCGTCAACACGCAGAAAGATAAAGAAGGCAAGCCCAGCGCCGAGCGCACGGACCAGTCGATCTCCAAGATCGTGCTCGAGAAGATCCTGGTGCTGGCCGTGGCGCAGGAAGTGAACCGCGACGAGACCAAGCCCAAGGTGGTGAACGCCGTCACGCTGGAAGTGTCGCCCGACGAGGCCGAGAAGCTCGACCTGGCGCGCAGCGTGGGCACGCTCTCGCTGGTGCTGCGCAACCAGATGGACCCGCGCCCGGCCGAGACCGCCGGCGCCACCAAGAATTCCCTCCTCAAGGAACCCGTGATCGCGGCCGCCGCCCCCGTGACCAAGACGGTGCAGGTGGTGCGGCACGTGGCGGCAAAAGCATTCGCCGGCACCTGCATCGGCGTCATCAGCGGTACGCAACACAATCAGGAATGCTTTTGAACCACGGTTCGCGCAAACGGAAAAAAGCAGGCCGCATCGGTAACTGCTCCGAATCACCGCACGGACCCACCGGGGGAACATCATGGACCGAATCACCCTTCATCGCGGCGCCACGCGCCATATCGCACCGCAACTGCAAGCCACCGTGCTGGCGCTGACGGCACTGGGCATGCTCTGGGGCGCGCCAGCCCACGGGCAGGCCGGCGTGGAGGCGGCCATTGGCGCCGCCAACGCCGCCGGCCCCGCCAAACCACTGCGCGTGGCGGCCACCGGCCCCGTGCAGGTGACCATCGCCGAGGCCGGCACCGCCAGCCGCGACACGCCGGCCGCGCGCGGCCCCAACTGCGTGGGCGCCATGCGCGAACGCCGCGAGGTGGTCGTGCCCGTGGGCAAGTCCACCATGGTGGAAATGCCCGAGGCCGTCAAGAACCGCTCGCTCGGCAATCCCAATGTGGCGCAGGCCATGCTGGTCTCGCCCAATATGCTCTACGTGCTGGGCCAGGAAGTGGGCACCACCAACATGATCGTGCAGGGGCGCAGCGGATCGTGCAGCGTGATCGACCTCGTGGTCGGCGCCGACCCCGGCGGGCTGCAGGCCACGCTGCGCGACCTGCTGCCCGAGGCGCGGCGCGTGCGGGTCTCTTCCGCCGCCGACAGCCTGGTACTGAGCGGCACGGTGAGCGACTCCGTGCAGGCGCAGAAGATCCTCGACATCGCCAATGCCTTCGTCATGCGGCAGACGCGCGGCCCGGCACAGAACCAGCAGAACGGCGCGTCCCAGAACCAGGGCATGCCCATGGCCAACAACCCGGCCACGGCCGGCATGCCGTTGCGCAGCCCGCGCATCATCAACATGATGGTGGTGGAAGCGCCGCAGCAGGTCATGCTCGAGGTCAAGGTGGCTGAGGTCTCAAAGAGCCTGATCGACCAGATGGGCGCCGCGGCCAATCTCAACGGCGCGTTCGGCAGCTGGAGCTTCGGGCTGCTGGCCAACTTCCTGTCGGGGGCGCCGGACCTGCTCTCGTTCAGCAAGGCCAACAACCTGCCGCTGAAGTTCGCGCTCGACGCGCAGAAGGGCGACGGCCTGGTCAAGGTCCTGGCCGAGCCCAACCTGATGGCGATCAGCGGCCAGGAAGCGAGTTTCCTGGCCGGCGGCAAGGTCTTCATCCCGGTGCCGCAGAGCTATGGCGGCACGGGCGGCTCCACCATCGTCCTGCAGGAGGAAACCTTCGGCGTGGGACTGAAGTTCACGCCCACGGTGATGGAGAACGGCCGCATCAACCTGAAGGTGGCGCCTGAAGTGTCCGAGCTCTCGCCCACCGGCGTGGCGCTGACCGCGCCGAACGTGTCGGGCACGTCGATCCTGCCGCTGATCAACACGCGGCGCGCCTCAACCACGCTGCAGGTCTACGACGGGCAGAGCTTCGCCATCGGCGGGCTGATCAAGAACAACATCACCGGCAGCCTCAAGGCGCTGCCAGGGGTGGGTGAACTGCCGGTGGTGGGCGCGCTGATGCGCAGCACCAACTTCCAGCAGGACCGCACCGAGCTGCTGTTCGTGGTCACGCCACGGCTGGTGAAGCCGCTGCCGCCCAACTATCCGCTGCCCACCGACAGCTTCGGCCCGCCCACGCCCGGCGAGGTCTACCTGAACGGCAACATGGAAGGGCATCCGGCACGGCCCGCCCCAGCGCCCGCGATGGCCCCGGCACCGGCCAGCAACGCGCCGGCCGCCATGCCCACCGCTGCCACCGGCACCGCCGGCGAGTAAGCGCGCACCCATCCCAGGAGCCCATCATGACCCACTTCTTCCTCCACCATGCCGTTCGCGCGGCGCTGCTCGGCGCCCTCATCGCCGGCGTCTCGGGCTGCATGACCACCACGCCGGTCTATGACCAGCACTTCGGCGAGGCCGTGCGCACCGTGCGCGCCATGCAGACGCTGAACCCCGATGCCTCGAACAACACGGACCCCGTGGCCGGCATCGACGGCCGCGCCGCCACCGCGGCGATGGACCGCTACGGCACCCAGTTCCGCACGCCGCAGTCCGACCCCAACGCGTACGTGATCGGCGTCGGCTCGTCCGCTGGTGTGGGCGGCATGAGCCGGTAGGCGCGGCCGCCACCCCATCTCCAGGAGAGACAGCCATGGCAAAGATCGCCGTAGTATCCGCCGACGATTCGCACCTGCACTATGTGGCAGGGCTGATCGCACAGAACGCCAACCACGTGGTGCAGCGCACGCGGGCCGTGCCCGCGCAGGCCCTGGCCCAGCCGGGCCTCATGCTGGGCACGGACCTGCTGATCGTCGAGGCGCCCGACTTCGGCACCGAGGACATCGCGCAGCTGCGCCGCATCACCACCGAGCATCCGGACACGCTGTGCATGCTGCTGACCGAGCATCCCTCGGCCGACCTGCTGATGCGCGCGATGCGGGCCGGTGTGCAGTGCGTGCTGCCCTGGCCGCCCGACGCGCAGGAATTCCGCGATGAGCTCCAGCGCTGCACGAGCCATGCGCTCAGCAACGGCCGCGCCGAGGGCCAGGTGCTCTCGTTCGTCTCGTGCAAGGGTGGCAGCGGCGCCACGTTCACCGCGGCCAACTTCGGCTACGTGCTTGCCACGCGGCACAAGAAGCGCGTGCTGCTGGTGGACCTGAGCCAGCAATACGGCGATGCCGCGTTCATGATGACCGACCAGACGCCGCCCGCCACGCTGGCCGACATCTGCCGCCAGGTGGACCGGCTCGACGCCGCATTGCTCGATGCCTGCGTGACCCATGTGTGCCCCGGCTTCGACGTGGTGCCGGCGGCCGGCGATCCGGTCAAGGCCGGCGAGGTCCGCGCCGGGCACCTGGAACGGATCATGGCGGTGTCGCGCCAGCAATACGACGCCGTGATCTTCGACGTGGGCCAGGACATCAATCCGGCCTCGATCGTGGTGCTTGATCAAAGCCAGCTGATCTACGCGGTGCTGCGCCGCAGCCTGGCGCACCTGCGCGCGGGCCGCCGGCTGTTCGAGATCCTCCACTCGCTGGGCTACCACACCGACCGCGTGCGCCTGGTGCTCAACGGCGACGACCGCCACGCGGCCATTGCGCCGCGCACGATGGAAGACGCCTTCGGCATGCGCGTGGCCCATGTGCTGCCGATTGACCCGGGCCCGGTGCGCGACGCCAGCGACCAGGGCCAGCCCGTGGCGCAACTGGCGCCGAACAGCGCCATCGCGCGCGCCCTGGCCGACATGGCCCGGCAACTCTACCCCGACGCCCAGCCGCGCCGCGACAACCTGCTGCGCAAGCTGTTCGGCCAGGGCAGCCAGGTGCCCGCCACGGCCCGCGCCTGACCGCCACCCGAGGAGTCCATGATGTCACTGCGAGAACAACTCTTCCGGCAAGCCGGCGAAGCGCCGCCCGAGCCCGTGGCCCGGGCCAATGGCGCGGTCAGCCCCGCCTACCAGCAACTGGCCATGGAGATCCACCAGACGCTGGTGGACCGCGTGGAACTGAGCCGCCTGCAACATATGCCGCCCGATCAGGTCCGGCGTGAACTGGCCCAGCTTGTGGAGCGGATCATCGAGGAAGGCAATCACCCGGTCAACGAGTCGGAACGGCGCCGGCTGGTCTGCGACGTGCAGGACGAGATGCTCGGCTACGGCCCGCTGGAGCCGCTGCTGGCCGATCCCACGGTGTCCGACATCCTGGTCAACACGGCCCGCCATGTCTACGTGGAGCGCCGCGGCAAGCTGGAGATGACCGACGTGACCTTCCTCGACGACGCCCACCTGCTGCGCGTGATCGAGAAGATGGTGTCGCGCATGGGCCGCCGCATCGACGAATCGAGCCCGATGGTCGATGCCCGGCTGCCCGACGGCTCGCGCATCAACGCGATCATCCCGCCGTCGGCCATCGACGGCCCGCTGCTCTCGATCCGCCGGTTTTCGGTGAACCCGCTGCAGGTCAAGGACCTGATCGGCCTGGCCACGATGACCGAGGAAATGGCCCTGCTGCTCGATGCCATGGTGCGGGCCAAGCTCAACATCCTGATCTCGGGCGGCACGGGCAGCGGCAAGACCACGCTGCTGAACATCCTGTCGGGCTTCATTCCCGCCGACGAGCGCATCGTGACCATCGAGGACGCGGCGGAACTGCAACTGCGCCAGGACCACGTGCTGCGGCTGGAAACGCGGCCGCCCAACATCGAGGGGCGCGGCGAGATCACGCAGCGTGCGCTGGTGAAGAACGCGCTGCGGATGCGCCCGGACCGGATCATCCTGGGCGAGGTGCGCGGCGCCGAGGCGCTGGACATGCTGCACGCGATGAACACGGGCCACGAGGGCTCGCTGGCCACCATCCACGCCAACACCCCGCGCGACGCGCTGACGCGGCTGGAGAACATGATCAGCATGGCCGGCCTGACGCTGCCCACGCGCACCATGCGCCAGCAGATCACGTCGGCGCTGTCGGTGGTGGTGCAGGTCTCGCGGCTCACCGATGGCCGGCGCAAGCTGGTCAGCGTGCAGGAGATCACCGGCATGGAGGGCGAAATCGTCAACATGCAGGAGATCTTCACGTTCCGCCGCAAGGGCGTGGACCGCGACGGCCGCATCCGCGGCCACTTCTGCGCCACCGGCGTGCGCCCGAAGTTCTGCGAGCGGCTGCAGGGGTTCGGCATCCACCTGCCCGAGACGCTGTTCGATCCCGCCGCGCTGTACGAAGTCTAGGAGACTGTCATGAACACCATGATGATTGCCTTCGCGCTGTCAGTGTTCCTGGCCATCATGCTGGGCGTGACCGGCGCGTACCTGTGGTGGAGCCAGCACCACAGCCAGCACGCGCGGCGCTTCAGCCATCGCGTGGAAGCGGCGCTGTTCAACAGCGCGGGCCACGGGCAGGACCCCGGCATCCTCAAGCAGCGCATGCTGAGCGACTCGCCGGGGCTGGCGCGGCTGCTGCGCCGGCTGCCGCGCATGCAGGCGCTGGACCGCATGATGCTGCAGTCCGGGCTGAACTGGTCGGTGGGCCGCTTCCTGGCGCTGACGCTGACCATTCCGTGCGTGCTCGGCATCGCGTTGACGCTGCTCAACCCGCCGTGGGCCGCCACCCTGCTGTTGGCCTGCGCCGGCGGCACGCTGCCGTTGCTGTTCGTGCTGCGCAAGCGCGGCAAGCGCCTGGCGACACTGGAGGCCCAGTTGCCCGAGGCCGCCGACCTGCTCAGCCGCGCGCTGCGCGCCGGCCATTCGCTGCCCAGCGCGCTGGACATGGCCGGCAACGAGCTGCCCGCACCCATCAGCACCGAGCTGGCCCTGGTGTTCGGCGAGATCAACTACGGCATTCCGATGAACGACGCGCTGGCCGGCCTGACCGATCGCGTGCCGATCGAGGATCTGCGCTACCTGGTCATCGCCGTGCTGATCCAGCGCGAATCGGGCGGCAACCTGGCCGAGATCCTCGACAACGTGGCCGGCCTGATCCGCAAGCGGCTGCAACTGCTGGACAAGGTGCGCGTGCTGTCGGCCGAAGGCCGGCTCGGCGGATGGATCCTGACGGCCCTGCCGGTGGTGGTGGGCGGCATCGTGTTCCAGATCAACCCCGAGCTGATGTCCACGCTGTGGACCGATCCGACCGGCATCCGCATGCTCTGGTACTCGATTGCCATGACCTGCGTGGGCATCATCTGGATGCGCCAGATCGTGCGGATTCACGTTTAGGCCATCTTAGCCAGCGAGGCGGGAACCTTCCCGGACAACCATGCCAACCACAATGATCCTGCTGTTGGGCACCACCTTCCTCATCGTCTTCGGGGCGGCCTGGGCGGCCATGACGGTCATGCGCCCCAGCCCCGTGGCCCGCCGCCTGGGGCAGATCGAGCGCGAGGCCCCCGGCGGCGTGCCGCTGCACGACGGCCGCGAATGGATGCGCCAGATCGAACGGCTGGCGCGGCCGCTCGCGCAACTCTCGCTGCCCAAGGAGGGCTGGGAGAACTCCGCGCTGCGCACGCGCTTCATCCATGCCGGCTGGCGCTCGCCGGAGGCCATTCCGTTCTACTTCGGCATCAAGACGGTGCTTGCGTTCGGGCTGCCGATGGCGCTCTGGGCGGCGCTGGTGGGCCAGGTGGAGGCCGCACAGCAGTCGGAATTCATGACTGCGCTGTTCGCGGCGGCGGTGGCCGGCTTCTACCTGCCCAGCTTCGCACTGCGCATAAAGGTGCGGCGCCGCCAGCGCGACATCTTCGAATCGTTCCCGGACAGCCTGGACCTGATCATGGTCTGCGTGGAAGCCGGCCTGGGCCTGGACGCCGCGATCCTGCGCGTGGTGGCCGAGATGCGCGCCGCCCGCCCCGCCATGGCCGAGGAATACGAGCTGCTGACCCTGGAGCTGCGCGCCGGGCTGCCGCGCGACAAGGCGTTGCGCAACCTGGCGGCACGCACCGGCGTGGAGGACGTGAGCATGCTCGTGGCCATGCTGATCCAGGCGGACCGCTTCGGGACCAGCGTGGCGGAATCGCTGCGCGTGCATTCGGACATGCTGCGCACCAAGCGCCACATGCTGGCCGAGGAGCGCGCGGCCAAGATCGGCACCAAGATCCTGTTCCCGCTCATCTTCTGCATCTTCCCGTCGCTGTTCGTGGTGCTGCTGGGGCCGGCCGCCATCCAGGTCGTCACCGCGCTGCGCTCCGTGACCGCCAACTAGCACGCAACCGCAGGAGCCTGCCATGCGCCGCCTTGCCCAACATCGCCAGCCCGGACGCCCGCGCATCGCCGGCGCCGCCGCCGTGGAATTCGCGCTGATCTTTCCGCTGCTGCTGTTCATCGTGTTCGGCGCCATCGAGTTCGGCACCGCGCTCTACGACAAGGCCGTGGTCACCAATGCCAGCCGCGAGGCCGCGCGCGCGGGCGTGATCCTGAAGTCGCCGTCAATGACCAGCGCGCAGATCAAGCAGGTGGCGCTCAACTATTGCCAGGACAAGCTGGTCACGTACGGCTCGGCGGCGGCGTGCGAGTTCCCGCTGACGGTGTCGCCGTGCCCGTCGACGGGGACCGCGCTGACCGTGCAGGTGTCGTACACGTTCAACGGCCTGCTGCTGGGGCCGCTGCTCCGGCCCTTCACCGGCCCCCTGACGATCAATGCGCTCACGACCATGCTTTGCGAGTGAAACCCGGGAGGTGACACCATGTCATCCAGAACGCCACCGGCAGGCCAGTGCCTGAACCGATTGAACCGATTGAGCCGCCTGAGCCGCCGCCATCGCCAGCGGGGCGCAGTGGGCATCATGATGCCGGCGATGATGATATCGATACTGTCGGTGGGGGCGCTGGCCATCGACGTGGCCCACCTGGTCATCGTGCGCAACGAACTGCAGAACGCCGCCGATGCCGCCGCGCTGGCCGGCGCGGCGGGGCTCTTCCCGGCCAATCCCACGCCGGCCTGGACCACCGGCGTGACCAAGGGCACCGACGCCATCGCATTGAACAAGGCGGGCGGTGTCACGCTGGCCAGCGGCGACGTGCAGGCCGGCTACTGGAACCTGACCGGCACGCCGGCGGGGCTGCAGCCGCAGGACATCACGCCAGGATCGAATGATGTGCCCGCGGTGCAGGTGACCATCAGCCGCAGCGCGGGCAACAACGGCGGGCCGGTGGCCACGCTGCTGGCGCAGGTCTTCAACGGGGCGGCGGCCAGCACCTCGGCCACGGCCGTCGCGGTGATCGCCGCGCCGGGGATCATCGGCAATGGCGGCCTGTTTCCGGTGGCGCTGAGCCAGTGCCTGTACAACTACTACTGGGACAGCGCGACCAACCAGCCCAAGCTCGATCCGGCCACGAACAAGCCCTACCTGTTCCGCATCGGCTCCGCCTACCACTATGGGCCATGCGAATCGGGCCAGTGGACGACCTTCACCTCCACCGACAACAGCACCACGGCCACGCGGGACCTGATCCAGAACGGCAATCCGGACCCGGTGGCGATCGGGGACCAGATCTGGATGCAGGACGGCACCAAGACTTCAAACTACAACTACGTCACGGTCAACCAGGATTACCTGCTGCCGGTGACCACTTCGCTGACGCCGGGCGCGCTCGGCCCCATCACGGCGTTCGCGGCGTTTCATATCACCGCCTCGGTGGGGGGCAGCGACAAGTACATCGAGGGCTATTTCATTCCGAACTACAAGATCGCTAACAGCGGCGGCGGCGTGGGGCCGTACTACGGCGGCTACGTGCCGCCCCGCCTGGCGAAGTAACCCGCACAGGAGCCAGCGGTCGGTCCGCGCCCCCGGCGCGGCCGGCCCCTCGCGCATGCCCCCCATGAGCAGCGTTGAGGCCCCCCTGGCTCCTCTTTTGCAGCCTGGTCTTGACCAGGCTGTCTTTTTTTTGAAGAATCGACCGCAGACCACCATGGCGAGTCACGGAGCCCCCATGAAGCTGCGCATCCTGAGCGACATCCACCTGGAGCACAACCAGACCGGCACCATTCCGGCCTGCGCGGCGGACCTGGTGATCCTGGCCGGCGACATCGCCAATGGCCGCGACGGCATCGACTGGGCCGCGCGCACCTTCGACATGCCCGTGGTCTACGTGCCCGGCAACCACGAGTACTACGAGAACAACTTCGACACCGTGGACCGGCTGATGGCCGAGGCGGCCGAGGCGGCGCCCAACGTGGCGCTGCTCAACGGCGCGGTGGCGGTGTTTGCGGATGCCGACGGCCGCCCGGTGCGCGTGATCGGCACCACGTGGTGGACCGACTACTGCCTCTACGGCGCCGATCGCGCCGCCGACGCCATGCAGGCCTGCGCGCGCGTGGTGGTGGACCACCGGCTGATCGAGACCACCGGCGCTGGCGGCCAGCACCGCCCGTACACGCCGGCCGACGCGCTGGCGCGGCACCGCGCGGCCACGGTCTGGCTGGCCGATACGCTGGCCCAGCCGTTCGACGGCAAGACCGTGGTGGTCACGCATCACGGCCCCGATCTTGGCAGCCTGGACCCGCGCTACGCGCACGACATCGTCTCCGCCGGCTTTGTCTCGCGCCGGCCGGACCTCGTGACGCAGGCCGATCTGTGGATTCATGGCCACACGCATACGAGTTTCGATTACTGGATCGACGATTCGCGCGTGGTGTGCAACCCGCGCGGGTATATCTCGCGGCGGACCGGGAATCCTGAGAATCCGGTGTTTGACTGGATGCGGGTGGTGGAGGTCTGATCGTTATTCAGGCTTATGAATTCGTATTTTCTTTAAATTCATAGCCATTTCCCCTTATTCCTCGACGTGACGCACCATGGAGGTCATATTGACGCCTCTTTCTTCGTCGAGGAGCAATGATGGGCAGACCTTCGTTCCAAGCCGCCTGGAGTGCATTCATGGCGGTTCGGGTTCCGGTTCTTACGGTTGGCAAGCTGATTGGCGGCAATGTCCAAAGAAATATCGAGATGCCGGACGGTTTTGAGAACGCGTGCGCTATCAGGATGAGCTACGTCTTGAATAAAACCGGATTTCCAATTCGCAAGACATCGCAGTTCGCCATGGTCAGCGGTGGTGATCGGCAACAATACATCTACCGCGTCGACGACATGCTCGCTTACCTTGAGCGAAACCTTGGTATACCTGACAAGACTGTCCACTCGCCGCGGCCAGCCGATTTTGCCAACATGCGGGGCATCTTGGTCGTCAAAGGGTATGGGTGGATTGGCGCTCAAGGGCATGCGACGTTATGGGATGGAGCGCAATGTATAGACAGGTGCCATTTCGCCAGCGACCCCGACAATGGGACTTTCATACCCAAGACCGCCTCGCTATGGAGGCTCCCATGAAGAGGATCGGAATCGCAATCGTATGCGCAACATTTGTGGTTACGGCCTATGCAGATGGAAGAACATCCACGTCGGCTCAAACCACACATCCCCTACAAAGATTCTCGCAACGCACCCTGCTGAAGAACTGGGCCCTGAGCGCTTGCCTGGCAAGAATTGCCACGAGCCCTGCCGACAGAGACGATGCCGGGGCGACAGCCAGCGCCTATCTCGAATTTGGAAAGCAGCCGATTGAAAGTTACGACGCGATCCGGCCTCTTATCGATAGGTTTGTCGCCCGCAAGTACGGCTCGAAGCCCGAAATCGACACGCCCCCCTCCGAGTTGAACACCATGAAGTGCATCGACCTGTTCCACAGCAAGGAACTGGACAATCTGGTGCGCCGGCAGCCGCACGTCAAGTAGCCCGGCACAGGATATCGCCGCCCCAAACAAAAACCCCCGCGCGCCGAAGCCCGCGGGGGTTTTGTCAGACGGAGACGAGACCCGGAGGCCCCGTCGGTCCGGCATCGATTTACATCATGCCTTCCATGCCGCCCATGCCGCCCATGCCACCCGGCATGGCCGGAGCCGACTCGTCCTTCGGCGACTCGGCCACGGCGCAGTCCGTGGTCAGCATCAGCGAAGCCACCGAAGCAGCATTCTGCAGTGCAGTACGAGTCACCTTGGTCGGGTCCAGCACACCCATTTCCACCAGGTCGCCGTACTCGCCCGAGGAGGCGTTGTAGCCGTAGTTGCCCTTGCCTTCGATGACCTTGGCCACCACGACCGACGCTTCTTCACCAGCGTTCAGCACGATCTGGCGCAGCGGCTCTTCCATGGCCCGCAGCACGATCTTGATGCCGGCGTTCTGGTCGGCGTTGTCGCCGTGCAGGCCGGCGATGGCAGCGCGGGCACGCAGCAGGGCCACACCGCCGCCGGGGACGATGCCTTCTTCCACGGCAGCGCGGGTGGCGTGCAGCGCATCTTCCACGCGGGCCTTCTTTTCCTTCATTTCGACTTCGGTGGCAGCGCCAACCTTGATCACGGCAACACCGCCGGCCAGCTTGGCCACGCGCTCTTGCAGCTTTTCACGGTCGTAGTCCGAGGTGGCTTCCTCGATCTGGGCGCGGATCTGCTTCACACGGCCTTCAATGCCCGATGCGTCGCCGGCACCGTCGATGATGATGGTGTTTTCCTTGCCGATCTCGATG
>Ga0255338_1001228_pt1 | contig 51825 bp, 46 predicted proteins | sample MeOH1_35cm_T4_19_FD_203715 | JGI IMG/M metagenome (GOLD analysis project Ga0255338, IMG submission 203715) | Sandy soil microbial communities from University of British Columbia, Vancouver, Canada - MeOH1_35cm_T4_195 | ecosystem: Engineered > Artificial ecosystem > Sand microcosm > Unclassified ... | reverse complement strand
GCCGTAGGCCGCGCGCATGGCCGGGTTGACGAAGCGCCAGCCGATGGTGGTGTCGAAGATCTGCGCGTCGCGCGAGAACGCGCTGGTGGCCTTGCCCATCACGAACGGGGCGCGGCTCATGCTTTCCACGCCGCCGGCCAGCATCAGGCCCGCTTCGCCGGACTTGATGGCGCGCGCGGCGGTGCCGGTGGCGTCCATGCCGGAGCCGCACAGGCGGTTGATGGTGGCGCCCGGCACGCTTTCCGGCAGGCCGGCCAGCAGCAGCGACATGCGCGCCACGTTGCGGTTGTCCTCGCCAGCCTGGTTGGCGTTGCCATAGATCACGTCATCGATGGCGGACCAGTCCAGGTTCGGGTTGCGCGCCATCAGCGCCTTGAGCGGCACCGCGCCCAGGTCGTCCGCGCGCACCGCGGACAGGCTGCCGCCGTAGCGGCCGATGGGGGTGCGGATGGCGTCGCAGATAAAGGCTTCGGTCATGTTGTCTCTCTCTTGCTTGTACGTGGCTTGTACGTGAATCGTGATCGTGAAGCGGAGGCCCCGGCGGCGCTCAGGCCGTGGCAGCCTGCAGGAGCGGCACGCCAGTCACGCGCTGCAGTTCCTCGAAGGACAGGCCTTCGACCAGGTCGCGCGCGACCAGCCCTTCGGGCGTCACGTCGATGGTGGCCAGGTCGGTATAGATGCGCGTGACGCAGTTCATGCCGGTGAGCGGATACGTGCATTGCGGCACGATCTTGCTCTCGCCCTGCTTGGTCTGGTGCTCCATCATCACGAACACTTCCTTGGCGCCGATGGCCAGGTCCATCGCGCCGCCCACGGCCGGGATCGCGCCCGGCGCGCCGGTGTGCCAGTTGGCCAGGTCGCCCTTCTCGGAGACCTGGAACGCGCCCAGCACGCAGAAGTCGAGGTGGCCGCCGCGCATCATCGCGAACGAATCGGCGTGGTGGAAATACGAGCCGCCCGGCTTGATCGTGACCGGCTGCTTGCCGGCGTTGATCAGGTCGCCGTCTTCCTCGCCGGCAGGCGGCGCCTTGCCCATGCCGAGCAGGCCGTTCTCGCTGTGCAGCAGGATTTCACGGTCGGCCGGCAGGTGATTGCCGACCAGGGTGGGCAGGCCGATGCCGAGGTTGACCACGGCACCGTCGGGAATGTCTTTGGCCACGCGGGCGGCCATCTGATCGCGGGTCAGGCGTTGCATGTCGGGATTCTCCTTGTCGCTCAGACGGGGGTCTTGCCGGCGTCGATCTTGACGACGCGCTTGACGAACAGGCCCGGCGTGATGATGTGCTCGGGGTCCAGCTCGCCCAGTTCGACGATCTCGCTGACCTGCACGATCGGGCACTTGGCGGCCATCGCCATGATCGGGCCGAAGTTGCGCGCGGTCTTGCGGTAGGTCAGGTTGCCCCAGCGGTCGGCGCGCTGCGCCTTGATGAGGGCGAAGTCGGCGTGGATGGGCTTTTCGAACACATAGCCCTGGCCGTCGATGATGCGGGTTTCCTTGCCCTCGGCCAGCGGCGTGCCGTAGGCGGTGCGGGTGAAGAAGCCGCCGATGCCGGCGCCGGCGGCGCGGATGCGCTCGGCCAGGTTGCCCTGCGGCACCAGTTCCAGCTCGATCTCGCCGGCGTGGTAGAGCGAGTCGAACACGTAGGAGTCGGCCTGGCGCGGGAACGAGCAGATGATCTTGCGCACGCGCCTGGCCTTGAGCAGCGCGGCCAGGCCCGTATCGCCGTTGCCGGCGTTGTTGTTGACAATGGTGAGGTCGCGCGCGCCCTGGGCGATGAGGGCGTCGATGAGCTGCGCCGGCATGCCGGCCATGCCAAAGCCGCCGATCAGGATGGTGGCGCCGTCGTGGATGTCGGCCATCGCCGCTTCCACCGAGTCGAATAGCTTGTTGATCACTTGCGTTCCAGTTCCGAAAGCCCGGACGAACCATCCGGAACCGGCCGCCAAGCCGCGAGGAGGAACATCAGGCGGCGCGCGAACGCTGTCTCCGGACAGTCCTGCCGGAAGAGCCATCCGGCCTGCCCGCCCCGCCGCAGGTGCGGGAGCGTGCCGCCGGACACGAATCCAACAGACTTTGTTTTTCTTGTTCTTGTGATTTGTTCTAACTGCGAACCTCAATTCGCACTCTGAACAGATTACACCTGTGCTCCCGGCACGGTCAAGGCGCCGCCGCATCGCTTGTGCGTTAGCCGGACACCCCCGGCGCGGCGCGGCGAGAGCTTACGCAGCTTACGCTTTTCCGCGCCGCGCCGGGCAGGCTCAGGGCAATTGCAGTTCGGCGCGGCTGCCGGCGGCGCCGGGACGGATCTCCAGCCGCACGTCGATGCGCTCGCGCAGCTCCGCCACGTGCGAGATGATGCCCACCAGCCGGCCCGCCTGCTGCAGGTCGATCAGCGTGTGGATGGCGAAGTCCAGGCTTTCCGGGTCGAGCGTGCCGAAACCTTCGTCGACGAACAGCGTGTCGAGCTGGATGCCGCCCGCGCGCGACTGCACCACGTCGGCCAGCCCCAGCGCCAGCGACAGCGAGGCCAGGAAGCCCTCGCCGCCCGACAGCGTGTTGGCCGGGCGCGCCACGCCCGAGTTGTGGTCGAACACCTCCAGGTCGAGCCCGCCGGCCGCGCGCAGGTCGCCCTGCTCGCGCACGCGCTGCAGCTCGTAGCGGCTGCGGCTCATGCGCATCAGCCGCAGCGACGCGGCCTCCAGCACCTCGTCGAGCAGCGTGGCCAGCACGAAGCGCTGGAAGGTGATGCGGCGCGGGTTGTTGCCGTTGGCCACCTCGGACAGGCGCCCGAGCACGGCATAGCGGCGCTCGATGTCGGCGCCGTCGGCGGCGAGCCGGTCCAGGCGCTGCTGGCACTGCAGCAGGTTCTCGCGGCTGCGGTGCAGGTCGGCCTGCTGGCGGACCTGCGCCTCCAGCGCGCTTGCCGCGGCCGCCTGCGCCTGGCGCAGCGCGTCGAGATCGGGTGCCGCCAGGTCGCGCGCGGCGGCCGTGGCGCGCGCGCGGCGGTCGGCGGCGGCGGCCACGTCGCGGTCGAAGCGCTGGATGCGGGTTTCGAGCTGCGCTGACTCCGCCTCGGGCAGGCGTGCCTCGGCATAGGCCTGCGGCGTGGCAAACCCGGCCTGCGCGAGCGCGCCGTCGAAAGCCGCGCGCGCCTGCGCCTCGCGCTGCGCGCCGCCGGCAACGCTGGCCTGCGCCGCGGCCTGCGCGGCCCGGGCCGCGGCCAGGTCCGCGCCGGCCTGCTTGTCGTCGGCCTGGGCCTCGGCCAGCGCGGCCTCGGCGGCGGCCAGTTCCTGCCGCGCGCGCGCCAGCGCATGTTCCAGCTGGGCGGGATCGCGGCGCTCCGGCGGCACCTGCGCGCTGGCCGCCTCCCACTCGCCTTGCAGCCGGGCGTGGCGCTGCGCGGCCCCCTGCGCGGTAGCATCGGCACCGCGGATGGCGGCCTCGGCCGCGGTGAGCGCGGCGCGCTGGCGCTCGAGCTCGGCGGCCAGCGGCAGGCGCCGCGCCTCGGCCGCTTCGGCCGCCTGCTGCTGGGCGCGCAGCGCGCTGCCGCTTTCGGCCAGCGCCTGCCGCGCGCCGCCGATGTCCGCGGCGGCATCGGCGTTGGCATCGGCGGGCATGTCCGCCGATGCCAACGCCGCGCGCAGCTCCGCCAGCTGATCCTGGCGCAACGTCAGCGCGGCCAGCGCCGACTGCGCGCCGGCCGCGGCTTCGTGCGCGGCCTGGTCGGCGGCGCGGGCGTCGTCGCGCGCGTGATCGAGGACCTCGTCGGGCACCGGCGCGTCGAACTGCAGCGCAAGCTGCGGATGGGCGGCGCTGCCGCACACCGGGCAGGCCTCGCCGGCGCGCAGCCCAGCCGCCAGCCGCGCGGCCTGCCCCGCGCGCCATGCGCGCTCGGTCTCGCGCAGATGCGCGGCGGCGGCCGCCTGCCGCGTGGCGGCGCGCTGCGCGGCGCCGTGCGCGGCTTCGGCCTGCGCGCGGCCCTGCTCCGCCTGCGCCAGCGCGGCGGCGTATTTGTCCAGCATCGTGGCCTGGCGGGCCAGTTCGGCCTGCCGGAGCCGGATCGCCTCCAGCCCGCGCGCGCCGGCCTCGGCCTGCGCCAGCCCGGCTTCGGCCTGGCGCATCGCCGCGGCGGCCTGTTCCTGCGCGCGCGCGGCAGCCGCGTGCGCCGCCGCCGCGCTGGCCTGCTCCGCGGCGGCGCGCTGCAATTCGGCTTGCAGCGCGCCAAGGCGCTGCGCACGCGGCAGCATGGCCTCCAGCTCGGCCGCCTGCTTCTGCATCTGCTGGCGCTCGCCCGCGCGCCCGGCCTGCGTGGCAAGCGCGGCGGCGGCGCGCGCCGAGACGGCGGCGCAGGCATCCGCGCGCGCGCCCGCCGCCGCCAGCGCCTGCTGCGCCTGGCGATGATCGTGCCCGGCTTGCTGCCAGTGCTGCTCGAACGGCTGCGCCTGCGCCGCGCGGCGCGCGGCCTGCAGGCGCTGGCGCACGGCTTCCACCTCGGCCTGCTGCGCCATCAGCCCCGCATGGGCCGCCTCGGCTTCGCGCGCTTCGCGCAGGCGCGCATCGGCCTGCTCGCCCTGCTGCGTCGCCAGCCGGGCGTGCTCGAGCGTGGCGCGCGCGGCGGTTTCCTGCCGCGCCAGGTCTTCCAGCCCGGATTGCAGCGCCGCCACCTGCACGCGCAGCGCCTCGGCGGATTCGAGCTCGTATTGCTGCAGCAAGGCCGACTGCTCGATGCGCAGCCGCTCGGCCTGCTGGCGGATGGCCGCCGCCTGCCCCTTGAGCAGTTCCTCCACGCGCCGGTACAGCTCGGTGCGGAACAGGCGCTCGAGAATGGCCTGGCGGCTTTTTGAATCCGCCGTGAGCAGTTCGCGGAAACGCCCCTGCGGCAGCACGATCACCTGGCGGAACTGGCTGCTGTCGAAGCCCAGCAGGTTGCGTACGAATTCATCGACGCGGCTGGGCTGGCTGGCCTTGCTGGTCCAGCCGGCCGCCTCCAGCGCATCGAGCTGGGCCTTGGGCGTTTCCTTGACCGTGCCGCCGCCGCGCAGCTTGGGACGCTCCTGCGCGGGCGAGCGCGTGACGCGGTAGCGCTGCGTGCCGAGGCTGAACTCGAACGTCACCTCGGTGCGCAGGCCCGGATCGGCGTTGGCGCTGCGCATGTCCTGCGCGCTGCGCTCGCCGCCCGAAGTGTCGCCATAGAGCGCGAAGCAGATCGCGTCGAGCAAGGTGGTCTTGCCGGCGCCGGTGGGGCCGTGGATCAGGAAGAACGCCTGCTCGCCGAGACGGCTGAAATCGATTTCCTCGCGGGCCGCGAACGGGCCGAACGCCTGCAGCGCCAGATGCAGCGGCCTCATGCGGACTCCCTGTCGGCCGCGGCGATGCCGTCGAGCACCTGCGTCAGCGCGCGGCGCTGGTCTTCATCCAGGTCCTCGTCGGCGACTTCCTTGAAAAAGCTGGCGAACAGCTCGCCGGTGTCGAGCTGGCGCAGGCGCTGGCCGGCGGCGCTGGCCTCGCCGGCGCGCGACAGCACCGCGCGCTCGATCGCCAGCGCGTTGGGATAGGCCTGGCGCAGGCGCGCCATCGGGTCCAGCAAGGCGCCGGTGTCGGTCAGCACGGCGTGGATATAGTCGTCGCGCCGCGGATCGGCGGCGCCCTGCGCCACCAGCGCGGCCAGTTCGCCCTCGAGGATGCGCAGGTCGCGCCGCGGGGCCAGCGCGATCTCCTCGATGGCAACCTCGCCATTGGCGCCCAGTTCGATCAGCGAGACCGACTTGGCGTGCGCGGCTTCCGACAGCGAGTATTTCAGCAGCGAGCCCGAATAGCGGATGCGCCCGCCCAGCGTCTGCGGCCGGTGCAGGTGGCCGAGCGCGACCAGGTCGAAGCCGTCGAACACGCCCGCCGCCACCGCCCCGCTGCCGCCCACCGAAAGCGGCCGCTCGGATTCGCTGGCCTCGCCGCCGATGACGAAGGCGTGCGCCACCACCACCGAGCGCGCCTGCGCCGGATGGCCGGCGCGGATCGCGTCGAGGCGGGCCGCGAGCGCGGCCTCGTGGCCGGGCACGTCCACGCCGAAGGCATCGCGCACCGTGGCGGGCTCGGCATAAGGCAAGGCATAGATGCGCACTTCGCCGTGCGCGTCGGACAAGGTCACGCAGGCCGCCTCGCGCTCGGTGCGGCCCGCCACGTGCAGGCCCTGCGCGGTCAGCAGCCGCGCGCCGAAACCGAGCCGCTGCGCGCTGTCGTGGTTGCCGGCGATCATCACCACCGGCACGCCCGCGTCCACCACGATGCGCGCCAGCACGTCGTCGAGCAGCGCCACCGCCTCGGGCGGCGGCACCGCGCGGTCATAGACGTCGCCGGCGATCAGCACCGCGTCCGGCTTGTGCTCGCGGACCAGCGCCACGAACTGGTCGAGCACCCAGGCCTGGTCTTCGAGCAGGCTGCGCGCGTGAAAGACGCGCCCGAGATGCCAGTCGGCAGTGTGGAGAAAACGCAATGTGGAATTCCTTGATGACCTGTGCGGGGCACGGCTGCCCATGAAGCATGAGGATAAGGGCCGGCCGCGGCAGGCGACATGATAAACGCCGCCGGCGCGGCGTTCAGCTTCGGTTCAGCGCGCACTGCGCACAATGCACGCATGCTGGTGCAAAGGCGCCAGCCCCGGCACGCCGGGCCATTCCGGGCACGCGCGCGCACAACCAGGCATAACCAGGCATAACCAGGAGAACAACATGAAACGCATTCTGATCGCCACCGCACTCGCCGCCGCAACCGTCGCCGCGCAGGCACAGTACACCGGCCCGTCCGCGGTGCCCGCCGCCACCGTCAAGAGCCTGCAGGCGCAGGGCAAGGACGACCAGCCGGCGGTGCTGCGCGGGCAGATCGTCAGCCACGTGGGCGATGAACTCTACAGCTTCGACGACGGCACCGGGCAGATGCGCGTCAAGATCAAGCACAAGCTGTGGCCGGCCGGGCAGCCTGTCGGTGCCGCCACCAAGGTGGAGCTGACCGGCGAGTACGACAAGGACTGGGTGGGCGAACCCAAGTTCAAGGTCAAGCAGGTTCGCGTGCTCTGAGCGGGCTTGCGCCTGCGAGCCGGGCCGCGCTCCCGAAAAATGGGGAAACCCGCGGCCCGCGCGCGGTTTGCCGGTCAATCGACATTTGCCGCCGCGGCTTCGGGGTAGAGGTTGGGAAACAGAATATTCAAGGCATCCAGCGGGAAGCCAATCCGCAACTCTGCCCTGTGGGACTGGCTCACCAGCAGCCCGTCCCTCAGCAACTGCGAGATGATCTTGCGCGCGGCGCGCTCGCCCAGGCCGGTCATCTGCGAGAAGTCGCCACGAGACACGCTGCCGCTCAGGAGAACGTGAAGCAGCGGGAGCACGGCCTCGGTACGATAGTCCCGAAATTCCGCCGACTGGCTGCGCACCAGGACCAGGGCTTTGACCCGGTCTCGCAGACCGCCGACGTCGAACATGCGGGCCATGAAGCTCACCTGGTCCTCGCACAGGTCGATGAAGTAGTCACACCATTCCCACAGCATCTTCTCGCTGAGATTGCCGCGGCCATCCAGATCGCCATGCCTCGGCATGTCCGCGTTGGAAAGCCGCTCGTAATACCTGTCCCGGTTCCGCGCGAGGCCCCGGTTGACCGACCAGAGGCCGCCGCTAAGCCGGCTGAGCGCGGTATGGGTCTGCAGCCGCGCCGCGCGGCCATTGCCGTCGAGGAACGGGTGGGTCCACACGGTGCGGTGATGGGCCGCGGCGATCATCGTGAGCACGTTGTCGACACCCTGTGCCTGCCCATACACCTGATCCATGCGGGCCAGGAACTTTGGCAGCGAGGCGAACGCTGGCGCGTGGTGCCGTCCAACCGACACGTCCGCCTCCCGGATCCGGCCGGGCTCGACGATGCGCCCTTCGGATGTCGTCCGGTCCTCGGCGGACAGGCGCCCATAGAGGCTGCGGTGGGCGCGCAGCAGGAAATCGCTGCGCAAGGCCTGGGCCTCGGTCAGATGGAGCGCTTCAAGCTCCCTTTCGGCCTCGATGTGCGCCACGGCGATGCGCTGGCGCTGGGCGATCTCCGGATCGTCGGAAAAGTCCCTTTTCAGGGCCTTGCTCACGTTCGCGGGATGCGTGCTCTGCCCCTCGATCCGGTTCGAGTAGTACGAGTTCATTTCCCGCACCAGCTCGCGCAGTGCCTCGCGCGCCGGCGGGCACAACGCGCCGCGTAGCTCATGCGCCTTTTCGAAGACAGCGCGCGTTTTCGCGACAAGCTCATCGAGCCGCTTCTGGGGCAGCAGCGGCTCGAACTGATGAGGACTGTCGTAGATGGCAATGGTCGTGCCTGGAACGGATGTCATGCCGGTTTCCATGCCGGATTATTCCGGATAATTTCCGTAGTATATACAACAACTTATATTGGAAACATGACCGCATCATCGTATCTTTTGTGCCGGTTATCCTGCCGGATTGCCCGTCCCTCGGATCGGGATGCCCAGTCCGAAAGGAAAATCCCCCGCAAGCCACCGCCTGCGGGGGATTTCCAGCCGGCCACGCAACGTCTTCCGATACGCTGCCGGGCAGTCAGCGCCTGCCAGCGCAACAGGAAAACGTTCCGGGACGCGCCCGGTCTCACGCCGGCTCGGCCTCGTTGTCCGCGATCTGGAACTTGCGCATCTTCTCCCACAGCACCTTGCGGCTGATGCCGAGGCTGGCCGCCGTATCCTGGCGCCGCCAGCTATTGGCGTCGAGCGCCGCCACGATGCGGCGGCGCTCCTCGGTCTCGCCGCGCCAGTCGGCGGTGCGCTCGTTGCCGTCGAACGCTCCCGGGCGCAGGCTGCGGAACAGCGGCCGGATGCGCGCCTCGTCCCAGTGGCCGGTCTGCTGCACCGTGATGCCGACGCGCTCGGCGAGGTTGCGCAGCTCGCGCACGTTGCCGGTGAAGAACGCCGTGCCCGCCGCGCCCTTGAGCCAGTCCGGCACCGGCGGCAAGGCCTCGAAGCCGGACGGCCCGAGCATCTGCTTGAGGAACGAGATCAGCAGCGCCACCTTGTCGACCGCGCCGCGCTCTTCCAGGCTGGGCAGGCGCAGCTCGATCACCGCCAGGCGGAAATAGAGATCCGCGCGGAAGCGCCCTTGCGACACCGCCTCGCGCAGGTCCTTGTTGGTGGCCGCCACCAGGCGGAAGTCCAGCTTCACCGGCATGGTCGAACCCAGCCGCGTGAGCGCGTTCTCTTCCAGCACGCGCAGCAGCTTGACCTGCTGGAACAGCGGCAGGTCGCCGATTTCGTCGAGGAACAGCGTGCCGCCGTTGGCCTGCTCGAAAAAGCCGCGGTGCGCGAACATCGCGCCCGTGAACGCGCCCTTGGCATGGCCGAAGAACTGCGACTCGAACAGCCCGTCGGGAATCGCGCCGCAGTTCACCGCGACGAACGGCCCCTTGCCGTAGATGTTGTTGCGCTCGTGGAAAAGCTGCGCGATGCGCTCCTTGCCCGCACCGGTCTCGCCGTACAGCATCACGTTGCTGCTGAAGTCGGCGAACGTGTCCACCTGCGCCAGGAACTGCTGCATGGCCGCCGACTCCGCCACCAGTTCCGCGCCGGCGTTGCCGGTCTCGGCCGCGGCCAGCAACTGCGGCAGCAGCTTGCCGATCTGGTTGCGCAGGTCGGGGCCGGTGAAATCGTCGGACAGGATATGCGCGTATTCCGCCGGGAAACGCCCCGGATCGGTCTCCCGCCCCGGCGCCGCGACCCAGATCACCGGCATGCCGTGCGCGGCCTCCCAGTCCAGCGCGGTGAACTTCGCCGCGCCGATCACCGACACGCTGATCACCGCCACGCACGGCTTGGTGCGCGGCTCCGCCGGCAAGGCTTCCAGCGCGCCGGCGCGGATCACGTCTACCCCGAGCGGCGACAGAAAGCGCGCCACGCGGTCGGCAATGTCGTACTTGCCTTCCCACACATAGACTTCAAGGCTCTCGTAGGCCCAGCGATCTGTTTTCATCTTTCTTCCGCCGTATCGCGATTCGCCTGTTGCATGGCTTGTTCTTCAGAACACCAGTTCGGCATTGTTGCAGTCGATGTCGTTCAGCCACAGGTCGGCGTAACCCAACTGGATGCCGAGGGCGCCGAGCAGCGGCCCCAAGAGCACGTCCAGCGACTGGAACAGTGGGGTCAGCAAACCCGCAAGGGGCAACGGGATGCCCAATAGCGGAATGCCGAGCACCGTCACCTCGACCTTGAGATTCAGCGATCCCACCACATCGAGCAGGATGCCCGTCAGCGGGTTCGCCGTGCCCACCCGGGTAGTGGCCCCCGGGGCTAGGGTAACAACGGTGTTATTCAAGCTTGGACCCGTTTTCGTCGAACCGGTCGCAGTTACCTTGACCGTTGTGGAAATCAGCGGAAGCCCGGTCTCGACAATTGTCACCGGCCCGGATGCGCACCCTGCACCGCTGCCAACCCCGGCGGCAAGACAAGCCTTTGCCACACCGGTATTGACGCCGAACGTCGCCCTGCAATCCGCCTTTGCGGCTGCGCATTGAATGCTCTGCAGGGATGCCGTCGCGGAAGCGACTTCCACGTATAGCGGCAAATTCACGCTGACATTGATCAGACCCAGCAGCGGCGCTATCAGCGCGCCAACCAGCGTTGTGGTCTTCGACGTGTCCATGCCACCCAAGGCGGCAATGTCGAGTCGCAGCCCGACCTGGGCGTTGTGGGCGGTGGTCTGCCACGTGCCAGAGCTCAGTTGGCGCGCCGGACCTACCGCCGTGGCCGGCGGCGCGATGACATACAACTGTGCACTAACGCCTGCGATGTTGGGCACATTGATATTGGTCGTGGGTAGCGCGATTGCGGCCGTACCATTGGCCACCTGCGCCCCCAGCATCAACAGATTGGCCACGCTCAGGCCGACATCCGCGGCCGACGACGCCGCCGGCGCCAGCACGCCCAGATTGAGCAGCTTGCCCAGCCCCACATCCACCGCCGCGCCGCCCACGCCCAGCTTCGTGGGCGGGCTGCCAAGCGCGGTGGACAGCAGCGCGTCCTTGCCCGCCGCACCCAGCACCAGCGCATAGAACTGCTGGATCGACAGCGAGGTCTTCAGCAACTCGTCGACGGAACCAAGGCCGAGCTTGAGCCGGAGCTGGTCCAGCGTGACCGTGGTGTTGAGCAGCCCATTCCAGTCCAGCACCGAGAAATTGACGGCGGTGCCCAGCAACGTGCCCAGCAGACTGTTGGCGGACTGAAAATCCAGCAGCCCGCTGCCCAGCGAAAACGACGCCACCGGCGGACTCGCATTGGCGATGGCCTCCGCGCGCAGCTGGCGCGAGGTGCCGCCCGGAATCACGAACAGGATCGGCACGGTCTGCGTGACCACCACCTGCACCGCGTTGGCCGAGACCGACTGCGCATTGGCGTCGTAGCCGGCCTTGAAATGCCGCGCCGTATCGCTGCCGGACGTATAGGCCGGGTCCCACACGCCCATGCACACGTTCATGCCGTCGGCAGCACCCGCGGCCGGGCTGGCGCAGCCGGCCGCGGCCGCGCCCCCGTAGCCGTTCTGCGTGCCGGCCGCCTGCGTGGCGGCGAGCACGTTGGCGGAAACCGTGGCGGACGGCCCCGCCTGCTTGAGCTGCTGGGCACCGGCCAGCGCGGCCATGTCGGCGACCTTCTGCAGCTCCCGCTGGCGGTAGAACACATGGCCCACGTCGATCGACACCAGCGCGCCCACCACCACCGTCACCAGCAGCAGGGCGCCCAGCACGCCAATGGCCCCGCGCTGCGCGCGTCCGCGCACGCCGATGCAGGACGAGCCCATGCGCGTCATCGCCCGGCCGCTCCGGTCGCGCCGGCAGCTCCGGTCGAGCCGGCCATCATGCCGCTGCCCCGTTGCGACGATGTCTGGCCCGTATAGAACTCCGGAATCGGATAGCTGAACGTGGCCATGTAGCGCGGGTAGGACAGCGCGGCCTGCTCGCCCCGCAGCGGCAGCAGTTGTCCGCCCTGCGTGCCGTTGCGCTGGATCTCGAGGATATTGCGCGTGGTGGCGCCGACTTCCTGCCGCGCGGGGCGCGCCTGGCGCGTGGCCTCGGTCTGGGCGCAGAGCGGGCCCGCGGCCAAGAGGGCCACGGCGAGCGCCAGCCCGCGGCGGCTGGCGGCATGCAGGTTCTTCGAGGCGGTGGTCCGTGTCATGAATGGCTCCTGGATGCGCGCCCGGAGAACGGGCTGCGCCTGGTGACTCGCGAACGCCGGCCGCGCGGCGGCATGCCGGGCGTTCATGGCGTGGCCTGGCCGATGTCGGTCAGGCGCAGATGGCTGGGGCCGGCCACGGCCGCGGTGGCGGCACCCGGCGCGGCGGCGGCCAGCGTCGCGCCGGGTGCTGCCGCGCGGGCATGCTGCGCGCTGGCGCGCCTGACGCGCTCCGCTTCCTGCATCACGGCCTTGCGCGTGGCCTCCGGCAGGGCCGCGCGCTGCATCAGCGATGCGGCCTGGTCGGGCTTGCCGTCGGCGGCAAGCCACACCGCCGCGTTGCTGACCACGCGCGGGTTCTTGCCGTCGAGCTGCAGCGCCTGCATGACCGGCACGCGCGCCTCGGCCAGCGCGCCGGTGCGCATCAGCGCGTAGCCGAGGTCGTTGGCCACCTGCGGGTTGGTGGGATCGGCCTGCGCCGCGCGGCGGAACTCGGCGGCGGCGCCGGCAAAGTTGTTCTGGCGCCCGGCGATCAGCCCCAGGCCGTGATACGCACGCGCCTGCGCCGTGGTCCCGGCGAGGCTGCGGTAGGCCTGCACCGCCTGCGCGTCCTGGCTGGTCTCGCGCAGTGCGTCGGCGCGCATCAGCGTCAGTTCGGGGTTGGCGCCGAAGCGCTTCTCGTACACGTCGATATGCGCGAGCGAGGCAAAGTACAGGCCCTCCTCCTGCATCTTGCCGATCAGCCCCAGATAAACCGTCTTGTCGTCATAGCCGGCGCGGTCCTGCTTGTCGCGCAGCCTGGACAGTTCCACCTGGGCATCGGCCTGCTCGCTCATGCGGCTGGCCAGGCTGGCACCGCAGCCCGACAGCGCCGCGGCGGCCAGCGCCGGCAGCAGCGCCCACGCCCAGCGGCGGCGCGCGCCTGTCCTGTCGTCTCGTCCCGTCATCTCGTTCCCCCCGACAAATGCGTCAGCATCCGCGCCACGCCCAGGAAGCCGGGGCCGGCGGTGATGATCAGCAATACCGGCAGCATGGTCACCACCATCACCGCCGTCATCTTTACCGTGAGCTTGCCGACCTGCTCCTTCATGCGCGCCTTGCGCGTCTCCTGCAGGCGCAGCCCGAACTGGCGCAGCGGCTCCTGCACCGCGCCGCCGAAGCGGTCCACCTGGGTCAGCATGGTGATCAGGCTCTTCAGGTCCTCGCTGTCGAACAGCCGGCCGATGCGCTGCAAGGTCTGCTCGCGCGAGCGCCCGGTGGCGAACTGCTGGTTGGCGCGCATCAGCTCCGGCCCGATCACGCGCAGCATGCTGCCGAACTCCGCCACGATCACCTGCAGGCTCTGGTCGATCGACAGGCCCACGCCCTGCAGCAGGCGCAGCATGTCGACCAGCACCGGCAGTTCGTCCTCCAGGCGGCGCAGCCGGTTCGACGCGCGGCGCTGCAGGATCCATTTGGGCACGAGAAACGCCAGCGCGAACACGGCGAAGGCCCAGAACACGGCGCCGCTCAGCGAAGGCAGGCGCCAGGCGAAGGCCGCCGCTGCCAGCGCCGCCGGCACCGACACGCGCAGGCCGCCGAACACGGCCCGGGCCTTGTCGCCATAAAAGCCGCATTGCTCCAGCAGGCGCTCTTCCTCGGCCGTGACCACGGCCTTGCCCAGCGGGGAGTTCAGCCAGCGCTGGTCGAAGCGCCCGCTCAACTGGCCGCCCAGCCTGGCGCCGATGCCGGCCCCGGCGCGCGGGGCGGGGGCAGCCGTGGCCGCAGCCGCGGGCGCGGCGTCGCCCGGCGCGGGCGGTGCTGCCGCGGCGCCGGCCGCCGCCACCGCGGCCTGGCGCGAGAGCGCCGCGTCGATGGTGCGCGTGGCGCGCAGGCGCTGGCGCCACTGGCTCACCAGCGGCAGCGCGAGCGCGGCGAGGCCCAGCGCGGCAAGGCCCAGGCTCAGCGAGATCAGGGTGATGCTGTCCATGCGCGCCGCCCCTATACCGACCTGGCCAGGCGATAGAGCATGGCCGCCCCGACCACCTCGAGCGCCAGCGCGACCAGCAGCAGCGTCTTGCCGCCGGGATCGCGCCACATCATCATGATGTAGGCCGCGTTCATCACGAACATCATCCCGCCCACCACCAGCGGCAACAGCCCCAGCACCCACGCCGACAGGCGCGTCTCCGCGGACAGCGCATACAGTTCCTGCTGGGCCTGCTCGCGGTCGCGCATGAAGGCCGCGGTGCGCTCCATCACGATGTCGGCGCGGCCGCCATAGCGCGTGGCCAGGCGCAGCACGGACGACAGCAGCATCAGTTCGTCCACGCGATAGACGCGCGCCACCTGCAGAACCGCCTGGTCCAGTTCCTTGCCGGCGCGCTGCAGGTGGATGGCCTGCACCAGGCACTGCCGCAGCGGCGGCTCGGTGTTGCCGATGGCGGTCTGGAAGGCGGCCGGCACGCTGCTGCCGATGCTCATCATGCGCACCACCGCGTCGAGGAACGACGGCAGTTGCCGGCGCAGCTTCTGGCCGGCGCGGCGCGCCCGGTTCCACAGCAGGAAATACATCAGCAGCAGCGTCAGGAACAGCGCCGTCAGCGCCGCCAGCACGCCGCCGGCGGCGGCGGCCAGCAGCGCCACGCAGACGACCAGCGCGGCGGCCAGCGAGTAGGCGCGCCGCGTGGGCGCCAGGTCGGCCCGGCGCAGCAGTTCCTCCCAGCGCCGGCCGAGGTCGTTGCGCTTCTTGCCGGCCTGCGGCTCGGGCGCGGCCGCGTAGCGTGCCTTGACCTGCTCGGTCTGCGCGCGCAGGAAGGCGCGCGCGCTCTCGTCCTGCGCGCGGGCGCGGGCGCTGGCCAGCAGCAGCAGGCCCAGGCCCAGCACCACGAGCGCGGCCGCGGCGACGGCCAGGGCAGCGCTAGACATCGAAGCGGTCGTCGAGGCCGAAGCCGGCCGCCGGGCGCATGCGCGCGAGCTTCGGCGAATGCGGCAGGATGCCCAGCGACAGCCAGCGGTCCACCTCGATGCCGTCGGGCCCGGTATAGGGCTCGTGGCGATAGAGCTCCTGCGTGGAGATGATGTTGTCGCCCAGGCCCGTCACCTCGGTGACGGAGAGGATGCGCCGCTTGCCGTTGGAGAGCCGGCCAATCTGCACGATGAAATCGATGGCGTTGGCGATCTGCCGGCGCAGGCTGGACTCGCTGCCCTGGAAGCCGGCAAAGCCGGCCAGCATCTCGAGCCGGTACAGGCATTCGCGCGGGCTGCTGGAGTGGATCGTGCCCATCGAGCCGTCGTGGCCGGTGCTCATGGCCTGCAGCATCTCCAGCACTTCGCCGCCGCGCACTTCGCCCACGATGATGCGGTCCGGCCGCATGCGCAGGCTGTTGCGCAGCAGGTCGCGGATCGATACCACGCCGGTGCCCTCGAAGCCGCCGGGGCGGCTCTCCAGGCGCACCACGTGCGGGTGGTTCAGCGCCAGCTCGGCGGTGTCCTCGATGGTGATCACGCGCTCGCCGTCGGGCACGAAGGTGGCCAGCGCGTTGAGCAGCGAGGTCTTGCCCGAGCTGGTGCCGCCGCTGACGAGGATATTGCAGCGCGCCTTGACCGCGGCTTCGAGCAGTTCGCTGACCTCCGGGCTCATGGTGCCGAGCGCCTGCAGGTCCGCCGGCGTGAGCGGGTCCTTGCGGAACTTGCGGATCGACACCACCGGGCCGGCCAGCGCCAGCGGCGGGATCACCACGTTGATGCGGCCGCCGTCCGGCAGGCGCGCGTCGACCATCGGGTTCGATTCGTCCAGGCGGCGCCCGATCGGCGCCAGGATGCGGCGCACGATGCGCAGCAGGTGGCCGTTGTCGGCGAAGCGCACCGGGATGCGCTCCAGCACGCCGTGGCGCGACACGTACACGTCGAGGTGGCCGTTGACGAGGATGTCCTCCACCGCCGGATCGTTGAGCAGGTCCTCGATCGGGCCGAAGCCGGCCAGCTCCTTGGTCAGCGCCTCGGCGATCTGGTGCAGCTCGACCTCGTTGATCGGGATCCGGCGCAGCCGCGTGAAGCTCTCCAGCTCCAGGTCGACGAAGCGGTTGATCGCGGTGCGCGACCAGCGCCCGAACTCCGCGCCGAGCTCCTCGATCCGGGTGAGCAGGTGCTCGTGGGCCGCCTCCTTGATGTTCTGGAATTCCTGCGATGCAGGAAACGGCGCGGCGGCGTTGTCGGAGAATTCAATGGCTTGCGACATGTCAGTTCCCAGCCCGCTCAGTGCGCAACGCGCGCATGGCGCGCAGCGCTTCGGGCAGCTTTTCTTTTACCCGGCCCAGCAAGCCGGCTTCGCTTGCGGTGCCGGCACGGTATCCCAGCTTGTCCACCAGCTGGCCAACGGCACGGACATACGGATCGGCGGGGCTGTCGTCGGCCAGCACCACGCCACGGTTGAGCGCCAGCACCAGCGGCTCGCGCCGGTCGGGCAAGGTGCCGACCGACGTGGCCTCCAGCCGTTGCGCGATCTGCTGCGCATCCACGCCCAGGCGCGCGTCGAAACGCGAGACCAGCAGGTGCAGGTCTTCCCGTTCCACCTCGCGCTTCTTCAGCTCCTGCAACAGCTCGGCCGCCGAGACGATGGCGCCCACGCCCTGATCCACCATCAGCAGCACCGTGTCGGCGGCCTTGACCAGGTGCGCCATGAACTCGATGTTGCTGAACCCGCCCAGGTCCACCACCTGCAGGTCGAAGAACGCGCGCAGGCGGTTGAGCAGGCCCAGCGCCTCCATGAAGGAGATGTCGCGCAGCTCCGCCAGCGTGGCCGGCAGCGGCAGCACCACCACGCCGTTGCCGTGGCGCGCCAGCGCGGTCTGCACGAAGACCTGGTCGAAGCGGCGCAGGTTGCGCACGCCCTCGACGAAATGAAAGCCGGGGTTGATGTTCATGTAGAGCGAGCCGTCGCGCGCCGGCAGGCCCAGGTCCATCAGCAGCACCTCGCCGTGGCAGCGCTTGCGCACCGCCGCGGCCAGGTTGGTCGCCAGCGTGGTCGCGCCCACACCCACGCGCGCGCCCAGCACCGCCACCACCTTGCCGCGCCGCGCGGGCTCGGCCTGGCCGCGCACGGTCAGCAGCCGGCGCACGATCTCCACCGCGCCGCCCGGCGGCGCGGTCATGTCGATGAAATCCTTGGCGCCGCCGCGCAGCGCCGCGAGCATGATCTCGGGCTCGCCGGCATTGCCTACGGCCACCAGCGGCAGCCCCGGATAGAGCCGCGTCACCTGCTCGGCGAGCCGGCCCGAGGCCAGCGCCTGCTCGCGCGAAAAATGCAGGAACACCATGCCCGGGTTGATGGTGGCGATCTGTTCCAGGAACACGTCCTGCGGGCCGGGCTCGACCGCCAGCTGGCCCAGGCTGGAGAGCGCGGCCGACAGCCATTGCCGTGGTTCGGGCTGCGCCGCGTTGAAGAGGAAATAGCCCATCTGCGCCTGCCGCTCCGTGCCTTCGTCCGCCGCGCCGGGATTCATTTCGAGAAGCCCGGCAGGGTGGGATCGACGTATTCGCCCAGCACGTACCAGCCCCACACATTGGGGTTGCCGCTGGTACGGCCGTCCTCGGTGACTGCGGCCACCGCCGCCGCGCCCTTGGCCAGCGGGCGCACCAGGCGCGGCGTGACCACGATCATCAGCTCGCGGTCCTCCTGGTTGAAATTCAGGTTGCGAAAGAAGGTGCCGATGATCGGCAGGTCGCCGAGGAACGGCACCTTGCTGACGTTGCTGACCGTGTTGCGGCTGACCAGGCCGCCGATCACGAAACTCTCGCCGTCGCCCAGCTCCACCGTGGTGTCGGCGCGGCGCGTGACGATGCCGGGCACCAGCGTGCCGTTGATCGAGACGCCGCGCGAGGGATCGAGATCGCTCGCTTCGGGCGCCACCTTGAGCGCGATGCGGTCCTTGGACAGGATCGTGGGCGTCACGCTCAGGCCGATGCCGAACGGCTTGAACTGGATCGTGGTGGTGCCCAGCGCCTGCGGCACCGGGATCGGAATCTCGCCGCCGGCGAGGAAGCTCGCGCTCTGGCCCGACAGCGCCACCAGGCTGGGCTCGGCCAGCACGCGCGCCATGCCGTTGCTTTCCAGCAGGCTCAGGTTGGCGAAGATGCCGCGCGAGAACGACGCCGCGACGAGGTTGAAGGCGCTGCTGATCGGCAGGCTGACGTCCGTGCTCAGCGAGCCGGTGCCGTTCGCGCCCGGCGTGAAGGTGAACTTGTTCAGCGACGACGGCGCGAACGTGCCGAAGGCGAAGCCGCCGTTGTTGCGATAGAAATTGAAGCCGACCTCCTTGAGCACCGTCTTGCTGATCTCCACCACCTTCACGTCCACCTGCACGGTGCCGCTGACGGGAATGGTCGAGCGGTCTGCCACCATGCTGCCCTTGCCTTCCGCGCCGGCGGTGGCCGCGCGCGCCAGCTGCTGCGCGCGCCAGGCCGACTGCGCATCGCGCGACTGGCCGCTGATGTCGGCGCCCGCGCCCGACACGGCCACGCCGGCGCCGTCGGCCTCGGCCTCGGTGGCGTCCACCTGGACATGGATGGTCCGCGCCGGCTCGCCGCGCGTCCACACCATCAGGTCGGTCGCGCCGGGCTTCTTGGCTACCACCAGCACGCCGTTGGCGCCGGCGCGGTTCTTCAGCAGCAGGGCGTCGGCCACCGCCGGATTGCCGATGGCGACGCGCTCCAGCGGCTGGGCCAGCTGCAGCTGCCGCTGGCTGCCGACCACGAGCCGCAGCTCCCGCGGACTCTCCGCCTGCTGCGCCCAGGCGGTGGAAACGGCGCAGCAGACGGCAAGGGTGGCTGCGCCGGCAAGAAGGGATTTCATCAATCGGCTATCCAGAAAGTATGACTGTCCGAAAGGCGCCGCGGCTCGCCAGCGTGACACGCATGGACGACCGCGGGGCCTTGCTTCATTCGATCTCGCGCTTGCCGCCGCGGATCACCTCGACACTGTTCTGCGCCACGCTGCTCGCCATGCGGCTCCGCGGCGCCGGCACGGCGGACGCGGCCGCCGGCACTGGCCGGGGCGCGGCCTGCTCGCGCCGGGCGGCGCCGGCCACGCCGGCCAGGCTTGCCAGCGCCACCCCGGCCACGGCCCGGTCGGACGCGGTGAGCACGGCCGGCGCGCCGGCCGGCAGCCGGGCCTGCAGCGCGGGCGCCGGCTCGGCAAGCAGGTTCTCGGCCGGCACGCTGCCGTCTTCCGGATTGCGCAGCGCCAGCAGCAGGCGTCCGCTCTGCTGCCCCAGCGCCAGCTTGCCGACGTCGGCCACGGGCACCGCCAGCACGGCGGTCTTGGCGCCCTCGCGGCGCACCATCATCTGGTCCGGGGCGGGCTTGGCGGTCTCGATCACGGTGCCCGCGCCGTAGGCCAGCACGCGCAGGCGCGCCAGCAGCAGGCGCGCCTGGCTGCCTTCGATCTCCTGGCCGTCGCGGCGGAACACGGCGAACACGTCGACGAAATCGCCGGGCTGCACCTGGTTGCCCACGCCGATCACCTCATCAACGGCGACGGCCACCGCGCGCTCGCCTTCCTTCACCTGCGAAGCCAGCCCGGCAAGCAACTGGCTTTCGAGCACGGGCACGTTGGCGCCGATGCCGACCAGCGGGATCTGCCCGGCGACGCGCGCCACGTCGGTGTACGCGCCGGTCGGGTTGATCGGCAACTGCTCGACCTTGAGCGCGTCGGCGGGAACCGGCTTGCCCGCTTCGATCGGCTTGACGGTGATCACCACGGCATGCAGCTCGGCGGCAGCGGCCACCGGCGCCGCCGGCTTGGCCGGCGTGCGCGCCACGCGCCACGCCAGCAGCGCCAGCAGCAGCGCGAGGACGAGCAGCGCGATGGCAAACACGCGAATCTGTTTGCTGGTCATGTGGACTCTCTGTTTCGGTTGAGCGGCACGCGGCCTCGCCGCATGCAGGCAGGCGCCTCAGGCCGCGGCCCCGGCGGTCTGGTGTTCATGTGTCGGGAGCAAGCTGCACGGTGGCGCTGCCGGTGAGCGTGGCGGGCATCGGCACGCCCGGCACGACGGGCAGGATCGCGCCGGAAGGCAGGTTCAGAGTGACCTTGACGCAGACCGAGCCGCCCGGGTTCGCGCAGGTGACGGTCTGCGCAACGTTGCTGGAAGAAACGGCATTCCGGATGGATGCCGGCAAGGTGGCAAGGGCGGTCGCCGAGGCCGCGCTCACTCTCAACGCCTGCGTTGCCGCGGCGTTATTGCCAGTGGCCCCTGCGGGATAGCGCAGGGCCGCGCGCGCGCCTTCCTCGGCAGCAAGCGTGAGCACCTGCTGCATCGCCAGGACGACCCCGAAATAGACGATGCCGATCACCATTGCCAGCAAGATCGGCAACACGATGGCGAATTCGAGCGCGGCCGCGCCGGACGAGCGCGTCCGCACGGCGTGATTTCCCCGCAATGACATACTTCACCCGGTTGTGCTTTAGTTCTTCTTGCGCCGAACCGGTGGCGCGGACTGCGACACCTACTTCCCGAGCATCATCCAGACCAGCAAACCGACCGCGAGGTAAGCGGCATATGGAATGCCCCTGACCTCGTTTGCCTGCCCTGTCGAGACCGATGGCGCGGTGCCTGCCAAGCGCCGCAGCAAGCCCGCCACATGGTCTGCCCATACCCTCACGACCACCGTCTCCCGCGCACGTACCAGCAAGGCGTGCACGAAAGCCAGCAGGCTGCCCACGACCCACACCGTCACCAGCCCCACCGGGCCGGTCAGCAGACCCGCCACGGCGAAGAATTTGACGTCACCCGCGCCCATCTGCCCGAGCACATAGAAAGGCAGCATGACTAGCAGGCCGAGTGTGAATCCGAGCAATCGAGAGGCGAGACCCGGCTCCGGAATCAAGCCGAGTGGGAACGCCAGGCCGACCGCCGCCATAGCGGCAATCAGCACGGCATTGGGCACTTTTCGATAAGCGAAATCGGTCCAGATGATCGCCGCGCAGAATAGTGCGGCAATAAGGGTAAGCACCTAGATCAGGTGAGAATAGTTGTAATTTTCGTGCCGATAGCCTGGAAGAAGGTACCAATATCGGTAGCCAGTCCCTTTGCAGCCACGGTGATCCCCAATGCGACCAGCCCCACAATCAACCCGTACTCAATTGCAGTAGCACCCCGTTCGTCCCTGATGAAGCCCGCCAAAGCCTTTTTCATGATGTCACTCCGTATAGGTTTAGTTACCCAACGTCCGCTTACCCCTCCGACACCGCCGGGCTCTTTTGGCCTGGCTAGTATCGAGCAGTAACGCTGGTGAGAGAATTTATAGTTCAAAGCCATGTATCAACCATACCCCCCCTTCGGGTTATATTTGTTTCAGCTTAATGGCTGACGGCCGTTTGAAAACAGTGCGTTTTTAAAGAGCAAAACCACTAATTGCGCCGGATGCCACACCCATCCGGATGAAGCCATCCGGCGCAGCGGTGTAAAAGGATGCGCAGCCGCGGGGTAAGGACGACTGCGCACCATAAAGGCGAAATCAATAGAGAATTAAATAAAACTTTTATCAGTGTGAAGTCAGACCACCGAGCAGATTCGGCAATCCGGGCAGCGCGCCGCTGGCATTTCCGCCAGCGCCCGCTGCCGTATTGCGCAAGCCACCGAGCAATCCGGTAACGGGCGCGAGAAGGCCGGTCACTGGCGCGAGGGCGCCCGCGGCGGCGCCGCTGCCACCCGAACCACCCGCGCCGCCGGCCACCGCGCCGACGACCGGCAGGTTGCCGAGCAGGCCGCCGAGCGGATTGCCGCCGCCGCTGCCACCGGCGGCACCGCCGAGGCCCGGCAGGTTGAGCAGGCCGCCGAGCGGGCTGGTGGCGCTGCCCGAGCCGGGACCGTTCACGACCCCGCCGGCCGCGGCAACGGTCTTGCCGGCCTCGGTCACGACGCCGCCGAGGCTGGATACGATCGGGGCGTGCGTATTGGTGATCAGGCTGCCGCCGCTGGCCACCGAGTTGCCGAGCGTGGCCAGCAGGTTGCCGAGCGGGCCGCCCAGGCCGGTGGCGCCGCCGGCCATCTGCGTGGCGTCGGTGAGCTGCGTGGTCAGCGGCACGATGGCCTTGCTCACGCTGCCCGTCACCTGCGCCACCGGGCCGGTCGACAGCGCCTGGCCGAGGGTGCCGCCGGCCATCGTCACCACGCCGCCGACCTGATTGACCAACCCGCCCACCGGCGTGGTCACGGCGCCCAGCGGCGCGAGCGGGCCGGTGCCGAGGCTGCTGACGAGATCGCCCGCGCTCGATACCGTGACGCCCGCCTTCTGCACCACGTTGCCGGTGCTGGCCACCGTCACGCCGAGCGGGTCGGCCACCGCGCCCATCTTGCCGAGTCCGTCGCGCACGCCCGCGCCGAGCGCGCCGACCGTGTCGCCGGCATTCACCACCACGCCGCCGAGGCTGTTGCGCGTGGCTTCCGGCACCAGCGGCAGCGGCGTGTTCTGGATCTGCTTGCCGATGTCGCTCACGGCATTGCCCGCGGCGATCACCGTGTTGCCCACGCCTTCCGTGACCTTCGCCGTGGGCGTCGTGTCAGCGCTGGTCGGCGTGGTGGGCGTGGTCGGCGTCGAGGGCGCGGTCGGCGTGGCGGGGCTGGCGCCGCTGCCGGACCCGCCGGAGGAGCAGCCGGCCAGCAGCATGAGTGCGGCAGCACAGGCGAGGGTCACGGCCGACATCGGGGCGGATTGCGCTTTCATGGGATCTCCTGGTCTTCCTCGCGGAAGGTTGTGCTAGCGGTTGTTCTGCGAACGGCTTTCTTGGTTGGCTCGGGGACCGGGCCCGCGACGCTGGCGTTGCGCCGTGCGCGGTGCTTGTCGGATGCCATTACCGCAAGCTGCGTGCCATCCGTCCGGCGCGCGCCGGACACGCGCCGCCGGGCAGCCGCGCGGCGCGCCGCAAACCGTTGCCGCACGCGGCCCGGCGCGCCGCCGCCGGGCCGCGTGGCGCGCGCCGGGCCGCGGTGCTTCGCTGCCGCCGGCGTGTTACGTGCTACGTAACGTGTTCCCTCGCGACGTTCCGCACGCCGGCTTTCCTTCGTTCTCGCGGCGGGGGTCCGCAGGCCGGCGTTGTTCCGTGCGCGGGCCGCCGCGTTACGTAACGCGTAACGCGGAAAGACCCCGCGCGGGGCCCATGTCTGGTCCTTTTCCGGCCATGTCTCATCCTCCCGAAACCCATGCGTGGCAAGGGCTGGAGAGATTTCGGCAGGTGCCGCGCGCGCATGCCGGCCCGCTCTGGCACACCCTTTGCGCAAAGGAGTGCAACACGACGCGCCAATGCGCACCGTGATTTAAACGACGGGAAAAAAGGAAAAGGTCATGCGTACTCAACAGATCATCGTCACCACCCTGCTCGGCACCCTTCTGGCACTCGGCGGCTGCGCCAGCGGCGGCGGCACGACGTCGATGGACACCGGCAGCGGCGCGGGCACCGGCGCGGGCACTGGCGCGGGCACTGGTGCAGGTACCGGCGCAGGTACGGGCACGGGCGGCGGCAGCAACGGCGGCAGCAACGGCGGGAACAACGCCGGCAATAACGGGGGCGACAGCGGCGGCAGCAATGGTGGCAATAACGGTGGCAACAACGGCGGCGGCACCACGCCGGCCGCGCTGACGCCGACCAGCCAGATCGTCAACCAGGCCGGCAACGTGGTGACTACCACCGGCAACGTGGTGAGCGACCTCGGCACGCAGATCAAGAACACCAACCTGCCCATCCTCTCCACCGAATCGAAGAATGGCCTGGGCGGCGTGATCGGCTCGCTCGGCGCGGCGGTGAGCACGCTGGGCACCGGCGTGCAGGACGGGCTGGGCAACATGCCCAATGCCGCCAACCCGCTCGGCACCACGGTGGCCAGCACCGGCGGCGTGGTGAGCCAGGTGGGCAACGCCGTGACCAACGCGGGCGCGCTGGTCAGCGGCCTGGGCAGCGGCCCGCTGGCGCCGCTGGGCGCGGTGACGACGCCGGTCGGCTCGCTGGTGTCGCAGCTCGGCACCGCCGTCAACGGCGTGGGCGGCAAGCTCGGCCAGGCGCTGTCGACGGGCCCGGTCGAACAAGTCACCGGCGGCGTCAGCAAGCTGATCGTGCCGCTGACCTCGCAGCTCACCAGCGCCACGCAGACGCTTGGCGCGGCCACCGGCCTCGGCGCGCCGGTGAACAACCTGCTGACGACGCTGGGCGGCGGCATCGCGCAGATCGGCAACACGGTCAAGCAGACCGACACGCCGGTGGTGTCCGGCGTCGGCGGCATCGTGGCCGGCGCGGGCACCACGGTGGCGGCCCTCGGCGGCGCGGTCTACAACCCCAGCGGCAGCGCGGGCGGCAATCCGCTGGCACCGGTCACCGGCCTGCTGGGCGGACTCACGGGCGGCCTTGGCGGCGGCAGTGGCACGAGCAACCCGCTCGCGCCGGTCACGGGCCTCGTTGGCGGCCTTACCGGCGGTCTCGGCGGACTCGGTGGTGGTGCCGGCGGCGCCGCGAACAACCCGCTCGCGCCCGTCACCAGCCTGGTCAGCGGTCTCACCAGTGGCCTTACCGGCGGCCTCGGCAATCTCGGCGGCGCGGCCGGCGGCGGCGCGGGCAATCCGCTCGCGCCCGTCACGGGCCTGGTCAGCGGCCTGGTGGGCGCGGTCTCCGGCGCGGCCGGTAACGCAGGCAACGCAGGCAGCGCGGCCGGCGCCGGCGGCAATCCGCTGGCTCCGGTAACGGGCCTCGTCGCGGGACTGACCGGCGGCAACGGCGCGAGCAGCGGCGGCACCAGCGGTGCCGGCAGCGCGGGCGGCAGCAAGCCGCTTGCGCCGGTGACGGGCCTGGTGGGCGGATTGCTCGGTGGCCTCGGCAACCTCGGCGGCAAGCGCTGATCCCGCGCTCCGCCACGCAGCAGCGCATGCCGTGCCTTGACAGGCAACGGCATGCGAAATACAAGAGTGGGCGCGGCGCGAGCCGCCCGACACAACAGAACGCGATGGCCATGCGGTACCGCCGGGGATAGCGGCCCCCCCGGCGCGATTGGCACGGCGCGTGACAGCCGCAAGCAGGTTTAACGGAAAATCCAGGGGTAAGACCATGACGCACACACGCCTGCGCGCCGCCGCCGTGGCACTCGGCCTCGCCGCCTGCCACGGCGCCGGCGCCGAGCCGCGCAGCCCGGTCCAGGGCGATCCCACGCAGACCCTGCCGAGCATCGCGCCGGCGCGTCCTCCCGAGAGCAAGGTCACGGTCCAGGTGGAGCGGCCCGATTCGGCGCTGCAGAACCTGCTGTCGAGCAAGCTCACGCCGCAGCGCTTCCAGATCGAAGGCGTGAAGGCGATCCCGTTCGCGGAGATCGCGGCGAAGTTCTCGCCGCTGGCGGGCAAGGAGATCACGGTGGCGCAGTTGCTGGAAACGGCCAAGGAAGTCACCGACATGTACCAGCAGCGCGGCTATCCGCTGTCCTTCGCCTTCGTGCCGGCGCAGAGCTTCGAGAACGGCAACGTGATCGTCACCGTGGTGGAGGGGCACGTCGCCACGGTCACGGTGCGCGGCGAGGCGGGCCCGGTCGAAGCCCGCCTGCGCGCCATCGCCGACAAGCTCAAGGAGGACACGCCGCTGCGCCGCGAGACCTTCGAGCACTACGTCAACGTGCTGGCGCTGCAGCCGGGCGTGCAGGTGGCCGCCACCGTGCAGCCGCCGCAGACCACCGACGGCGCCTGCGAGATGGTGCTCGACGTCAAGCGCAAGCCCTTCACGTTCGGCACCGCGCTCGATTACCGCTCGCCCGGCATCCGCGGCGTCGTCACCGCCACCACCAACGGCCTCACGCCGCTGGGCGAGCAGCTGTCGGTGTCGGCGCTGGTGCCGAAGGGGCCGGACCACGAGGAATACTACGTGGCCAGCTACGGCCAGCCGATCGGCACCGAAGGCATGATCGCGCGGCTGAGCGCGTCGCACTACCGCGGCGTGCCCGAGAACGGCACGCTGGAGCAGCTCGGCTTCAACTCGCGCTACGTGAACGACACCAAGCGCCTGGGCGGCACGCTGAGCTATCCGGTCATCCTCAACAACGCGCATTCGCTCACGGCCACCGGCGGCGTCTATGCCAACGACCAGTTCGAGCGCTATACGCAGGCCGGCACCGACCGCCAGATCGCGCTGACCACGCACGTGCGCGTGCTGAGCGCGGAGCTGTCCTACGTGCAGCGGCAGGAGGGCCAGACGCGCAGCGCCACGCTCGGCGTCTACAAGGGCATCGACGCGCTCGGCGCGCTGCGCGAGAACAACGTCAACGACCTGAGCTTCCTGCGCACGCGGCTGATCGCGTCGCAGGCGACCGACCTGCCGCTGGGCTTCGGCGTGGCGGTGTCGGCCGCCGGGCAGTACAGCGCGCAGCGCCTGGCCTCGAGCGAGCAGATCAGCTTCGGCGGGCGCTTCTTCGGCCTCGGCTACCCGCCCGGCGAAGTGGCGGGCGACAAGGGCTGGGGCGCGTCGGCGGAGATCAACCGGCTGTTCACGCCGGGGCTGACCTACCTGAAGACGATCCAGCCCTATGTGTGGTTCGACATGGCGCGCGTGTATTCGAACAGCGTGTCGCTGGTGCACCGCACGCTGTCCTCGGTGGCCATCGGCCTGCGCTTTTCCGACCGGCGCTACTACTCGCTGGACCTGTCGGTCGCCCAGCCGGTCGGCGACAAGCCGGTCAATGCCGCGCGGCGCTCGCCGCGCCTGAACGCGACCTACTCCTACCAGTTCGAGTGATGGCGCGGACAACGCCGTTTCGACGGCGGTTTGCGCAGATCCTCCTGAACCGGCGGCAGCGCCGCGGCTGACGGCCGCGGCGCTGCCGCCGTCTTCCCGCAAGGCGGGAAAACACGCGGACCCGGCGAATGCCCGGGCACTGGCGTGTCCCCGTCGCCGCGCCGCCCGCCTCCCCGCTCCATCCCGGCTTCCCCATCCGTCCCGACCTGTTTTTCCGCTCCCCGGCTACCGGCGCCCCCGTGCATCCCGTCCAGACGCGGCGACAGAATCACTTTTGTTCCACGCATGTAACGTTTTGCGTACACGTCGTTCACCTGTATGTCTTGACGGACATATAAGAGTCAAATGATAATCTGTCTCATTCTCAATATTATTTAAGAAAACAGGGGTAATCGTGCAGACTGTTGTTGCCGCCGGGAAGAACAAAAGACACCAGATTCCGCGCCTGTCGGGCGCCGTGGGCATGGCCGTGGCCGCCGCGCCCGTCGCCGCGCAGACGGCCGGCAGCGTGGAGCTGCCGCACGTGACGGTGGTGGGCACCGCCGACAGCGGCTTCAAGGCGGACACGGCCTCCTCGATCAAGACGCCGGCGGCGCTGCTCGATACGCCCAAGTCGATCACCGTGATTCCGCAGGAAGTGATCCAGAGCACCGCCTCGACCAGCCTCAGCGAAGTGCTGCGCACGGTCCCCGGCATCGCCTTCGGTGCCGGCGAGGGCGGCAACCCGGTCGGCGACCGCCCGTTCATCCGCGGCTACGACGCGCAGGCCAGCACCTTCCTCGACGGCTTCCGCGACATCGGCTCGCAGAGCCGCGAACTGTTCAACGTGGAGTCGGTGGAAGTCACCAAGGGCCCGGCCGGCGCCTACGACGGGCGCGGCTCGGCCGGCGGCAGCATCAACATCGTCAGCAAGGCGCCCAAGCTGGGCAACTTCGCCGAAGGCAACGTCAGCCTCGGCAATGCCGACTACAAGCGCGGCACCGCCGACGGCAACTGGCAGTTCGCCGACCACGCCGCGTTCCGCCTGAACGCGATGTACCACGATGCCGACGTGCCCGGCCGCGACGCCACGCACGCCAACCGCTGGGGCTTCGCGCCGTCGCTGGCGTTCGGCCTGGGTACCGACACGCGCCTGACGCTGTCGTACTACCACATGCAGTCCGACGACATCCCGGACACCGGCATCCCCTACGACAACCCGGCCTTCAACCGCCGCACCGACGGCCGCCAGCGCACGCGCGCGGCCGGCGACGGCTCGCCGCTGAACGTGCCGCGCAACACGTTCTACGGCCTGCTCGACCGCGATTTCCGCAAGGACAAGGCCGACATGGGCACGGTGCGCTTCGAGCACGATTTCAGCCCGGCGCTCAAGTTCCGCAACCAGACGCGCTTCGCCCGCACCACGCAGGACTACATCTGGACCCAGCCCGACGACAGCCAGGGCAACATCTACTACGACATGGTCTGGCGCCGCACCAACACGCGCATCGCCACCGCGCGGACCATCGCCAACCAGACCGACCTGTCCGGCGAATTCGCCACCGGCACGGTCAAGCACAAGTACGCGTTCGGCGTGGAGTTCGCGCAGGAAAAGAGCGAGAACGACAGCTACACCGTGGCCACCGGCAACAACCGCTGCCCCGCCGGCCCGGGCGCCGCCGGCGGCTACAACTGCACCACGCTGTTCAACCCGAACCCCAACGACCCCTGGACCGGCGCGATCACGCGCAACAACAACCCGAGCAACTCCAAGACCAACACCACCTCGGTCTACGCCTTCGACTCGATCGAGCTGACCAAGCAATGGCTGTTCAACGGCGGCGTGCGCTTCGACCACTACAGCGCGGACTTCCAGGCCACGCGCGCGGCCGACGGCAGCCGCGCCGAGTACTCGCGCGACGACAACCTGTTCAACTACCAGCTCGGCCTGGTGTTCAAGCCGGTGGAGAACGGCAGCGTCTATTTCTCGTACGGCACTTCGTCCACGCCGGCCGGCTCGTTCCTGTCGCAGGGCAGCGACGGCAGCGCGCTGGCCCCGGACCGCGCCGGCAACCGCGGCGACCAGCTCGCGCCGGAAAAGAACCGCGCGTTCGAGCTCGGCACCAAGTGGGACGTGCTGAACAAGCGCCTGCAACTGACCGCCGCCATCTTCCGCGTGGAAACCACCAATGCCCGCATCGTCCAGCAGGACGGCACCGCGATCATGGCCGGCAACAAGCGCGTGGACGGCGTGGAACTGGGCTTCGCCGGCAACGTCACCGACAAGTGGGCGGTGTTCGGCGGCTATACCCATCTGAAGAGCGAGCTGCGCAAGAACGGCGGCTCGGGCGCCGCCTTCGGCAGCACCGACGGCCAGTCCTTCCCCAACACCCCGGCGGACAGCTTCAGCGCGTGGACGACCTACCAGGCCATGCCCAACTTCACGGTGGGCGGCGGCGCGTACTACGTGTCGAAGATCTGGGGCAACGAGGCGACCAACAAGTGGGTGCCGTCGTACTGGCGCTTCGATGCGATGGCGGCGTACCGCCTCAACAAGAACGTCGGCCTGCAACTGAACCTGCTGAACCTGACCAACAAGGTCTACTACAACCAGGCCTATGCCAGCCACTACGCATCGATCGCGCCGGGCCGCGCGGCCATCGTGAGCCTCAACCTGCGCTACTGAGCGCGCGCGGCGCGGGCTGCCCGCCGGCGGACCCGCGGCAAACCAACGCGGCACACCTTGTCCACGGGCGCGGTGTGCCGTTTTTCCTTCTTTCCTCGCATGGACACACTGCCTTTTCGCATCGCCTCACCGGGCGAACTGGACCAGCTCGGCGCGGCCGGGCTGGCCGGCAAGCTGCGCGAGCCCGCGCACCTCGCGCTGCCCTGGCTGGGCGGCGCGGCCGTGCGGGGCGATCTCGACGCGCAGATGATCCTCGGCCAGTGGTTCCTGGCCGGCCACGGCGTGGCGCGCGACGAGGCCCGCGCCTTCGCCTGGTTCAAGCATGCCGCCCACGCCGGGCACGCCGGCGCCGCCAACATGGCGGGGCGCTGCTACGAGAACGGCTGGGGCACCGCGCGCGACGACCGCGCCGCGGCGCAGTGGTACACGCTGGCCGCGCAGCGCGGCTCGGACTGGGGCATGTACAACCTGGCCACGGCGCTGGTGCTTGGCCGCGGCATCGCCGCCAGCCGCGCCGACGCGCTGGCGTGGTACCGGCGCGCCGCCGACATGGGGCATGCCAAGTCGCTCAACATCGTGGGCGGCTTCTATGAAGACGGCTGGGAGGTGGAGCGCGACACCGCGGCGGCGATGGACTACTACCGCCGCTCGGCCGAGGCCGGCGACTTCCGCGGCCAGTTCAACTACGCGCGCGCGCTGGCGCTGTGCGGCCAGGACAGCGAGGCGATCCGCTGGGTGCGCCAGGTGCCGCGGACCGCCAACGCGCCCTTCGTCGAGAAAATGCTCGACTTCCTGCGCGACGCGCCCGACGCCGCGCTCAACCGGCTGTTCCGCCATGCGGACGCCGCCGCGCGGCAGTTCAGGTCACCCGAAAGCCGATCTTCAGCGTGACCTGGTAGTGCGCCACCTCGCCATCCTCGATGTGGCCGCGCGTCTCCACCACTTCGAACCAGTCGATGTGCTTGATGGTCTCGCCGGCCTTCGCGATGGCGCTGCGGATGGCCGCGTCGCAGCCATCCGGCGAGGAGCCCACGATCTCGACCAGCTTGTAGGTGTGGTTTGACATGTCTGCCTCCTTGGCGCGGCGCGTCGGGCCCGCCTGTTCATCATAGGCAGCCCCGCCGGCAAAGCCCAAGCGCGGCAACGCGACGGGCACCGCATCGCGCGGGCGCGGCGCGATGGCCCGCGCATACGGACGGACTGCATCGCGCGACACCCGGCCGGGCGGCGCCGGCGGCATATGCCGCATGCGGCTGCCACTTTGCCGCCCGGTGTTGCCCGGTGTTGCCGAACCGGCGAAACGGCCGCTGGCAGCGGCGAAAGTGTTTGTCCTTTCCGCCACATACGTTCTACCTTACGAGTGTGCGCCCTGCCTTTTCGGAGACCGCAATGGCAATACGCTCTACCGCATCACACAGCACCGCGCAGTTAAGACGCCTGGTCGGACAATTGCAGGCGGAACTCGATTCGCTCGATCACCTGGCCATCTTCGACGCCGAGACGCAGACCGCGCTGGGCCAGGCGCGCGAACGCCTCACCCAGGGCATCGAAGCCATCGAGGATGCCATCCTGAGCCTGCGCACGCTGCAGCAGGTGCGCCCGTCCGGCGTGCGGGCCCGCAAGACGCCGCGCGTCGCCTGACGCGGCGCGCGGCAACTGCTGCGAAATCTCAGAACTCCTGCACGGTCGGGCGCAGCACGATCTCGTTGATGTCCACGTCCGCCGGCTGCTCGATCGCGTAGGCGATCGCGCGCGCCACCGAGTCCGCGGGAATCGCCTGCTGGTAGAACTCGTTCACGGTCTGCGCGCTTTGCGCATGGCTGCTGCCGAGCTTGAGCTCCGAGTCCACCGCGCCCGGTGAAATCACCGTGGTGCGGATGGCGCCGCCCACTTCATGGCGCAGGCCCTCGGAAATCGCGCGCACCGCGAACTTGGTGCCGCTGTACACGGTGCCGCCCGGGCTGAACACCTTCACGCCGGCCACCGAGGCGATGTTGATGAAATGCCCCGCGCCCTGCTTCTGGAACACCGGCAGCGCCGCGGCGATGCCGTACAGCACGCCCTTGACGTTGATGTCGATCATGCGCTCCCACTCGTCGACCTTGCCTTCGCTCAGCGGCGCGATCGCCATCAGGCCGGCGTTGTTGACCATCACGTCGACGCGGCCGAAGCTGGCCACGGCCTTTTGCACCACCGCCTCCACGTCGGCGCGGCGGCTGACGTCGGCCACCACGGTCTCGGCGCGGCCGCCCCCGGCGCGGATCTGCGCCGCCAGCGCTTCGAGGCGGTCGCCGCGGCGCGCGGCCAGCACCAGGAGCGCGCCGGCCGCGGCCAGGTGATGCGCGGTAGCCTCGCCCAGCCCGCTGCTGGCGCCCGTGATGACGACGACCTTGCCTTCGATACCTTTGCTCATTTCCTGCTCCGTTGGATGCGGGCTCCCCGGCCCGCCACGAAGCCATTATGTCGGCCGCGACCATCCATAAAAATGGAAATATTCTGATTTCAGTATTCCGGGATATGGAATACCCGGCACACCCGTCGATACGGCTCAGGACTCGGCCGCCGCCATGTTGCCGAAGTAGGCGACCAGCGCGTCGAACACCAGCCGGATGCGCATCGGCACCGGGCTGCGCCGCGAGCGGTAGATGTACAGACCCCACGGCGCCGGCGCGTGGCGCTCCAGCACGCTGACCAGCCGGCCCGAGCGCAGGTGCGGCTGCGCGAGGTAGTCCGGCAGCTGCCCGTAGGCCAGGCCGGCGAGGATCGCCTCCATCTCGGTCTCGGGGTCGTCGGTCAGGAAGGCCGGCGAGCGCGGCGTGAACTGCTCGCCCTGGGCGAAGTACCAGGGCCACGCGCGCCCGGTGCTGCGGTCGATCAGGCCGGTGGCGGGCAGCGCCGCGAGGTCGGCCAGGCTGGCCGGCTTGCCCACGCGCGCCACCAGCTCGGGCGTGCCCACCACGTGGAAGGCCACCCGCGCGGTCATGCGCGCCACCAGGCGCTGGTCGCGGAACATGCCCAGGCGCAGGCCGATGTCGATCTCGTCGTCGACCACGTCCGCCAGCTGGTCGGACAGGCGGATGTCGAGCGTGATGCCGGGATGGGCCAGCGCCAGCGGCCGCAGCGCGGCCAGCAGGTGCTGGCGGCCCAGCGTGCTCGGCGCGGTGATGCGCACCACGCCCTTGAGCTCGCTGTCGGAGCGGCTGGCCGGATGCGCGAACAGGCTGTCCACGTCGAGCAGCGCCGCGCGGGCGCGCTCGGCCAGCCGCTCGCCCGCCGCGGTGATGCGGATCTGGCGCGTGTTGCGGTGGAACAGCGGCTCGCCGACCGCCTCCTCGAGGTCCTGGATGGCGCGCGTCACGGTCTGCGGCGACGTGCCGAGCCGCGCCGCGGCTGCCTTGAACGAGGCCGACTCCGCCGCCGCGCAGAAGATCCTCAGCATTTCCAGCCGGTTGAGCATGGGTGTGGGCGCCTTGTCCTTGTATGTGCGCGTGCGCGCGGCGATGGCGCGCGCGACACGAAACGGCGATTATAAAAGCGGGCCGGGCAGGCCGCACTCTGGCAGAATGCGCGACGCCCGCGGCCCGGGCCGGCCCGGCAGGTCCGATGCCCGGGTGCCGCGCGGCCTGCCATCGCGCCCGCGCGGCCGCCTTGCGCGGGCTGCCCCGTATTTCCACACGCAGAATGAAGACAGCATCAGCATCACCGGCAACGAAAAAGGCCGCGGCAATCGCACTGACGGCCCTGTTCCTCGCCACGGCGGCGGCACTGGCACCGCCCGCCACGGCCAAGTCCCGCGGCATCAACCCGCAGAGCGCGCCGCCCGCAGCAGGCGCGACCGCTTTCTCGCAATGCCCGCAGTTCTTCGCGCAGCAGGCCGCGCCGAGGCTGCGCGACGACCCGCTGGCCAGAACGCGCGCGCTTTGCTACGACGCCTTCGCGGTGCTCCACTCGGGCCGCAGCAAGACCCCGCTGTACGTGGCCGAGCGCCTGTCGCGCAGCCAGCTGGCCGACGCCCGCGACGAGCCGCGCACCGACCGCTTCTTCGCCGACGCGCGCCTGCCGCGCGCCGAGCGCGCCGAGCTCGACGACTACAAGGGCAGCGGCTATGACCGCGGCCACCTCTCGCCGGCGGCCAACCAGCCGACCGCGCAGGCGATGGCGCAGAGCTTCTCGCTCGCCAACATGGTCCCGCAGGCGCCGCAGAACAACCGCCGTGCGTGGGCCTCGATCGAGAAGGCCACGCGCAGGTACGCGCTGCGCGCCGGCGGCGATGTCTACGTGATCTCCGGCCCGGTCTTCGAGGGCCGGGTGCAGACCATCGGCAGCGACAACGTCTGGGTGCCGAAATACCTCTACAAGCTGGTCTACGACCCGGCGGCCAACCGCGCCTGGGCGCACTGGATCGAGAACACCGACGAGGCACGCCCGGGCAAGCCGATTTCCTACGGCGAACTGGTGCGCCGCACCGGCATCGAATTCCTGCCGGGCGCGCACCTGGCGGACTGAAGACTGAAGGCGCGCCGCACCCGAAAAGCGCGGAAGTGGCACACTTGCGGTTTGCCGCGCGCGGCGGCCAGCGGCGCCCGTGTCACGGCGGCGCCGCATCGCCGCGCTAGCCTGGCCTTTGTGTTTTCGTCTCGCCAGTTTTTGTCTCACTAACGATGGAGCAAGCCCCAATGCCGAACAATAGCCAATGGATCCGCGTCGAAACCGAAGGCGGCGCCTTCGATGCCTACCTGGCGCTGCCGCCGGCCGGCAAGACCGCCGGCGCCCCCGGGATCGTGCTGGTGCAGGAGATCTTCGGTGTCAATGAACATATCCGCGCCGTGGCGGACCAGTACGCGGCCGACGGCTACGTGGTGCTGGCCCCCGACGTGTTCTGGCGCGACGCGCCGCGCGTGGAGCTGGGCTATGCCGGCGACGACATGAAGCGCGCGCTGGAGCTGCGCCAGAAGGTCGACGTGGAACTGGCGCTCAAGGACATCGCCGCCACCGCCGAAGCCCTGCGCGCGCAGATCGGCGCGGGCGGCAAGATCGCCGTGGTGGGCTACTGCTTCGGCGGCCTGCTGGCCTACCTGAGCGCGGCGCGCGGGCTGGTCGACGCGGCCGTGCCGTACTACGGCGGCGGCATCCAGAACAACCTGCAGGAAGCGGCCAGCATCAAGGTGCCGGTGCAGTTCCACTACGGCGCGCTCGACGCGCATATCCCGGCCGAAGCCGTCGCCAGCGTGCGCGCCGCCGTGGCCGGCAACCCGCGCGCGGAGATCCACGTCTACCCGCAGGCCGATCACGGCTTCAACTGCTGGGCGCGCGGCTCCTACCACCAGCCCTCCGCCGTGCTCGCGCATGGCCGCACGCTGACCTTCCTGGCCGGCGTGCTGTAATCCCCGCCGCGGCCTGCGGCCGCGCGCCCGCCCGCGCCACGCCGTCCCTCCGGCGCGGGCCATCCTTCCCCCAAACCTCCCCCCGCCGGGGCGCCTTGCGCCGAATCCGCGCCGCCCGTATGCTGGCCGACGTTCGCCAACGCCGCCGTTCCCCGCGCCCCGTCCATGCCACCGGCGCCGGGAGATGTCCGTCGCGGCAGCGGCTCAAGACTTGCTGGACCCTGGAAAAACACAACGGAGACCACCATGCAGTCAGAGCAGCAGCGCGTCCTGCGCAACACCATCCCCGATGCCCTCGCCCGCGCGGTGCGGCGCAGTCCGGCCAAGACCGCGCTGCGCTTCGGCGAGCGCAACTGGAGCTATCGCGAGCTGGAGGCGGCCGCGGCCGCCGTGGGCGCCGCGCTGCTGCGCTGGGGCCTGCGCCCGGGCGACCGCGTGGCGGCGTTCGGCAAGAATTCCGACGCCTACGTGCTGCTGTGGCTGGGCTGCCTGCGCGCCGGGCTGGTCCACGTGCCGGTGAATTTCTCGATGACGCGCGGCGAGGTGGAGTACGTCGTCGGCCAGTCCGGCGCCAGCGCGCTGTTTGCCGACCCGTCCCTGGCGCCGCTGGTGGCGGGCCTGCCGTGCCGCGTGCTGGGCAGCCTGCACGGCGGCGGCCCGCGCGACGTGCTGGCCGCCGCCGCAGGCCCGGGCGGCGAAATCCTGGCCACGCTGGACGAGGCCATGCCGGCGCAGATCCTCTACACCTCGGGCACCACCTCGGCGCCCAAGGGCGCGGTACTCACGCACCGCGCCTTGCTGGCCGAGTACATGAGCGCCATCGCCAGTTGCGACATCCGCGCCGAGGACTATTCGCTGGCGGCGCTGCCGCTCTACCACTCGGCGCAGATGCATGTGTTCCTGATGCTGCTGCTGCTGATGGGCGGCACCTGCCTGCTGGCGCAAAGCCCCGAGCCGGGCTTCTGCCTGCGCACCGTGCGCGAGGCCGGCATCACCAGCTTCTTCGCGCCGCCCACGGTGTGGATCTCGCTGCTGCGGCATGCGGATTTCGATCCGCGCGAGCTCGGCAGCCTGACCAAGGCCTATTATGGCGCGTCGATCATGCCGCTGCCGGTGCTGCAGGAACTGCGCGAGCGCCTGCCGGCACTGCGCCTGTTCAACTGCTACGGGCAGAGCGAGATCGGGCCGCTGGCCACGGTGCTGGGGCCGGAAGAGCACCGCGAACGGCCGGCATCGGCGGGCCGGCCGGTGCTCAACGTGGAGACCCGCATCGTCGACGAGTCCATGCGGGACGCGCGCCCGGGCGAGCTGGGCGAGATCGTGCACCGCTCGCCGCAGCTGCTGACCGGGTACTGGGACAAGCCGGAACAGAGCGCGGAAGCCTTCGGCGGCGGCTGGTTCCACTCGGGCGACCTGGGCTACATGGACGAGGCCGGCTACCTGTACGTGGTCGACCGCATCAAGGACGTGATCAACTCCGGCGGCGTGCTGGTGTCGAGCCGCGAGGTCGAGGAATGCCTGTACCAGCACGAGGCGGTGGCGGAGGTGGCGGTGTTCGCGCTGCCGCATCCGAAGTGGGTGGAGGCAGTGGCGGCCTGCGTGGTGCTCCGGCGCGATGCGCGCGCGCGGCAGGACGATGGCGGCGACGGCGCGCGGGAAGAAGCGCTGCTCGCCCACGCGCGCGCGGCGCTGGCGCCGTTCAAGGTGCCCAAGCGCATCGTGTTCGTCGCCGACCTGCCGCGCAACACGGCGGGCAAGCTGCTCAAGCGCCAGTTGCGCGAGGACTACGCGGGCCTGTTCGGCGCCTGAACCGCCGTCACGCCATTACGCCATCACGCCGTCAATACGGCATCGCCACGCCGTTCTGCACCTTGACCCGGTCGCCGTTGCGCAGGTTGTACGGCGTCGACTGGGTCAGCGTGAGATAGCCGTTGTCGGTGGTGCGCACGCGGATGCGGTAGGCCGGCGGCGCGGTATTGGCGCGTTTCTCGACTTCGTTGCCGGCCACCGCGCCGGCCACCGCGCCGCCGATGGTGGCCACCGTGTTGCCGCGCCCGCCGCCGACCTGGTGGCCCAGCAGGCCGCCGACCACGCCGCCGATCAGCGCGCCGGCCACGCCGCCGTCCGGCGCTTGCCCCTGCACCATCTCGATCGACTCGACCTGGCCATAGCGCACGCCATAGGTCTCATAGCCGCCCGCGGCGGGCGCGGCCTGCTGGTAGCCGGCCTGCGGATACGGCGGCTGCGCATAACCCGGCTGCGGGTAGCCGCCCTGCTGGGGATAGCCTTGCTGCGGGTAGCCCTGCTGCACGTAGCCTTGCTGCGGCTCGCCGTCCTGCGCCCAGGCCGGCTGCGGGTAGCCGTCCTGGGGATAACCGGACTGCGGGTAGGACGCCTGCGGAACCCCCTGCTGCGGGTAGGCGGCGGGATAGCCGGAGGGATAGCCGGAGGGATAACCGGCAGGATAGGCCGCGCCGGCCGGCGCACCGCCGGCGCCGTAGCCGCCGTATCCTCCCGCGCCATATCCTCCGTAGGGCGCGGTCACGCAGCCGGCCAGGGCGCCCGCGGCGAGCAGACCCAGCGCGGCGGCACGGAGAACGGAAGAGAAGGGAAAGGACATCGGCTGGCTCCTGCGCTGAAACGCGTGTTGTGGTGCGCGCGATTCTGGGGCCGGCCGGGCGCCGCGGGTGTCACCGGGATCTGTGATTGGTAACTGCCTGTAACGCCGCGCGCGGGCCGCGGCGCGCGGAGGGATTCCGGCGGGATTCCGGCGGCGATGCAGACGGGGATTCAGGCGCGCTCGGCGCCGTCGTCGTTGAACGCGGTCAGGCGCGCCACGCGGAAGGTGCCGCGCAGCGATTCGAGCTCGCTCCGGTGCAGCATCGCCAGCCGGTTCAGGAAGCGCTCGCCCTTGGCCAGCAGGTGGACCTCCACGATGCGGCGGTCGTCCGCGTTGGCCTTGCGCTTGACCAGGCCGGCCGCCTCGCAGCGGTTGACCAGCGCCACCACGCCGTGCTGCTTGGCCTGCAGGCGCTCGGCCAGTTCGCCGATCGAGGCCCAGTCCTTGCCGGCGCAGCCGCGGATATGCAGCATCAGCAGATATTGCTGCACGGTCAGGCCTTCGTTGTGGGCGGCGTCCTCGGAGAACCGCAGGAAGCGGCGCAACTGGTAGCGGAAATCGGAAAGCGCCTCGAAATCCTGCTTGGCGAGCGGGGCTTTGGCGGCGGCTGGCTGACGGGTCATTGGCGGGTCAACGGCATGGCGCTGTGGTCTGGTCCGGCGCCCATTATAGGGGCTGCCTTCCGGCCCGCCGTGCCGGGCGCCCCGGCGCGCGGCACGGCGCGGAAGCGTGCGGCGGCATGCGGCAACCCGCATTTCGACCCGGCCCCGTGCGGGTATGGCAGAATCTGTGCGTCCGCAGACACTCCCGACTGCCAACGTCATTCATTGCCACGGAACCGAAACCGATGTTCACGGAAATCGCCCTCTTCCTGCTCGATACCGTCTTCACCTTGTTCGGCATGGCGCTGTTGCTGCGCGTCTGGATGCAGTGGACCCGGCTGCCGACCCGCAACCCGGTCTCGCAAGGCGTGTTCCAGGTCACCGACTGGCTGGTGCGGCCGCTGCGCCGGATCATCCCCGGGCTGGGCGGCATCGACTGGGCCACGCTGGTCGGCGCCTGGCTGACCGCGATCGTGTTCCTGCTGCTGGTGATCCTGCTGTCCGGCGCGGACCCGTCCGCCTTGCTGCCGCTGCTGCTGCTGATCGCGCTGCTCAACGTGCTCAAGTGGGGCGTCAGCATGGTGATGTGGGTCACGCTGCTGATGGCGATCCTGTCGTGGGTCAATCCGCAGTCGCCGGTCACGCCCGCCATCAACCACCTGACCGATCCGCTGCTGCGCCCGATCCGCCGCGTGGTGCCGCGCCTGGGCGGCTTCGACATTTCGCCGCTGGCGCTGTTCGTGATCGCGCAGATCCTGCTGATGGTCATCGCCCGGCTCGGCGCGGGCCTGTTCGGCGCGCGCTTCGGGCTGTAACCGACAGCGGGGGTGGCGCCTCCGCCATCTCCGTTGCCGCGCTATTGTCCACGCTGGCGAACAGTGTTTCGATGATTGGTACTTTTTCCTGGGCGGCAGGCCGCCTACATTACGGGCAACGTGGAAGAAACCACGAAGCACCACGACAAAGCCCAGGAAGAAAGCTCCAATGAAAACAACTCTCGCACAACCCCGTACCCTCGCCACCACCCTGCTCTGCGCCATCGGCCTGTCGCTGGCCGCCGCCTCCGCGCACGCCAGCACGCCGGTCTCCGACCTGTCCCGCCTGGACGGCAGCATCGGCCGCAAGGTCGACTCCTTCACCGATGGCGCCCGCTCGGGCCCGCGCGACCCGTTCACCGATGGCGCCCGCACCGCCCCGCGCGATGCCTTCACCGACGGCGCGCGCGGCGTGAACGAGCCGCGCGGCAGCTTCAGCGACGGCGCCTGAGCGCCGCGCCACCGAATCTCCGGGACGGAGGAGACAACGGCACCACGGAAAGACCGGCCTGCCAGCCGGCTCGCGACATGCCCCCCGCAGCCGCGCCAGCCCTCACGGGCCGGGCGCGGCTGTGTCGTTTCGGGCGTGGCTTTCCGGTGGATGCCGCGCTCAGGCTTCCTCGCGCTGCGGCTCGGCCAGGTCGGTCGCCATCATGGCTTCGACCGCTTCCATGAACACGCGCACCTTGCGCGGCTGCAGCCGGCGGTCGGGCAGCAGCGCGAAGACCCGCAGCGGCGGCGGCGGGCAGTCCGGCATCACCTGCACCAGCCGGCCCTGCGCCACCTCGGCTTCGCAGTAGGCGCGCGACAGCCGCGCGATGCCCAGCCCGGCCAGCGCGCCCTGCAGCCGCAGTTCCGCGTTGGAGGTCTGCATGCGCGGGCGGATCGGCACCGACACGCGCTCCTCGCCGCGCATGAATTCCCAGATGCCGTCGCCGGTGGTGGTCAGCGTGGGCAGGTTGGCAAGATCCTCCGGCTGCAGCTGCGGCGGCAGCGCGGCGGCCAGGGCCGGCGCCGCGAACAGGCCACGCTCGACATGGTAGATGCGCCGCGCCACGGTGCCGGAGTCCGGCAGGTCGTTCTCGACCGCGACGAAGGCCACGTCGAAGCCGTCGCGGATCGGGTCGACCATGCCCTGGCTGATCTCCACCTTCACGTCGAGCGCCGGATGCGCCGCAAGTGTCCGGCAAATCACGCCGCCCAGCTGCTGGGCGCCGAACTCGTACGGCGAAGCGATGCGCAGCACGCCCTGCACGCGCTCCTCGCGCGCCAGGGTTTCCTGGCGGATCTCCCGCAGCCGCGCGAACAGCGGCGCCACGTCGCGGTATACCGCGCTGCCGGCGTCGGTCAGGCGCATGCGCCGGGTGGTACGCTGGAGCAGCTTGGCGCCGATGGCGGACTCCAGCCGCGCCACCGCCGCCGAGACGCGGGACTTGGGGCAGTCGAGCTGCTCGGCCGCCGCCGTGAAGGTGCCCTGCTCCACCACGCAGCAGAAGGCTTCCCAATCGTTCCACTGGATTGTCTCGTTCACCAGGCCAGATTTCCTTTGCAAGCTATGTTTCCCAAACGCGCGCCATTATGCGGCACGCGCGCCGGCGGCGCCGCGCGGCACTGGCGCGCGGCGCGCATTTCCTCTACCCTTTCGGCCTTTCCGTGCATATTCGGCGTCCGGCCGAACTGATCGATGGCCAGCCCAGCCGCTCCAGACCATCCCGCCAACCCTGCCGCCGGCGCCGCGCCGGCCCAGGAGAAGCCGAGCGACAGCTATGTGCAGTCCTTCGCACGCGGGCTTTCCGTCATCCGCGCCTTCGACACGCAGCACCCGGCCCAGACCCTGAGCGAGATCGCGCAGGCCAGCGGCCTCACGCGCGCGGGCGCGCGCCGCATCCTGCTGACGCTGGTGGGGCTGGGCTACGTGCGCGCCGACGGGCGCCTGTTCCGCCTGACGCCCAAGATCCTCGACCTCGGCTTTGCCTACCTGACCTCGATGCCGTTCTGGAACCTGGCCGAGCCGATCATGGAGGCGCTTTCGCAGGAAGTGCACGAAAGCTGCTCGATCTCCGTGCTGGACGGCACCGAGATCGTCTACGTGCTGCGGGTGCCGGCGCGCAAGATCATGACCATCAACCTGTCCATCGGCAGCCGCCTGCCGGCCTATTGCTCGTCGATGGGACGGGTGCTGCTGGCCGGCCTGCCCGACGCGGAGCTGGATCGCGTGCTGGGCGCCAGCGACCTGCGCGCGCGCACCGGCCGCACCATCACCGACCCGGCGGCGCTCAAGGACATCGTGGCCGGCATCCGCGCGCGCGGCTGGGCGCTGAACGACCAGGAACTGGAGGAAGGGCTGGTTTCGCTGGCCGCGCCGATCCGCAACCGCGCCGGGCAGGTCATCGCCGCCATCAACATCAGCGGCCAGGCCAACCGCACCAGCGCCGACGAGATGGCCGCCAATTTCCTGCCGCCGCTGCTGGCGGCGTCCGAGAAAATCTCGAACCTGGTCAGCCTGCGCACCTGATGGTGGCGGGCCACGCCTGCCGCACCTGCCGCACCTGCCGCGCTAGCGCGCGGCGGCAGCGGGCGCGGACAGCGCCACGGTGCCGAACTCGGCCGAGCGCGTGCCCGGCAGCGGATGGTTGCCGGCGCCGAAATACGCAAAGGCCGCCGACAGCTTGACCGCGTCGGAGACGTTCTGCCCGGCGGCATGGAACAGCCGGCTGTCGAAGAACAATACGTCGCCGCGCTCCAGCACCAGCGGCCGCACGCCGCGCAGCAGCGCCTGGCTGGCCGGGTGCGACTCGACCAGGAATTCCGCCGCGTCGAGCTGGCCCGGTTCCAGCGCCACCGTGTGCGAGCCGGGAATCACGCGCAGCACGCCATTGCTGTCGTCCTCGCGGCCCAGCGCCAGCCACACCGTCACCAGTTCCGGGCGCGCGAACGACCAGTAGCGCGTGTCGCGGTGCCAGCCGGTCTGGCTGCCGAAGCGCGGGTGCTTGGTCATCACGCAGTTGTGGTGCGCCAGCGTCAGGCAGGCCGGCTCGCCCAGCAGCGTCGACACCACCCGCGCCACGGCGGGATCGGTGGCCCACTGGCGGAACGCCTCGTCGCGCCCGTAGGCCTGGCGCAGGCGCCGCACCGTGCCGCCGCCGTCCGCGTCGCGGCTGGCGGGCGCGCCCGGATAGCCGAGCTCGGCTTCGTATTCCACCGGCGGCACCGCGGCGGCAAGCTGCCGGCGCGCGACCTGCTCGATGCGGTCGCACACGGCGGGCGGCGCGAAGCCGCGCAGCACGATATAGCCGTCGGCATGGAAGGTACGATTCAGCGCGTCCAGTTCAGCGGCGGCGGGAACGATGGCGGAGGCCGGGGCGGCCGCGCTGGCGGCGCCCGGAGATGCGGCGAGGGGGGAGTTCATTGCAGCGGATGTGGGGGTTGGCAGGGTCCGACAGCTTCGATAATGCCAGAAGCCGCGCAATCCGGCGTGATCTGGCACAACACGGGTGCGCCGCGCGGCGCCCTGCGTGCGCAAACAGACTGTTGCCCGGTGCGCGCGCGCCGCTACAATGGCCGGGTCCCCGATCCGACCCGCAGGCTTCCAGTGACCGCTCGTCCCCGCATCGTCGCCTCGCTCTCCCAGGCGGAAGCCCAGCTCGGCCGCATCGTCCTGGGCAAGCCCCGGCAGGTCCGGCTGGCGCTGGCCTGCATGCTCGCGGGCGGGCACCTGCTGCTCGAGGACCTGCCCGGCGTGGGCAAGACCACGCTGGCGCACGCGCTGGCGCGCACGCTCGGCCTGCAGTTCCAGCGCGTGCAGTTCACCAGCGACCTGCTGCCGGCGGACCTGATCGGCGTGTCCGTCTACGTGCGCGAGAGCGCCGAGTTCCGCTTCCATCGCGGCCCGGTGTTCGCGCAGGTGGTGCTGGCCGACGAGATCAACCGCGCCACGCCCAAGACGCAGAGCGCGCTGCTGGAGGCGATGGCCGAAGGGCAGGTGACGCACGACGGCGTCACGCACGCGCTGCCGTCGCCGTTCTTCGTCATCGCCACGCAGAATCCGCTCGACCAGATCGGCACCCACGCGCTGCCTGAATCCCAGCTCGACCGCTTCACCATGCGGCTGTCGCTGGGCTATCCCGATCCCGCCTTCGAGCGCGTGCTGTACCTCGGCGGCGGCGCGCCCGCCGACACCGGCCCGGTGATGGACGCCGACCAGGTGGTGGCGCTGCAGCAGGCCGCGGCGCAGGTCTACGCGGGGCCGGCGCTGGTGGACTACGCGCTGGCGCTGGTGCAGGCCACCCGCGCGCATGCCGGCTTCGCCGCCGGGCTGTCGCCGCGCGCGGGGCTGGCGCTGCTGGCCTGCGCGCGCGCGTGGGCGCTGCTCCACCAGCGCGACATGGTGCTGCCGGAAGACGTGCAGGCGGTCTTCGAGCCGGTGGCGGGACACCGCCTGCTGCCCGCCGGCGGCGCCGGCGCCGGGCAGGACACGCTCGCCCGCCTGCTGGCCGAAGTCGCCGTTCCCTGAGCGATGCCGCACAGCCGGCCGTTCCCGCCGCAAGCCGCGCCTGCGGGCGCGCCGCCGCCGCGCGGCAGGCGCTGGCCGTGGAGCGCGCCGCCGTGGCTGCAGCGCCGGCGCCCGCCGCGGCAGGGCGTGGTGACGCTGGACCGCCGGCATCTCTACATCCTGCCCAGCCGCACCGGCTTCGGCTTTGCCTTGCTGCTGGTGGCCATGCTGCTGACCTCGCTGAACTACAACATCAGCCTCGGCTTCGCCCTCACCTTCCTGCTGGGCGGCATCGGCATGGCATGCATGTGGCAGGCCTACCGCAACCTGCTCGACGTCACCGTGGCCGGCGCGAGCGCCGCGCCGGTGTTCGCCGGCGAGGCGGCGGCCTTCGGCCTGCGCGTGGCTGGCGTGGCCGGCGCGCGCGCGCCGGTGCGCATCGGCATCGAAGCCAGCCTGCCGGCGCAGGCCGGCGCGCAGCCGGCCAGCCTGAGCCTGGCGCGCGGTGCAGCCGGCGTGCTGACGCTGCGGCTGCCCGCGGCGCGGCGCGGCTGGCTGGCGCTGCCGCGCGTGACGCTCTCCAGCCGCTTTCCGTTCAACCTGTTCCGGGTATGGAGCCATGCCGACCTGCCGCTGGCCGCGCTGGTCTACCCGCAGCCCGAGGCCGGCGCGCCGCCGCTGCCGTTCGCCACGCAGCCGGACGAGGACGGCGCGGCATCGCTGCCGTCGGACGACGGCACCGACCAGTTGCGGCGCTACCGCAGCGGCGACCCGCTGCACCGCATCGCCTGGAAGCACAGCGCGCGCACCGGCCGCTGGCTGAGCCGCACCGGGCAGTCGGGCAGCCAGCCGTCGTGCTGGCTCGAATGGCAGTCGCTGCCGCCCTCGCTCGGCAACGAGGCGCGGCTGTCGCGCCTGTGCGCGTGGGTGCTGGCCGCGGGCGACGCGGTGGAAATCGGCCTGCGGCTGCCCGGCGTGGAGATCGCGCCCGGCCGCGGCGGCGCGCATCGCCGCGCCTGCCTGGAAGCGCTCGCGCTGTGGCCGGCCCGGCCCGGGCAGGCCGCGCCGGAACACGCCGCGTGAAGGCGCGCCGCATGAAACCCGCGCCCCGCCCGCTCGCCCATCAGGAACACGGCCTGCTGCTGGGCCAGCTGGCGCTGGTGCTGGCACCGCAGGCGCGCAGCCTGCCGGTTGCCGTCAGCGTCCTGCTGGTGCTGCTGATGGGCTGGCGCTGGCTGCTGTGGCGCCAGCGCGCGCCGCTGCCGTCGCGCCTGACGCTCGGGCTGGTGGCCGGACTGGTGCTGCTGGTGGCCGCCGCGCTGGTGTGGCAGGCCGGCGGCAACATCGGGCGCGATCTCTCGGTGGCGCTGCTCGGCGCCTTCGTCGTGCTCAAGCTGCTGGAGTGCCGCGTGCTGGCCGATGCCACGCTGGTGACGCAGTTGTGCTTCTACCTCCTGCTGAGCCTGTATCTGTTCGACCAGCCGTTCTGGCTGGCGCTGTACAGCCTCGCCATCGCGGCCTGGCTGCTGCGCAACTGGCTGTTCCTGGGCCACCCGGAGGCGCGCGGCTACCTCGCGGTGTGGCCGCTGCTCGGGCGGCTGGCGCTGGCCGGGCTGCCGTGGGCGCTGCTGCTGTTCGTGCTGTTCCCGCGCCTGGACCGCCCGCTGTGGCGGCTGCCGCAGGCCGAGCCGGTGGCCGCCACCGGCCTGAGCGACACCATGAGCCCCGGCAGCGTGAGCGAGCTGACGCAATCGCCCGAAGTGGCGCTGCGCGCCGACGTGGAGGGCGGACAACTGCCGCCCGGCGCCCTGTACTGGCGCGCGCTGGTGCTGTGGCAGTTCGACGGGCAGACTTGGCGCGCGGCGCCCGGGCGCCAGCGCCGCGGCCGGCCCGCGCCAGCGCTGCCGGCGGAGGCAACGACAAGCGCGGCGGCGAACGCCGCGCCCGCCGGCGCGATCGACTACAACATCACGCTCGAGCCCAACCAGCATCCGTGGCTGTTCCTGCTCGACCGGGGCCAGGCCATCTCCGCCCCGGCCGGCGTGCGGATCAATGCCGACGGCGAGTTCTTCATGCGCGACCTCATCGACCGGCGCCTGCGCTATCGCGCCCGCTCGGCGCCGGCCGCGGCGGAGCCGCTCGATGCGCAGACCCGGCTGCTGGCCTTGTCGCTGCCGCCCGGCAACCCGCGCAGCCGCGCGCTGGCCGCCGACTGGGAACAGCGCTACGCGGACCCGGCGCAGCGCGCGCAGGCCGCGCTGCGGCTTTTCGCCGCGGCGCCGTTTGCCTACACGCTGTCGCCGGCGCCGCTCGGCCAGGAGCAGGTGGATGGCTTCCTGTTCGACACCCGGCGCGGCTTCTGCGAGCACTACGCCAGCAGCTTCGTCTTCCTGATGCGCGCGGCGGGGGTGCCGGCGCGCGTGGTCACGGGCTACCAGGGCGGCGAGTACAACCCGATCGGCGGCAACTACATCGTGCGCCAGGCCGACGCCCACGCATGGGCGGAAATCTGGCTGGACGGGCGCGGCTGGGTGCGCGTCGATCCCACCAGCGCGGTGGCGCCGAGCCGCGTGGAACGCGGCCTCGACGCCGCGCTGGACGCCGGCGAGGCCGCCGCGCGCGAGCCGGGCTGGCTGCGCGAGCTGCGCTGGGGCATGGATGGCATGGTCTACACCTGGCAGCGCTGGGTGCTGCAATACGACCGCGGCCAGCAGGCCCGGCTGATGCGGCAGCTCGGCATCGGCGACAACCTGCCGCAGGCGTTGCTGGGCGGGCTGGCCGCGCTCAGCCTGCTGGGGCTGGTGCCGCTGCTGCCGCTGCTGCGCCGGCGCCGCGAGGCCGATCCGGTGCAGGCGCTGTACGCGCGCTTCTGCCGCAAGCTGGCGCGGCACGGCTGCGTGCGCGAACCCGCCGAAGGCCCGCAGGATTTCGCCGCGCGCGCCGCGCTGGCCTGGCCGGAGGGCGCCGCCGCGGTGCTCGACTTCAACCGGCGCTACATGAAGCTGCGCTACGGACCGCCGGAGCCGGCGGCGCGGGCCGCGGAGCTGGCGGCGCTGCGCGAGGCCCTGCGGCGGCTGCCGCGCCGCCCGGCCGGCGGCGGTCCCGCCACCGCGCCCGGCATGCCCCGCACGCCCAGTATTCCCGACATGCCCGACATGCCGCGGCAAATGGTTTCAGGTGATATGATTACGACTGAAATCAAATAACCGGCGCGGCATTCCGTTGCGCCGGCGTCACCTCGAGCCTTGCGCCATGTCGTTCGAAGACCGCATTGACCGTTTCTGCGCCAGCCACCCCGAGGCGCCACGCGACCTGATCCTGGCTTCGCGGCTGCTGCTGCGCACCGCGCGCCTGCTGCGCACCCATATCGACCGCGCGCTCGCGCCGTTCGAGCTGGACCTCCAGCAATACCTGGCGATCAGCATGCTCGCCACCGACGAGGCGCAGCCGACGCTGCCGTCCGAGCTCGGCCTCACGCTCGACGCCACCCGCACCCAGATGACGCGCCTGATGGACGGGCTCGAAGCGCGCGGGCTGGTGCGGCGCAACGCCTCGGCGCAGGACCGCCGCGCCACCGAGCTGGTGCTCACCGCCGCCGGCCATCGCCTGCTCGAGCGCGCGGCGCCGGCGGTGCACGCGGCCTACGCCGAAGCCTGGCAGCCGCTCGGGGACAACGGCCTGGGCACCGCCACGCGCGCCCTGAACCGGCTGCACAAGAACCTGCTCGCGCTGGAGCCATGAGAACGGCTTCCGCGTTGCGGCCACTGCGCCTGGGGCTGCGCTGGCTGCGCCTGCTCAGCCACCGCCAGCGGCAGACGCTGTTGATGCTGCTGCTTGCGCTGGCCACCTCGGTCGAGTTCCTCGAGAACATCATGTTCGTGTTCGCGTCGAGCCACATCGTGGGCGGCGTGGACGCGGACCCGCGCAGCTTCGCGCTGGTCCAGGCCGCCTACGCCGTGGGCAGCATGCTGATGATCCTCAAGCAGCAATGGCTGGCGCAGCGCTTCGGCTACCGCTACTACCTGACCGGCGCGCTGATGATCTTCATGGCGGGCACGCTGGCGGCGGCCACCAGCCATTCGCTGCCGCAGCTGGTGGGCGCGCGCTTCGTGCAGGGCGTGGGCGGCGGCGCGCTGTTTACCAGTTGCCGCATCCTCGTCAACGTGATGTTCGCCCCGGCCGACCGGCCCCGCGCGGCGCGCATCTTCATGCTGGGCATCTTCTCGGCCTCGGCGCTGGCGCCGGCGCTGGCCGCCGAGCTGATCGAGCGCGGCGTGTGGCAGGACGTGTTCTACGGCGCGCTGCCGTTCGCGGCGCTGGCAACGCTGGGCGCATGGCTGCTGCTGCCCGACGCGGAGCCGCGCGACGACGACGCCGGCCCCGCGCTCGGGCCGCTGCTGCTGTTCGGCGCGGCCGTGGTGGCCTTGCAGGCGGCGCTGACCGAGGCCCGCTTCGACATCTTCTCGCACCCGCTGCGGCTGGCGGCGATCTGCGCCGTGGGCCTGGGCCTGCTCGGGTCGTTCCTGTGGCAGCAGTGGCACCACAGCGCGCCCGTGCTGCGCGTGCGCGCGCTGGGCGATCCGGTCTACCTGACCGGGCTGGGAATGTACTTCGCCTATTACCTGATCAGCAACCTCAGCGGCTACGTGTTCCCGATCTATGCCGAGCAGGCGCTCGGCATGCCGCTGGCGCGCACCGGCTGGCTCAACAGCTTCGCCGCGCTGGTGAGCCTGGCCGGCATCGCGGTCTACCTGCGCGTGGCGCCGAAGCTGCCGCACAAGAAGCCGCTGATGGTGAGCGGGCTGCTGCTGATGGCCGGCGCGGCATGGTGGTTCTCGTCGATGCCGCCCGATGCCGGCCCGCAAGCGCTGACGCCGGGGCTGATCGGCAAGGGCCTGTTCGGCGTGCTGGTCATCATCCCGGTCGCGGGCCTGACGTTCCGCTCGCTGGCCGCGGAAGACTTCGCGCACGGCTATCGCAGCAAGAACCTGCTGCGCCAGATCGCCGCCTCGTTTGCCTCGGCGCTCGGCGCGGTGCTGCTGCAGAACCGGCAGTTCGCCGTGCACACCAGCCTGACCGGCGCGCTCGGCCAGCACACCGCGCAGACCCAGCTATGGATGGACTCGGCACAGGCTGGCTGGAGCGCGCGCGGATTCGACCCGGGCCATGCGCATCAGGCCGCGCTCGCGCAACTGGCCGGGATGGTCGACACCCAGGCCAGGCTGATCGCCTGCGAGGACCTGTACCGGCTGATCGCGGCGCTGGCGCTGGTCGCCGCGGTGTTCATGCTGGCGCAGCGCCGGCTCGACTGAGCGCAGGCTGGCGGGACACTGGAAACGGATACCGCGGAGGTAGCGGGAGGGACGCTGCCGCTAGGCGGCGGGACGCGGGGACTGCCGGGGCCGGGCGGATCGCGCCGGCTGGAACGTGCTCGATGCGGACGACGCATCAGCCGGCCGGGCGGCCGGCAACAACGGATCTCGTGCTCAGAACAAGGCCAGCTGGCGCATGCCGAAGCCGATGGTTTCTTCCACGCGCATGCGCGCATGGGCGAGCGAGCCTTCCGCGCCGGAGTAGTTGCCGGCGGCCCAGTGGTAGACCACCGGAAGCTCGCCGCGGTCGGACAGGCGCACCTCGCCCAGCTTCTCGCCGCGCTCGTTGCGGTAGAAGTGCGAACGGTAGCCACGCTCCCAGTGCGGGGCGGCTTCCGCTTTCTTGCGGCGTCGTGGCGAGGGCGTCGATTGCGGCAGGCGCCGCGCTCTTTCGGTACCCGTGGTCGCGGACGCGCGGGTGAAATCCAACTGCATAGACTTCCTTGTATTCGAGTCTGCAGGACGAATTCGCAACAAGGGTCCGGAGACCGTCGCGGCGTGCCCTGCGTCGCAGTCGAGATAATACCTGTTACCGCGCGTTCTGACAGCCCCATATGCACCGGAATTCGGCTTCCAGCAAGGCTTGGCGGGTCGGACGTATACTTGGCGTATACGTCCGCGTATACGTATACGCCAGGTATACGGGGCATTAACGCGGACGCGTTTACCACGCCGCGCGCATTATCGGCGGCGCGCCCGGCGCCGCATTTTCGGCAGTGCCGGGCGCGCGCCTGCGCGCTGCTCAACCGAGGTCGAGCGGGATGAAGATGCGGGCGTCGTCGCGCTGCACCAGCAGCGCCACCTGCTTGCCGGCCTTCGACACCAGCGCGCGCAACTGGTCGGCCGAGCTGATCGGCGTGCCGTTGATCGACAGGATCACGTCGCCGGGCTGGATGCCGACCTTGGCCGCGGGGCCGGCCACGTCCTCGACCACCAGGCCGCCGTCGATGCCGCTGTCGCGCTTCTCGGTCGGGCTCAGCGGACGCACCGCCAGCCCGAGCTTGCCACCGGCATCGTTAGCCGGACTCTTGTCGGCCACGGCCGTATCCTTGGTCGTGCCGATCTTGACGGTCAGCGTCACCGGGTCGCCCTTGCGGATGACCTTGAGCGAGGTCTGCGTGCCGGGCGCGAGGTCGGCCACGCGCTCGGGCAGGTCGCCGGAATGGTCGATCACGTCGTTGCCGAGCTGCACGATCACGTCGCCGGGCTTCACGCCGGCCTTGGCGGCCGGGCTGTCCGGCTCCACCGAGTTGACCAGCGCGCCGCTGGGCTTGGGCAGGCCGAACGATTGCGCCAGCGCCTGGTTTACCTCCTGCACGCCGATGCCCAGGCGGCCGCGCGTAACCTTGCCGTGCGCGACCAGCTGCGTCTCCACCTTGGTGGCGACGTCGATCGGGATCGCGAACGAGAGGCCCTGGTAGCCGCCGGTCTGGCTGTAGATCTGCGAGTTGATGCCGATCACTTCGCCGCGCTGGTTGAACAGCGGGCCGCCCGAGTTGCCGGGATTGACGGCCACGTCGGTCTGGATGAAGGGCACGTAGGTGTCGTCGGGCAGCGAGCGCGACTTGGCGCTGACGATGCCGGCGGTCACGGTGTTCTCGAAACCGTAGGGCGAACCGATGGCCAGCACCGGCTCGCCGACGCGCACGCGCGCGGGGTCGCCCAGGCGCACCGTCGGCAGGTTCTTGGCATCGATGCGGATCACCGCCACGTCCGACTGCGCGTCCACGCCGAGCACCTTGGCCTTGAATTCGCGGCGGTCGGTCAGCTTCACGGTCACTTCCTGCGCGCCGTCGACCACGTGGGCGTTGGTCAGGATCAGGCCGTCCGGACTGACGATGAAACCCGAGCCGAGGCCGCGCACCAGTTGCTGCTGGCCGCTCTGCGGACCCTGGAACTGCGGGCCGAAGCGCTTGAAGAACTGGAACAGCGGATCGTCCGGGTCCATGCCCGGCGGCACCTGCGCCGAGGTGCGCTGGGCGCGCGAGGTCACGCTGATATTGACCACGGCCGGGCCGTACTGGTCGACGATGGCGGAGAAGTCGGTCGGGGTGGCGACGGCCACCGGCTGCGACGGCGCTGTGACCGGGCTCTGCGCGGCGTATCCCGGCGTGATGACTTCTTTCTGCAGATAGGCATAGCCCCCGGCAAGCGCGGCCAAGGCGGCGATACCAATGGCGGAGCGGGCAACTGTCTGACGGATCATGGCGTCTTCCTTTACTGGTTTTACCTTGGGCGTCCGAACGATCGGGGACGCGACAGGATCCATGCTAAGGGGCGATCCTTAAATCAGACTTAAGGAAAGGAAGAGCGCGAGAATTTAACGGGAGCGGATTCGGGAATCCCGCCGCCGGCATGGTCAGGCAGCCGGCTGCAACCGGACGTCAGGGGAATATGTCGACAACATCGCGCATAGATCGCGCTTCTGCGCCGAATTCAGCCGCTTCGCGGCGGCTTCGGCCTTCGAGGCTTCGGAGCGGTTCTCGAATTCCTTCCAGCCGAGCACCCGGATCGGCTTGTGCGAACGGGTGTATTTTGCGCCCGTACCGGCCTGATGCTGGGCGAAGCGACGCTCCACATCGGTCGTGATGCCGGTGTAAATCTTGTTGCCCTCGCATTCGAGCAGGTAGAGAAACCACGGGGCGCTGCTGCCGTCGGCTGGCATCCGGAATATATCGAGTGGAAACGCGGCAATTATGCAGGCTGGGGCGGCGGCTGCAAAGCCATTGTGCATTTTCCGCCGCGGCTGTCCGAGCAGCCCGAAGCGCTGTCCAGCGATCGGTCGCCGTAAAAAGCAAAACCCCCCAGTACGTACGTACTGAGGGGTTTCAAGAGAGAGCCTGGCGATTACCTACTTTCACACGGGTAATCCGCACTATCATCGGCGTGGAGTCGTTTCACGGTCCTGTTCGGGATGGGAAGGGGTGGTTCCAACTCGCTATGG
>Ga0255338_1001227_pt1 | contig 51828 bp, 48 predicted proteins | sample MeOH1_35cm_T4_19_FD_203715 | JGI IMG/M metagenome (GOLD analysis project Ga0255338, IMG submission 203715) | Sandy soil microbial communities from University of British Columbia, Vancouver, Canada - MeOH1_35cm_T4_195 | ecosystem: Engineered > Artificial ecosystem > Sand microcosm > Unclassified ... | reverse complement strand
GGTGTTCTGCCAGGTCACGGCCCACGCAGGCCGGATACTCGACGCACGGGCACGCCCCCATCACCGCACGTCGAGCACTTCTCCCCCGCTTGCGCAGTGTTGCATCCGATGCAATTCCGCCCGGTTCGCACCTCACAGCCCCAAATTGGTGACGGCGTTGCCGATGAGCGGGGCGTGTTCGCGGGCGTAGGTTTCGAGCATCGCGGGGGTGCTGTGGCCGGTCTGGCGCATGATCGCGTGCGCGCTCGCGCCGTTGCGGAAGGCCTGGGTGACGAACCCGGCCCGCAGCGAATGCCCACCGAGCTGTTGGACGATCTCGGGGTCGTAGCCGGCCTGTTCGGCGCGGCGGCGGATCGCCTTGTGCACCGCCGCTCCTGAGAGCGGGGTGTCGGAGAGGTTGCCGTTCTTGCGGATCGCCCGCAGCCACGGCGACGACGGCACCATCCGCGGCCGGGTCCCGCGGCACACGTGCGCGGCGAACGGCTCGGCGGTGCGCAGCAGCCGGATGACCGCGGGCCGGCCCCCGGAGTCGAAGGCGGCAACGACCTGCGCCCACCGCAGCCACGCACACGGCGGACAACTCGCATGACTGTGGGTGAACGGCAACGCCCGGACACTGCCCCGCCCCTCCTGATCGGTCTTGGACTTGCGGAGGCGGATGTGCAGCCCGTCGAGCCGGTGCAGCGAGACGTCGCTGCAGGCCAGCGCGACGAGTTCGCTGCGGCGGAACGCCCCGGCGAAGCCCAACAGCAGGATCGCGGAGTCGCGGCGCTCGAGAACCTCCGCGGCCCAGCCGGCGCTGTCGACGCGCATCTTCTCGACGATCGTCACGATGTCGGCGGTGAGCAACGGCGCCCGAGGAGTGCGGGGCCGCTCCCCCACCGCGGCGTAGTCGCGGCGGATCCCGGACAGGGTCGCGGTGACCAGCTCGTCGCTGCCGGGGGCGGGATGGCCGGCGCGGCGGTGGTGGTAGCCGATGCCCGCGACCCAGCGGGCCAGCGTGGCCGGGGAGTAGACCCGCTCCCCCGCCTCCGTCACCGTCGACGCGGCGCCCAAGAGATAGGCGGCGACCGTCAAGGGATGCGCCGGCAACGCCACATGCCCCTCCCGCTCACACCAGGCGGTGAAGCGCTGCCAGTCGGCGGCATAGTTACGCCGGGTCGACTCGGACCGCGACCGCGCCGCCGTCCCGGCCACCTGCGTGAGGGTCTCGACCGGCAACACCGGCACGGACGGCGTGGCGGGCTCCGCGGCGGTTGTCAGGTCCCGTCTGGTGTGGCGAGGCTGATCCTCGTTGAACTGCGGCTCGCCATTCGGGGTCCGTGCTGCCATCTGTAATTGATTCCCGTCTGAAGTGGCGGATTTCTGGTCGGGGGGGTGGGTTCGTGCGCGTGGCGGTCCTGGCTGTGGCTTCGGTAGGTGAATCTGTAGGTGTCTCGGTGCTGGGCTTGGTGCTGGTCGCCCCTGCGGCGTAGTAGCGGGTGTCGACCAGCCGATCCCCATGACGACCTGCGGAAGCGACTGCCACGGCAGCCTCCGCCGGTCACCGGACAACATCACGAACTCCACCTTGAAACAGGAATTACCCCAGGCACTCGCATCGTCTCGGAGCTCAGAAGCAGCAGTCGGCACCGAACATCTTCGCCACTTCAGGTGGGAACCCGCCACCGACCCGCCACTTCTCATGGGAATCCGCCACTTCGATCGGGAACCGACAGCGGTCGACACAGAGGTATCGGAGGGGTCCGGATGGCGCATCAGCAGGTCGTCGGGCACGAACCGGGAGCCTACCGCCCTGTTCGGACATGTTTCCACCAGAAAACGCGCTCAACAGGGGTTTCGGGTGAGATGGTGCGCTAATGGGAATTAGCAGCACTGACTTCGCACAAACCATGAGTGACATACCCCCAGGTCCACGAAAATGCCTGATTCGCCCGGGTGTTGTTGTAGGTTCTTACCTGAGATGTCCTTTGCCAGTTGATCTGAGGCATTGCCAGTGTGTCTGAGGCAAGTGCCGGGTTTTTGCCACTAAGTTGAGGCAGACCGTTTCCTACCTGCGTGTTCTGGAGGCTGTTGCCTTGGCTGGTGTCGCTGCCGTAGGGGCCGGGGAGGACTATCGAGTCGAGTTCGTGGGGCCGGGCGGACAGCGGTGTGAGGTTCCGTTGTTGACGTGTGCGACGGTGCGGTTCGAAGATGCGCCGCCGGTGCGCGGATTCCCGTCGTATCGGGGGCAGCGGAGCTTTCCCGGCCTGTGGTGGTCGGCGACGACGGGTTCGCATGTCGGGTACGAGTCCTGGATGGAGCGGGACTGGCTGATCGCCTTCGACTCGTGCCGTGAGGTGACGGGGATCGGTTCTCAGCCGTTTCGGTTGTCGTGGCGAGCGAAGAGAATCAAGCGGCACACTCCCGATTACTTCCTGCGGCTGCGTGACGGCGGAGCGGTCGTGGTGGACGTGCGCGCCGATACTCGGATCGACGCCGAGGATCGGATGGTGTTCGACACGACGGCGGCGGTGTGCGAGTTGCTCGGTTGGCAGTACCGCCGACTTGGTGAGATGAACCGGGTGCGGGCGGCGAATCTACGGTGGTTGTCGGGTTATCGGCACCTCCGCTGCCGACGGGCGGGGCTGGCCACGAAGCTGGCCGAGATCTTCGCCGTGCCGCGGCCGCTCTGGCTCGGCGCCGAGGATGCAGGCGATCCGATCGAGGTGTTGCCGACCCTGTTTCACCTGCTCTGGCACCAGGAGCTGGTGACCTTGCCCGACACGGAGTTGCTCGGGCCCGCCTCGCTGATCGGGCCCGGCCGTTGACCGCCCGAGCCGACGTGCTTGCGCCGGGTTGTCTTTTCCGGGTCGGTGGACGCGACCACGAGGTGGTCGAGGTGATCGGGTTCGATGTCCGCATCCGGGACGTGGCCGGAGTGGTGTCCACGGTCCCGACCGGGCAGATCCTGGCCGATGCGAGTTTCGAGCTGCTGACCTCGCGCCATGCGCCGCTGCCGCCCTCCGGTCGGTTGGCCGACCTGCCGGCCGAGGTCGCCGAGCAGGTCCGGTGGTGGGAACGTCACGTCCTCGAGCTGATTACGGGCCGGCCACCGGACGCTGCGCCCACGGCCGCGGGCGCCAAGGATTATGACCCGGCGACCACGACGATGCGGCAGCGAGAACAGGCGAAGGTCCGGGAGTTGGCCGCTGCGGGGACCGAGGTCAGCCTGGCGACCGTGCAGCGGATGCGTCTGGCCTACGAACGTGACGGACTCTGGGGCCTGGTCGACCGACGTTTCGCGCGACGGATGTCTCCGACGGGCCGGATCGATCCGCGCATTGTCGAGGCCACCCGCACAGCGATTGCCGGGGAAACGGACCGGTCCACCGGCACCGTGGCGCGGTTGCATCGCCGCGTCGGTCAGCTCTTGACCGAACTGCATGGTCCCGACGCGCCCGCGCTGCCGGCGCAGCGCACCTTCTACCGTCTCGTGGCCCGCCTGTCGGCAGGTCAGCACACTTTCGGCTCGGCACGCACCCGCCGCTCCCTGGCCAAACAACCCGACGGGCCGTTCGGCCTGGTCACCACTTCCCGACCCGGTGAGATCGTGCAGATCGACTCCACCCCACTGGATGTGCGTGTCGTCCTCGACGACGGCACGGTGGACCGGGTCGAGCTGACCGGGATGATCGATCTGGCCACGCGCACGGTCCCGGCCGCGGTGCTGCGACCGACGACGAAGGCGGTGGATGCGGCACTGCTGCTGGGCCGAGCATTGACACCGGAGCCGATGCGGCCGGGGTGGAGTGATGCGCTGCGCATGTCTCGGTCGGTGCTGCCGCACCGAACCCTCACCCGGGTCGATCAGCGCCTGGCCGACGCGGCGGCCCGGCCGGTGATCGCTCCGGAGACGATCGTCGTCGACCACGGCAAGGCGTTCTTGTCGCAGACCTTCCGGACGGCCTGCCGAACCCTGGGCATCAGCCTGCAGCCGGCGCATCCGGACACCCCGACCGACAAACCCGTCGTCGAACGCACCCTGCAGACGGTGAGCACCTTGTTCGCCCAGTACGTCGCCGGCTATGTCGGCTCCTCGGTCGAGCGACGCGGCAAGAACGCCGAACGATCCGCGGTCTGGTCGATGGCCGAACTGCAAGCGCTACTCGACGAATGGCTGGTCGCGGTCTGGCAGCACCGCCCCCACGACGGGCTGCGCGATCCCCTCACCCCGGACACCGCCCTGACCCCGAACGAAAAGTACGCCGCCCTTGTGCAGGTCGCCGGCTATGTGCCGGTGCCGCTCTCGGCCGACGACTACATCGAACTGCTCCCGATGACCTGGCGCACGATCAACACCTACGGCATCCGAATCAATCGCCGCACCTACGATGCCCGTGCCCTGAACCCCTATCGGCGCCAGCATTCCGGGATCACGGCCCACTCCGGCCGCTGGGAGATCCATCACGACCCGTACGACATCTCCCGCATCTGGGTGCGCAACCACCACAAGGGCGGGTGGATCACCGCGACGTGGACACACCTGCGCACCGCTCCAGCGCCTTTCGGCGATCTGGCCTGGCAACACGCTCGAACGATCCTCGGCCGACGAGGGCAGGACAAAGCCACCGAAGCCGAGATCGCCCAGGTCGCCGCCGAGCTGCTCGACCGCGCCGAGCAGGGACCGGCCGGAGCGGTCGCGGCCTCGACGGAGCGGCGCTCACCGCGTGATCGCAAGGTCACCGGACGCACCCGAGCAACGACCGAGCCGTCCTGGCCGAAACCCGATCCCGAACCGGAAGCCGTCGTCACCTCACCTGCCGAGACAGCACACGGCGAGGCCGCCACCGGCCCCGACGAACCGTGCGCGGCGGTCATCGCCCTGCCCACGTTCGATGCGCGGAAGGAAGCCGAATTGTGGCCATTTTGACCCCGGTCTGCCAACTGGAAAACCGCCGCCAACCGACCACCACACTCGAAGGATGGCGACGGTTCATCGAGGCCGAACCGTCGCAGTTCGAGTTGCTCCCCGAGCAGGACTGGAAGAGCCTCGACGACCGTGAACGGGTCGCCTACGACGAGGCGAGGATCGCCCACCACGCCGAACTGGTCGTGGTCACGACCTCCACGATCACCGAGATCACCAACGAGGGACGACTGCTGACGCTGCTCAACCAGCGGGAGATCGGGGCCCGACGGGGACTGATCGTCTCCGGCCCCGCTGCCACCGGCAAGACCACCGCGATCAAACAGTTGGGCCGGTTCCACGAGTTGCGGACCCAGATGCGGTTCCCCGGCACGAACCGCATCCCCGTCGTCTACGTGACCGCACCCCCGAAGGGGTCACCACGCAAGCTCGCCATGGAGTTCGCCCGCTTCCTCGGACTGCCACCCATGCGCGCCCGGCAGAACGTCACCGACATCGCCGACGCGGTATGCCAGGTCCTCATCGACGCCCGCACCGATGTCGTCGTCGTCGACGAAATCCACAACATGAACCTGGCCACCAGCGCCGGCGAGGACCTGTCCGACCACCTCAAATACTTCACCGAGCACCTCCCGGCCACCTTCATCTACGCGGGCATCGACGTCGAACGCTCCGGATTGTTCACCGGTGTGCGCGGGCAGCAGATCGCCGGCCGTTCCCTGCTGATCAACACCACACCGTTTCCCTGCACCACCGAGTGGAAACAGCTCGTCGGCGGTCTGGAAGCGACGCTGCGGCTGCACCGTCATCAGCAGGGAACCCTGGTCGCCGCCGCGAAATACCTGCACCAACGCACCGGCGGCATGATCGGCAGCCTCGGCCACCTCATCCGCGCCAGCGCCATTCGCGCTGTTCTCGAGGGCACCGAACAGATCACCCGGGCCCTGATGGACAACGTCCGCGTCGACCACGCCGTCGAATCGGCCACCCGCCGAGCCAGCAGCACCCACCGATGACCGAGACCTGGTTCGATCTCGTTCCTCGACAACAACTTCCCCGCACCACCGCACCATTTCGCGGCGAAACGCTCCACTCGTTCCTGCGCCGGCTGGCAGCGGTCAACCACATCACCGTCACCGATCTGCAGCCCCTCCTCGGGTCGACGACGGGAAAACGCCCCGACCCGCGGTGGTTGTCGATCGTCACCGGCTGGCCGGTGGCCGCCCTGGTCGACAGATTGCGCGGATTGACCGAACCCGAACCGCGACATCGCTTTCCCAGCGCCCTCTGTCGACTCTGTGCGGCCCGCCGCAACGTGTTCGACACGGTCATCGTCTACCCCGACGGGCACGTCAACGTCTGCCGTCGCCACAGACTCTGGATCGGAGGTAGTCACACTGCGCCGCAGTACGACATCACCCCGCTTCCCGAGCTGCGCACTGCGCAACGCACGCATCGGCGCCTGGCCCGCCGGCACGGCACGCTCGCCGCGGAAGCGGCCTACCGTGACGCCACCAGCATCATCCGCCGCTGGACGGACAGCGGACAGCACACCAGCCACCGTGATCGCCGCCTGCGGATCTGCTTCCCCGACCGACCCGAGCGGCCCGGCTGGCCCGAAACCGAGATGGCCGACTATCCCGAAGTAGTTGCCCTGACTGCGCTGCTGATCTCCGACACCTGGACAAGCAAGGCGGTCTCGCTCGGACCCCGCAAGAACACACTGCGCCAGTTCTACACCGAAGTCGGCCGTCGCCTCGATCTCGACATTCGGTTCGACAACATCGACGACCCGTTGGTCAGCTGGGTCAACGAACAGCAGCACGCCCTCGAACTCCAGCGCTACCGATCCGACCCCACCGGCACCCGCAGACGTCCACTTGCCTCAAGAATCTGGCGAGAACACCAGCAAGCGGTCTTGCCACATTCCTGAGGCACCGCAGGTCAGCGACCTTCTCGTGCCTCAGATCAAATGGCAAAGGACAGTAAGACTTCCTGAGACTTCCCATCAGGATGTCAGTGCCGTGAGCTGGGGTTTTCCCATCCATGTCAGTAGGTGTTCCCACTCGATGTCAGCGAGGCCCGGTTGGATCCGCAAGGTAGGCGGACCCGAACGGGCGTGGTCAAGGCACGGCGTCAGGGATCATCCGATCATCGCCATTCCGACGAGCACGGGTGTGTCAGGTCTTCCGGTGGATCCGGCCGCGCATCGGTTCAGTACTCGCCCCGGAGGTGCCGGCCCTCGAACATGGTTAGCGAAAGCGGTCGGTGCCCGATTCCCGCATCGGGTCCTGACCAACACCCCATTTTCGTATTACACTAATGTTGTGGCTGACGAGACGATCAACGGAATCCCCGTCACCGACGAGATCATCGAGGGATGGGCGGACGAAGCCGAGACCGGCTACGACGTCGCTGCCCTGCGTAAGCGCGGTCGCCCCACGATCGGGGAGGGCCCTGCCACCGTGATCCCGGTCCGCATGGACGAAGCCTTGCTGACGGCGTTGAACGCTCGTGCAGAACGAGAGCATGTATCCAGGTCGGAAGCGATTCGGGAAGCGATCCGTGCCTGGACCCGGGTCGCGTGAAAACGCACAAATCCGCCCTCAGACACGGAATCGACGAAACCGACAGCATCTACGCGGCCCAGCACTACGTCTATGCAGCCGGCCTTGATGACGACAACCCCGGGCGAGAGTTCCGGCTCGGTTTCGACCCGAAAGGTCGCCTCCTGGAATTGGTCGTTCTGCGCTTCGACAGCGGTAACGAACTTCTCATCCACGCGATGAAGGCCCGCCCGCAGTACTTCGATCTGCTCCCCTGAGTGCTGGCCGATGATCACCCTGGAGGCGCTCGTCGAGGCGTCACCCTGACCGGATCCGAAAGCGCCGTCCCAAACAAGTGAGACAAACATCCGCCTCGACGTCCAGTACCCGTTGGGAACAACCTCACCTATCCGGCGAATTGTTCGGCCATCGGGGCATCGATCGGAATCCGGCGGACGTGCTGGGGTGACTTGCGAGATCGTAGATTCGGATAATTACTGATATCCGTATCGTTCAGAATTTATAGGCTGCCCTGAGGGATTCTGCCCTCCCGCTATGCCCCCTCCCCCACCGACCGTGCGGCCGGCAACCAGGTAATCCCTGCGGCCGGTCGGGCCGCCCGCGTCGCGGCACCCGGCCGGGCACCGATTCGCCTCTCCCGCAACGCAGCTGCCGGGGCGAGGCCCATTCCACAGGGGTCAGGTCGCTTCGGTCGCGCCCGAGGTCGCGGATGCGGCGCGCACCTCGCGCAGTTCGGCGCGCAGTTCGTCGGCGCGGTCGCGGGCGGCATCGACCTGGGCGCGGGCCGCGGCGGTCTCGGCGCGGGCGGCCGCGAGGTCGGCGCGCACGGCCTCGGTGCGCTCCCGCTCGGCGGCGGTGTCGGCGCGGGCGGCGGCCAGGTCGGATTCGAGCCGGCCGACGGTGGCGGCGGCCTGCTCGGCGGCGGCCCGGAACCGGGCGAGCTCATCTCGCTGCTGTTCGACCAGGGCCTCGAGGTCGGCGGTTCGCCGACGGTGCGCCGCCTCCGACTCCTCGAACCGGGCCGTCCACGCGTCCAGGGCCCCGGTGTGGTCGGCGCGCAGCCGGTCGAGTTCGTCCCGGTGCTCGCGGCGGGCCGCGGCGAGTTGTGCGGTGGCGTCGTCGGCCTGCGCGAGCGCGGCGGCCGCGGCCGCGTCGGCGTCGGCGCGCTCGTCCAGGGCGGCGTCGAGTTGCTCACGCAGACCGGCGATCTCGGCGCCGGCGTCGGCGCGGACCTTGTCGGCGTCGGCCTCGACCCGGCGCAGGTGCGCGTCGAGCGCCGCCGGGTCGGCCAGCAGCGCAGTGGCCGCGGTGATCGACGCGGCCACCTCACCCAGCCGCGCGAGGGCGGCCTGGACTTCCTGCCGCAGCAGCGGCACCGCCTCGGCCAGGGTGGACACGGCCTGGGCCGGATCGGTGGGGGTGGCCGCCTCGATCCGCTCGGCGCGGGCCGCCTCCTTCTGCCGTTGCCGCCAGGCCCGGACCCGGTCCGCGTCCGAGGCATACTCGCGGCGCCGCCCTCCCCTACCGCCGTCGGTCATCGCCCCGCCCTCCCGATCGCGTCCTGAGTCTCCGATCGATGCTACCCCGTACGTACCATTTTGTACGTAACATGATACGTACGAAACGATAGGGTCGAACAAATCCGATACCGGCCTCGGCGGTGGTCGCCACCCCTCGGCGGCTCAGGGATTGGGTCAGCACGCCGGGTCGAGGTCGCCCAGGCCGGGCACGCAGTCGTCGACTGCGGCCGCGATCGTGGCCTGGTGTTCGTAGTCGTCGATCCACTCGAGCACCCCGTCCGGGCTGTCGGGGCCGGCGCTGAGGCCGATCCGGAAGCGGGTGTCGATGCGCAGACACAGGTACGGCGACGGGTGGCCGGTCCGGTGGGTGGCGGCCGTGATGCGGCGCAACGCGGCGGCGCCGGCGAGCACGGCGTCGACTTCGGTGGCGGCGGTGCCGGATTCCTGCGCGACGGCCGGATCACAGGTGACGGTCCAGGTGTGCACGAGCGGGGTCCCTTCTTCTGGTCGGTACGGGCCTTCGGTGGATGCCACTGTGCCCGCCCCGCTCCGGCCCCGGCCGGGGCGGAGACGGGCAGCGGGCCCGGTCCTGTGGAGAACCGGGCCCGCTGTGGACAACTCACCGGGGGTCAACGCCCGTCGAGGGCGAGGGCCTTCTCGTCGGCCGGGAGCAGCACCGAGCGGGCCACCTGCACGGTGCGGGCGATCTCGGCGACGAACGCGGCGTGTCCGGCCCGATCGAAGAACCGGAAGGTCAGCGGTCCGGCCTCGACGTCGACCCAGTGGATGTGACGGCGACGCTGCGGGTCGAACGCCCCGCCGGGGGTGATCTTGGACTGCGGCACCGTCGACCAGTTCACCGTCACCAGGTGCTCACCGGGGGCGAAGCGGTCCGGGCGCAGCAGGAACTGCTCGGGCAGCACCGTCGTCACCCCGTCGCTGGCGGGGCGACGCAGCACCGTGACCAGGCCACGGGCCACGGCAAGGTCGGTGAAGACCATCCGCACCGCGCCGATCGTGGCGAACACCGCCGCGCTCGCGGTCAGTGCGCTGGTCACATCCAGCCGCACCTGTTGATCCTGCCCGGCGATCAGGACGGTGGTGCGGGTGGTCACGCTCGGAAAGCTCGGGGTCTGCGGCGCGGTCATGGCGACCTTCCTGCTCGAGGTGAGAACCGGCGCGGGTCCGCCTGTTCTTTTGCCCTTCTGGCAAGGAGATGACGACCGGCATGAGGGCCGTGGAGTGCAACCTCTGGGACGGAAAAATCTCGCCGCAGCGCAGCGGAGGAGAGAATTTTCCGGGCCGTCAGGCCGCGCAGCGCCCAGGGGTTGCGCGCAGCGGACCGCCGGTCACAATCGGAAGGCCAGAAGGGCAAAATCAGGCTCTTGGACAGGGCGGAGCGCAGCGGAGCTCGATGTAGGGTCTCGAGAACCGTGGCGGAATCTCACGGTGAGTGGCGGGCCGGTGGCGGATCCGCCACCGCTGTGAGACACGCTCATCCGAATGCCCGGCTGCCGGGTCGCCTGCCGGTTGACCAGGGTTGTCCCCGGCGCGGTGGTTGACTGGGGAGGTGATGGCCAGGAGGCGGCCGGGGCGCGCAGGTCGCAGTTCCGCGCGGCGCGGTCGCGGCGGGGTGCCGCGCCCCCCGGCGGTGGGGTTCCGCTACGGCGATCCCGCCGGCCGGTGGGTTCTGGCCGCGACGGTGCTGGGGTCCTCGGTCGCGTTCCTCGATGCGACCGTGGTCAACATCGCGCTGCCCGCCATCGGTCGCGACCTGGACGCCGACAGCGCCGCTCTGACCTGGACGGTCAACGCCTATACCCTGACGTTGGCGGCGTTCGTCCTGATCGGGGGATCGCTGGGGGATCGCTTCGGTCGACGACGTGTCTTCGTCGTCGGCCTGGCGTGGTTCGGGGCGGCCTCGCTGGCCTGTGCCGTGGCCCCGGACATGCGCGTGCTCGTGGTCTTCCGCGCGCTGCAGGGGGTCGGTGCCGCACTGCTCACACCGACGGCGCTGGCGCTCCTGCAGGCGACGTTCCGCGCCGAAGACCGCTCCCGTGCCATCGGGGCCTGGTCCGGCCTTGCCGGCATCGCCGGCGCCGCCGGGCCGCTTCTCGGTGGGTGGTTGATCGACGTCGCGTCGTGGCGGTGGATCTTTGTGCTCAACGTGCCCGTGGTGGTCGTGGTGCTCGTCCTCGCCGTCCGCCACGTGCCGGAGTCCCGCGATCGCGCGGCGACAGGACGGCTCGACGTCGGCGGGGCCGCTCTCGGCGCGGTCGGTCTCGGTGTGTTCACCTACGGCCTGTCCGTGTGGTCCGAGCGGGGTGCCGGGTCGATCACCGTCCAGGCGGGTCTCGGCCTCGGACTGGTGATACTCGGTGGGTTCGTCTACCGGGAGCGCCGCACCGCCCATCCGATGCTCCCGCTCGACGTCTTCGCCGCCCCCCGATTCGGGGCCGCGAACCTGGTGACGTTCCTCGTCTATGCCGCCCTCGGCGGCGTCTTCTTCTGGCAGGTGGTGACTCTCCAGGTGGTCGCCGGCTGGGACCCGCTCGGCGCGGGCCTGTCCCTGCTGCCGGTGACCGCCGTGATGCTCCTGTTCTCTCCTCGCGCCGGAGTGCTCGGTGACCGTCTCGGCCCCCGGATCCCGATGACCCTCGGCCCGCTTCTCGGTGCGGGCGCGGTGGCCCTGCTGACCCGGATCGGGCCGGACGCCTCGTACCCGACCGACGTCCTGATCCCGGTGACCGTGCTGGGGATCGGCCTCACCCTGACCGTTACCCCGTTGACCGCCACCGTGCTCGGCGCAGTCGAGGAGGAGCGGGCGGGTGTGGCCAGCGGTGTGAACAACGCCGTGGCCCGGACCGGCGGTCTGGTCCTCGTCGCGGCCCTGCCCGCGCTGACCGGTCTCGGCGCCGGCGGGTTCGGCGACCCGGCCGCGTTGGGACCGGCGTTCCGGATCGCGATGCTCATCTGCAGCGCCGTGTTTGCATCGGCCGCGACCGTGGCATGGTTCGCGCTCCGGCCGGGGGTCGACACGGTCGAGTGCTCGGCGCGGACCGATCTGTCCACCTCGGCACTGTGCGGTCGATGCACCACCGGTCGCGATCGCAGACCGAGCGGAGAGCTGACCTGCCCTCGCATCGGGACAAGACCTGCACCACCACGTCTCCGGCGCGGGACCGGCCGGGCTCGGGCGCGCCTGTCGGGCGCCGCCGCGCCGTGCATCGGCAGCATTCCTCCGATCCCCCGCCCGGGTGCTTCGTCGGCGGTAGTTTTGTGGGGTTCCGCCGCGGAGTGCCCGCCATCGCGTGACGAGAGCCCGCCGATGGCCGGGCGTCCGCTGCCGCCGCGCCTGCGGAAAGGAAGACTCATGCACGACGATCAGGTCCGCGCGAATCCGGAAGGCATGGACGATCTCGACTTCGACGGGTGGAACAACGCGGACTGGAACGGCGTGTTCGCCCATCACCACACCGACGACGTGCTGGTGGACTGGAAGGGCCAGGAACCGACGCGCGGGATCGAGCAGCACATCGCGGCCATGAAGGCCTACGTCGAGTCGGTGGGGGGCACACCGCCCCGCATCACCGCCCACCCGATCGCCTTCGGATCGGGGGAATGGACCTGTGTCGTGGGAGAGTTCGAAGGCGGCGGACGGATGGTCACCGTGGCGAAGTGGCGCGACGGGGCGATCGCCGAGGAATACATCTGGTCCTGACACACCCGGCCGGCTCACCCCTCGGCGGCGCCGATACCCGGGAACGCACCTGGTCGTGGTGGGACCGTGGTCTCCGTGCCCCCGGTCGGTGGGGCACACCCGCCCAGGCACGCGACGAAGACTTGTCGTCGACCGCGACGGGCCCGCAGCCGCCGACCGCGGGAGCCGAGATGTCACTTCAACCCTGTCGAGGAGTTCGCATGGTCACCGTCAGCATCGTCGGCACCGGACACATGGGCAGCGCCCTCGCCGGCCTCGTCACCAGGGCCGGCCACGCCCTCGAGCAGGTCGGCTCACACGACCTGGACACACCGATCACCGGTGACCTGGTGGTCCTGGCCGTCCCCTACCCCGCCGTCGACGACGTACTCACCCAACGCGGGGACCAACTGAGCGGTCGCATCGTCGTCGACATCACCAACCCGGTGAACTTCGCCACGTTCGACTCCCTCACCGTGGCCGCCGACAGTTCGGCAACGGCCGAGATCGCCGCCAGGTTGCCGAACTCCCGGGTGCTGAAGGCGTTCAACACCACCTTCGCCGCGACCCTGACCGCCGGCACCGTAGGGCCCGTGACCACCACCGTCCTGATCGCCGGGGACGACACCGACGCCAAGACCACCCTCGCGGAAGTGATCACCGCCGCCGGATTGAACGCGATCGACGCCGGTCCCCTGGCCCGCGCCCGCGAACTCGAAGCGATCGGCTTCGTGCAGATCAGCCTCGCGGCCGCGGAGAAGATCTCGTGGACCGGGGGATTCGGCCTCGTCCCCTGAACACCGGCCGATACCGCCCCGTGACCCGCCCCGTGACCCGCCACCGTCACCGTCACCAGCGCACCGAGTCCGACGACCACGGCCGTGCCCGCCCGGGCACGGCCGACCCCTCGCCCCGATCAGCGCACTCTTTCCGGAGCAGCCGCTGCACTGCTACCGCCCAGGGTGCGGGTCTGCCCCGGGTGCGGTGGTTCTTGCCCGTGTCGGTGCCGGAGGGCGACGCCCGAGCACTGTAGGGCACCGCCCATCGGCACCCGGTTGTCGGTCCAGGGGTTCAGGGGTTCTGGACGAGCGTCGGTGCGCGCGGGCACCGGTCTCGGTGCCGAACCGTCGCCGGTGTGCGCCGGCAGCGAGGCTGTCGGCAAGGAGGGCGGTGCCGGTACCGAACATCCACACGCCCTTGGCGACGGCGGTGCCGTCCTGGGTGGGCCGGAGCGGTGGGACCGAGCGAGCCCGGTTCGTGCATGCCCGAGGTCTTCCAGTACATGGTCGGCAGTCCACCGCGGAACGCGGCCAGCGCGGCCCGACCAGGGCGGAAGGCACGACCGGGGTGAGCAGCGCGACCCCGAGAGTGAGTTCGGCGGCGGAGAAGGTCTTGTCGAACGTCCCTGGCCTCATCGTGCGCACCACGGAGACGGCGTTGGCGGCCATGTTCTGCAGGCCGGCAGCGGCCCCGGGCGGAAAGGCACGTTTGCTCAGCCCGGAATTCGGGATGACGGCGCCGGTGGTCAGACGCAGGGGAAGGTGGCCGGTTCTCACAACGATGCTCCTATGTGCAGCTCGGTCGGACTCGGCGCGGTCAAGCGCTGGAGCACTTTTCGATCATGCTGAGATCGACGGGCAGAGCTGTGCCGGTGGTGAGGAACCGCGAGGCGTCGGAGGCGAGGAAGAGCACGGCGTGGGCGACGTCCTCGCTCGCGACATAGGGCAACGGCCACATGTGCATCTTCGTCAGGGCCGGGGATGGCGTCCTCGACGCTCGGCGTCTCGAGATCCGGCCGGTAGACAAGAAGGCTGCCACCCATCGCCTGAAGATCACACTGCAGGGGAACCATCGGCTCGTCGGACAGCACTCGACGGGGGCTGTCGGCGACCATCTCGTCGAGGCAACCTCCTGTTCTGCTGGTCGCACGAAAGTTCGAGGTCAAGACCTGACCACCATCCCATTTCGTATTACACTATTGTCTATGGCCGACGAGACGATCAACGGAATCCCCGTCACCGACGAGATGATCGAGGGGTGGGCAGCCGAAGCCGAGGCGGGCTACGACGTCGCCGCCCTGCGTAAGCGTGGTCGCCCGACGATCGGCGAGGGCCCTGCAACAGTGGTTCCGGTCCGCATGGACGAAGCCTTGTTGAAAGCACTGACCGCGCGTGCCGAACAAGAGCATGTCTCCAGGTCGGAGGCGATTCGGCAAGCGATCCGCGCCTGGACCCGGGTCGGGTGAAAGCACACAAATCCGCCCTCGGGCACGGAATCGACGAAGCCGACAGCCTCCACGCAGCCCGGCATTACGTCGATGCCGCCGACCTCGAGGACGACCACCCCGCGCGGCAGTTCCGACTCGGTTTCGACCTGCAAGGCCGCCTGCCGGAACTGGTCGTTCTGCGCTTCGACAGCGGTAATGAGCTTCTCATCCACGCGATGAAGGCCCGGCCGCAGTACTTCGAGCTACTCCCCTGACGGGATCAGAGGCCGCCTGCTGACTCCTCGCCGTCCGAGTCATCAACAGCGATGTCGATATCGCCCGGTCGACGCAATGCCACCCGAAGTCGGGTCGTCAGGAATTCGGTTCCCACGGGTTGACACATCGGACGCCGAGCGGCTCGAAGTGCTTGATGTTGCGCGTCGCCACGGTCATCTCGGCGGCCTGCGCGACGGCGGCAATGAGAGCATCGTCGAACGGCGCATGCTCGGGCACCCGGTAGGTAGCCAGCACCCGTGCGGCCGGCAGATCGAACGGCAGCACACGGTCGGCGAAGGCAGGCAGGACCCGCTCTTCGAACCACCGGCGCAGGACCACTCCCTGCGCCGGGTCGGATCGCTCCTTGGCGACCACGCCTCGCTCGATCTCGGCAATGGTCATGGCCGTCACGAACTGGTCGGCTACCGGCACGGACGCCGTCCAGGTCTCGACCGACCGGTCGCGTCCCCGGACTCGCAGCGCGGACACGACGTTGGTGTCCAAGACGTACTTCACAACTCAGCAGTTCGGGCGGTCACACCGAGACGTTCGGGCTCGAACTCGATGTCGGCACCCTCATCGGTGCTCAACAGGTCGACCAGCGTGACCGGCTCCCGCCCGAGGACCTCACCGAGGATCTCGCGTACCTCCGCCTCGACCGAGCGGTGATGCTGCTCGGCCCGCGCCCGCAGGGCAGCCTTGGTTCCCGGGGGAAGGTTGCGGATCAGGATCTGTTCCACACTAATCACCTCCGATATCAGATCAACGATATCACTTCGAGGGTGAGGACGGACGGCGACCCGGAATGAGCGAGTGCGCGGGCAGTCACCGATCGTGAGCGTCGCAGACGACCTGTGGGGTTGTGGTCCATCCATGACGGTCGAGCCAGACCCGGACCGGTGGGACAGGCCGTCGCCGGGTGAGCCGGCGGGCGAGCGGGCCGTCGCCACACCAGGAGCAGCTGATCACCAGGACGCGGCCGTGCGGCTGGCATCGGGGCACAGTGGCGCGCCTCGTTCAGCGCGTCGCGATCGTCGAGATGCAACCAGACCGTGGCAAGGTCGGCACGATGCGGGACGCCACCGGCCGAACGCTGGGCGGTCGGCGCCTTCGCGCCCCGCATGCCCCGCCAACCTCGACGAACTCGATCGACTGCTGCTCACCGTGACCAAGCCGCGGGTGGTGCAGCGCGACGGGGCCTCCCCATGCCGAGGAAGTTCCCGACCGGATTCTTCTCTGAGCAAATGCCACCGAGTTGAGACAGATCGCGGTGGCCACACCGTGAGACGAATGACAAACGCGCAGATCCCTGCGTCTCAAAATGCCATCGACAGCGCGACCCTACAGATTCGGTGTGCGCCGCAGGCGCACCGAGGATCTCGCTCGACGACACCCCTGTCGGCGGAGCGCGCCGGTGCGCGCAGCGGGATCGTGGTCGCAGCTGCCCAGGCGCGCCCGCCCGGCCGGCGCCGTAGTCCCTCTGGGGTGGGGCGGGCAGTGGTCGTGCCGGCGGCGCAGCCGGTCGAACCCCTCTCCCCCGCGCTGCGCCGCTGCCGCTGGGGTGTGCCGACCGGGTGACGATCCCGGCGGCAGGTCTCGTTGCCCCGGGGCGGGGCGGCCTCAGCCGACAGCGGCCGGACCGCACGACCGGGCACCATCTGAGGAAATGTGCAGCGGGGCCGGCGATCCCGGTATCCCGTGGTGGCGCGCACGACCGGGAAGGCACCTTGCCCTCCCGCGTTATAGCGCTACAACGCCCGAATCGGCGCCCGAGGCGGCAGCCGTCCGTCGGCCACTACCTCGAAAGAACATGCCGGAGCTACGTTCCTGCGAACCGCCAACCGGACAGCGTTCGGCGGCACCGCGGCGGCCCGACCCGCCGGAGATCCTTGTTCCAAGACCTGGGCGTGGTGCACGTGCGGGCCGCGCCGCGAGTGGCGGTACTCGCGGGGTTCTCCGATCGGCGCGGACCCGGTCCCCTCGGTGGGGCGGTACACGCCGGTTCCCCTGCGGACGGCGGTGAGCGTCCCGACGTCGTCTACGGCCCCGCCGAGCATCGCGGATGGCCGCCCAAGGGGTGCCCGATCCGGCCGGGGGTTACAGGTCGAACAGAGAGAATTGGTCGACCTGCGCCTGGGTTTCGGTGTCGCGGCGGTGCCGGTCGGCCATGGCGCGGGCGAGGTCTTCGGTGCAGCCGAGTTCGGTGGCGACCTCGCTCCAGTCGTGGCCGTCGTGGCGCAGCTGCCACGCCCACTGGTGCAACTGTTCGTCGGTCTCCATGCCGGGCACCCCCTCGATGACCGGGGGCGCTCCCGCCCCCGTGACTCGCGAGCTGCCGCGACCGTAACCGAGGCGACACAGGTCCTCCGGCAGGCGCGCCGAGCAGGCTCCGAGAAGGTAGGAGCCGTGCGCGGGCCGTGCCGACAGAACCGCCACGGCGCAGCGGGCCTCGGCGGAAGCCGGTCCGGACCGGGCAGGGTCGCGGACCACCGGTGGATGCGGTGGGCAGGAGGGGCCACGGTGAGCGGCGACGGTGAGCGGCGACAATGCCGTGGGCCGGATACCGGAGGAAGAAGGTGTGACGGGCGACCGTGGAGATCTTCGTCGACGAGGCGAAGACGAAGGACTATTTGATCTGCGCGGTGGTGGTGCCTTCCGAGGATCTGGCTGCGGCCCGCAAGACGATGCGCACGCTCGAGGCCGCACAACCGCCGGCCGGCTGCACCGCCGCGACGAGCGCCCGGAGAACTGGCGGCGGATTGTGGCGGCCTTCGCCCGCACCCCGCCGATTCGGCAGGCCCACCTGTTCACCGCGCCGATCGCCGGTCGCCCGCACCGGCAGGTCCGCGACCAGTTGCTGGCGGCGTTGGCGGTGCACAGCGCCGAGCTGGGAGCGCGCCGCATCCTGGTCGAATCCTGTGCCCAGGACACGCCGGATCTCGCGGCGCTCACCGGCGCCCTCGCCCACATCGGGGCGCTCGAGACGTCCGGGCGATGGTGGACCGCCGGCACGCGCACGAGTTGCTGTGGGCCGCGGACCTGATCATCTACGCCTACACCGCCGGCGGACAGCTGCGGCACGCGATCGACTCGCTGGTCACCGCGGCGCGGGTGCCGTAGACAAGCGCAAAGGCCGGGCGACCACGCAAAACGTGCGGGCTCCCGGCCTCACTTTCCTGACACTTCGCCAGGACACCCTCAACGATAGCGGGCCACTCCCCCACCGTCGAGCACCACGCCTTCAACTGCGACCACAAGATCCGGACCATCACCGTGACACCGGCCGCCGCACTACACGGACCCTGGGGATGCTCGACACGACGAGGCACCACCATCGCCGCGGGCCACCATCCGCCCCGGGGGCGCTGCATCCTCCAGGTAGGCCGGTGCCCCGGCGGCGGGGGGTGAAGCGCCGGGGCACGCGGGCCCCGCACGTCCGAGGGGACCGTGCGCGACCTGGCGACAATACACAGAACCAACGCCCCACGGAACCAACGCCGCCTCACACGCCGGGACGGGATGTCGGACCGGCGTCGTACGCTACCCAGTGAGCGCCCCGGCACCCAACGCACCGGGGCACTCGCCTTCTCTCAGGACCACCGCACTCCCGGCCGCGGCGGGCCGACATGGGGCGGTGAGCCGGTGGTGACCTCGCAGGTGCCTGGCGGTAGGCATCTATTCCGATGTGCGCTATTCGACATCGAGCTCGGCGGGTTCGCGGATCGGCTGCACGAGTTCGACGAGACGCGTGTCCGAACCGCCGCATCCGACCGGGCGGATCTGGTCTGCATCGATGCCGTCCGCGATGGCGGGCGAGGGTGGGTTATCCCGCCGGTGGGCTGCCGTTCTCGTGCGGGGTCATGTCGGCTCGACGTTGAGCGAGGTACGTGTGCCAGTCGCGTTTGGCGATGCGGACCCACCGCACGGCGGTCCGAGGGTGGAGCCCGAGAAGATCGGCGAGCACGGCGGCGGGGAGGTCGGCCGCGAGGGTAGCCAGCGCGGTATTGCGACCGGGCAGAGGGGTGATGCCGTGGTGGAGCAGGCGCGCACCGAACGTGGTGGTGGCGGGCGGCCGGGTGCTGTGGAAACCGGGAAAGAGCAGCACCATGGCGTGGTCGGTGGGCACGAGGACAGAGCGGTTGGTGTCCGTGCGGGGAAGGTCGCCCAGGAGTGCGGCCACTGCCGGAGGGAGGAGCAGTTCGTGGTGGCCCAGGTGAAGGTAATGGTCACCGGCGCGGACACGGACTTGGTCCTTCCGAAGGGTGAGCAGTTCGGCCATGCGGAGCCCGAACAACAGGATCAGGGCGCCGGCGGCACGGACATCGGTGGGGATACCGGGGTCGTGAAGGCAACGGCGTAGTTGCCGGTCATGGTCGGCGCTATCGAGGAAGTGCTTCGGCTGGCCGACTTTCGGAGCGGGGACGTCCAGAACGCCGGGGGCGAGGTTCTTGTCGATTGCCCATTTGAGAAAGCCACGCACGTGGTATCGACGGGAGCCGTTTCCTCCGACGAGCCAGCCGTCGAGCTGGTGTTGGGTCAGTGAGTCGATCGCGATCTGATGGTGGTCGAGCCACGTGAGAAACTCCAGGGTGACCCGCAGGGAGTAGCGCAGGCGGTAGGCAGCGGCGGCGCTGTCCCCTCCGCCCCGGCGGCGGGCACGAAGACGGGCTCGGTGCAGAAGGTGCCACTGGGCGTAGGGCCGCACCAGTCGGGCGTGCGCGTCGTTGTGCGAGGCCAGTTGCGCGTCGAGCCACGGAACGACACGGTCGAGATATTCGAGTCGCTCCGGTAACACACCGGCCTGGACGAGCATGGCGCGGAGGAAATGCACGTCACGACCGGGCGGTAAGGCGTCGAGCGCAGCGTGGGTGATCGGGGCCTCGAGCTGGGACAGCAGCTGCGCCGCGGAACTCGTCCGCAGCCAGACCAGGACACTGCGGGGTTTGACGGCGGCCAGGAGCGCCTGGGCGAGAGGCGCCAATTGCTCGGGAACGATGCCGCGGTCTGCGCCGAGGACCTGCTGTAACCGGGTGTCGACGCAGCACCGGAAGCAGTGCCCTGCGGTGTAGACCCGGCCGCCTTCTCCGCAACGACGGCATCGATAGTCGAACGAGCTGCCGCTGCAGGGCCCGCAGAGATCGTCACCGGAGTCGGAATGGGCGATCAGGACCCGACTCTCGTGGCACCGTGCGCACCGCGCCGGGTGTTCTTGCCTGCGGGTGTAGCAGGATCGGCAGACCGGGCCGATGGGCCAGTACGCGGTCACTCGCCGGGTCTGCGCGCACAGACAGCAGGGCGCGGGATGTGCCGAGGATCCGGGCCGACGGGCTTCGCGGGGCTCGGGTGGTGGGGTTCGACGAGAGGGTGCCGACTTGCGCTGCCGGGGTGGGCGGCTGGTTGCCTGCCAACAGGGTGCGCACATGTCGGGGTGGGTGCTGTCGGCGCGGGCGACGATGATCGCCTCGGCGCCGCATCGGCCGCATGGTCGGCGTGGTCGGTGTCGGCGGTAGCAGGCGGCGCACACCGGACCGGCATCGAGCACCGTTTGGGCCGGTCGGCTGCGGCCGCAGTCGATGCAGATGTGGTGTGGCCGTGGAGCGCAGCGCGCACACAGGGCACGGCCGTCGGCGGTGCGGTGTTCGAGCATGCGGGTGCGGCCGCAGCGCGAGCATGCGCGGCGGGAGCGCGGATCGGTGCGGTAGCAACGGCGGCACAGTCGGTCGTCGCCGTAGTGCGCGGCCGGGGGTGCGGTGCGGCCGCAGCCGGTGCAGGTGATGCGGGGGCGGTCGATGGTGCGGCAGTTTTCGCAGACCCGCCCTTCGGGGCGCTGGTGCGGCAGCAGCACCCGGCGATGGCAGCGTGGACACGCCGGTGGGGAGACCGCATGGCCGTGTCGCACCAGGACATGGGTCAGTCGCATGAGGCCGGCCGGGCAGAACTCGTCGGGAGCGACGAGCCCCTCGGGGCTCTCGCGGAGATAGCGGTCGAGCTGGTGAACGGTTCGGGGCATGTCGACACGGGCCTCGGCGATGACCGCCTCGAGTTCGGCTGCGGTCAGCGTCACCACCTCGTGGAGCAGACGTTCGCGCAGATCTCGGCGGGCGTCGTCGACCCGGCGCCGGCCCATGCCTACGCCTTCGGGTGGGGCCGGCGGATCGTGGTGCGCCGCACTGCCGGTGCCGGGCCGGTGGGGCCGGTGCCGCTCTTGCGCACCACCGTGTTCTCCGCGCGGACCTCGATGAGATCCCCGGGGCCGCAGTCGAGGATGTCGCACAACGCGGCGAGCACGTCCAGCGAGAGTCGTTGGGGCGGCTGGCTGACCAGGCGCCACAACTGTTCCCGGGACAGGGTCATGCCACGTTCGGCCAACGGGGCACTCAGATCCGTCGTCTGGAACATGCCGCGCTCGGCCATCAGACGGCGTAGATGCCACTGGTATCCCATCTTCTTGATCACGTCGCTCCTTCCCACAGGCCCAGATCTCGGTTCGTCAGGGCCCGGCGCACCAACCGGTTGCGGTACTCGTCCGACACATGGGTGTAGAGCGCGGTGGTGCTCGCGTAACTGTGGCCCACCTGGTCCTGCACGAACCGCTCCGGATACCCGAACTCGATCAGATGCGTGATGTAGGAGTGCCGCAGGGAATGCAGATCGAGTTCCTGCGGTAGCCCGGCGGCATCACGCACATCGCTGAAGGCCTCGTTGGCGGCCCGAACCGAGATCCGTCCACACCGCTCGGTCAGCCACACCGCCGGATGAGCAGCGGCCCCGAACAAGGGGCGCACCCGATCCAGATAGTGATCGAGGCTCTCGACCACCCAGTCCATCTCCGGCACGGTCAGCACCGTGCGCCGCTTCGGCGGATTGCCCCGCGCCGATTTCGCCCACCGGACGTAGACACCACCGATCCGGCCGTAGTCGCGGGCGCTCGGATTGACCCGCAAATCGGCCAGATCCAGCCCCACTGCCTCGCTCCGGCGCAACCCGAAGGCGTAGACCGTCTTGAGCAGCGCTGCGTTGCGCAACGCCGGCAACGCACCCTTACGCCGCAGGTTCCGGATCCGCTCGACCTCCCCGTCTGCGGTGTCGAACAGCACTTGCACTTCGTCGTAGGTCAACGCCCGCCGGCCCGGACGGCCTTCGAACACCCCGATGTGGCTGACGGTGTTCCACTCGTGCAGCACCTGCACCGGAACGGCCCCGAACCGGTCGGCGCACACCTTCTCCCAGCCGTACCGAGAATCGGTGACGTAGCCGCAGAACATGCGCAGCGAAATCTGATAGCCGCGGACGGTTGCAAACGACCTCGACCGGGATCCGGAGGCCAGATCGGCGAACCATGCCTCGGATTCGGCGGGCGTCCACTGCCACGGATACAAGCCGCTGAACGCGCAGAAGCGGCGGATCACCGACACCCGCTGCTCGATCGTTGCGGTACGTAGAAAACGAGCGCGTTGCTGGTCCTGCCATCCCGAGAGCATCGACTCGAACACCGCCGTCTCGGGGTCCAGATGCAGCACATTGTCTGCCAGTATCAGGGGCACACTCGCCTTCGGTGGATCTTCCCGCGAGGGAGACATGCCTCCGTTGTATCAGATGCAACAATGTTGCATCTGAATTTTGGCTGAAGTCCTGGCGCATCGACCTGCTTTCGGGAGTGTCCATCGGCACCGGCGACTTTCGGACATCGGCCCTGAAAGAAGCCCTGCAGGTAGTGTCGCTCTGTGGTGTGGCTGATGATCTTCGCGTTAGGGGTGACCGCGTTGGTTGCTGGTGGGGTCCTGTCGCGACGCTCCTCCCGCGGACACACGGCGGGATTTCCGTGGTTCTGGGTGGCATTGCCGGTCACCTGCCTTGCAGTCGCCGCGTCGATCGGCTCCTTCACACTATGGCCTCAAGTTGTGAGTGGGTCGGGGAGCCTGTGGTGGGACCTGTCCGCTCCACGTACTCCCGCAGGAGAGTTTCTATCCAGCGAGCAGTACCACCGGATCACCACCTGGCGGCGGATGAGTCGAGTGTTGCCGGCGGTGTCGGTAGCAGCCGTTGCTTGGTGCGTATGGACCTGGCGCCGCGGTCGCGTATGAGGCCATTCGCGCTGGCCCGGCTCCGTGACATGGGTGGTCACGGAAACCTGCCTGGATCCCGAACTCTTCACCTCCGTGGACGCCGCGCCTCATCAGATGCAATTCCGCCTAATTGCGGCACGTCCAGGTACGGTGACCGCCGGCGCCGGGAGTGCAGTCACACGGGATCCATCCGACCAGAACCCGGTTCGGGATCAGGCGATGGCCGACGGGGCAGATCGTCGGCGCTCGCTCCTGCAGAGCCACACACATGATGGTCGCACCACTTCCCCACCCAGGGGAACACACGTTCGAATTCGCCTGTTATGGTGGAACTCGACGCCGGGATTGTGGGGGAAGCACAGTCCCGGCGTCACTGTTTTCTGCACCCCGCCCGCGCTGCGGCCACCGGTTTGTCGGCGGCAGGTGCCTACCCGCACGGCATATCGTGGGGCCCGGGTGGGGTCTGGTCACACCGACACCAGTTGCTCCTCGCGGGGGATGATCGCGTCGAGCGGGAGCAGCACCACCGGCGGGATCTCGAAGCCTTCGGCGTAGGCGGCGTTCTTGAAGCGCTGCCAACGCCGGCACACCGTCGACGGGGACGGGGTGTCCTCCAGCTCGGCGGCCACCTGCGCATAGGTCAGCTGCGGGCGGTCCAGCAGGATCGCCGCGACCTCCTTCTCCTCGCTGCGCAGCGTGCACCCGGCCAAGAACTCGCGCAGGCCCTCGACCGTCTGCGGGTAGCCAGCGGACGTCGGCGCAAGGTTCTGCTCGGGCGGTGCATCGTCAGGAGCCGGGGCCTGCATGATGGCCTCCCCCGGTGCATCCTCGCCGTGGCGCCCGGTGCCTTGCGGCTGCACCGTTGCAGGCGGGGCGGCAACGGCAGAGGTATCGGTGCGCACGCGTGCACCGGGGTACTGCACGTCGTGCCCGAGGTGTGCATCCTCCGCAGGGTCGTGCACCTCAGGCGCCTCGTGTGCAGTCGCGTGCTGCTCTTCGTGGACAGTCAGGTGCGCGTCGTGTACCGCCTCGTTGTAGCGGCCCCGTTCGACGGCCAGCGCCCGCACGATCGTGGTGAACAGATGCAACAGCGCCAGGAACAGCAGCGGCACAATCATCGCAATGCAGGCGGCAATGGCAGCCGGTTGCGGCTGGTACCCGACATCGACACCTACCGCGGCCTGCGCGTGCCGCTGCCCGGCCAGCCGGAAGGCGTGGTAGCCGTTGCCGGCCACGCTGAGCAGGACTGTGCCCGTGGCCAGGGCCTTGCAGTACAGGCGGGCACCGCGGAACTCGTCGTCGGTCCCCAATGCAACGAGAGCCAGCGCGGCGGCGGCCTGTGCCACGTCGAGTGCCACCGGCGCCATCCAGGCCAGTTCCGGGCGCACGCCGATTTCCAGGGTGAGCTGGCGCAACGCGTCGAACGACAGGGTGAACGCCAGCGCTGCAAGCACCAGCGTCATCGCTGCAACAGCACCGAGGGCCGTGGTCTTCGAGTGCAATCGTCGGCGTGCACTCTGCACGAGATCGTCCTTCATGGCGAAGTTGTTCTTCCTTTAAGAGTGCCGTTGCGGTTGGGTCTTGGAGGCAGCGCAAACCAGCTTGACTGCAGTGCACTTAGTCATGCGTGCAACGCACTGCGTGCAAGGCATGCAAAGCGTGCATGCAATCGTCACAGTCCGTGCTTGTCGAGGTATTCCTCAAGGGCCTTGTCGGTAAGCGACGCCTCGCTGATTGTCCGATCCCCGGTTTCGTAGCGGAGCTTGTCCACTCCCCTGCGAAGCCGCGCTTTGAGGCTGGGCCGGATCCGCGTGTTGTGAGTCATGGTGAGACCTTCTGGTCCCTGCTCCCCCGCTATGACGGTCGACGCCGGCACCGCGGGAGATGGAATGGGTGCAACATCTGACCGGAGTGGCCGCTCCGGCAGGTCTTCGGCCGGGTGAGTCTTGCGGATCGCCGGTTGCCGTTGAGCCGTCACTGTGTGCCTCCGGAAAGAATCGCGAGTTCGGTAAGGAGATCGCTGTATGCGGTCTGGAGGGAAAGAGCGCGTCCGCCACGGAACTGATGGATGGGCTGACGGAGGCTGTGGGCGTCCTGGCGGGCCGCCAACTCCGGGATGATCGTGCGAGCGACGAGATCACCGTAGCTGTCCCGAAGTTCCTGCTCGCGAAAGATATGTTCCCCGGTGTTGCGGCGCCGACTGAGGACTACCTTGTCGAAAGCCAGCTTCGGGTTTGCGCGTTTGCGGACGGTGCGGATGGTTTCGTCGAGTTTCTCAACGCCTTGCACGCTGTCGATTGTTGGCTCGGTGACGGCCACTACCCCGTCCGCGGCGATAAGGACCGCGAACAGCACTTTGCCGAGACTGGGCGCGCAGTCGAACAGAACGATGTCGTAGGGGCTTAGATCCAGACCCTCGAAGGCGACGTCCAGGCGGAACACGAGATCGTTCGATCCGTCCGATTCGATCTTGCCCAGTTCTTCGTCTGCCGGGATGAGGTCGACGCCTTCCCACTCTGTTGCAACCACGGCGTCCGCGGCACTTCCTTCCGCCGTGCGGTTCATCAGGTGATAGGTGGTGAGCATGCCTGCATCGACGGTGACGCCAAGGCCGTTGGTTGCGTTGCCCTGCGAGTCGGCGTCGATGACCAGGACTTTGCCACCTTTGGCGGACACCGCACTTGCGAGCCCGAGGGCCGTTGCGGTCTTCCCTACGCCGCCTTTCTGGTTGGCGATAGCGATTTTGCGCGGTTGCATTGCAAGCCTTTCGGTCAGTGCAAGAAGTGCGTGTCATGCACGTCGTGCGGTGCAGACGTGCCTTGCACAGTTTGCACGTGCACCACGGCATGCGCCTCGTGCACACGCCGCACGTTATGCAAACTTCGCGTCACACGCAAGGCATGCACTGCATGCATGCCTTGCTTTGCGTGCGAGGCTTGCACAGAACGCATCGCAAGACCGCAGTGCTCGGCCCGCACTACCTGGAGAGCTTGCTCGCACGGGAGTGCATCCCCTCGCATGCAGCGCATCGCCTGCATGCAGCGCGGCTTGCATGCGTCACCTGCAACGGATGAATCCCTATACACAGCATGCGTTGCATGCATGCCGTGCATGCTTTCAGCGACCGCGCACGCACCGTATGCACGCGAGTCCGCGAGGGCGCGATCCGGCGCACCGAAGGGGGCAAGAAGTGCGTGTCATGCACGTCGTGCGGTGCAGACGTGCCTTGCACAGTTTGCACGTGCACCACGGCATGCGCCTCGTGCACACGCCGCACGTTATGCAAACTTCGCGTCACACGCAAGGCATGCACTGCATGCATGCCTTGCTTTGCGTGCGAGGCTTGCACAGAACGCATCGCAAGACCGCAGTGCTCGGCCCGCACTACCTGGAGAGCTTGCTCGCACGGGAGTGCATCCCCTCGCATGCAGCGCATCGCCTGCATGCAGCGCGGCTTGCATGCGTCACCTGCAACGGATGAATCCCTATGCACGGCATGCGTTGCATGCATGCCGTGCATGCTTTCAGCGACCGCGCATTTTCTTCCCAACACCGGAGCACGCCCGGATGCCACCCAGAGGTCGAGACGGTCGAAGAGTTTCTCGCGCAGGAGGGGTGAACCAGGCTCAGGCTCCCGAGGCCCTTGATGTGCTCGTACCGGTCCCGGATCTCGCGCACCTCGCCGGCGAGATCTGGACACAGCTGCGTGGAGCCGGACCAGGAGAGGTCTGGCCGGCCGCGGGAGGTGCCTGCCGGCCGCCGAACGGGAAGTCCACTGCGTCTTCGTCGGGGGCCGCCGGGCGTTCGCCCGACGAGGTCGAGGGTAACGAACAGTGCGATGTGGATCAGGCCCATGGCTCGGCTCCCAATGAAGTGGGATGTCTCGGTCGCAGAGATAGACTGCGGGCGTAGGGCAGACCCATCGCTGCAACGACCTCTTGCTTCGTGTGTCACCGCCTTGCGCGGTGCATCGGTCACCCCCTCCCGCGGTCGGGGGTCCTTGCCCCCTGTTCACGCCCCCAGGTCGGGGCGGCGCACCGGCGCGCGTAGTTTGTAATTGCGCGGCGGCCACCGTCCCCGCAAGTCGGGGTGCCGTTAAGCAACGTGTCACCAGGGGCGAAGTAGGCAGTTGTTGATCTCGGAGTAGCTTGCGCTGATCGGCCCGCTCTGGGAGGTGCGGATGGCGCCCGAGGTGGATCTCGACGATCTGGTCGAGCACTTCACTCTGCTGCCGGACGAGATGGCGTTGCTGCGCAACAAGTCCGGGGCCACGAGGCTGGGTTTCGCGTTGCTGTTGAAGTTCTTCGTCCGGGAAGGCCGGTTCCCGTCCGGGCGCAGTGAGCTACCCGGTGAGGTGGTGGATTTCGTCGCCCACCAGGTCGGTGTCCCTGCTTCTGAGCTGGGGTTCTATGACTGGTCGGGGCGGACGATCAAGGCCCACCGGGCCGAGGTCCGTCGAGTTCTGGGGTTCCGCGAGTGCACGGTCGCCGATGCCGAGAAGCTCACCGAGTGGTTGGCGGTCGAGGTCGCGCAGGCCGAGCGTCGGCCGGAACAGATTCGAGACGCGCTGCGGCAACGCTGCCGGGACGAACGGCTGGAGCCGCCGGCGGCGACGCGTGTGGCGCGGATGGTCGCCGCGGCCCTGCACCGCGCCGAAGATGCACTGCTGGCCCGGACCGTCGGTCTCCTCGATGAGCCCACGACCGTCCGGCTGCTGGGCCTGGTCACCAGCGACGACGCCGAAGACCTCGATGACGACGGGCGGGACGGAGTTGGTCCTGGCCGAGCTGCCAGGCGTGAGGTGGGTCCGTCGTTGCTGCGGCTGATCCGGAGCGAACCGGGCGCGGTGAGCCTGGAGAGCATGCTCACCGAGATCGACAAGTTGGAGGCGATCGGCCGGGTCGGGCTGCCCGAGGACCTGTTCGACGACATCGCTCCGAAGGTCGTGGCGGGCTGGCGTGCCCAGGCGATGGTGGAGTCCCCGTCGCACCTGCGCGCTCACTCTCGGGCGAAGACGCTGACGCTGCTGGCGGCGTTACTGCACACCCGGCACCGGGAGGTCACCGACGCGCTGGTCGATCTGCTGATCGCCACGGTGCACCGGGTCGGCGCCCGCGCTGAACGGCGGGTCACCGAGGAGCTGGTCAACGCGTTCAGGCGGGTCACGGGCAAGGAGAACATCCTGTTCTCGATCGCCGACGCCGCCCTCGCCGCGCCGGACGAGGCGGTGCGCGAGGTGGTGTTCCCGGCAGTGTCGGGTGGAGAGCAGACGCTGCGTGAGCTGGTGCACGAGTACAAGACCAAGGGCCCGGTCTATCAGCGCACGGTCAAGACCACGCTGCGCGCCTCCTACACCAACCACTACCGCCGCGGACTGGTCCGGCTGCTGGAGGTGTTGCAGTTCCGTTCGAGCAACCTGCATCGCCCGGTCCTCGACGCTCTGGAGCTCGTCGCCCGGCACGCCGCGACTGGGAACCACTCCTACTACCCGCTCGACGCCGACGTCCCGGTACATGCCGGGCTGGGCGGTGACTGGGAGCCGCTGGTGTGGCGCACCGACTCCCAGGGCCGGCGACGGGCGGTGCGCATGACCTACGAGATAGCCACGTTCCAGGCGCTGCGTGAGCGGCTGCGCTGCAAAGACATTTGGGTCGTCGGCGCCGACCGGTGGCGCAACCCCGACCAGGACCTGCCCGCCGACTTCGACGACCGCCGGGCCGAGCATTACCGAGCCCTGCGCAAACCACTCGACGCGACCGCGTTCATCGCCGAAGTACGCGACGACATGGCCACTGAGCTCGACGCCCTCGACGCCACCCTCCCGGAGTTGGACTGGCTCCAGATCAGCGACCGCGCGTCGGGGGCGATCAAGCTGACCCCGCTCGACGCCGTCCCGGAGCCGACGGGGTTGCGCCGGCTCAAGGCCGAGGTCGCCCGCCGCTGGGGAGCGGTACCGCTGGTGGACATGCTCAAGGAGGCGGTGCTGCGTACCGGTTGCCTGACCGGGGTGGCTTCGCGGGCCAGTCGGGCCGGCGGCATCGCCGCCGAGACCCTGGCCGAGCGGCTGGTGCTGGTGATCTATGGCTACGGCACCAACACCGGCCTGCGCGCGGTCGCGGCCGGCCGCCACACCCACAGCGAGGAGGATCTGCGCTACGTACGCCGTCGCTACCTGTCCCTCGCCTCGGCGCGGGAGATCGCAGTCGCGATCGCCGACGCGACATTCGCCGCCCGCCGGGAGGCGATCTGGGGTGGCGGATCGACCACTGTCGCCTCGGACTCGACGCACGTGGCGGCGCTGGACCAGAACCTGCTCACCCAGTGGCATTCCCGTTACGGCGGGCGCGGGGTGTTGATCTACTGGCACGTCGAGCGGGACTCGATGGCGGTGCACTCCCAGCTGATCTCCTGCACCGCCAGCGAGGTCGCCGCGATGGTCGAGGGCGCGGTGCGCCACGGCACCGCGATGAGCCTGGAGGGCAACTACGTCGACTCGCACGGCCAGTCCGAGATCGGGTTCGGCATCACTCGCCTGCTCGGGTTCGAGCTGCTCCCGCGGATCAAGCAGATCAACAAGGTCAAGCTCTACCGCCTGGCCCCGGGAGAGACCGACCGCCACCCCGCACTCGCGCCGGCGATGACCCGGCCGATCCGCTGGGAGCTCATCGCCCAGCAGTATGACCAGATGATCAAGTACGCGACCGCGATCCGCACCGGCACCGCGACCACCGAGGCGATCCTTCGCCGCTTCACCCGCACCGCCGCGCACCCCGCCTACCAGGCGATGCTCGAACTCGGCCGCGCCCAGAAAACGATCTTCGTGGCGCGGTACCTGCGGTCTCGGGAGCTGCAGCGCGAGATCAACTCCGGGCTGAACGTGGTCGAATCGTGGAACCGGGCGAACTCGGTCATCGCCTACGGCAAAGGCGGCGGGCTCGCTACCAACCGTCGCGATGAGCAGGAGATGACCGTGGCCTGCCTGCGGATCTTGCAGTCCGCCCTGGTCTATGTAAATACCCTCATGCTCCAGGACGTCCTTGACGATCCCACCTGGAACGATGCCCTCACCAAGGACGCTGATCGTCGAGCGCTGAGCCCGTTGTTCTGGTCCCACGTCCTGCCCTACGGCGAGGTCCGCTTGGACATGGCCAGCCGACTCGCCCTGACCGGATAGACCGGGCCTCGACAGGCCGGCTCTCGCGCCATCGTGTCGCTCCGGGTGCGGTCTGTTCCTCGAGACCTTCTCGATGACCACGAGCCGTGGCAACGTGACGGGCATGGCGGTAGGGGCGGGTAGGACGGCGCTGGTCACCGGTGGTTCGAGGGGGATCGGCCGCGCGGTCGTCGAGCGGTTGGTGCGCGACGGGGTGTCGGTGGTGTTCAGCTTCGCGAGCGACAAGGCCGCTGCCGACGACGTGCTGGCTACCACCCGCACCGAAGCGCCGGACGATGTGACCGCCGAGGCGGTACGGGCCGATCTCGCCGACCCGGACGCCGCGAAGCGGCTCTACGACGCCGCCGACGACCAGCTGGGCGGACTGGACATCTTGGTCAACAACGCCGGATCGAGCACCGTGCCGCAGCCGATCTCCCGGACCGGCGACGCCGACTACGACCAGCTCATGGCGGTCAACACTCGAGCGGTGTTCGTCCTGATGCGCGAGGCGGCGACGCGGCTACGCGACGGGGGACGCATCGTGAACATCTCCACGATCAACACCGTCGCACCGAACCCGGCGGTGGCAGTCCATGCCGCGAGCAAGGCCGCTGTCGAGCAGTTCGCCGCGTGCGCGGCCCGCGAGCTCGGGCCTCGCCGCATCACCGTGAACTCGGTGTCTCCCGGAGCGACCGATACTGACCTGTTGCGCGACAACAACCCCGGCGTCGACGTGGAAGCAGCGCTGGCGCCCATCACTCCGCTGGGCCGACTCGGCCGACCCGATGACGTCGCCGACGTCGTCGCGTTCCTCACCGGTCACGACGGACGCTGGGTCACCGGCCAAAACCTGCGCGCCAGCGGCGGCCTGCCGTAATACGCTGACGCCCAATCCGTAAGAGGATCGGCTCCCGGGGCGCCGCGTAGGTTTCACCCGACATGCGCCGCCGCATCGGGGTGGCGGCGGTCGCGCACCGCGACGAATTCTCCCTTACCGATCTCCAGCGTGGTCGTGCTGAGCTCGGGAGACTGTTGCAACAGTGCGGCCAGCGGCGCGATCTCGTCGGGGTGCGAGATGGCGTTGTCGGCGACCAGGAGACCTCCCGGGCGCAGGACCCGAACGGGATGCGGCCACCATGCGGGGTACTCGGTCCGTTCCGCGTCCAAGAACAGCAGGTCAACACTGGCGTCGGGAAGCGTTGCCAGGTACTGGCCGCCGTCGGCTCGCCGCAGCGTGACCCACGGTGCGACACCGGCCCGCTCCAGACTCGTTGCCGCCTGCTGTTGGGCGTCCGCGTCGGTGTCAATGCTGACGACCCGACCGTCGGTCGCGCGGACGGCCTCGGCCAACCACAGGGTCGACACACCGCGGGAGGTGCCGACCTCGACGACCTCGCGGACACCGGCGGCCCGGACCAGGAGCCCGAGCAGCCGGCCAGCGGGTTCCTCGAGCACTCTCCAGCGCCGCAGCCGGTCGGCTTCGGCGCCATCGTGTTTCTCGGCCTGAGCGGTCAGCTCATCGATCACAGCGCGCACCTGCTGGTCCATCCACCGAGCAGAGCACAGCCCCCGGCCCACGGCCCACGGCCCACGGCGGGATGTGTCCCGCTGGCGGATCGTCAACTGCACAGTTGGCCCCGGTCATCCGTCAGCCTCAACGTTCATGGGCGGGTTCGCCTGGGTGATGTGGTGCCGTGGCAGGCGGACAGCGACGACGGCGGCCAGCAGTGCGACGGCGATCCCGACGCTCAGGGCGATGCCCAAGGCGTAGTTGTGGAGCGGGTCGGCTGTGCCGGTGGCGCTGATGGCGAAGTAGGCGCTCCCCACGGTGGCGAAGCCGAAGCTGGCGGAGAGTTGCCCGACGCTGTTGAACACGCCGGAAGCCTCGGATGCGTGCTCGCGCGATATCCGCGAGAGCGCGGTCTCGGTGAGCGGGCCGACGACGAGTCCCATGCCGAGGCCGCCGACGGCGCTGCCGGGCAGGAAGTGCCAGAACGCCGGGCCGGCCGGGGCGAGCAGCACCACCGCGATGACCAGAGCCATGCCGAGGCTCATGGTGACGAGCCCTGTCTGGATCACCAGGCGGCCCAGGCGCGGCAGCAGCACCGTGGTGCCGACGCCTGCGCCCACACCGGTGAGTAGCGCCCACGGCAGGACGACCAGTCCGGCCAGAAGAGCGCTGTAGCCCAGGTGTGTCTGGACGTACTGGGTGATGACCAGTGAGAAGCCCATGACGGGGATGAAGAACAGGACCTGAACCGCCACCGCTGACCGAAAGGTGCTGCGCTGCTGGAAGACCAGTGGGACGAGCGGTTGTCCGCCGCGGTGCTCGCTGGCGCGCTGCTGGGCCAAGAACACGACGAACAGCGCGAGGCCGAGCACGATCACGCCGACCTCGACGAGCGGCGTCCGGGTGGCGGCCAGCCCGGCCAGTCCCCACATCACCAGGAACAGCGAGGCCGCCGACAGCGCCAAGCCGACCGGATCGAGCCTGATATGCCCGCGGGCGCGGGCCGGCGGCAGGGCGCGCCAGGCCAGCGCCACGACGACGACGCCGATCGGCACGTTCACCAGGAACACCCCGCGCCAGCCGGTGCCGTACAGGTCGAGGGCGATCAGCACCCCGCCGAGGATCGGTCCTGCTGCCGCGGCGATGCCCAGCAGGGCGGAGAAGGCCGCCATCGGCTTGGCCCGCTCACTCGGGTCGTACATGAGCTGGATGAAGGCCAGTACCTGGGGCACCATCAGCGCCGCGAACAATCCCTGCATCACTCGGGCGAGCACGAGCACCCACGCCGCGCCCGCCAGTCCGCAGGCCAGGGAGGCCATGGTGAAGCCGGCCACCCCGATCACGAAGGCGCGCCGCAGCCCGAGCAACCTGCCCAGGCGGGCACCGGTGATCAGTCCGACCGCGAAGGTCAGCGAGTACCCCGAGAGCATCGCCTGGCTCTGCGTGGAACTGGCCGCCAGGTCGTCGGTGATCGAGGGCAGGGCGACGGTCACGATCGTCACGCCCAGCAGGTCCACGAAGGCCGCCAGAAGGATCGCGACGAGGCCGAGGGTTCGAGAGCTCACCCCTACATATTACCTGAACCATTCAGAGACTTATCGATTGAGCTACACTTGGTCGGATGATGAGTGACGACCAGGACGTCGTGGAGCGGATCGCTCGGCTGCTGCCGCCGTGGCTGGCTGCACGGCCCGATCGAGTCGACCCCGGCCGGGCAGGCCGCGTGGGGCCTTTCCTACATCCAGGGCGCCTACGGCGACCCGATCAACGCCTACCGGCAGTGGTCGGCGCGCTCGCCGCATTGGTACGACACCGGCGGGGAGCTCCCGCCGGGCGCGACGACGGTGATGAACGGGCTCGGCCACTCGGAGACGGTGCTGCCGCTCCCGCCGAAGCTCATCGACAACCTCCTCGCCCGCGGTGGTGACGGCGCGCAGATCACGTTGCACGCGAGTCAGGCCGCCACCGGGGCGAATTCACCGACCCGGACGGGTTGCGCTACGACGCATTCGCCACCAACACCCGTCCCGGCGGCCCGCACCGCCAGCTCGCAGACCTCGAGCTGCGCCACCGCCGCCGCGCCCGGGTCGAGGACCGCATCCGGGCCGCGAAGGACACCGGGCTGACGAACCTGCCCTGCACGAGCTCGACCAGAACCGGATCTGGCAGGCCGTGGTCGCGCTGGCCTGTGAGATCACCGCCTGGACCCAGATGCTCGCGTTCGGCGAGCATCCCGCCCGCCGCTGGGAACCCAAACGGCTGCGACTGCGCCTGTTCTCGATCCCCGCCCAGATCGCCCGCCACGCCCGCCAGGTCGTGCTGCAGCTCCCGACGCACTCGCCCTGGTCAAGGCTCATCCTCAACGGACTCGACCAGCTTCACGCACTCGCCGTCCCCGGCTGAACCCCGGCCCGCCAGCCCCGACGACCCAGGAACCCGACCGGCACGTGGACCCGGCGCCCCGAGCGACCTCGGCCGAACTGTCACACCCAACAGGCAGAATCAGCCCCGCCGCACCGGCCAGCACCGGTGTCGATCAAGGCCCGGCCTCACGACGAAAGATCCGGGCTAGGTGAAGTGCTCTCTTCGCAAAATCAATCGCAGGCGATAGTACTCTCGGATGATCTCTGACATCGGACTCTCCATTCCAGAGTCTATGAGTTGCCGCCACCGAACACGATCTGCTCGAGCGCCTGCGTCACAAACTGACGGCCCCCTTCAGGCCGAGGGCGCGGGCAGCAAGCTGAGCCATATGGAGGGGCTCGCGGGTTCCAGCTTCACGTAGTTGGGTGCGACAGCTGAACCCATCAGCGAGAACCTCTGTATCAGCGTCGGCTTCGCGTACCGCCGGAAGCAGAACTCTCTCAGCGCATGCTATTGAGATGTCATAATGCCCCTTCTCGAACCCGAAATTACCGGCGAGGCCACAGCAGCCTGAGTCGAGAATTTCAGCCTTCACGCCGAGCGCGGCGAATACCGCTTCGTCATCTTCAGTTCCCAACTCGGCATGTTGATGGCAATGTACCTGGACAATAGCCTTTTGGCCTGGCAGAACGACGGCAGCACGAAGCTCGTCGATATGCTTAGCAAGAATTTCGGCGAATGTAAAAATGCTCCCTGCAATGGAGCGCGCAAGCGGCGCATTAGGCAAGAGCTCCGGCGCATCTACGCGTAGCGCAGCGGTACAGGACGGCTCCAGGCCTACCACGGGAACGCCATCAGCGATCCAGGGGCTGATCGTGTGAAGACTGCGCCGCAACACCTTTCGAGCGGTCTCAACTTGACCGGTCGACGTCCACGTGAGTCCGCAGCAGACGGCCGCTGGCGGGACCTCGACTGAGTATCCTAATGCGGACAATACTGCTACAGCGTCAGCGGCGATAGACGGGTCAAAGTGGTTGGTGAACGTATCCGGCCAGAGTAGCAGTCGACCGCGTGATTTACGCGAATCCATCGCTGAGTTAGCAGTAGAAGTAGGTCTGCGACTGGATCGTCGCTGGCGTACGATCGTCGTGAATGGTTGGCGCGCTATACGGGGTACAGCGCGCTGCGGAGCAATTCCTCCAGCCCGTTTGGCCACTCCCGCAAGAGGAGTTTGGGCAGCCCTATTGAGCAAATCAACAATAGGCGCCGGGAGGTGGCCGACGAGTCTCATCCAGCGAGGCAATGCGCCCATTGAATAATGGGACGCCGGACGAAGCTTCCCCTTATAGCGTTGAGCGAGAAACTCAGTCTTGTAGGAGGCCATATCGACGCCAACTGGGCAGTCGCGCTTGCACCCCTTACACGACAAACATAAGTCCAGGGCCTCCGCAACCTCCGGTGACTGCCAACCGTCGGAGATCAATTCACCGTTAGCCATCTCGAAAAGTAGGCGCGCACGACCCCGGGTCGAGTGCATTTCTTCACCTGTGGCTCGATAGCTCGGGCACATCACGCCCCCAGAAGCGGTGATGCACTTTCCGACGCCCAGGCACCGGCGAGTGGCTCGTGCAAAACTGCCGCGATCATGTGTGAAAGCAAGTTCGGGAGCATTTTTTAGGGTTGGCATTCCAACGAACACGCGGAGGTCGTCATCCATCTTGGCGGGTCGCACGACTCGCCGCGGGTTCATCTGGTTGTCCGGGTCCCAGATGTCCTTGAACTCCTCAAATGCAGCGATGATCTGCGGAGGGTACATCCGGGGAAGGAGCTCCGCGCGGGCTTGCCCGTCGCCGTGTTCTCCTGAGAGAGAACCACCGTGAGCGACGACGAGATCGGCCGCATCAACCATGAAAGATCGGAAATTCGCGATGCCAGATGTCGTAAGCAGATCGAAGTCAACTCGTACGTGCAAGCAGCCGTCGCCGAAGTGACCGTAGTATGCACCGCGACGGTTGTGGCGCGATAGGAGAGCATCGAACTCCCGCAGGTAGGCGCCAAAGTTCTCCGGTGGTACAGCGGCATCCTCCCAGCCAGGCCATGCCTCACCGCCGTCCGGGCCTCGAGTGACAATCCCCGCGCCGTCCTCCCGGATCCGCCATAGCGCCTTCATCACGACTGGATCGCCGACGACAACGCTTGTCGCGCCATAGGACTTCATTGCCGCCGCAATCGCGCGAGCGGCGGTCTCGGCCTCTCGTCGGGTGGTGCCCCCGGTCTCGACGTATAGCCAGCCACCTCCGTCGGGCAGGAGCTTGCTCGCGGTCTCAAGCGGGTTGTATACGCGCAACGCAGCAATCAAGCCGGCGTCCATGCCCTCGATCGCCAACGGACGATGCTCGCGTACAGCCATTACATGGTCGGCAGCGGTGTAGGCGTCGGGGAACCCCAGCACCGCGAGTGCACGATGAGGCGGCGACTCCACGAGTCGGACGGTGGCCTCCAGGACTGTCGCGCATGTGCCTTCAGTACCGACCAGGGCCTTGGCGAGATTGAACTGATTCTCAGGCAACAGCTGATCAAGATTATAGCCGGATACTCGTCTCGTCAGGTTCGGAAAACTGGACCTGACATCGTCGGCGAACTTGTCACGTAAATCTCGGAGCGCACCGGGGATGCCGATCGCGTCGACCCCCGGCTCACCTTGTCCGAGACTGAGTCTTTCACCGCGGTACGTGAGCACGTCCAGCGCAAAGACGTTGTCGACCGTCTTCCCCCAGGCCATCGAGTGTGAACCGCAGGCGTTCGTGCCGATCATGCCGCCGAGGGTGCAGCGATTGTGCGTTGACGGATCGGGGCCGAAAGTCAGTCCATGAGCGCGTACCGCGTCTCTGAGCGTATCGAGGACGAGTCCTGGCTGAACACGGGCGGATCGCTCTGATGGATCGATCTCGACGATGCGGTTCATGTGCTTGGTGAAGTCAAGTACAACCGCGGTGTTCACAGCCTGTCCGCCGATGGAGGTACGAGCTCCAACCGGCAAAACCGCTACACCATACTCACGACACACGGCCATTGCCGCTTCAGCATCCTCGGCATCACGAGGTTCGACTACACCTATCGGTACATGCCGATAATTAGAAGCATCCGCCGAATACATCGCCTGAGATGCAGAGTCAAAACGAACTGCGCCGCGAACTGCTTTCGTGAGCTCAGCCTTCAATGCGGTGGCTGCAGCAACAGTAGGTATAATGTCATCACTCATACGGCTGGCGCACGGTCACTCGAAGTGAGCCACGAGCCTTTCACCACCCGAGCAGTCAGGCCACGAGGACATGTGGAAGTTGACAAGGGAACCAAGAAAACAGACGGTCTGCTGAAGTGTGCCCCTGTAAGCATTTACCGACACCTCCGGGCAATCTTCGAAGAGCCTCAACCGGCCAGCTACCTATCCACAGAGGTGAACCATTACCAGTTAGAGATCGACTTCGTCAGGATCGAGGCGATGTCATCCTCTGTAGGAGTCCTTGCGCATGTCGACAGCAAACGCTGCTGCTTCATCGTTCCAGGAACGAGATCTGCGACATCAGACTCGGAGTACCCCACACCGCCAAGGCCGTTAGGGATGTCGATATCACGCATCAGCTGAATCAGTACTGACGGCAGCCGCTCGGCCGGCGCACCGACGCTAGCTGCTTCGGGGTTAATCAGCTCAGCGGCGCGAAGATGACGCTCGGGGGCGCTGTCGAACGAAAAGCGGAATGCTTCCGGAGCCGTCAAAGAAACGGCCTGCCCATGAGGCACCATTGCTTCTTCCTGCGGATATCCAGCCGGGCGGTAGTCCTTCACCATCCCAGCAATTGGATATGCATTAGCATGCGGGATGTGAACGCCTGCGTTCCCGAAGCCCATGCCTGCGAATGTCGCGGCGAGCATCATGTTGGATCGCGCTTCAATATTGTCGTGTCCATCGAGTACTGATAGGCGAAGTGACTGCGAAATCAGCGCCATCGACTTCTCGCACCACAGATCCGACACAGGATTGGAACCGCAGTATGTGACACGAGCTTCAGGGGTTTTACGATCAAACTGCGTATAGTATTTCGCCGTATAGGATTCGAGAGCATGACATACGATGTCCATGCCGGATGCCGCGGTGACCTCCGGCGCCAGCGTCAGCGTCAGAAGTGGATCGACAACCGCCAAGGTGGGACGCAGACGCCAGTGGCTGATCCCGGTCTTGACTCTCATCGAGAGGATGTCCATGACACACATAGCAGTAGACTCTGAACCAGTACCCGCAGTTGTTGGAACCGCGATGAGAGGCTTGAGAGGTCCAGGCGGAACCTTGGCCTTACCGATAGGCTTATTGATGTAATCCATCAACTCACCAGGGTAGCTCGTCAATAGATTGATCGCCTTGGCGGTATCAATTGCGGATCCGCCGCCGACGACAATAAATCCGTCCCACGGCCCTTCTTGACGAGCGTAGTCAACGGCTGATGAAATAGACTGATCGGTCGGCTCGATGTGCACATCAGCAAAGATGTCCGACTCAATAATTATACCTCTTCAGTCCGTCGGAGATGCGCTGTGGAACTCCGATGGATGCAACTCCCCGATCTGTCACAATGAGGACCCGAGTCATCCCGAAGCCAGAGGCCTCGAATCCGATCTCGTCAGTGGCGCCGGCCCCGAACTTCAAGGGTGGTGCACCCCACGTGAAGATCGTCTCTTCGACCGAGCCTGTGTCGACCATTTCTCTCCTACCGCTCTAACGATGTTCGAATGCAACAGGTACTGCCCAGGGAAGCTGCTTGATTCGCACTCAGCGCAACATCTGTCTCTTCCCGCGTTGCCGACGAAGCTCGAAAAATGAACTCGCGGCGGTTGCGAATATTCTATTCAGGTCGATCATCTCAAGGCTCGGTCGCTCAAGACGGGTGCCGAATTGCCCCTAAGAGTCCGGCCCCCTCATGCAACAACGGCGAACGAGCCCTCTCGCCCTGAACAGAAATTCGGGGACCAGGGAAGAAGAACGCACAAGTACTGCTTAGCTACCGAGGGAAGCCATAGAGTGGCATGTTGCATGCCACTCCGTCAACCGTCGACGCCTGAGACCGGGTTTCGCGACTCCCAGGCGGAGGTGGTCCAACCTAGGTCGACATCGACACCGTCCCCAGCCTCCTGTGCCAGGAGCAATTCTGACGTGGTCTGAATGTGCGCGCACATCGCGTCGGCCGCTCCCTCCGGGTCCCGTGCTTCCAGCCGCTCAAGAACCCCAAGGTGTGTTCCGCAACGATGTCAAGCATCGTCCGCGACGACTCTGCAGTCGAGACTCCACGTTTAACGACCATGTCACGCATTCCGTCAATGAACTCCGCGAGACGCTTGTTCCCGGTCGCCTCGAGGATCGTTCGATGGAATCGGCGGTCGTGCTCCCACATGCGGACCTCATCGCCGTCGCGAGCGGCGCGCTCCATCGCGGCGAACTGACGGCGCAGCTCCTTCAGGCCCGCAGCATCGAACTTTTCGCAGGCCCGTCGGGTGGCTGGGACCTCCAGTAGGAGCCGAAGCTCGAAGACCTCCTCCAGATCATGGATCGTGGTTTGAAGGATCCGTACCCCGCGGTTCCGCTCGAAGCGGACCATGCCCTGCTCGGCCATCTTGATCAGGGCTTCACGCACCGGTGTCCGGGATACGCCGAGCTCGGCGGCGAGCGCATGCACCGAGTGCAGACTTCCAGGAAGAAGCTCGCCGCTCACTACTGCACTCCTGAGAGAGCTGAGCACAGCACTGTTAAGAGTCGTGATCCCGTTCGAAACGCCCTTCATCGGAGCTCAGCGGAACCCGTGCCGGCCCCACAGTCTGCATCGTTGTCCTGCGCACACATCTACCCGTCCTCCGATCCTCCACCAGCGGCCTGCTGCGTCGGGTGCGCGAACAGCGCCGCAACAGGTGGTCGACATTCGATCACTGCGGCGGTTCCGTCCTGACGGTGGGCTGTCACAGCCCGGAGTACTGGGGAACCGCCAGCAAGGCGTATGGCAACGAAGCCTCGACCAGCCGCATCACCTGCCCCTCCGTTGCGACTTCCTGCTGCTGAGCGGCCACACCGTGGGGAGCTTGACAGCTCTACATGTGACATGCCACTCTGTACCGCAGCATGCTACATGCCAGTATGCGCATCCCCTAGCCAGTAAATCGCTGGGCCCAGGGGAGCCGCTCCGTCGCATCGTCGGGAGGGAACAGCCTATGGGTGACACTGCTTGGCGCCTTCGAGTTGACCGGGTGTCGGCCGATAGTTGTGCGGGTTTCGCAAGGTCTTTCGTTTCACCCCTGGCGTTGAAGAGGTTTGCGCTGTACGGCGGCAACTCTGGGTGCGGCTGGGCGGGATCAGGTCACTACTCCTTCTGTCGGGTCTCGGCGCCGTTAGTGTCATATCCTGGTTGCTAGTCCTAACGCGCATGCTCCGCGATTCGCTTAGTTTTTCTATTGCCGCTTGTCGTGTTGCGTTAATGTAGCGCATAGCGACCTATGGTTGATGTCGAGCTCGTTCAGCGGTATTGCAATCGGAATCGCGGTTCGTCAGAAAGCTTCAAGCGTGGCCTCGCCAACGCATTCTGGTCTAGGAAAGTGTGGCATGTTACATGCCACATCGCAGTGGAGACTCGGAGGCTGGACTATGTTCAAGATCATGTTTGTCGTCTACGAGCGCGAGGGTATCGATCGGGATGAGGCTCTGCGTTATTGGCGCGAGCAGCATGGCCCGCTCGCGTCCAAGGTTCCCGGCCTGCGTTATTACGCTCAGACGCACGCCCTCAGCTCTGCTGACGGGGGCTCGGCCCCGTACCTCGGATCTGCTGAAATGGCGTTCGACAGCCAGGGAGCCTTTGTCGAGGCAACGGCATCTCCCGAGTTCGATGCAGTTCTGAAGGACGTGGTCAACTTTGCAGATCCTGACAACGTTCCGACGGCAGTTGTCCAGGATTACGTCTTCGTTGACTGACCTTTATTCTGGTGACTGGCCGAGTCGTCATCGGCCGTCATAATTTAGGTGTCTGGTTTCGCTCGCGGCGCCGGCCACGCCTTTGAATGTGCGGTTCCGTCTTAGCACGTAGGGCCTATTCAGCTTACCCTCGCCGTTGAAGGAGTAATAGGATGACTGTGATCGCCAAGCCCGATTACCTATTGCGTGACGACGTACAGAAGTTCATTGATCGCCCGAAGAAGCTTTTCATCAATGGTCAGTGGCACGACTCCATCAAGGGTGAGACTCTCGAGGTCTACGACCCTGCGGTTGGGACGAAGATCTGTACCGTTGCTGCGGGTGACGCCGAGGATGTCGACCGAGCTGTGGCGGCCGCGCGCCACGCGTTCGACGAGGGGCCGTGGTCCAAGCTGAATCCTTCGGAGCGCGGCAGGCTGGTCTGGCGGCTCGCGGATCTTCTCGAGGAGCACGCGGACGAGTTTGCACAGATCGATGCGCTCGACAACGGCAAACCGGTCACGGACGCGCGTGCGGTAGACGTGGCGTTCTCGATCGAACTGCTGCGATACATGGCTGGTTGGTCGAACAAGATTTATGGCGAGACGATTCCGCTCACCAACCCGGCTGACTTCCATGCATACACGCTTCGCGAGCCGGTCGGCGTGGTCGGGCAGATCGTTCCTTGGAATTTCCCCCTCATGATGGCGGTCTGGAAGGTCGCTCCTGCCCTGGCCGCCGGCTGCACCGTGATCCTCAAGCCCGCCGAGCAGACGCCGCTGAGCGCACTTCGCCTGGCTGAGCTCACCGAGGAGGCCGGCTTCCCGCCGGGTGTCTTCAACGTCATCACCGGCTTTGGCGAGACGGCAGGTGCGGCGATCGCCGCCCACGACAACATCGACAAGGTCGCGTTCACCGGTTCGACCGAGGTCGGGCGGCTGATCGCGCATGCGGCGAGCGGGAACCTCAAGAAGGTCTCCCTCGAGCTTGGCGGAAAGTCCCCCGTGATCGTGTTCGGTGATTCTGACATCGAGCAGGCTGTTGCCGGTGCTTCCAGCGCGATTTTCTACAACAACGGGCAGACCTGCACGGCGGGATCTCGTCTCTATGTGCACCGGAAGGTCTACGACAAGGTCGTGGAGGGTATCGCCAGTGAGGCGTCTGCTCTCCCGATCGGTCACGGTCTCGACCCGGCGACCCGTATCGGGCCGCTGATCTCGGCGGAGCAGCGCGACCGTGTCACTGGCTACATCGCACAGGGCCGCGAGGCCGGCGCAGAGGTGATCGTGGGTGGGGACACTGTCGGTGATCGGGGCTACTTCATTCAGCCGACCATCCTTACCAAGACTGATCCGAGCATGAGCGTAGTGCGCGAGGAGATCTTCGGCCCGGTGCTGTGTGCCATGGCCTTTGACGAAGACACCATCGATAGCGTTGTGCGTGAGGCGAACAACTCGGTGTACGGGTTGGCCGCGAGTATCTACACCCGCGACATTAGCGTCGCACATCGAGTCGCCAAGCGGCTCAAGGCTGGAACGATCGGTATCAATACCCACCATGTGGTCGATGTCGCGCTCCCATTCGGCGGATTCAAGCAGTCCGGATATGGTCGGGACATGGGCCGCGACGCGATCGACCAGTACACCGAGGTCAAGTCGATCGGTATCGCACTCTGACGCTACTGCGCTCACCAGGGGGAGCACTCTCATTCAAGAGAAGATTGGTGCCCAGGTAAGCGCGACATCTCGGACTTGATACCCCGCATCGTCTGGCGCTCCACCCACCATATAGAGGCGCCATCAATGGGAAAGGCTTAAGATCACGATGACTGCCCCACCGATGAAGAGGCCGCGTCGAAGCATTACGGCGAGCCACGCCAAGATCGGCGAGCTGGGCTGGGACCGGACGTACTACCCCCATGAGCGCGGGAAGTATCCCAGCCGATACAAGCTGCCGAACAAGCCAGGCCGGGATCCCATGAAGCAGATCATGGGCGACTACCTGCACATGCAGAACGAGAAGGATGACCGCGTCCACGGTGGCCTCGATGCAGCCGTCCGCGCAGAGGTCCCCGGCAAGGCCCCGCTTCGGTGGCTGGAGCTGCTCAAGCCTTACCTGCTGACTGTTGTTAGCGCCGAGGCCGCCGCTACCCGCTGTATGGGCATGCTTGTTGATGCCATCGACGACCCCGAGCTGCAGAACGCCTATTACATCCAGCAGCTCGACGAGCAGCGTCACACCGCGATGCAGATGAACCTGTATCGCTGGTACATGAAGAACATGCCCGAGCCGGTCGGCTGGAACCTCGGGCTCCAGGCGGCCGGGGGCGACTCCATCCTGGTCGCCGCCCAGAACATGACCGGAAGCTTCATGACCGGTGACCCCTTCCAGGCCGCGGTGGCGCTCCAGGTCGTCGTTGAGACCGCCTTCACGAACACCATCCTGGTCGCGTTCCCGGACGTGGCAGTCCGGAACCATGACTTCGCTCTGCCCACTGTCATGAACTCCGTGCAGTCGGACGAGGCGCGCCACATCAACAACGGCTACGCGACACTTCTGTACCTCCTGCAGGAGCCGGAGAACGCCCCCCTGCTTGAGCAGGACATCCAGCAGATGTTCTGGACCGTGCACGCATTCGTCGACGCCTTCATGGGCATCCTCGTCGAGTACGCCCCCACGGATGCGACCGACCCGGAAAGCTGGACCACGAAGTGGGACCGGTGGGTGAATGACGACTACTACCGTTCCTACATCGTCAACCTCGGCAAGCTGGGCTTGAAGATCCCCGACTCGATCTTCAAGCGCGCGCGTGAGCGGATTGCTGCCGACTACCACCACAAGGTTGCTGTCGGCGTCTGGGCCTCGTGGCCCTTCCACTACTATAAGTACGGCAACCTCGAGCAGAAGGACTACGACTGGTTCGAGAGCAAGTACCCGGGCTGGAACGAGAAGTACGGTGCGTTCTGGCGCGGCTACGCCGACGTTCGCTACCCCGGTTCGGGTCCCTTGCAGCTGCCCGGGCTGCTCGAGGGTGCCGGCCCGATCTGCTGGACCTGCCAGCTCGGATGCGTGCGGCCCGAGGAGCAGTGCCACCGCGTTGTCGACGAGCACACGCGGTTCTATTGCTCGCCGGAGTGCAAGTGGATCGACATGACCAACCCTGGTCGCTATGTCGGTGACCGTGTTTGGTTCGACCGCTACCACGGCTGGGAGTACTCCGAGATCGTGCGTGACCTCGGCTTCCTCCGTCCGGACGGTAAGACGCTCACAGGCCAGCCGCACGTTGATCCCGACCCTGCTAAGCAGTGGACGATCGATGATCTCCGAGAGCTCGGCCACATCATGCAGAGCCCGAACATCCTCACTGCGGAGCGTCTCGGCCTGCCCTATAAGCGAGTGGAATACACCGGCACTAAGACCGGTGACATGCCCCCCACCATTCCGCCGCTCTTCGGGGTCTGAGTAAGTCTCATGTCTCGTCCCGGCAGGCTGCCGACTCGTGGTTTGGCAACCTGCCGGGGCTTAGCGTATGACTCTCACCGAGTCATCAGATGAGTGGCCGCAGGTTGGGAGGGTGGCGAGCAGATGGGAACGTTCAACGTAAGGTTCGAGCCAATTGGTGAAGAGATCGAATGCGGCGAGGATGAGACCATTCTCGATGCAGCATTTCGATCGGGTTTGAACCTTGTGCACGGTTGCCGCGAGGGGCGCTGCTCGGCGTGCAAGGCATTTGTCCTCGATGAAGGATGGATATATCTAAAGAAATATTCAAGCTTCGCTCTCTCCGATCAGGAAGAGGAGGGGGGATATACCCTTCTATGCCGGGCAGTTCCGGAGTCAGACGTTACGATTGAGCTGCTCAACTATGATCCAGACCACTATCGGCTCGAGCACGCCATTACTGATGGAGTTGGCCGAGTAGTCGATGTGGAAGCGTTGACGCACGACATTCGACGCTTGGAGCTCCAGATCGAGTCTCCTCAGGGCTTCGGATTTCTTCCCGGTCAATTCGTCGACATCTGGATCCCCGGGACCGAGCAGCGGCGATCGTTCTCGATGGCAAACCTTCCTAGCGACGGGCGCCTTGAGTTCATCATCAAGCAGTATCCGGGCGGTCGGTTCGGGGCGATGCTCGACGAGGGCCTGACGGTGGGTGATTCAGTGAAGTTCACCGGGCCTTATGGTACATGCTACCTCCGTGATACCGGCGGGAGTCGTTCGGCGTTACTCATCGCCGGTGGTTCGGGTATGGCGCCGATTCTTTCTCTGCTGCGCCAGATGTCAGAGGACGGTCAGGGCCGCACCGTGTCGGTGTTCTACGGTGGACGTGCGAGACGCGATCTTTTCTATACCGAGCTCGTTCAGTCCCTCGGAAAACGAATCGAGCAGTTCGAGTTCATCCAAGTAGTGTCGGATGAATCCGATAGTGACGGTGACGGTGACGATGTACGATACGGATTCGTGCATGACGCCGTTGATCAGTGGATAGAGACTTCCGGGTTCCGCCTGGATGCATGTGACGTCTATATGGCAGGCCCGCCACCGATGGTTGATGCGGTGAACGATGTTCTGACGCTCAGGCATCAGGTGGAGCAGAATCGGATCTTCGTAGACAAGTTCACGTCGACCGGCCCTGAGGAATCTGCCGATTCCGATTCTGTATCGTCGTTTTAAGATTTGTTCTCCAGAGAGGAGATCTGCGCAATGAGTGCATCAGCTGCCGAGCGGCGTGAGCTGCGAGAGCTCGAGCGGACACAGCACTGGTTCATCCCGGAGCGGAAACGTTCGTCGCTCTACGAGGACGTGACTATCGACGTCCAGCCGAGCGTCCACCGGCATACCAGGTTCGGCTATCCTATCGCATTTCCAAACGGGCGTCAGTCATTCTGGGATGACTCCACTGCGATCCGGTCCAGCGACTGGTATGCGTTTCGTGATCCGGCCGGGCTTTGGGAGCGCACGTTCTTCCAGACTGGCTCAACTCATGAGCGCGAGATCGAGAATGATCTCCAGGTGGCGCGGGACAACAATCTGTTCGTTGCGGCAAGCAAGGAGTGGGTTGACTTCTTGTCTGCTCAGCTTCTGCCGATCAGCCTTACCGAGTATGGTCTGGTTGCCCCGCAGTCGGCGGCACTCCGGCCCGCCCTGGGTGATGCCATCGCGAACTGCCTCGGCTACAGCGCCGGTTACAAACTTCGCCAGGCTCAGGCACTTGTTCTCTACGGGGGAGAGCTGGAGCGGGAGATTCCCGGATTTTCGACCGCAGACGGGAAGCGTCGTTTCCTGGAGGATCCCGAATGGCAGCCGACACGTCGCTACCTTGAACGGCTGGGCTCGATCACGGACTGGGCGGAGACCGTCGTCGCAGCCAACATCTGCTTCGAACCGCTCATTGGTAATCTGCTGCGCCGCGATGTGCTGATCCGACTCGCCGGCTCCTACGGCGACGCCACCACACCGACCCTCGGCCAGGTTGCTCAAGCCGAGTGGGGTTGGGTGCGTGACTGGTCCGTGGCCCTCGTTCGCTTCATCCTGAATGACGCTACTCATTCCGAGGCCAACACCCAGAAGGTCCAGGAGTGGCTGGAGGACTGGGGAACGATGGCTCGCGAGGCGATCGATGCGCTGGAGCCCGTCTTCAGCTCGATCGACCCCGCCTACTCTGAGACCCGTCAGCGTCTCAACCAAGATCATGCCGACCTGCTTCAGGAATGCGGCCTCAAGTCGAGCGAGGTGACGGTCTGATGACGGATGCCACGGCTGCGCCGGCGGCTGCGCAGGGGAGCGGCGACGTCGCTTATGATTATGTGGGGCTGGTTATGCAGCGCACTCCGGAAGGCGAAGCGGTCGGCCGGGTGTGCTCGCAGACTCCTGGTGTCGAGGTCATCACGAACACAACTTTCCTCGATGTCAGGGCCAAGGATCGGCTGATCGTCAACTTCGACGCGGTCGGCGAAGAACTCGGCAGCGACATGGACGGTTACGTTCTTCAGGAACACATGACCACTCACTATGGCCGGATGGCAATGACCGATGACTCGTTCATCCTGGTCGCCGATCCTCTCGAGCTGATCGAGCTGATCAACTCTGAGTCGTAGGAAGGGATCATCAAGGTGATCTCGCCTCTCGGGTGAGTGACGCAGTTTTTCACTCCTTGATATGTGGGGAGCCTCATTGGGGTGGTGTGTTGCTCCCCTGCACCATCCTTGCTCTCGGGCCGGCCGGAGTTCGTGCCGGCCCGAGAGCGGGGCTGTGGTATTTGGGAGGCTTCGGGGTATTGGATTGATGTTATCTGTTCCCTAGTGTCCTGAGTCGTTAATTGTTTTATTGATGCGGGTGCAGTAGCGGGCGAGGCTGGCGAGGATCTCATCCGCGGTTTTGGTCCACACGAAGGGCTTCGGGTCGTCGTTCCACGCGGCGATCCAGGCATTGACGTCGTCCTCGAGAGCCTGGACGCTGCGGTGCGACGAGCGGCGTAGTTTGCGGGTGGTCAACTCGGCGAACCAGCGCTCGACCAGGTTGAGCCAACTACCCGAGGTAGGGGTGAAGTGCAGGTGGAATCGCGGGTGACCGGCTAACCACTTCTTGATCGCCGGGGTCTTGTGGGTGGCGTAGTTGTCGCAGATCAGGTGCAGGTCCAGCTCGGCCGGGGTGTTGGCGTCGATGGTCTTGAGGAACCGCAGGAACTCCTGGTGCCGGTGGCGTCGCTGGTGCTGGCCGATGACCTTGCCGGTGGCGATATCCAACGCCGCGAACAGGCTCGTGGTGCCGTATCGGACGTAGTCGTGCGTCCGGCGTTCGGGTGTACCCGGCATCATCGGCAACATGGGTGCGGTGCGATCGAGCGCCTGCATCTGCGACTTCTCGTCCACCGCCAGCACCATCGCCTTGTCCGGCGGATCCAGGTACAGCCCCACCACGTCCCGGACCTTGTCGATGAACAGCGGATCGGTCGACAGCTTCCATGTGTCCACCAGGTGCGGCTGCAGGCCGAATGCCCGCCAGATCCGCGAGATCGCGGTCTGGGACATCCCGGTCGCCGCGGCCATGGACCGGGTCGACCAGTGACTGTCACCGCCCGCCGGCAGCTCCTCGAGGGTCATGGTGATCACCCTCTCGACCTGGGCGTCGCCGATCTTCCGCGGCGCGCCCGGCCGGGGCTCGTCACTGAGCCCGTCGAGCCGATCTTCCACAAATCGCTTGCGCCACTTGCCCACAGTGGGCAGCGACACCTGCAACTGTCGCGAGACCTCACTGTTGGACAAGCCCTCTGCACACGCCAGCACGATCCGCGCCCGCATCGCCAACGCCTGAGCGGTCTTACCGCGTCGCACCCACCCCTGCAACACATCCCGCTCGGCCTGGCTCAGTTCCAGCACGGCCAGTTTCCGCCCACGACCATCACCCATGCCACACTCTAACAATATGACAAGAAATTAACGACTCACGACACTAGGTGGTGTTTCGCTCGGGCGGACGCCGCCGCAGCTTGAGGAGAGTCATGGTTGTTGAGAATTCTGAGGCACTGGAAACGATGCCTTCGGCAAGCGACAGAAATTCGGCGTATACGGCTGCCGCGGGTAACCCAATGCTCGTGGCCCTCCCAACCTTTCTCGTGGGTAGTATCACTCTAGGCCTTTGGCTCATTGGTTATCTGCCGACAGCTCTTCCTGGTGGACTAGTTGCGGGTGTCTTCTTTGCCTCCGGGGTCGGTGTGATTCTCGGAGCGGCCTGGGCAGCGCGCCTGGGCCAGAGTGCGGTAGCGGGCGTCCTGGCCACATTTGGCACGTTCTGGCTTAGCTTCGGCGTGTTGGTCTTCGGTCTGGTGAATGGGCTTTTCGGGGTATCGACTACAGATGCGGCAGCAGCTGGTAGCCAGGTGCAGTCGGTGCAGGCCACGTTCCTTTTGTCATGGTTGATTGTGCTTGTGGTGATGACGCTGGCAACTACGAGATTGCCGCTCGCCTATACAGTGCTCTTCGTGCTTGTTGACATTGCTCTCGGGCTCGTTCTCGCTGGAGTTCTGGCGGCTTCTTCGGCACTTCTGGTGTGGGGTGGAATCGCTGTGTTTGGCTTCTGCCTTGTGGGGGCTTACCTGTTCTACGGGGCCATGTCGGAGGAGCTCGGAGGATCATCAGCGCCGCTCGGCTCCCCTTTGACACAGTAGTTCTAAGGAACACGGCTTTCCTATGGCCCCCGCGCGGCTATTGGGCTGGGGTGCCGTCATTGACGGGCTCCCCCCGCAGAAACTCCGGGAGACTCTCCGTTCCGAGTCTCCCGGAGTTTCTGCGGAGGTGGTCGGTCTGCACGAGTAATGGAATCATTAAAGTTGTGCGAGCCGAAGTCGAGCACGCGCATAGTATCCATCAGTTTGTGCAATCTGGTGTGAGACGTGATAGAGGAAAGAAGCGAACCGACTAGTGCAAGCTGAACCATTCTGGATCGCAGGTCGTCCAGCGACTGGTAGCGCGGTGATTGATGTCCAGTATCCTTATGATGGTCGAACGGTCGCCTCGGTATTTGTTCCATCCGCTGAGCAGGTTGAAGAGGCCGTGGCTGCGATGCACGCGGCGAGGGATGTTGTGGGGGCAACATCTGCTCATCGGCGAGCGTCTGCACTTTCGCATGTCGCAGACAGGCTTGAGCAGCGTTTAGAGGAAGCCGCTCAGGTCATCGTGCTCGAGAGCGGTAAGCCCATCAAGTGGGCCAGGGTGGAGGTAGCGCGCGCGGCCTCCACGTTCCGATGGGCGGCAGAGGAAGCCCGGCGTTGGTCGGGAACCCTGCAGCGATTGGATACCGATGCCGGTGGGGCTGGACGGCTTGCGCTTGTTAGGCGGTTTCCACGAGGTTCTCTGCTGGCGATTACGCCGTTCAACTTTCCACTTAATCTCGTCGCGCACAAAGTGGCCCCAGCGATCGCGGTCGGAGCGCCGGTTATTATCAAACCTGCCCCGTCGACTCCGCTCTCATCGCTGTTCTTGGGTCAGCTCCTCGCTGATACGGACCTGCACCAGGGCAGTTGGTCTGTGTTGCCGGTCCCAAACAGTCAGATGGAGCATCTCGTTCTTGATCCGAGGATTCCTGTTATCTCTTTCACAGGGTCGGGGCCGGTAGGCTGGGATATTAAGAGCCTTGTCCCTCGTAAGCATGTGACGCTTGAGCTCGGTGGGAATGCGGCGGCGGTTGTATGTTCCGACTGGTCGAGCGAGCAAGATCTGGAGTGGGCAGCTCAGCGGATCGCTCTCTTTGCAAACTATCAGGCGGGCCAGTCGTGTATCTCGGTGCAGCGAGTCTATGTGCCACGTGAGCTGTACGAGGTGTTTACCGTGCTGCTTTCGCGTCATATTGGCGCACTTAGGCAGGGGAACCCGAATGACGACGCAACTGATGTTGGGCCTGTCATTAATGAGGCATCAGCCATCAGGATCGAGCAGTGGATCGATGACGCGGTCCATGCCGGGGCGAAGATTCTGGTCGGGGGTCGCAGGAACGGGACAAGTCTTGAGCCGACGCTTTTAGCAGATGTTCCGCTCGCCGCGCGGATTCTTCGTGACGAGGCATTCGGCCCGGTGGTGAGTATTACGCCTTTCGACAGTCTAGACTCGGCGTTTGCTGCCGTTAATGATTCTGACTTCGGTCTGCAGACGGGTGTGTTTACACGTGATATCCGGACTGCGTTCCGTGCGCATCGTGACCTTGAGGTGGGTGGGGTCATTATTGGGGATGTTCCGAGCTATCGTGCGGACCAGATGCCTTATGGTGGAATGAAGGACTCTGGTATAGGCAGAGAAGGCGTCCGCTCAGCGATGGACGACTTCACGGTGGAGAAGGTTCTCGTGCTTGCCGGGGTTGCGCTGTGAAAAGCGTTGCTCTGTGCCCTGTGAATTCTTACTGACCTCCCCGGCGTCGGCCAGTCTGCCCAACAGTGATCCTTGCTTGGGATATCGGGTGTCAGTTCGGTTATGGGCTCCCGCTGGATTTGCCCCGCCGGATTCGGTGAGCGAGGGTGGTTCCGATGAGTCACTAGTGGCCTCACGGGCACGAGGATTCAATCCCGGATGGGGCCGTTTTTTGTAGCGGCTCGGCGGCGTTTATCAAGAAGGGGTAATGGAGGTGAACGCGATGACCACGGCGGTGAAGGCGCGCGTCGAACGTGCCCGATCCGGGGCCCTGCTGCTCGGCCCGGCGCTGGTGGCGGCCGCCGCCTACGTCGACCCCGGCAACGTCGCGACCAACACCGCCGCCGGCGCCGGGTTCGGCTACCTGCTCGTCTGGGTCGTGCTCGCCGCCAACGCCATGGCCGGGCTCGTCCAGTACCTGTCCGCCAAGCTGGGGCTCGTCACCGGCAGGTCGCTGCCCGAGTCGCTGCGTGACCACCTCCCGCGCCGCACCCGCTTCGCCTACTGGGCCCAGGCCGAGCTCGTCACCATGGCCACCGACCTGGGGTGCCGTTAAGCAACGTGTCACCAGGGGCGAAGTAGGCAGTTGTTGATCTCGGAGTAGCTTGCGCTGATCGGCCCGCTCTGGGAGGTGCGGATGGCGCCCGAGGTGGATCTCGACGATCTGGTC
>Ga0255338_1001226_pt1 | contig 51906 bp, 52 predicted proteins | sample MeOH1_35cm_T4_19_FD_203715 | JGI IMG/M metagenome (GOLD analysis project Ga0255338, IMG submission 203715) | Sandy soil microbial communities from University of British Columbia, Vancouver, Canada - MeOH1_35cm_T4_195 | ecosystem: Engineered > Artificial ecosystem > Sand microcosm > Unclassified ... | reverse complement strand
CCAGCCCACCGCGCCGTCCAGCCCGCTCGCGCGCGCCAGGAAGGTCGAGAGCGCGCCACGCCGCGCCTCGAAGTCGGCGAACATCGCCTGGAAGCTCTGGAAGTCCAGCGCCACCGAGAACCGGGCGTAGGCGTCGGCCACCTCGTCGGCGGCCGCGATCGCATGGCGCGCGACCAGCTTGCGCGCGGCCTGGGCCACGGCGGCGGACGCGGGATCGTCCATCACCCGAAAACCGGGCGAGACTCCGGCCTCCAGCGGGAACCGCCGCAGCAGCTTTTCGCAGAAGGCGTGGATGGTCTGGATCTTCAGGCCGCCCGGAGTCTCCAGGGCGCGGGCGAACAGGCTGCGGGCCTTGGACAGGTCGTCGAACGGCCGATCCTGCAGGTCGTTGAGCTTGCCCGAGAGCTCGGCGTCCGGCAGCACAGACCACTCGCCCAGCACCTGGAACAACCGGCGCTGCATCTCGGCGGCGGCGGCCTTGGTGTAGGTGACGCAGAGGATCGTCTCGGGCTCCGCGCCCGCCAGCAGCAGCCGCGCCACCCGGTCGATCAGGGTCTTGGTCTTGCCCGAGCCGGCGTTGGCGGTGACGAAGGCCGACAGGCCGGGGTCGGCGGCGATCCGCTGAGGGTCGATGGCGCGGACCAGGGTGTTGAGGCTCATTCCTCGCCCTCCTCGCCGCTGGTCGACCATTCGAACACCCGGGCCAGATGGTCGTAGTCGCTCATCCGCGCCTTCACGAACTGCGGCGCGACGCGCGATAGGTACGGCTGGGCGGGGTCGTCGAACCGGGCGACCAGCTTGTGCAGGCCCTCCAGGGCGCGGGCGGCTGCCTCGGCGCTCTCGTCGCCGGCCGTGGCCCGGGTCTCGACCTTGCCGGCGGGCTTGCGGCCGGTGATCTCCAGATAGGTCAGGTCACCGGGTTTGAGCGGGCCGAGTTCCGGGAAGCCGCCGGCTTCCAGGATCGCGGCAGTGAGCGTGAGCTGCGGCGAGAAGCCGGTCTTCACTTCCTTCGCCGAGGGGGCCTTGCCGGTCTTGTAGTCCAGGATATGGCCGTGGCCGTCGGCGGTGACCTCGATGCGGTCGGCCCGCGCGGTGACGGTGAACGGCCCGGCCGGCGTCTGGATCGTCCGCGTCCCCTTCAGCTCCACGGTGATCCTGCGCCCGTCCCGACGCTCGCGCTCCAGGTCGGCGACCCACTCTGCGGCCTCGACCGCCAGAGCGGCCTCGCGCGCCATCGCCTCGTGCGGCAGGCCGGCCTTCAGCAGTTCCTCCAGGTAGAGGCTCGCGAAGGTCGACGCGGCGTCGTCCGGCAGGTCGCCTGGATAGGTCTCGGCGAAGCGTTCGAAGGCGGCGTGGATCGCGGTGCCCCGGGCCCGGGCGTCGGCCTGCTCGTCCGGCCGGTCCAGGGGATAGAGCCGCAGGATGTCGCGGGCCCAGACGGCGTAGGGGTCGCGGGTCAGGCTCTCGACGCGGGTGACCGCCATCTCGCGGGGCCGGTGCGCCACCGGCGGGATCGGCGCGGGGCGCTTGATGGGGTCGTAGCCGCCGGGGGCGTCCAGGCTCCGCGCCCAGTCCAGCACCTCGGTACGGCCGGGTATGGCCAGGCCCGCGCCCTTGGCCAGGGTCTCCAGCCGCCACAGCCAGCGCGACTTCACCGACGGCGCGCCCTCGCGGCGCTCGGTGTGCAGCAGGATCACTTCGGGCGCGCAGGCGGCCTGGGCGAAGTCGTGGGCGGCCAGGCCAATGCGGCGTTCGGGCGAGGGTAGGCCCAGCATCTCGCGCATGGGCCGCGACAGGAACGGATCCAGCGGCGCGCCGCCGGGCCAGACACCCTCCTCGAGCCCCGCCACCACCAGCCGGTCGGCGCGCACCAGCCGGGCCTCGATGGCGCCCAGGATGCGAAGCCGGGGGTGGGTGGCGCCCCCCGAACGTACGGTCTCGCCGTCCATCAGCCGCTGCAGCAGGTCGGCGAACTGGCGCGGCGTCACGGTGGGCAACGCGTCGCCCTCGCGCACCAGGGCGCCCAGCAGCCGCGCCATGGCCTCGCCGCCATGGCCGGCCCAGAGGTCGCCGGTGCGGCCGTCGTCGTCCGCCGCCAGGGCTTCCATGGCGGTGGCCGTGCGGCGTGCGGCGAGGGCAGGGCTTTCGGCGTCGTCAGTCCAGGCGAGGGCGGCGACGATGGCTTCCAGCCGTTCCGCCAGCGGCGCGGCGTCCCCGGCCTTGGTCTTCAGTTCGTCCCAGGTCCGCGCGCGAGGCCCCCGCAGGGCCTTGGTGGCCTCCAGGGCCGCCGGGTCGCCCAGGCGCGTAAAGGGATGCTTCAGCAGGCCCAGCAGCGTCACCGGGTCGACCGGGTCCACGGCGGCTCGCGCCACCAGCGCCGCCAGCACGCCGCAGCGACTGCCCGCCAGGCTCTCGCCGGCGGAGGAGTCGGGGATCACGCCCCAGCGGGCCAGCTTGGCCGTCACCCGCCGCGCCAGCACCTGGTCGGGCGTGACGAGGGCGGCCGTCCGCTCCGGGGTCTCCAGCGCCTCGCGCAGCAGCAGGGCTGTCGCGGTGGCCGCCTCGTCCTCTGTGCGGGCGGTGACCAGGGACAGGCCGTTCAGGCCGTCGACGATGGCGTTCGGATCCTCGGCCTTCAGGTTCTCGATCACCTGCAGCCAGTCGGCGGTCTCCTCGGCGGGGCGCAGAGCCTCGTTGACGATCCGCCGGCGCCAGCGTCCGGCGGTCTCGGCCCGGGTGGAGGCCGGCCACAGCGCCACCTCGCGTTTGGCGACGCGGGCCTCGTCCAGCAGCCGCTTCAGCGCGCCCTGCGGATGTTGCACATCCACCTTGGCCCAGGCCTTGTCGGCGAGATCCTGGTCGAGGCCCGGCAGCACCACTGCGCCCTTGGGCGCGGCGGAAACCGCGATCAGCAGCGCGCGGGTGGCTGGAGCCGTCCCGGTGGAGCCGGCGGCCACCAGCACGCCCTTGGGCGGGGCGTCGGTCCAGTGCTCGGCCAGGCGGCGCAGCAGGCGCACGCGGCGCTCGCTGACGTCGGCGACGCCCAGAGCCCTCAGCCGCTCGGGCCAGAGCGCCAGCGCCTTCTCCAGAAAGCCTCGGGAAACTTCCCAGTGCTCGGCCAGTTCTGCGCCGACCAGGCTGGCCAGCCGGTCGCCGACCGCCACCTCCTCGATCTGCAGGCCGTCCAGGAAGCCGCCCAGCGCATCCGCCAGCTCCAGGGCCGCGCCGGCGCTGACCAGGCCGCCGGGGATGTGCTCTGACAGCTCGGACACAAGCCGGGTGAGCTCGAAGCGGCGGCGCAGGGGGTCGATCGCCGCCGGGAGATCGAGCGCAAGGTCACCTGGCTCAAAAGGCGGCTCGCCGGCCTCCAGGTCGCCCAGCGGCCGCATCTGCGGCGGCAGGACGGCCTTGCCGCCGCTGGCCTTGATAAAGGCGTCCGCCAGCGCCCGCGCGCCTCGGCGCGTGGGGGTGAGCACGACGGCGTCGGCCAGGGCCTCGGGGCCCATCGGCGATAGCGCGTCGTGGAGGCCCTGGGCCAGGTCTTCCGCGAACGGCCGGTGCGCCGGGATGTTGAACCAGCGCGAGCCCGGCTGCTCGAAGAAGAGGAGGGTCATGACACCCGGGCTTCCACCGCCGCGAGCGCCCGGGGATCCCCGACCTGCATCCACAGGCCCTCCGCCCGGTGGCCGAACAGGCGGCCCTGGTCCGAAGCGCGGAACCAGATATCCCTCAGGCTGAACTTCGACCGGGGATCGGCGTAGACCGGGCGCGGGTCGAGGATCTCGATGCCGATCGCGTACAACGGGGCGTCGGTCCGCTCGCCGCGATGGGTCAGCCGGCCCGCGTCATCCTGGAAGAAGTCGCCGGGAACGTCCTCGAACCCCACCGTGCGCGCCTTCGGCACGACGGTCACCAGCGAGTCCATGCGGTCCGGATCCCAGGCGGCGATCAGTTCGTCCAGGATCGGCGTTCCGTCCTTTTGCCAAACGTAGTCGCTGTTGCAGCGGAAGATCGGCGCCTCGCCCAGCAGGGCCTGGGCGTGCTTCACGCCGCCGCCGGTCTCCAGCAGGGCCTCGCGCTCGTCCGAGATCAGGAATTCCGCGTCGCGCCGGGCGCGAAGATAGGCCTCCAGCTGGTCGGCGTGGGCATGGACGTTGACCACGATCCGCTCGACGCCCGCCGCGACCAGCGGGTCCAGGACATAGGCGATCAGCGGCTTGCCGGCCAAAGGCACCAGGGCCTTGGGCATGGTGTCGGTGAGCGGCCGCATGCGCGTGCCGAGCCCTGCGGCCATCACCATCGCCGTCTTGGGCGCGGCGCTCATGTGCGCAAGCCCATAGGTACGTGCCGGTCGAACCACGCCTTCAGATCGCCCATCCGCGGATCGGCCAGGCAGCGATCGAGATAGTCCCAGAGCCGCGGCATGAAGGCTGCGTAGCGGGGTTTTGCGTCACGCGTCACCAATCGCGCGAAAATACCGAGGATGCGCACCACGTTCAGGGCGCCCAGGGCGTGGTAGTCGGCCAGGAACTGGTCCCGGTCCACATCGGGCCGCAGGGCGAAGTAGCGGGCCAGCGCGCGGGCCTCGATCTCGCGGGAGACGTCGCGGCGGGCGTCGTGCAGCAGCATCGACATGTCCCAGGCCGGGTGGGCTTTCAGGGCGTCCTGGAAGTCCAGCAGGCCGACGCGGGCCGCGCCTTGCCGATCCTGCAGCCAGATCAGGTTCTCGGCGTGATAGTCCCGATGGCAGAAGACCCGCGCACCCTCGTCGCCCCGCCGCCGGACCGGCGCCCAGATCGACTCCCATTCGGCCGCGGCCTCGGTCCCGAAGGCGAGCTCGGGTTTGAGCTTCGGCAGCCACTCCAGGATGATCTCGCCGCCAGTCTTGAGCGCCACGTCGTCGTAGGTCAGCAGCGGCCAGCTGGCGCCGTCGTATTCCAGAACTGGCGGTGGCTCGACCTGGTGCATGCGCACCAGGGCGCTGATGGCGTCGTCGTATAGCGGCGCCTCGTCCTGGCCCTGTTCGATCAGGCGCGCATAGAGATTGTCGCCCAGGTCCTCCAGCACCGCCAGGCCGCGCGGGGCGTTGGCATGCAGGATGGCGGGCGCCGAGAGCCCCTGGGCGCGCAGCCAGCCGGCGGTGGCGATGAACGCGTCGACCCGTCCGGCGGCAAGGCGCGCGAGGGCGTTGTAGCCCAGCGCCCGGCGTTCGGCGGGCGTCGCACCTGGCGGGCATGGCGCAGTTTCCACCGAGGGGGGCTGGTCCATGAAGATCAGGGTGCGGTCGCCCTGGTGCAGGCGCTCGTAGCGCCGCGTGGAGGCGTCGCCGGTCAGCGGCTCGCGCCGCACCGACCCCAGGCCCGCGTTCGTCAGGAACGCCGCCTTCTCCGCCTCACGCTCAGAACTCAAGTCCACGTCCTTCCCAGGTCCCATGCGGGGTGAGCCGCGCGCGCCGCGCTCCAGCGTCGTCTCCGGCCAGTTCGATCTCTACATCGAGTCGGTCCGGCGGCAGGTTTCCCTCCAGCCGCTGCGGCCATTCGATCACCGCCGCGCCGGCGTCCAACGCCTCGTCCAGCCCGATCTCGTAGGCTTCGTCGGGGTCGGTCAGCCGATAGAGGTCGAAGTGGGCGATCGAGAGGCGCGGGCCCTCGTAGAACTGCACCAGGGTGAACGTCGGCGACGGCACCTCCTCGTTCGGCGTGGTCAGCGCCCGCACCAGCGCCCGGGCCAGGGTCGACTTGCCGGCGCCCAGCGGACCCGACAGGCACACCGCCTCGCCCGGCCGCAGCGCGGCCGCGATCGCCGCGCCCAGCCGCGCGGTGGCCGCCTCGTCGGGCAGGTTCATGCGAACGTCCGATCCGGATCGGTGGCCAGGCCGTGTTCCACATGGCGCTTAAGCCGGTCGGTCACCTCGCCGGGGTCGCCCTCGAGGGTCGCGGCGGGGATCGGATGGCCCACGGTCAGGCGGAATTCGCGGCCCTGCTTGTTCAGGAGTTCGTGGAAAAGCGTGATGTCGCGCAGCTCGCCCGAGAAGCCGTGGAAGAAGTGGAACAGCGTCGACCACGGCCCGTCCACGCGGATCGGCAGCACCGGAGCCTCGTACTTCCGCGCGATCGAGACGGCCGAGGGCATCCAGTCGGACTCGGCCAGCCGCCCGTCGGGCTGGCGCCGCGCCAGCCGGCCGGCGGGGAAGATCACCAGACACCGCTCCGCCTCCAGCGCCTCGCGGGTCAGGTTGAGCGTGTGGCGGGTCTTCTCCCGCGTGCGCTTGGCCTCGACCCATTCCACCGGGATCAGGACGTCGCCGAAGCCCGGGCAGACCCGGTGGGCGTCGGCGTTGGCGTAGAAGCAGGCGTCGGGCCGCAGCGCCTTCACGGCGTCGAACACCGCGACGCCGTCGGCGATGCCGGTAGGGTGGTTGCAGACGACGACGAGCCGGCCCGAGGCGGGGACCCGGTCCAGACCGGTGGAGCCCACCTTCAGCGCCAGCAACTCAGAGACATGATCCAGGGCGGCGCGGCCGGGCAGGGGGGCGATGGTGTCGGCCATCCGCCGCGCCTTGCCGTAGTCCAGCAGGGCGTAGAGCAGCGGCCGCAGCGCTGGCCACAGCGGCCCCGACGCCAGCTGCGGCGCCCGCTCGGCGATCAGCCGGTCGACGATATGGTCGTGGCGGCCCGGTCCGGCGACCGCGCCGGCCGGAGTGGCGAGCGTCATGACAGAAGGATGACCTGTGCTGCGAGGCCGGGGCAAGCCGCGCGTCAGGCCCGCAGCCGCGCGATCAATGCCGCCGTCGATGGGTCGTGCGCGCCGGCCGGCCCGCCTTCCAGCTCGCCCAGCACGCGGGTGGCCAGGGTCTTGCCCAGCTCCACGCCCCACTGGTCGAAGCTGTTGATCCCCCAGAGCACGCCCTCCACGAAGGTCTTGTGCTCGTAGAGCGCGACCAGGGCGCCCATGCGCTCGGGATCCAGGTGGTCCAGCAGGATGAAGCTGGTGGGCCGGTTGCCCGGGAAGGTGCGCTGCGGGGCCAGGGTCTCGATCTCGGCCGCCGACTTGCCGGCGGCGGTCAGCTCGGCGCGGACGTCGGCTTCGGTGCGGCCCACCATCAGGGCCTCGGCCTGGGCGACGGCGTTGGCCAGCAGCTTGGTCTGGGCGGCGGGATCGCCCTCGGAGCCCTCGACCACGGCCAGGATGTCCACGGGCACGACGTCCACGCCCTGGTGCAGGAGCTGGAAGAAGGCGTGCTGGCCGTTGGTGCCGGCGTCGCCGAACACGCTGGTCGCCGTCGGGTGCGGGACGGGCTGACCCGTGGCCGTCACCCGTTTGCCGTTCGATTCCATCTCCAGTTGCTGCAGGAAGGCCGCGAACAGGCGCAGGCGCTGGGCGTAGGGCACGACGGCGCGGATCGGGCGGCCCAGGCCGTTGCGGTTGAACATGTGGGCGAGCGCCAGCAGCACGGGCGCGTTGGCGGCCAGCGGCGCGGTCCGGAAGTGCTCGTCCATGGCCCAGGCGCCGGCCAGCATTCGGGCGAAGACGTCGTACCCCAGCGCCACGGCGCACGAGAGGCCGACCGACGACCAGATCGAATAGCGCCCCCCCACCCAGTCCCAGAAGCCGAACACCTGGTCGGCGGGCACGCCGAAGGCCTGGGCCTTGTCCGGGGCGGCCGATACGGCGACGAGGTGGCTGTCCGACGCCTGGCCCAGGCTGGCGCGCAGCCAGGACCGGGCCGCCTCGGCGTTGGTCAGGGTCTCCAGCGTGGTGAAGGTCTTGGAGACCGTGACGATCATCGTCTCGGCGGGATCGAGGCCGATCAGGGCCTGGGCCAGCTCCGCCGGGTCGACATTGGCCACGAACCTGAGCTCGATCTGTGGGTCCAGGGGCTTGAGCGCCTCCCAGATCAGCCGGGGCCCGAGGTCGGAGCCGCCGATGCCGATGTGGACGATGGCGCGGAACGGCTTGCCCGTGGCGCCCGCCTTGGCCCCCGAGCGCACGGCGTCGGCGAAGGCGGCCATGGCGGCGCGGGTGGCCTCGACGTCGGCGGAGACGGGCTGGCCGTCGGCGCGGAAGTCCGAACCCTGGGGCGCACGGAGCGCCATGTGCAGGGCCGGGCGGCCCTCCGAGGCGTTGACGATCTCGCCGGCGAACAGCCGGGTGCGGGCCGCCTCGACCTCGGACACCTTCGCCAGTTCCAGCATCGTGGCGAGGTCGGCCAGCGACCAGGGCTGCTTGGAGAGGTCCAGGTCGAGCCCGGCGGCCGAGACGCAAAGATGTGTCAGGCGGTCGGGTTCGGCGGCGAACAGGCTGTCGATGCGCCGGCCGCGCGCGGCCTCGGCGGCCTTCGAGAGGGCCGCCCAGGCGGCTTTGGTCTTTGACAAGAGAACCCCTTGCTTAGCCGGCGGAGCCGTACTTCACGCTGCAGCCATAGGGCCGGGTGGCGGCCTGGGCCACGGCGCGCCCGGCCTTCACGTCGGCCAGGGCGGCGGTGAGGTAGTTGGTGGCGCCCTTCAGGCTGGCCGGATCGGACGATGGCTTGTCGTCGATGCCGCCCATGTAGACCAGCTTGCCGGCCTTATCGACGACGTACATGTGCGGGGTGGTCTTGGCGTCGTAGGCGCGGCCGACCGCGCCGTTGGGGTCGAGCAGCACGTCTGTGGAAGCGGCCTTCTCCTGGACCTTCCACTGCCGGGCCTGGGGCCCGGTCAGATAGCCTTGCATGCCCGGGGCCGACGAGATCACCGTCAGCCAGACGACGCCGTCCTTGGCCGCCTGGCTCTGCAGGCCCTGCATGGCGCCGGAGTTGTAGTGCTTCTGGACGTAGGGACAGCCGTTGTTGGTCCACTCCAGCACGACCGTCTTGCCCTTGAACTCGGCCAGCGAGCGGGTCTTGCCCGAGGCGTCCACGGCCTGGAAGGCGGGCGCGGGCTGGCCGATCGCGGGCGCGGCGAGCGCCGGCGCGGCGACGGCGGATGCGACAGTGAGGGCGACGAGGAAGCGGGTCATCGGTGCGGCTCCTTCGAGGGGTCAGCTCGTCTTGCCGGCGGCGTCCAGGGCCTTGACCACGACGCCTTCGGTCAGGATCGACGGCAGGATAGCCGGATCGCCCCCCTTCGCGCCATACACCAGGTAGAGCGGCACGCCCGCGCGGCCGAACCTGGCCAGTTCCGCGGCGATGGCGCTGTCGCGCCTGGTCCAGTCGGCCTTGAGGTAGACGGCGTTGTTGCGCTTCAGGGCCTCGGCGACCGAGGTCGTGGAGAGCGCCACCCGGTCGTTGACCTGGCAGCTCACGCACCAGGCGGCGGTGTAGTTCACCAGCACCGGCCGGCCCTCGGCCTGCAGAGCCGCCAGCCGCGCCGGCGTATAGGCCTCGTCGTCAAGCTGGGCGGCCCCGGAGGACTCCGCGGCCGCGGCGGTGTCGTAGACGGGCCAGAAGGCGCCGCCGCCTACGGCCAGCACGCCCAGGGCGGTCGCGGCGGCGGCCAGGCCCACATGGCGGCGCCCGACAGCATGCTGGCGCTGGGCGGCGCCGGCGATCCAGGCGGCTAGCGCCAGCAGGACGGCGGCGCCCAGGATGCGCGGCACCGCGTCCGAGCCGACCTGGACCGTCAGCACCCAGACCAGCCAGGCGACGGCAGCGTACATCGGGAAGGCCAGGGCCTTCTTGAAGATATCCATCCAAGGCCCGGGACGCGGTAGGCGGGCCAGCAGTCCGGGCGCGAAGGCGACCGCCACGAAGGGCAGGGCGAACCCGATCGCCAGGGCCAGGAACACCACCAGGGCGGCGGCGGGCGGCTGGGTCAGCGCCCAGCCCAGGGCGGGTCCCATGAACGGCGCCGTGCAGGGCGCGGCCACGACCACGGCCAGGGCTCCGGTGAAGAAGCTTCCGGCCAGGCCGCCGCGGGTGGCCAGGCCCGAGCCCACGCCCTGCAGCGAGGTTCCCATCTCGAATACGCCGGAGAGGTTCAGCGCCACCAGCAGCATCAGCAGGGCCAGGGCGGCGACCACCGGCGGATCCTGGAGCTGGAAGCCCCAGCCGACCGCCGACCCCGCCGCCCGCAGCGCGATCAGCAGGCCGGCCAGGGTCAGGAAGGTCACCAGGACGCCGGCGCCGAACGCCAGGCCCTGGCGGCGCGCCTCTGCCTGCTCGCCGCCGTGGCCGGCCAGGGACGCGGCCTTCATGGCCAGCACCGGGAAGACGCAGGGCATCAGGTTGAGGATCAGGCCGCCGACCAGGGCGAAGAAGGCGGCCGAGGCCAGGCCCAGGTTCGCGGCGCCGGCCGGCGCGGCCAGCTTCACAGGCGGGGGGCCCAGGCCCGCGGCGGTCGCGGGCGCCGGGCCAGGCGCGGCGGTGACCTCATAGGCCTTGCCGCCCACGACCAGCACGCCGCCGAGCTCCTTGGGTGGCGTCGCGGACTGGAAGTCGTAGCCGGGGGTGATCGACAGCGTCAGCCCCTCGGGGCCGCGCTCGATGGCCTGGGGCTTGGCGTGGTCGATCACCGTGCCGGAGAAGGGGAAGAAATAGGCGTCGGCCATGTCGGCGCCCTTGAGCGCCGCGCCGGTGATGGCGAGCTTGACGATCGGCGCCGTCTTCCCGTCCGCGCTGCCCGCGATCTTCTCGAAGGCGCCGGCCAGGCCTGCGGGCTTGGGCGCGTCGGCCAGGGTCTTCGCGATGATCGCGCCCCACTTGGGGTCCGCCGGGGCGGGGCCCTCGGTCACCGGCAGCGCCAGCGTCAGGACCGCGTTTTCGGGGATGCAGATGTCGGCGCAGACCAGGAAGGTGGCCGCGCCCTTCAGGGTCACCGTCGAACCCGGCCTGGCGTCGGACGGCGCGGTCAGCGCCACCGGCAGCAGCACCTCGTCCTTGTACCCGTAGTTGGTCAGCGGCCCGACGGGCAGGCGGTGCGGCGCGGGCCAGGTGAACTCCGAAGCCGCCCAGCCGGGCGGCAGGGTCCAGACGATGCTGGTGGCCTCGCCGGAGTCCCCGGCGTTGCGCCAGTAGGTATGCCAGCCCTTCTGGATCTTCTGGCGCAGCGCCACGTGGATCGTTTGGCCGGGCGCGATCCCCTGCGTCGCCGAGACTAGTTCGGCCGTCAGGTGGCCGGTGTTGACCGGCTGGGCCAGCGCCAGGCCCGAAAAGAGGAGGGCGCAGATCACCCCCAGCAGAAACCGCATCATGACCTCAAGCTGCGCCAGCCTTGTGGGCGCTATATGGCGCGGCTGTGTCCATAGCGCAAAGCGCTCGACTCGGGGGCCTTCGGGGCCATGATCGGCGAATCGCGTTTTCCGCCGATCAGGAGTACCGCCGCGTGCCCGCTTCCTTCGACGATATCGACATCGGCCAGGTGGTCTCGCTGGGCGCCGCGGGCGTGGACTCGGCGGCGCTGGAGGCGTTCATCGCCGCCTTCACGCCGGGCTGGGCGGCCGAGCGCGGGGCGCCGGACGCCATGGTCTATGCGATCTGGGCCAAGCTGGACGCGGTGGCCGCCACCGACTGGCCGCAGACCAAGCGCCTTGGGGTCGATGCGCTCCGCTGGATGCGCAACCCGCCGGTGGGCGAACTGCTGCGCGGACGGATGACGGTGATGGCCAAGGACCCGGTCGGCGACGGCAAGGGCATCGTCATCGCCCAGCACGACCTGCTGGACGAGGCCGGCCGGCTGGTCTTCAGCTGCCTGACCCGGAGCGTGTTTCAGAGATAGAAATCATCCCTCCTCTTCAGGGGAGGGACAGCTCGCCGAAGGCGAGCAGGGTGGGGGTCCCGGGTTCAAGCTCGGAGCTTGATCGTACTCCCCCACCCGTCTGGCGCTGCGCGCCAGCCACCCTCCCCTGAAGACGAGGGATGGGCGCTTCGTCTTAAGCGTTCGCGGCTTGCGGCTGTTGGGCCGCGGCCTTGGTGAGCGCCAGCGCGATCATGCGGTCCCAGCCCACCAGGCTGTGCATGTGGGCGTAGATCTGGCCCAGGGCTCCGTTGTCGCGCAGCTCGACGAACTTGGCGGCCGGCAGGGCGTTCAGCTTCTCTTCCGAGACGCCGAAGTACTCGGCGATCTTCTGGGTCTCGCCTTGCGTCCCGTCCGGGTTGGCCGGGGTGAAGGTGGCTTCCTTGGTCTCGAACAGATCCAGGTCCTTCAGGATCTGGACGAAGCTGACCGTGCGCTGACGCTCGACCTCGAAGTTGTTGCAGAACTCGATGCAGTTCTTCGTGTACTCGGTCGGCTCGCCCTTCTCGTCGAAGAAGGCCATGTCGAAGCCCTTGTCGACGATGAACTCGGCATTGCGGTCGATGCACAGGACCATCTGGTTGTTCTGCTCGTCGTTGGCGAACACGAACGGATAGCGGCGCACGTAGGCGGGGATGTAGATGCCGCTCTCGAACGTGCCGTCGTCCTTGACGAACATGTTCTCGCCGGCGTTCAGGCCCATCACGGCGATCGGCAGCTTCTCGTCACCCACGAAGATGATCGGGCCGGTCACGGCGGCCAGCGGGAACTCGCCCACGGTCAGCGGGATAGCGTGGCCGACCTTGGCGAACTTGAACGGACCGTCCATCCGCTTCACGCCGATCTTGGAGTGCAGCTCCTTCGCCAGCGGCTCGGGCTTCGAATAGAACAGCACGTTCCCGGACAGCTGGCCGGCGGGCATTTGGGTCTCGGACATAACAAACCTTCGAAGTCGTGGGGCGGTGACGCCGGCGGCCGGGTCTCGCGCGCGAGGTCGCCTCCTCTAGCCGATCCGGATACCGGCGGCAAATGCGGCGCGCGGCTTGCGCCCGCGGCCATCCGCCCGTTCAATCGCCTGAGCAAGAACAGAGACGAAAACGGGGAACGCCGATGGCCATCTACTATCCCGACATCCTGGACCAGGGGACCAGGCCCAAGACCTTCAGCTACGGCGACAAGGACGTGATGCTGTACGCCCTGGGGATCGGCCTCGGGCAGGACCCGATGAACGGGACCGAGCTGGCCTTTGTCTACGAAAAGGGCCTGAAGGTCGTGCCGACCGCGGCCACGGTGCTGGCTTCAGGCGCCGGCCGCGGCGAGCCCCTGCCCACCAAGGCGGGCCACCGCCCCAGCGCGCCCAACTTCCTGATGCTGGTGCACGGCGAGCAGAAGGTGGAGCTGCACCGGCCGCTGCCGGCGTCGGGGACCTTCACCGCCGAGAGCCGCACCATCGGCGCGTTCGACAAGGGCAAGGACAAGGGCGCGGTTCTGGTCAGCGAGACCATCTGGCGCGACGAGGCCGGCGAGAAGGTCGCCACGCTGACCGGCTCCAGCTTTTGCCGCGGCGACGGCGGCTTCGGTGGACCCTCCGAGGGGGCGCCCGAGCCGCATCCCGTGCCGGACCGCAAGCCGGACCTGTCGGTGGACTTCACCACCCGCGAGGATCAGGCGCTGATCTACCGCCTGAACGGCGACCGCAACCCGCTGCACTCCGACCCGGACGTCGCCGCGCGTGCGGGGTTCCCGCGGCCGATCCTCCACGGCCTCTGCACCTACGGCATCACCTGCCGCGCGGTGCTCCAGGCGATCGCCGGCTACGACGCCGATCGGATCGCCAGCCACCAGGCGCGGTTCTCGGCGCCGGTCTTCCCGGGCGACACCATCACCGTCGACCTCTGGACGGACGGGAACGTGATCTCGTTCGAGGCGCGGGTTAAGGCGCGCGGCGTCACCGTCATCAAGAACGGCAAGACGGTTCTGAGGAGCTGAGCGAGACCCACGTCCCGAGGCGCTGCGTAGCACTCCTCTCCCCGACGCGAAGCGCGAGGGAGAGGGTAGGGTGAGGGCCGGCTGGACCTCGAAGCTCTCCCGATGGTTCCGCGAGGATCAGCGGCGCCGACGCTCGGTCATGGCTGGACCATCGGCGGATCACGGCTGTACGAGCCGCCCCCTCACCCTACCCTCTCCCCTCCCACTTCGTGTGGGGGGAGAGGAGGTCAGCGCTTCGCCCCGAACACCACGTGGCGCCTCAGCGGGTGATCCTCCGCCAGCACGGGGTGGTCGAAATCCCGCGCGGGATCGTGGGCCATGCCGATGCGGCGCATGACCGCCTGGGACCGCAGGTTGGTCGTCGCCGTGAAGGCGATCAATTCGTGACGGTCCAGGTTGGCGAAGCCCCAGGCCAGCACCGCCGCGGCGCCTTCGCTGGCCAGGCCGGTCCCCTGCGCTTCCGGCGTCAGCCGCCAGCCCAGCTCAACGCCGGGCGCCGGCGGCAGCTCGTCGCGCACCAGCTGCAGGCCGATCATGCCGATCAGCTTGCCGTCCGCCTTCCGCTCCGCGGCGAAGAAGCCGTAGCCGTGCTGGGCGATGTGGGCGTTCACCCGCTCGATCGAAGCGTCGGTCTGGGCGGCGCTGATCGGTCCGCCGAGCCACTCGTTGACGCGCGGGTCGGCGTTGATCGCGGCCATCGGCGCGCGATCCTCGTCGCGGAACGCCCGCAGGATCAGGCGCTCCGTCTCGATCACGCCGGCCGGCCCTGCGTGAGCGCGCCGTAGAGGTCGGTGCGGCGGTCGCGGAAGAAGCCCCAGGCGGCGCGGTGGGCGGTCAGGAAGTCCAGGTCGAAGGTGGCCTTCGCCACGCCCTCGTCCTCGCGGCCCAGGGCGGCCACCAGGTCGCCTCGGTGGTCGGCGATGAAGCTGGAGCCATAGAACTGCTGGCCGCCGTTCGGATAGCCGTCCCACGGCTCGAAACCCGTGCGGTTGGCGCCCACCACCGGGATCACGTTCGACACGGCATGGCCCTGCATGGCGCGGCGCCACGGGGCGGCGGTGTCCAGGCTGGCGTCGTGCGGCTCGGAGCCGATGGCGGTGGGGTAGAGCAGCACCTCGGCGCCCATCAGGGTCATGGCGCGGGCGCACTCGGGGTACCACTGGTCCCAGCAGATGCCGACGCCGATGCGGCCGAAGCGGGTGTCCCAGACCTTGAAGCCGGTGTCGCCGGGCCGGAAGTAGTACTTCTCCATATAGCCTGGTCCGTCGGGGATGTGGCTCTTGCGGTAGACGCCCATCGGCGAACCGTCCGCGTCGACCATCACCAGGCTGTTGAAATAGTGCGGCCCCTCGCGCTCGAAGATCGAGATCGGCAGCACGACGCCCAACTCCCTGGCCAGCGGCGCCAGCGCGGTGACGCACGGATGCTCCCGCCAGGGATGGGCGGTCGCGAACCAGCGCTCCTCCTGGGCCACGCAGAAATAGGGGCCCTGGAACAGCTCGGACGGCAGGATCACCTGGGCGCCCTGGGCGGCCGCGTCGCGGATCAGCGCCTCGGTCTTCCTGATGTTGGCCGCCAGATCCTCGCCGTACGAGGTCTGCAGGGCGGCGACGGTGATCTTTCGCGACATCAGGCCGGCTCCTGCTGGGTGATGCAGTGGAAGGACCCGCCGCCGGTCAGGATGGCGGTGGACGGCAGGCCGATGACCTCGCGGTCGGGAAACACCTCCTTCAGCGCCCCGACCGCGAACTCGCCGGGCTGGTCGGCGTAGAGGGGCACGATCACCGCCTTGTTGGCGATCAGGAAGTTCATGTGGCTGGCCGGGACCGGCCGCTTGTCCTCGCCCTCGATCCAGCCGGGCGAGGGGATGCGCACCACCTTCAGCTTGCGGCCCTGCGCGTCCGTCATCCCGGCCAGGCGCTTCGCCGCGTCGTCGAACGCCGGCGCGTTCGGGTCGCCGCGGCCCCAGGCCACCGGGATCGCCACCGTCGCCGGCGCGACGAACCGGGCCAGGTTGTCCACGTGGCCGTCGGTGTGGTCGTTGACCAGGCCCTCACCCAGCCACAGCACCTTCTTGGCCCCCAGGCTGCGGGCGAGCGCCGCCGTGGCGATCTCCTCGGTCCAGCCGGGATTGCGGTTGCGGTTCAGCAGGCACTGGCCGGTGGTCAGCACCGTGCCCGCGCCGTCGTGGTCGACCGCGCCGCCTTCCAGGATGAAGTCGTTCTGGACAAGCTCTGCGCCGGTCGCCGTCGCGATCTGGCCGGCGACCGTGTCGTCGTGCTCCAACTCGTACTTGCCGCCCCAGCCGTTGAAGCGGAAGCCGTGGGCGCGGCCGTCGGCGAAGATCGGGCCGGTGTCGCGCAGCCAGATGTCGCCGAACGCGCCCGGCACGATCTCGATATTGGCCACGCCGCCCAGCATCTCGCGAGCCGCGGCCTCGCCGTCCGGATGGCCGGTCATCAGCTTCACCTGCTCAGCCCCGGGACCGGCCAGGGCGCGCGCCAGGGCGGCGACCTCCGCCTGGGCCAGGGGCAGGTCGTCCTCCCACAGCTCCGCATGGCTGGGGAAACCCACCCACATCGCCTTGTGGGGCGCCCATTCGGCGGGAACGACGAAGCTCATCTCAGCCTGATCTCCAAAGCCGGGGGCAGATGGCCCCCACGGCCCGCCGCGTCAAGCATCGCCCACAAACCAAAAGGGCGGCCGCATCGCTGCGGCCGCCCCCTTGGAAAGTCCGATCCCGGACCTGCGTGTCCTAGTACTCGACGTGCAGGGTCAGGATGAAGGTGCGGCGGTAGCCCGGCTGGCCCAGGGCCGTGCCGGTCAGGTTCGCCGTGATGTCGGCCAGATAGCGCTCGTCGAACAGGTTGCGGATGTTGCCCTGAAGGTAGGTGTTCTTCAGGCCGAACTGCTCGAGCTTCAGGCGCGCGTCGAGGTCCCACAGCGTGTAGCCGTTGAACTTCTCGGTGTTGACCAGGTTCGTCCAGCGGTCGCCCACGAACTTGCCCTGGACGCCCAGGCTGACCATTTCCATCGGATCCCACTGAACGCGGACGCCGCCCTGGAACTTCGGGGTCTCGTAGAGAGACTTGCCTTCGGTCGCCAGCACGACACCAGCGGCGCCGCCCGGGATGTCGTCCTGGATCTCGGATTCGATGTACGAGGCCGAGGCGTAGAAGCTCAGCTCGTCGGTCGGCTTGAAGCCAACCTGGCCATCGAGGCCCCACAGCTCCACGTCACCGACGTTGGCCGAGAAGGCGATGCCGGCCTGTTCGTCGAAGACGCGCTCGATGCGGTTCGAGAACTCGTTGCGCCAGACGGACGCCGCCGCGAGGATCGGGCCGCGCTGGAAGCGCATGCCGACGTCGAAGGTCTTGGCGTTTTCCGGGCCCGGATCGACCAGGACGCGGTCGTACAGGTCGTCGGTCCGCGGCGCCGAGAGGGTCTCGGCGTAGCTGGCGAACACCGTCAGGTCCTCGGTGACGTCGTAGCTGACGCCCACGTTCGGCAGGACGTCGTCGTACTTGCGCGTGAACGAGCGCGGCTGGCCGTAGCGGTTGGAGGCGCTGGGGTTCAGGGCGCTGACCGGGAAGGTCACCAGCGGGCGGCCGGTGCCGTCGTTGGTGCCCGCGACGGGGGTGCCGACCTGGGTGGTGCAGTAGGCGTTGAAGGTGTCGCGCTGGTAGCAGTACTGGTTCAGGTCGCGCTTGAAGAAGGGCGCCCGGACGCCGACGTTGAACAGCAGCTTGTCTTCCAGGAACCGACCCCGGTACTCGACCGAGACCTGGTTCAGCAGCGCCACCGAATAACGGTCGCGACGGCGCAGGATGGTGCCGTCGGGCAGGGCGATGTTGCGGCCTTCGCCTTGCTTGCCGGCGAACGGGCTCTCGGGCTTGCCGTCGGCGCCGAAGAAGCCGACTTCGCCCGTCTGGCGGTGCTTGGCGCGGTCGAACGTGTAGGCGGCGCGGATGCTTTGGTTCTCGGCGAACTTCCAGATCAGCGACGAGGTCACGCCGTAGCGGCGCGTGTTGGTGTTGTTCGGGCGGTACAGCGACACGGTGTCGGCGATATCGCCGTCGCCGTTCAGGTCGACGCCGAGGGCGCCGGAGTTGCCGCGGAGCTGCGCGTCAGTTTCAGACCAGTTGCCCGAACCGCCGCCGTTCGCCAGCACGTACTGGAACGAGGGGTCGACCGTCAGGGTGAACTGCTCGCCCAGGTTCCAGCGCGACAGGCCGCGGATGTTGCCCGTGTTGGACGGGTTGATGTTGATGTTGGCCGCGGTCTGGTTGTTCACCGGCGCGATGCCGGCGCGGAAGTTGGCCAGGCTGATGCGATTGATGAAGCTGTTGCGGTTTTCGTTGTAGTTGAAGATCAGGCTGGCTTCGCCGATGTCGCCGAAGTCCTGGTCGATGCGGGCGTTGTACTGGGTCTTCTGGATCTTGCCTGCCGGATCGACGGTGGCGTCATGCGGCTTGAAGATGTCGTTGCGGGTGTAGGTGACCGAGAACCAGGCCCTGGTGCCGAACGGGCCGACTTCGCCGGTCTCGATGGTGCCGTAGTAGCGCTGGAAGTCGTCGCTGCCGAAGCCGACTTCACCGCGGACACCGAACTCCTTGGAGGTCCGGCGCGTGATGTAGTTGATGGTGCCACCGGCCGCGGCGGCGGTCGGGCTGTCCACGTCGGTCGTGCCCAGGTTGACCGTCGCGCGCGCGATCAGGTCGGGATCCATCTGCTGGTTCGGATAGATGGCGTAGTTGCCGCTGTCGTTCAGCGGGACGCCGTCCTGCAGCAGCGCCACGCGCTGGCTGTCGAAGCCGCGGATGACGATGTCGCCGCCGGCCGAGCCGTAGGCGTCGTTGTTGTTGAAGTTCACGCCGGGCAGCAGGTTGATCGAGTCCAGGATCGTCTGGCCCGGCGCCTGGCGCGTGATGAATTCCTCGGTGATCGAGGCGCGGGACTTGGGCTCGGCTTCCGCGACGATCGCGCCGTCCAGGTTGCGCGGACCGGTGCTGCCGGTGACGACCAGCTCTTCCACGATCGCCGTGCCGGAGGATTGCGCGAGCGCCTGGCTCGAAAGCAGCAGTCCGGTGGCGAGCGCCGTGGTCGCGCAAAGCGCGCGGCTCAGTTTGATGTTCATGCAGTAGACCCCTTCAACAGACCCAATAGAAGAGGCTCCCCTCGGCGCCTCTTGAGTCTCGTCGCCCCTATAGCGCCAAAAAACAGGTAGTTGGTGACTGTTTTGCGACGGTCGGTCAGTCACTGTCACAGTGCGGCGAAAAGGCATCAGTGCTGCTTGCGATACGAGCAGCGCGCTTTAGGTTTCGCGGCCTTCGGGGGACCCCATGTCGCAGAGCCATAGGCCGCAAGGCGCCGAGAGCGAGCTCAGGGCCGCCCTGCTCCTGATCGCGGCGTTGACCGTCGCGCGGCTGGTGGCCCTCTTCACCACCCCGCTCGAACTCTATCCGGACGAGGCCCAGTACTGGCTTTGGTCGCGCACCCTCGACTTCGGCTACTATTCGAAGCCGCCGGTGATCGCCTGGGCGATCTGGGCGACCACGGCGATCGGCGGCGACGCCGAGGCCTGGGTTCGGCTCTCGGCCTGCCTCTTCCAGGCCGGCGCCACGCTGGTGGTCTTCCTGATCGGGCGGCGGCTCTACGGCGGGGCGACGGGCCTGGCGGCGGCGGCGCTCTACGGCCTGATGCCGGGCGTCCAGCTTTCGGCCCTGGTGGCGGCCACCGACGCGCCGCTGTTGTTCTTCCTGGGCCTGACGATCCTGGCCTATGTGACGCTGCTGGAAGCCCAGGGCCGGCGGCGCGTTCTGCTGGCGGCCGGCCTGGGCGCGGCCCTCGGCCTGGCGTTCCTGTCCAAGTACGCGGCGGTCTATTTCGTGGTCGGCCTGGGCGTCCACCTGGCGACCTCGGCGCGGGCCCGGGCGGCTTGGAGCCCCGCCGCCGCGGGCGCGGCGCTCGCGGCCCTGGCCGCCGTCATGGCGCCCAACCTGGCCTGGAACGCGACGCACGACTTCGCCACCTTCCAGCACACCGCCGCCAACGCCGCCTGGAGCGGGGTGCAGCTGTTCAACGTCGCCGAGATGGCGACCTTCGTGGTGTCGCAGTTCGGGGTGTTCGGCCCGATCCCCCTGGGCGCCCTGGTCGTCGGCGTGGCGCTGGCCGCGCGGCGGCGCGCCCTGAGCGCGAACGACCTCACCCTCCTGTGCTTCACCCTGCCGCCGCTGCTGATCGTCACCGCCCAGGCCTTCATCAGCCGGGCCAACGCCAACTGGTCCGGGGCGGGCTACCTGGCCGGCGCCGTCCTGGTGGCCGCCTGGCTGATGCGCTGGCGGGCCCGGAAGTGGCTCATCGCCGCCTTCGCCATCCAGGGTGCGGTGGCGGCCTTCTTCCTGGCGGCGGTGATATCGCCCGGGGTCGCGGACAAGGCGGGCCTGGCCAATGGCCTGAAGCGCGCCCGCGGCTGGTCCCAGACCACCGAGCAGATCCTGGACCGCGCCCAGGCCGAGCCTGGGCTCACCGCCATCGCGGTCAACAACCGCTTCCTGTTCTACTCGATGAGCTACTACGGCCGCGACCGCCTCGCGTTCGGGGCGCCCCCGCTGGCCAGCTGGCTCTTGATGGAAGGCCCGCGCAACCAGGCCGAGACCACCGCGCCCCTGACCCCGGCCATCGGCCGCAGGGTCCTGATGGTCTCGTACGAGGGCTGGCGGCGCGCCGAGATGGAGGCCGACTTCGCCAAGGCCTCGGGCCTGGAGATCGCCAGCGTCTGGCTGGACCGCCGTCACAAGCGGCGCGTGGAGATGTTCGTGGGCGAGGGGTTCAGCCCCCGCCCACGGGATGCGGCTACCGGCCTCCCCAGATCACCTTGAGCACCCGGTCGCGGCCGCAGCCGACCCGGTAATTCTCATAGTGCGCCGGCTTCTTCTTGTAGAAGTCCTGGTGATAGGTCTCGGCGTTGTAGAACGGCGCGGCGTTGCGGTTGGTCACCGTGATCCGGGCGCCCAGCTGCTTCTCGTATTTCGCCTTGGCCCCGTCGGCGACGGCCTTCTCCTGGGCGTCTGCGGCGAAGACGGCGGTGCGGTAGGACGGGCCCTTGTCGCAGACCTGGCCGGTCGGGTCGGTGGGGTCGATGTGGTGGTAGAAGACGTCCACCAGCTGCGAATAGCTGACCTTGGCCGGGTCGTAGGTGACCTTCACCGCCTCCAGGTGCCCGGAGTGGTTCTCGTAGGTCGGGCTGGTCGACGCCCCGCCGGAGTAGCCGGAGACGGCCTTCACGACGCCGGGCGTCTCCTCGAAGAACTTCTCCACCGTCCAGAAACAGCCGCCGGCGAACACCGCGGTCTTGGTGGCGGCCGAGGCCGGGGCGCCGGCGAGCAGCAGGGCGGTGGCGGAAAGGGCCGCAAACAGATGTGTTTTCATGGGCTTGAACTTGCCGTTTCGGTTTGGGTCAGGGGCTATACGTGGGGGCTCGGGCCGTGGATCCAGCCTCAGTCCAACCGGAATATCCGGTCAAGGCTCCATCCGCCGCCGCCGCGCGCCACCAGATAGATCAGCAGAGCGGCCCAGCTTAGATGGGTGGGCCAGGCGTCCGGATAGACGAAGACCTCGATCACCGCCGTCATGCCGAGGAAGGCCAGGGCCGAGAAGCGCGTGAACAGGCCCAGCACCAGCAGGATCGAGAACAGGTGCTCGGCGTAGGTCGCCAGGTGGGCGGCGATGTCCGGCGCGATCAGCGGCAGCCGGTATTCCTCGCGGAACAGGGTGTAGGTCCCGTCGGTGACCTGCAGCAGACCCTCCACCTTGGTCCGGGCCGACTGGAAGAAGATCGCCGCCACGCCCAGGCGGGTGGTCAGCGCGATGGCGTCCTCGGGGATCAGCCGCCCGGCGACTCGGCCGAGGGCGCGGAGGGGATGGGCGCCGACGGCGGGCGCGGTCAGGGTGTTCATGGGTGTTTCCTCAACGAGGTGAAGGCGCCCGCGGCGATCAGGCCCGCGAACGCCGTGGAGAGATCGAGGCCGGGCTCGGCGTCCAGCGCGGCCATGGCGGCCTCCAGCAGGCTGACGCCGGCGGCGCAGGCGGCCAGGAAGGCGAGCTCGCCGGCGCCGATCACCCGATGGGCGATATCCAGGCCGGGGCGGACGAGCAGCAGGCCCTCGGGCGCGTCGCCCAACTCCAGGGCCCGCGACGGGTCGTCCGTCGCCTGGAGGGCGCGCCAGAGCGATGGCGTCCCGTCGTCGAACCCGGCGAACCGGGTGGCGGGATGCAGGACGAGGGCCCGGGTCGAGAAGGCGTGCGGTGACAGGGCCGCCGTCGCGTCCGGCCCGAGCGGGGCGGCGTCGGCGGCCAGGTGCGCGCAGGTCCACAGCCAGTCCAGTTGCGCGAGGCCGGCCAGGTAGGGCATGTCCGCCGCCGGCGGAAAGTCCGCCAGCCAGGCCGGGAAGGCCTCGCCATAGGCCAGCAGGCTGGCAGCGCGCGGCGGATGGGCCGCCGCATGCGCCGTCGCGGCGGCCGTCAGCCATGCCGGCCCGACGATGCGCTGGACCGTCGGGAACTGAGCCGCCAGGGCGTCGGCGCAGCCTTTCGCGGCGGTGTTCCGATAGACGCTCAGGCCCGGTTCCGCGACGCGGGGCGCGCACCAGGGCGCGAGCGCCGTGGCGTCGCCCGCCACTGCGGCCAGGAAACGCTCATGGAAGGACTCACGCATGGGCGGGCTCGCGGGTCAGCAGGCGGTGGGCGCGCTCGCGCTCGGCCATCAGCACGTCGAAGGTGGGAATGTCGTCGTCGCGCTCGATCAGCGTGGGGCGCGGTCCGACCCGATCGATCAGCCGGGCGTAGAGCGCCCAGACGCCCTCGGCGACGGGCGCGTCATGCGTGTCGATCAGCAGATCGGCGCGCGCATCCGGCGCATGGCCCGCCAGATGGACCTCGCCGATGGCCGCCGCGGGCAGGGCGTCGAGGTACGCCGCCGCCGAATAGCGGAGATTGTGGGCGCTGACGAAGACGTTGTTCACGTCCACCAGCAGGCCGCAGCCGGTCCGGCGGGTGAGTTCGACCAGGAACTCGACCTCCCCGAAGTCGTGCCCCTCGAGGGGCAGGTATAGGGAAGGGTTCTCGATCAGGACGGGGCGGGCCAGGACCTCCTGCATCCGGTCGATGTTGTCGGTGATCCGCGACAGCGCCCGAGGCGTGCGCGGGAAGGGCAGCAGGTCGGGCGCGTAGACCCCGCGGCGCATCGACCAGGCCAGGTGTTCGGACACCAGGGTCGGGCGGTAGCGGTCGACCAGGCTCTTCAGCGCGGCCAGATGGCCTTCGTCCGGCGCCTCGTCCGCGGCCAGCGACAGGCCGACCCCATGCAGCGAGATCGGCCTGCAGCGAGCGATGGCGTCCAGCCAGGCGAGCCTCGGACCGCCGGCGGCCATGTAGTTCTCGGGATGCGCCTCGAACCACAGCCCGTCCGCTCGACAGGCGAGCGCGTCCGCATAGTGCTGCGGCTTGAGGCTGACGCCCGCGGTGAGGGACTGGGTCATGAGGCGCATCCGCGAGACCCAGGTCAGGCCTTGGGGGTCAGCGAGCCATTGCCCTTGGGCGTCTTCATGGCGACGCACGTTCCGACCGGCACCTCCTTGAAGGCCTTGCCATCGTAATTGACCTTGGACGTCCCCGCGCAGGTCGTGCCCGCGCCGGCCTTGCAGTCGTTCTGGCCCGCCTTGGCGACGCCGTAGCACTTCTCCGTGGCGGTCGGCTTCTTGGCCATGTTGTCCTGCGCCATGGCCGCGCCGCCCATCAGGGCGAGTACGGCGGCGGCGGCCAGGGTCGTTTGAACGGTCTTCATGGGAGGCTCCTCGTTGCGACCGGCCACAGCGGCGCGATCAGGAGCTAGTTCGCGGGGAACGCGGCGCAGGTTACAGCTCTCGCCGACTCTTTTTCTCGACCGCTCCGATGTAACTTTCCAGCGGGCGGCGCGAACTTACTCCGACGCGGTGTCATGGCGTTTGACGAGGTCGAACAGCGGCTGAAGGCCCTGATGCTTCGCGCCCAGGCCGGGGATGGCCAGGCGTGGCGCGAGGTGCTGACCGTGCTGAGCGTCCGGCTTGCCGTCTATTTCCGCCGCCGCCTCGGCGCCGACCTTGCCGCCGAGGTGGACGATCTGGTGCAGGAGACCCTCTTGGCTGTCCACAGCCGCCGAATGACCTACGACGCGAGCCAGCCCTTCACGGCCTGGGTCCACGCCCTGGCCCGCTACAAGCTGATCGATCACTGGCGCCGTCGCCGCGTGCGCCGCCATGTGCCGCTGGACGATGTGGCCGAGACGCTGTGGGTCGAGACGGACGGGGGCGCCGAGGCGGGAGCCGATCTCGACCGGCTTCTGGGCGGCCTGCCGGCGCGTCAGGAGCAGCTCGTGCGTGGCGTGAAGATCGAGGGGCTGAGCCTGGCAGAGGCCGGCGAGCGGTTCGGCATGACCGAAGGCGCGGCCAAGGTCTCGCTGCACCGGGCGCTCAAGGTCCTCATGGCGAAGGTTGGGTCCCGTGGAGACTGATCGGCTCATCGAAAGCCTGGCCGCCGATCTGAAGCCCGTCTCTTCGCGGGCGGTGTCGCGACGGATGGCCGTGATGGCGCTCGCGGGCGGCGGCATGGCGCTGGCCGTGGTCCTGGCATGGCTGGGACCGCGTCACGATCTCGCTGCCGCCGTGACGGGGCCGATGTTCTGGATGAAGGCCGTCTACGCCGCCGTTCTGGGGCTCGCGGGGTTCTGGTGCGCCGAACGTTTGGCCCGCCCGGCGGGCTCGCCCGGGCGCGGCGCCGCCCTGGCCTTCGCCGCCGTGGCGGCGATCGGGATGCTGGGCGTGGCGACCCTCATGGCCGCCGACCCGTCGGAGCGCGCGGCCATCTGGCTGGGCCATTCCTGGCGGCGGTGCCCGGTCAACGTCCTCGCGCTGTCGCTGCCGACCCTGGGATTCGCGCTCTGGGCCATGCGGCGCTTCGCGCCGACGCGCCTGCGGCTTGCCGGCGCCGCGGCGGGCCTGTTCGCCGGCGGCGTCGGGGCGACCGCTTACGGCCTGCATTGCACCGAGACGTCGCCGATGTTCCTGGCCACCTGGTACAGCCTGGGCGTAGCGCTCAGCGTCGGCCTGGGCGCCCTGCTCGGTCCCTGGGTCCTGCGCTGGCGGTAAGGTCTTAGGCCGCCACGGTTTCCGCCACCTGGAACGGGGCCTCGGTCTTGGCCCTGATCTCGTCGACCGTCACGCCGGGCGCGAGCTCCAGCAGGGTCAGGGGCTTCTTGCCGCGGCTGACGTCGAAGACGCCCAGGTCGGTGACGACGACGTCCACCACGCCCTGGCCGGTCAGCGGCAGGGTGCAGGCCTTGAGCAGCTTGGGCGCGCCGGTCTTCTCGGTGTGTTCCATGACCACGACGACGCGCTTGACGCCCGCCACCAGGTCCATGGCGCCGCCCATGCCCTTGACCATCTTGCCGGGCACCATCCAGTTCGCCAGGTCGCCGTTCTCGGCCACCTGCATGGCGCCCAGGATCGACAGGTCGATGTGGCCGCCGCGGATCATCGCGAACGAGTCGGCCGACGAGAAATAGCTGCTCGACGGCAAGGCCGTGATCGTCTGCTTGCCGGCGTTGATCAGGTCGGCGTCTTCTTCGCCCTCGTAAGGGAACGGCCCCATGCCCAGCATGCCGTTCTCGCTCTGCAGGGTCACGCTCATGCCACGCGGGATATAGTTCGCGACCAGCGTCGGGATGCCGATCCCCAGGTTCACATAGAAGCCGTCGCGCAGCTCGGTGGCGGCGCGCGCGGCGATCTCGTCACGGGTCCAGGGCATCAGACTTCCTCTCCGGCGCCGGCGCCTTCGACCTTCTTGCTGCGGACGGTGCGCTGCTCGATGCGCTTCTCATGGACGCCCTCGACGATGGCGTCGATGAAGATGCCGGGCGTGTGGATGTTGTCCGGGTCCAGGGTCCCGGTGGTGACGATCTTCTCGACCTCGGCGACGCAGACCTTGCCGGCCGTGGCCATCATCGGATTGAAGTTCCGCGCGGTCATCCGGTAGATCAGGTTGCCCTCCTGGTCCCCCTTCCACGCCTTGACGATGGAGAGGTCGGCGGTCAGGCCGCGCTCCATGACGTAGAGCTCTCCGTCGAACTCGCGGACCTCCTTGCCCTCGGCCACCAGGGTGCCGACGCCGGTCTTGGTGAAGAACGCCGGGATCCCCGCTCCGCCGGCCCGGATGCGCTCGGCCAGCGTGCCCTGCGGGTTGAATTCCAGCTCCAGCTTGCCGGAGAGGTACAGCTCGGCGAACAGCTTGTTCTCGCCGACGTAGGACGAGATCATCTTGCGGATCTGGCCGCCGGCCAGCAGCACGCCCAGGCCGAAGCCGTCGACGCCGCAGTTGTTCGAGATGACCGTCAGGTCCTTGACGCCGCTCTCGCGGATCGCCGCGATCAGGACCTCGGGGATGCCGCAGAGGCCGAAGCCGCCGGCCATGATGGTCATGCCGTCGAAGAGCCGCCCTTGCAGCGCCGCGACCGCGTCCTTGGAAACCTTGTCCGCCATGCTCGCCCAATACGCTGCAAAACACCGGTTGAGAACCAGGGCCGGAAAAAATTCATCGATTGATGATTTGCGCGCCACACCCACGTGTCACGGGTAGACTGGAGCCCCGATGCACGCCGACTCGCTTCTGATCCAGGCCCTCGTCTATCTCGCGGCGGGGGTGGTCTCGGTGCCTGTCGCCAAGCGACTGGGGCTGGGCTCGGTGCTGGGTTACCTGATCGCCGGCGCGCTGGTGGGGCCGTTCGCGCTGAACCTGGTGGGCGAGCAGGGCGACGTGATGCGCTTCGCCGAGTTCGGCGTGGTCATCCTGCTGTTCCTGATCGGGCTGGAGGTGCGGCCCGCCCTGCTCTGGGAGATGCGCACCTCGATCTTCGGCCTCGGCATGGCGCAGATGATCGTCAGCGCCGCGCTGATAGGCGCCGTCGCCCTGTTGTTGGGCGTCGACTGGCGGGTGGCGACGGCCATCGGCCTGATCCTGGCGCTGTCCTCCACCGCCATCGTGCTGCAGAACCTGGAGGAGAAGGGGCTGAGGCAGGGTCCCATCGGCCAGGCCGCCTTCGGGGTGCTGCTGTTCCAGGACCTGGCGGTGATCCCGCTGTTCGCCTTCCTGCCCCTGCTGGCCATCGGCCACCAGGCGGGCGCCGTCGAGGCCGCCGGGCATGGCGCCAGCGTGCTGGCCGGCCAGCCGGAGTGGGTTCGCATCGTGGCGACCTTCGGCGCGGTGGCCGGCGTCGTCGTCGGCGGCCGCTATCTGACCCGGCCGATGTTCCGCTTCATCGCCGCCGCCCGCCTGCGCGAGATCTTCACCGCCTCGGCCCTGCTGCTGGTGGTGGGGGTCGCCGCCCTGATGGAGCTGGTGGGGCTGTCGCCGGCGCTGGGCGCCTTCCTGGCCGGGGTGGTGCTGGCCGAGAGCGAGTTCCGCCGCGAGCTCGAGACCGACATCGAGCCGTTCCGCGGCCTCCTGCTGGGCCTGTTCTTCATCAGCGTCGGCGCCGGGCTGAACTTCGGCCTGGTCGTGGCGCAGCCGGTGCTGATCGTCTCCCTGACGCTCGGCCTGATGGTCGCCAAGTTCGTCGCCATGTGGGCCACGGGCCTGGCCTTCCGCCGCGGCGGGCGCGATGCGGCGACCATCGCCGTCTCCCTGGCCCAGGGCGGCGAGTTCGCCTTCGTGCTCATCGGCTTCGTGCTGGCCGCCAGCGTGCTGAGCGCCGAACTGGCGGGGATCGCCACCGCCATGGTCGCGCTCTCGATGGCCCTGACGCCCATCGCCTTCGTGCTCTACGAGAAGCTGGTGCTGAATCGCACCGGGCCGCTGGCCGAGCCCGAGCAGCTGCCCTTCGACGACGGCGCGCCGGACGCCATCGTCGCGGGCTTCGGCCGCTTCGGCCAGATCGCCACGCGCCTGCTCACCGCCGCCGATTTCAAGGTGACGATGCTGGAATCGTCCATCGAGCAGATCGACACCATCCGCCGGTTCGGCTGGCGGGTGCACTATGGCGACGCCACGCGCCTGGACCTGCTGCGCGCCGCCGGCGCCGACAAGGCCAAGGTGCTGCTGGTGGCCATCGACGACAAGGACAAGGCCGTCGAGCTGGTGAAGGCCGCCACCGAATACTTCCCCAACCTGACGATCATCGCCCGCGCCTTCGACCGCCGGCACGCCTATGAGCTGGTCCGGGTCGGCGGCGACGAAGTGGTGCGCGAGACGTTCGAGAGCGCGCTGGCGTTCGGCAAGAAGGCGCTGCTGCGGCTGGGCCTGTCCGACCGCCGCGCGGCCAAGGCGGTCAGCCTGTTCCGCGAGCACGACCTGGCGCTCTTCAACAAGCTGGCCCCGGTCTATGGCGAGGAGGAGCGCTACGCCATGGCCGTGCGCGACAGCCGCGCGACCATGGAGAAGCTGCTCTCGGCTGAGATGCGCCGCCTCAAGAAGGAGGAGGCCGAGGAGGCCGACAACGACGGCAAGGCCAAGGCCCTTCGCGAGGCCAGCTAGGCCGAGTTCACCCTTCTGCCCTTGCGGGGGAAGGTGGCCTGGGACGCGCGCCGGATGAGGGGTCGCGCCAGCGCTTCAACCGCAGTGGCGCGTCGGCGCCGATAGAATTGACCACGAACCACACGAACCACGCGAACATTCAGCCCAGTGGCGAAGCGATGCGCGACCCGCACCCGTTCGTGTGGTTCGTGGTCAAATAAGACAGCGCCTGCGGCGGAGCGCGGCGCGCCATCCGCCATCCTCCGCCACCCCGCCGTCGCTCGAAGTGGCGACCCTGCTTTTCCGGGTGTAATAGGGCTCAATGAGCCAAGCCCTCGACCTCCAGGACAAAATCGAGCCCGTCTCCTTCGACCTCTATGCGAAGGATTTCGCCGCCTTCACCCAGCAGCTGGGCGACAGCTACGCCCGCTGGGGCTTCGCGGTGATCGGCGACCACGGCATGCCGCAGGACAAGGTCGATGCGGCCATCGCGCAGATGAAGCTGTTCTTCGCCCTGCCGGAAGAGACGAAGCGCAAGTACAAGCTGCCGGTGTCCGGCCAGCGCGGCTACACGCCCTTCGGGATCGAGACCGCCAAGGGCGCCACCCACCACGACCTGAAGGAATTCTGGCACGTCGGCCGCGACCTGCCGCCCGGCCACCGCTTCCGCGACCACATGCCCGACAACGTCTGGCCGGTGGACGAGCTGCCGGAGTTCCAGGCCAAGGTCGGGTGGCTCTATCGGGCCCTGGACGAGATGGGCCTGAAGGTGCTGGAGGCGATCGCGACCTATCTGGGCCTGGACCGGCATTTCTTCGTGCCGACCGTGGACTTCGGCAATTCGATCCTGCGGCTGCTGCACTATCCGCCGGTGCCCAAGGACGGGCCGCACATCCGCGCCGGCGCCCACGAGGACATCAACGTCATCACCCTGCTGCTGGGCGCCGAAGAGGCCGGGCTGGAGGTCAAGGACCACGATGGCCGCTGGATCGCCATCAACCCGCCGGCCGGCAGCCTGGTCTGCAACATCGGCGACATGCTGCAGCGCCTCTGCAACCACCGCCTGCCCTCGACCACCCACCGCGTCGTGAACCCGGCGCCCGAGCGCCGCGGCTTCCCGCGCTACTCCACGCCGTTCTTCCTGCACTTCAACTCGGACTACCTGATCAAGACCCTGCCCGGCACGATCGACGCCCAGCACCCCGACCGCTACCCGGAGCCGATCACGGCCGACGACTACCTCCAGGAGCGCCTCCGCGAGATCAAGCTGGCGTAAGCGGAGCCGCCCTTCCTTTCCCACGAAGTGGGAGAGGGGGACCGCCCGCCGAAGAGCGGGTGGTGGAGAGGGCGAGCCTCATCCAACACGTCGCGGACGGACCCGCTGAGCCAGAGGGCGGATCGATCCTCCCTGCCGGCCGCTTGCCCTTCCCACCGCTCGCTCTTTGGCGAGCGGTCCCCCCTTCCCACTGGCGTGGGAAGGGAAGGACGCTACCTCACCACCCGCACTGCTGGCCCTTGTTCTGGACCTTCAGCCACGCATCCAGCGGCTTGAAATACTCGGCCACCGCGCTGGCGTCCGTCCGGGTCTCGCCTGAGAACACCGCCAGCGTCTGCGGCCACGGCTGCGACTGGCCCAGCTCCATCATCTTGTTGAACTTCTCGCCCACGGCCTTCTGGCCATAGACCGAGCAGCGGTGCAGCGGGCCCTTCCAGCCGGCCTGGGCGCAGGCGGCCCGGTGGAACTGGAACTGGTAGATGTGGGCCAGGAAGTAGCGGGTGTAGGGCGTGTTGCCGGGCACATGGTACTTCGCGCCGGGATCGAAGGCGTCGGCCGGCCGCGCGGCGGGCGGCGTCAGGCCCTGGTACTTCAGGCGCAGCGCCCACCAGGCGTCGTTGTACTTGTCCGGCCCGACCTCGCCCGAGAACACCTCCCAGCGCCAGCGGTCCACCAGCAGGCCGAACGGCAGGAAGGCGATCTTGTCGAGCGCCATCTTCAGCAGGAACGGGATGTCCTCCTCGGCTCCGGGAACAGTGTTCAGAAGGCCGATCTGATTCAGATAGGTGGGCGTGGAGGCGGAAAGGGCGGCCCAGTCCCCGATCGCCTCATGAAATCCGTCGTTGGCCCCGTTGCGGAACAGCGTCGGCTGGTTCTGGTAGGCGCGCTGGTAGTAGTTGTGGCCCAGCTCGTGGTGGATGGTCCGGAAGTCGTCGGCGGTGACCTTGGTGCACATCTTGATGCGGATGTCGTTCTTGTCGTCCAGGTCCCAGGCCGAGGCGTGGCAGACCACCTCGCGGTCCTTCGGGCGCACGATCAGCGAGCGCTCCCAGAAGGTGTGCGGCAGGGGCGCGTAGCCCAGGGACGAGTAGAAGCCCTCCCCGGTCTTCACCATCCGCACGGGATCGTAGCCCTTCTCCTCCAGCAGCTTGTCGAGGCTGTAGCTGGAGGCCGCGGTCCTGGGCGCCACGACGTCGTAGATATTGCCCCACTGCTGGGCCCACATGTTGCCCAGCAGGTCGGCGCGGATCGGGCCGGCCTTGGGCTGCACCGCGTCGCCGTATTTCTCGTTCAGCCGCCCGCGCACATAGCAGTGCAGGTTCTTGTAGAACGGCTCCACCTGCTTCCACAGCCGGTCGGTCTCGGCGGCGAAGGCGTCGGGGTCCATGTCGTAGTTCGACCGCCACAGCGCCCCGGTGTCCTTGAAGCCCAGACCCTTGGCGCCCTCGTTCGACAGCGCGGCGAAGCGGGCGTAGTCGCCCTTCATCACCGACGCCGTCCCGTGCCAGCCCTCCCAGACGGCCTTCAGCTCGGCCGGGTCGCGGCTTTCCGCCAGCACGTCCTCGGCGTCGTTGAGCGTGATCGGCTTGCCCTTGTAGGCGAACTTGCCGGACGAGTAGGTGCTGTCCAGCTTGGTCACCAGGCCGGCCAGCTCCTCGGCGGCGCCCGGCCGGTTGGGGGCCGGCGAGACCAGGTAAAGCTTCAGCAGCTTCAGCTTGCGCGCCGTCACCGGGTCGGTCTGGACGCCGTTGAACTTGGCGGCCTCCGTGGCCAGGCGGGTCACCAGCTCGTTCTGCTCGGCGTTGGCCTTGGCCTCCAGCCACTGGGTGTCTTCGGTGATGAAGTTGGCCCGGACCCACTGGGCGCGGTTGGCGAAGGCGTTGGCCTTGTCGAGCTGGGCCTCGGCGTCGGTCACGAAGGCCTTCGCGTCGGCGGCGGTCGGCTGAGCCGTCGCCGGCATGGCGCAGGCGAGGACGGCCGCGGCGGCCGCGGCCATGAGCTTCAGTTTCATAGACAGGTCCTAGACGTTTCCGTTGGCGGGCCGAGCCGCCGCTGGGCGGAGGAGAGGCCCCGCGAGGCGGCCCGTCAATCCGCGTATTCGGCCAGGTCCTCGGGCCCGTTCACGCTGACGTCCAGGTCGGTGACGATCCCCGTCCCCAGCGTATAGACCCAGCCGTGCACGCACAGCGGCTGGCCGCGGCGCCAGGCGTCCTGGACGAAGACGTCCGACGCCACGTTGCGAACCTGGCGGACGACGTTCAGCTCCACCAGCCGGTCCCATCGGGCCCTCTCGCCGGGCAGGGCTTCCAGCTCGTGGCGGTGCTCGTGATGCACCTCGCGGATCGGGTGCAGCCAGTGGTCCACCAGCCCGCGCCGCTGGCCGTCCACCGCCGCCGCCACGCCGCCGCAGCCATAGTGGCCCACCACCAGGATGTGCTTCACCTTGATCACGTCGACCGCGAACTGCAGCACCGAGAGGTAGTTGGCGTCCTGCGGCGGGGCCAGGTTGGCCACGTTGCGGTGCACGAACAGCTCGCCGGGATCCAGGCCCACGATCTCGTTGGCGGGCACCCGGCTGTCGGAACAGCCGATCCACAGGTATTCCGGCGCCTGCTGGTCCTCCAGCCGCTTGAAGAAGCCGGGGTCCACCGAGACCTTGCCGGCGGCCCAGGCCCGGTTCTTGGCCTTCAGATCGTCCAGGGTCTTGGGCATCAGAGGGGCTTCGCGTCCGGCTGCTGGTTGGGATGGGCGGCGATGAAGGCAGGGTGTTCCACGGCCCGGTCTGCGGCGGCGACCAGCGCTGGCCACGGCGTCACGTCCAGCCCGAACCGCCGGGCGGAATAGACCTGGGGCACGAGGCAGCAGTCCGCGATGGTCGGGCTGTCCCCGAACGCGAACGCCCCGCCGTGCGCCGCCACCAGCGGCTCCAGCGCGTCGAAGCCGTCGCGGATCCAGCCGTGGATCCAGTCGGTGATCGCCGCCGGCTCCACGCCCATCTGGGCCAGCTTCCGCCCCACGCGGGTGTTGTTCAGCGGATGGATGTCGCAGGCGATGATCCCCGCCATCCGCCGCACCATCGCCCGGTCCAGCGCGCTCCGCGGCAGGATCGGCGGGTTGGGCCGCGTCTCCTCCAGCCACTCCAGGATCGCCAGGCTCTGCGCCAGCACCGTGCCGTCGCCCAGGTCCAGCGCCGGCGTCAGCCCCTGCGGGTTCACCGCCTTGTACTCGGGCTCGCGCTGCTGGCCGGCGATCAGGTCGATGGCGTGATAGCCATAGTCGCAGCCCTTCAGCTGCAGGCCGATCCGCACCCGGTAGGGCGCCGTCGCCCGCCAGGCGGAATGCAGCGTCCAGGCCATGCTCAGGCCACCGTGAAGGCGAGCTTGCCCACGCCCTCGACCTCGCCCTCGACCTTGTCGCCCCGGACCAGCGGCCCCACGCCCTCGGGCGTGCCGGTGTAGATCAGGTCGCCGGGCGCCAGGGCCCACAGCTTCGACGCCTCCGAGACGATCTCGGCCACGTTCCAGATCATGTCGGCCACGGTGGCGTCCTGCTTCACCACCCCGTTCACCGAGATGGCGATGCGGCCCTGCGGCGCCGGCCCGCTCCACCGCCTGATCGCCGAGATCGGCGCGCTGTCGTCGAAGCCTTTCGACGCGTCCCACGGCTGGCCTTTGTCCTTGGCCGCGGTCTGCAGGTCGCGCCGGGTCAGGTCCACGCCCACCGCATAGCCATAGACCACGTCCAGCGCGTGCTCGACGCTGAGGTCCTTGCCACCCGCCCCGATCGCCACCACCAGCTCGATCTCGTGGTGCAGGTTGGCCGTGCGCGGCGGATAGGCCGGGTCGCGGCCCGGCGGCACGATGGCGTCGGCGGGCTTGGAGAAGAAGAACGGCGGATCGCGGTCGTCGCCGCCCATCTCGCGCCGGTGGGCGGCATAGTTGCGCCCCACGCACAGGATGCGCCGGACCGGGAAACCGCCCGCCTCGCCCTCCACAGGCGCCACGGGAACGGGGGCGGGAGCGATCACGAACTCGGCCATGCGCCGCCTTTAGGCCCCACGCGCCACGATGTGAACCCCACGCCGGGGCACACTGTCCTTACGTCAGGGAAAGACGCGCGGCCCACGCCCTCTCCTCACCCGCAGGGGGAGGGGGACCGCCCGAAGGGTGGTGGAGGGGGAACACCCCAAGCGCGGCGCGTCCGGCAAACCCCCTCCACCATGCTGCGCATGGTCCCCCTCCCCCTATGGGTGAGGAGAAGGCGCCAAGTCAGGTCTGCCGCCACCGCTTCCCCGGCCGCTGCCACAGCCGCCCCAGCCGCGCCTCGATCCGCTTGATCCGCCGCCCCGCCTCGGCCGGGTCCAGCGGCCCCATCCGCTGGGCCACCTCCAGCATCTGGTCGGCGTACCAGTGCACCCGCTCGTCGCACGCGCGGGCCACCTCGCGCGCGATCTCCTCGTCCCGCGCCACCCAGCCGTACAGCGTCGTGGCGTGCGGGAACCCGTCCCGCCCCGCCAGGTCGTGCAGCGACGCCCCGTGCACGATCGCCAGGCACACCGGCTCCATCCGCGCGCGCCGCCGCGCCCGCCCCTGCATCAGCCGCCCCATCTTCAGGTTCGCGCGCAAGTCGAAGTCGAAGTCCGGACGCTCGCGCCGCCACCGCCGCACCGCATAGGCCGACGGCAGCGCCGGGTTCACGGCGCGGAGCTGGGTCAGCGCCACCCCCCGTCCCACCTGGTACAGCACCCGGTCGGCCAGCGCCGGGTCCCACGCCGTCAGCCCCCGGCGCAGGGCGCCCAGCCGCGCCCCATGCGCCTGCCGCCGCACCCGGCGCAGCCGCTCCACCTCCTCGCCGAATTCCCCGTTGGTCGACCGCCAGTAGCGCAGCGTGCGCCGGCTGGGCGCCGCCGGGTCCAGCTCGATCTGCCGCAGCGTCTCCCCGGCCCTGAGCCGCGCCAGCACCGCCGCCCCCTTCACCGGATCGAACGCCAGCCGCGCCGCGAAGTCCGCCCGCGCGAACGCCACGTCCAGCGCCGCCCGAAACCCCGCATCCCGCCGCCCCCACCGATCCACGCTCTTGGCGCTGGGCATCCCCGGCCGCGCGCAAGCGGCCTTCACCGTCTCCCCCGCAGTCACCCGCTCGAGGATCTCAGCCTGCTGGCGGGCGCGCAGGTGCGCGCGATCGGCGGGGGACGGCATGGGGGGAGAATACCGCGGGGACCGAGGCGGGCGGTATGTTGTTCGGAGGGGGTGCGTCCGGGATTGGCGTGGGAAAGGGGGACGTGTCAGCTTCGCGCCGGGAGCGGGCGCTGGCTGCGGTGGGCGGACCCTCGCCCCCGAGATCTCCAGGGAGACCGGCAGCCATTCACGTCGTGACGCAACTTAGACGCAGTGGGTGAGTTAGCGATGGGGGCGACCGTCATCGATGGATGACGAGGAACCTGATGGCCCAAGCCGACAAGCAGCAAAACCCAGCTCCCCCCAGCGGCTTCTCTGTCTCATCTGACGGGAAGCTGGTGGTCACGGCGAGCGGGACCTCGTCCAAGCATGACTTCGACTATCTGGTCGGTAAGTGGACCATCAGAAATCGTACGTTGAAAGCACCGCTGGCCCGCCGCGAGGCGTGGGACGAGTTTCACGCGATCCAGGAGTGCCAGCAGATTTTGCTGGGGTTCGGCAATTTCGACATCTTCCACACCGAACTCGCCGGCGAGCCATTCGAAGGTCTCACGGTGCGATTGTTCGATCCCGAGTCGCGTCTCTGGACCATCTACTGGGCCGACAGCAAGATCATGAAACTGGACAATGGAAAGGTCGGCTCGTTCGAAGGCGACGAAGGCGACTTCTTCGGCCGGGAGGTTGTTGCCGGCAAAGACGTTGTCGTGAGATTCCACTGGTGCAAGCGCAACCCGAAGGCTCCGACCTACCGCCGAGCGTTCTCCACGGACAACGGCCGAACCTGGGAATGGAACTGGTATTCGGACTTTTCGCCGCGGTGATTGACGGACCGTCGGACCGCCGGAAGGCGATGGCGAAAGCCTCCGAGTAGTGCATCGACCGTGTGCGAGAGGGCGCGGATCGAGACTGGATCCTCGAGGGTTCCGCAATGACTGGAGTGCGCCGCGAGGGGACATTGGGATCTCGCCAGGAGCCGGACCTCCGCATGCGCGCCTGGCGCGGTTGGGATGACCGGAGTGCGTTCTACGCGTCGAGTCGATAGACCGCCCGCGTGATGCGCCGCCATTCGCGGACGATGTGGCCGAACCAGCGCACGCGTTCGGCGTCGTCCAGTCCGTCGCGATCCTCGATCCAGTTGATCAGCGTCTCGGTGACGATCCCGACGAGTGACCGAGCTCCGATGCGCGCCCGGTCCTCCGCACCCGGGGGTGCGCCTTCGGTGGGTTTGAGGAACACCATGAAGGGCTCGACCTGCCGGTCCGCGTAGACCTCGTACCAGCGCTTGGCTTCGGGATCGGAACGACAGTCGCGCAGCAGCAGGAGATAGGCGGCGCGGTTGGCCCGCGCGCGGCGCAGCACCTCCATCAGGGCCGCGCCATAACCTGGCCACGGCGCGTCGTAGACGGCCCGGATCTCCTGCAGCACGTCCTCGAAGATCGCCGCCAGCAGAGCCTCCTTCGAGGCGAACTGCCGGTAGATCAGGATCTTGGCCACGCCCGCACGCTCGGCGATATCCCGCATCGCGGCGCGTTGCAGCCCCAGGTCGTGGAAGGTCTCCGCCGCGATCCGCACATAGCTCGCCTGGCGCGCGGGGCGATCGACGCGCGGCAGTCGGCGCTTCGGCGCGGCGCGGGAGGGCGTCGAAGACTCGGTCATGTTCAATTCATAATCATCATCTTGCGGAATTGCGCCTGTCGGGCATATTGAAACCACTCGGTTTCAATAGGGGCAACCGCCATGATCGCTCGATGGGTCCAGGCTTCGACGCTGCTGCTCGCGATGGCCGGGGCCGCGACCGCGGCGGAGCGCCCCTATCCCGTGCAGCCGGCGCCGAGCTATCCGCTCCAGGTCGTCGACCAGTTCGATCCCACGCCTGCCGCGGACGTCACGCCCAAGGACCCCGCGGCCCGCGCCGCGCTTGCGCGGGCCATGGCCATGGACGCGGCGATCTACGGCCTGCCCAGCGTCCACCAGTACCGCGAGATGTTCGCCCAGGCGGTGGATCGGGCGAGCCCGCGCTACGTGGGCTTCAACCGCTTCGCCCACGATCGCGACCTGGCCGGGCCGGACTACAAGGCCTTCAAGTCGCCCAACTCGGATACGCTCTATTCCAACGCATGGCTCGACCTGACCGGCGGGCCGGTTCTCATCGAAACGCCCGACGTTCCGCTCAAGTACTACACGCTGAACTTCCTCGACATGTTCAGCAACGCCAGCAACATCGGGACGCGCACCTTCGGCTCGAAGGCCGGCCGCTATCTCATCGCGCCGGCAGCCTGGACCGGCGAACCGCCCCCCGGGGTCACGCTCTTCCGGGTGGCGACGCCGCACGCCTGGATCCTGATGCGGGTCTTCGCCCAGACCCCGGCGGAGGTGGCGGTTGCGCGCCATGTCCAGGACAGCGTGAAGATGACGCCGCTCTCCCCCTCTTCCTCGAAGCCTCCCGCCTATCCGCGGCCCGACGTCGACACGGCCGGCGGGTTCTTCCGGGTGCTGGACCACGTGCTGCGCACCAATGGCCACCCGGACCAGGAGGACGCCCTGGTCTATCGCCTCCGCGCGATCGGGATCGGCGGACCCGACCCGTTCGATCCGGCGCGCCTGGACGCGGAAACGCGCGCGGGCATGGAGGCCGGCTTCCAGGATGCGATGAAGTTGATCGCGGCCTCGCGCGCCCAATTGGGCGCGCCCACGGGCACGGGCTGGAGCCGCGTGGAGAAGGCGCGATACGGCTTCAACTACCTCAGCCGCGCAACGGTGAACTACGTGGGCCTGGGCGCGAACGTCGACGCGGAGAACCTCTCGTTCAACACGTTCGCCGACGGCCAGGGCCGCCCGCTCGACGGCTCCAAGGGGAACTATGCGCTCGCGCTCAAGCCGCCGCCCGTGAACGCGTTCTGGTCGGTCACCCTGTACGACGCAACAACGTTGGCGCTCTACCCGAACAAGTTGGGGCGCTACCTGATCAACGATCGGACGCCGGGCCTGAAAACGGACGACGGAACGATCGAGCTGCGGATCCAGCACGCGCGCCCCCGGGACGCGGCCAACTGGCTTCCGGCGCCCGATCGGCCCTTCTACCTAGTCGTGCGATCCTACCTTCCGAAGCCAGAGATGATCTCAGGCGGCTGGCGGCCGGAGCCGGTCGTCATGCTCGAGCCCAAGGGCGCGCGTTGATCGGTCGGCTCATCCCCTTCTCGCGGCGCGGGCGCTGATTCTCACCGTCGCACCGGGCCTGGAAGCGGACCCGCCGAAGGTCTGAGAAGAGTCGAGGCGGTGTGAAACTCGCTTCGGCTTAAATTGCGCGCAAGGTCCTGCCGCACACACACCCCATAACAATAATGCCCCGCGTCGACCGGCCCTATGGGAGAGGCGGCGGGCAAACTATTGCGCCGAAAATTGAGCGAGCCGAGTTTTTACACAGCCTGAGTCAGTAGCGGACACCCAAATCTCCAACCGCCCCGCTCCCCCACAGCCCCGCTTGCCATCCTCCCCGACGTTCCCCACCCTCCCGTTCGGCTGGGCATGGGGCGTGGAGGCGGGGACGCGCCATGCTGCGGATCGAGCTGTCGGGGCTCAAGCGGGCCGAGCTGAAGCGCCTGCTGGCGGCGGCGGAGGCGCGGGGTCAGGACGGGCTGGCCGAGACGCTGCGGGCCGAGCTGGCGGGGCGGGCGGCCGGCGCGCCGGCGCCATTGCCGCCCCTTTCCTTCGAGGACGATGAGCCGGATCCGATGCGGGTGGACGATGACCCGCCGCCGCTGGCGTTCGAGCTGAGCGATCGGCGGGCGGCGCCGGCGCGGCGGTGGCCGATGGGCCTTGCCGTCGTGGCGATGCTGGCCGTGGGCGGGGCGGCGGCCTGGGGGCTGACCGGCGCGCCGGCGTGGCCGGGCGGCGAGGGCGGAGCGCCGCCCGCGCCTCGGGCGATGACGATCCGCAGCGCGCCGGCGCCGGTCGTCGCGCCGCCGACGGAGCCGCAGTCCACGGAGCCGCCGCCGGCCGAGCCGCCCGTGCCGGAGCCCACGACCCCGGCCCCTCTCGCCCCCAAGACAGACGACGAGGTCGCCAGCGCCCCCACCCCGCGGCGGGTCGACCCCTGCGCCGCGCCGCCCACCCCGGCCGACCGGCTGCTGTGCAACGACCTGGCGCTCAACCTGCTGGAGCGCGAGCTGCGCGACGCCTATGGCCGCGCGCTGAGCGCCGGCGCCGATCCCGTCGCCGTTCGGTCGAGCCAGGCCGAGTGGCGCCGGGCGCGTGACCCGACCTCCGACCCGCGCGCCCTGGCGCGACTCTATGACAGCCGCATCCGGGATCTGAGGGCGCTGGTGGACGAGGCGCCGCGGCCTGGCGCCGCAGGTCAGGCGCCTGTTCGCCAACAAGATTGACGTTTCCGGAGTGTTGAGAGGCGCATGTGTCCCTCCCAAGACTTCATTGCTCAAGTAATCGCAGCGCCACGTTGTGATTTTGACTGCCCGACAACCTCGGATAGATAACGGTGATCACCCAAAATTAAGGCGCGGCCGGCACGCTGGAAGGAAGCAAAAGAATCTGGGAGGCGGCGTCGTGAAACTGAACCTGCGAACGGGCGGGCGTCTCGCCCTCGGATTCGCGGCCATCGTCGTGGTGATGGTGATCGCCGTCGGCAGCGTCGTGCCGTTCATCCAGGACTCGCTTCGCAAGGTGCATCTGGCGGACGATGTCAGGGCCCCGGCCGCGATGGCCAGCCTGAAGCTGTCGGTCGCGAGCGTCAGCTCCGCCAATGCACTGCGCGGGTACATCATCACTCACGACCCCGCGATGCGCGCGGTGTGGTCCCGGCAGTGGAGCCGCATCGACGAACTGACCGCCGAGATGAACGGCCTGTCCTCGAAGTTCACCAGCGATGAGAACAAGGCGGCCTGGACCGAACTGTCCGAAACCCTGCCTCGACTCAAGGCGGCCCAGGCTGCGGCCTTCCAGGTCGCGGACTCGGGCGACGCGACCGCCGCCGCCCAGGCGCTCAAGGTCCAGGTCCTGCCGCTGTTCAACCGGACCCAGGCGCTCCTGGGGGGCGAAAAGGGCGACGGGGGCCTGGCCGGCCGGCAGAGCCAGCTCCTGTCCAGCGACCTTGGCGCGGCGCTCGGCCATATGCAGCGGACGGAGTTTCAGATCCTGCTCAGCCTGGCCGGGCTGATGCTGATCGCGACCGTCGTCGGCTGGCTGACCACGCGCGCCATCGCCCGGCCCCTGACGCAGCTGAACGGCGCCTTGCTGGAGATGGCCGCGGGGCGGTTCGACACGCAGGTCGCAGGCACGGACCGGGTCGACGAGATCGGCGACATCGCCCGGTCGGCCGAGGTGTTCCGCGCGAACGGGATCGAACGCGCCAAGCTCGAGGCCGAGGCCGCGACCTTCCAGCAGCATCTCGACCAGAAGCTCAAGGAGACCGAGCAGGCCTTCGAGGCGGCGGGGCGCGAACAGAAGCTGGTGGTGGAGGCCCTGGCGCGGGAACTCGCGGGCCTGGCCGAGGGCGACCTGACGGTGCGGCTCTCCGCCCCCGTGGCCCCGGACTACGAGGCGCTGAAGCGCGACTTCAACGCGGCCGTCTCCAGCCTGGAAGAAGCGATCGGGACCATCGCGCACGCGGCCACCGCCATCGGCCTGGGAACCCAGGAGATCGCCCAGGCCTCCGACGACCTGTCGCGGCGCACCGAGCAGCAGGCGGCGAGCCTGGAGGAAACGGCGGCCGCCCTGGACCAGATCACGGCCACCGTGCGACGCACGGCGACCGGCGCCACCGAGGCCTCGGGCGTGGTGGCCGCGGCCCGCGGCGACGCCGAACAGTCCAGCAGCATCGTCGGCGAGGCGGTCAGCGCCATGGGCGCCATCGAGCAGTCCTCCGCCCAGATCGGCCAGATCATCGGGGTGATCGACGAGATCGCCTTCCAGACCAACCTGCTGGCCCTCAACGCCGGGGTCGAGGCGGCCCGGGCGGGCGACGCCGGCAAGGGGTTCGCCGTGGTGGCGTCCGAGGTCCGGGCGCTCGCGCAAAGGTCGGCCGAGGCCGCCAAGGAGATCAAGACGCTCATCAACGCCTCGGCGCAGCAGGTGGGCCGCGGCGTGGACCTGGTGGGCCAGACCGGCGAGGCCCTGCAGCGGATCGTCGTCCAGGTCACGTCCATCGACGGGGTGGTGACCGGGATCAGCGCCTCGGCGCAGGAACAGGCGACCGGGCTGCATCAGGTGAACACCGCGGTGAACCAGATGGACCACGTCGTCCAGCAGAACGCCGCCATGGTGGAAGAGGCGACCGCCGCGACCCATTCGCTCAAGAACGAGGCCGATCAGCTCACCGGCCTCGTGGGCCGCTTCAAGGTCTCGGACACCGGCCAGGCCGGCCGGCAGGGCGGCGGCGTGTCCCGCCGGATCCGGGCGGCCGCATAGCCGCACCCGCCGAAGACTGACAACGAAATTGACGCTCTCACCCAGCGTCACCCGGCTTACACTGCGGCTCGCGCCACGCTAAGCGAGAGCCATGACCGACGCATCCGAACCCCAGGGCCCGCTGGCCGGCTTGACCGTCATCGAGATGGGCACCCTGATCGCGGGGCCGTTCTGCGGGCAGATCCTGGGGGACTTCGGGGCCGAGGTGATCAAGATCGAGGACCCCCGTGTGGGGGACCCGATGCGGCAGTGGGGGCGGTCGCTCCCTAAGGGCCTGTCGCCCTGGTGGCCGGTGATCGGGCGCAACAAGAAGTCGGTGGGGCTGGACCTGCGCAAGCCCGAGGGCCAGGCGCTGGCCAGGGCGCTGATCGCCAAGGCCGACATCGTCATCGAGAACTTCCGGCCGGGCGCCATGGAGAAGTGGGGCCTGTCCTACGAGGCGCTGTCGGCGTCGAACCCGGGGCTGATCATGGCCCGGGTGTCGGGCTTCGGGCAGACCGGGCCCTATTCTCAGCGCGCCGGCTACGGCCTGATCGGCGAGGCGATGGGGGGGCTGCGCTATGTGACCGGCGAGCCCGACCGGGCGCCGGCGCGGGCCGGGATCTCGATCGGCGACAGCCTGGCGGCCATGCACTCGGCGATGGGGGTCCTGATGGCGCTGCATCATCGTGAGAAGACCGGCAAGGGCCAGGTCATCGACGCGGCGCTCTACGAGAGCGTGCTGGCGGTGATGGAGAACCTGATCACCGAGTACGACCTGACGGGCTATGTGCGCGAGCGCTCGGGCTCGGTGCTGCCGGGGATCGCGCCGTCGAACGCCTACCCCTGCGCGAACGGCGAGCTGATCCTGATCGGCGGCAACGGCGACAACGTCTATGCGCGCCTGACCGAGGCCATGGGGCGGCCCGACCTGAAGGACGACCCGAAGTTCGTGGACCACGCCAGCCGGGGCGCGCACCAGCACGAGCTGGACGGGATCGTCGCCGACTGGACGTCGACCTTCGCCTTGCCGGACTTGCTCAAGTTGCTGGAGGGCAAGGGCATTCCGGCCAGCCGGGTCTATCGGGCGCCGGACATGCTGGAGGACCCGCAGTTCCAGGCGCGCGAGGCGATCGTGTCGGTGGACCATCCGGTGTTCGGGCCGGTCAGGATGCAGAACGCCTTCCCGAAGCTGTCGGCGACGCCAGGCAGGGTGCGCTGGCCGGGGCCGGAGCTGGGGCGGCATACCGCCGAGGTGCTGGCCGAACGGGCGGGCGTGACGCCGGCGAAGCTGGCCGAACTGAAGGCCGCCGGCGTCATCTGACCCAAAGGGTCCGCCGGCCCGCGACCTATGCCGCGGACCGAGCGTCGAGATCCGGGTCGCCTGGTTCCGGGCGAACTCCCTTGACCACCGGTCTGGTCCCCGCGACCGGCGCCGCGAGCTCTCGGGGGTGAGATAGGCGGCCTTTGCGCCCTTGCGCAGGTGGCGACTTGTCCCAGTGCGATCCTGCCGCGCGGCGCCGCGCCGCACAGCATAGCTAATGGAAATGATTAACGATTCAGCAGCTCAGCCACCGCCGCGGCGACCTGCCCCACATCATATGGTTTCCGAATCACCGGAGCCTCGAAACCGCCTGGCGCGCCCCCGGTCTCTCCGTAGCCGGTGGCGAAGACGAACGGAATCTGGCGCAGGTGCAGGGCCTCGGCAACCGGGGTCACCGAGCGGCCGTTGAGGTTGGCGTCGAGGACGGCGGCGTCGATGGGCTGGTCCAGCAGCGCCATGGCCTCTTCCAGCTCATAGGCTGGGCCGATCACCTTGGCGCCGGCCTCGGAGAGGCCAGTCTCCAGTTCCAGGGCCAGCAGGACGGCGTCCTCGACGATCAGCACCCGCGCGCCCTTCAGGCTGGCGGGGCCGCTGGACGTGGGGACGGTCTCGGTGACCCGGGCGACCGGGGCCTCGACCACGATGTCGGGCCGGTCGGCCATGGCCTGGGGGCCGGCGCGCAGGCGCACGGTGACGCCTGAGGGGCGGTAGTCGACCTTGGTGTCGCCGTTCAGCTCGCGGCCCGTGACCTGGTCCAGCAGGGTGGAGCCGAATCCGCGGCGGGCGGGGGTGGCGACCGTGGGGCCGCCGCTCTCGGTCCAGGTGAGCTCGAAACCGCCGTTGGGGCGGGTGGTCCAGCGCAGGCTGACATGCCCCGACTCGACGGACAGCGCCCCGAACTTGACGGCGTTGGTGGCCAGTTCATGGAGGGCCAGCGACAGGGCGTTGGCGGCGCGGGGGGTGAGGAACAGGTCCGGCCCCTCCCAGCTGGTCTGCCCGGGGGCGAGCGCGCCCAGCTCGGCGGCGGCCAGGTGGTCGATGGCGGCGCCGCGCCAGCGGGCGGCGGTCAGCAGTTCGTTCGCGCTGGCCATGGCCTTCAGGCGGCCGCCGAAGGTGGTGAGGAAGCCCTCCAGCGACGTCGTGCGCTTGGCGGTCTGCTGGGCCAGGGCCTGGACGGCGGCCAGGACGTTCTTCACCCGGTGATCCAGCTCGGCCATCAGCTGCTGGCGCTGGTCTTCCTCGAGATGGTGCTTGCTGACGTCCTCGACGACGCCGCAGACCCGCCGGGGGGCGCCCGTCTCGTCGCGCAGCACCGTGCCGGCGGCGCGCATCCACAGCACGCGGCCATCGTCCGGCCGGATCATCCGGTAATGGCGCTCGAAGACGTCGGTGTCCCGCAGGTTGGCGGCCCGCTCGTCGAGCATCGCCTTCAGGTCGTCCGGATGAATGTGTTCGTTGTAGACCGTCCCGCCCTGCGCCGGAACCTCGCCCGCCGGCAGACCGGTGATCGCGGCCAGGCGATCGCTGATGATGTAAACGTCGCGATCGAGGTCCCACTCGAATTCGCCCAGGCCGGCGACCTGGAGGGCCAGCCCCAGACGTTCGCGGTCAGAACTGCCAACGAACTCGCGCGTCATATATCCAACATAGGCAAGGCCGTCGGCCGAGGCGACTGAGAAGAGCGCAAACTTTCGTGCCCGTCCACGGCGCCTTTGCGGCTGTCGGCATAACGACCTATGTTGCAGCGCGTGAAAACCGAGCGCCCCATCCGGGAGCGCACCTCGTTGGGAGACGACCCATGCCGCCCAAGGCCGGCCAACTGACGACCGAAGACGTGGCCGACGCGGCCAATGACACCGCCGCGAAGATCACCGCCGACGCCCAGAAGGCGATCGCCGACGCCGCCAAGCGGATCGAGGCCACGGTCCAACAGGCGTTGGAACAGGTGCGCGCCCAGTCTCGCGTCTACGCCGACGTCGCCGGCGAGCAGCTCGACGAGGCCAGCCGCCTGGCCAGCGAACAGATCCGCGCCCGGCCACTGGCCGCCACCGGCGCCGCCCTGGGCATCGGGGTGCTGATCGGCATGCTGCTCGCCTCCAAGCGTTGAACCTCCAGCGGATCCTGAACCTCGCCGCCGCGCTCGCCGCGGTGGCGGCTGCCGCGGTCGTGTGCGTGGTGGCGGCCTCGTTCGCCCTCTACGCCCTGACGCGCGAGTATATCGGCGCGGCCGGCGCCGCGGCGGTGGTGGCGGGCGCCTTCGCCCTCGTCGCCCTGGTCATCGCGCTGATCGCGACGCGCAAGGTGACGCCCAAGGTGAAGCCCGGCGTCCCGCCGCCGCCCGCTTCGCCGATCGACAAGGTGGTGGCGATGGCCAAGGAGCATCCCATCGTCGCCGTGGGCGCCGCGGCGGTGGCCGTCACCGTGATGATCCGCAATCCCGCGATGGTCACGGCCCTGGTCAGCGCGTTCCTGGCGGGCAACAGCACGCCCAAGCCGCCGCAGTAGCCGGAACGGCAACGCCGTCGGAGCGTTGCCTTCGCCGCAGGCCGCCCAAGGTCTGCGAACGGAGATTGTGACATGCTCGGTTGGGCCCTGACCTTCCTGGTGGTCGCCCTGATCGCGGGCGTACTCGGCTTCACGTCCGTGGCCGGCGCCGCGATGGGGATCGCCAAGATCCTGTTCTTCGTCTTTCTGGTCCTGTTCGTCGTCTCGCTGGTCATGCACCTGGTGCGCGGCCGCGGCGTCGGTCCCGGACCTCTCTAGCGAGACCGGCTGACTAGAGCGCGTCAGGCGAAAGTGGATACCGGTTTCGCCGCCTGACGCGCTCTGAAGCTTTGAAGATCGAGCCTTTTCATCTGGTTCACGTGATTCCACCTGAACCAGAAAGGCTCTAGCCTGCGCGCCGATCCAGCGCCCAGGTCCGATAGGGTTCGTACTGGGAGCCCGTCCAGGCGAGGGCGGTCACGCGAATGCAGCCGTCCTCGACCTCGACCTCGTTGTAGCCGGGCGGAACGCCCCGCTCGCGCACTGACAGCGTCCCGGCGCCGACCGCATAGGTCCGGCCGTCGCGATGCGGGTAGGGCCAGGCGAACGGCGCGTGAATGTGCCCCGACAGCACCAGGTCCACGCGGGCCCCCGCGAGCACCTCGGCCGCCTTCTCCCCGCCCCAGACCCGCGCCGTCATGGGTCCGCCCAGCATCTCGATCAGCGGGTGATGGACCACGACGATCCGCAGGCGGTCGGCGGGTTCGAACCATTCCGCCGCGCGCCTCGCCTGGCGCACCGAAATCTGGCCTTTCGACCAGTTGATGCGGGGCTGGGCGCCCCGGGCGGTATTGATCCCACGCACGGCGACGCCGCCCTGCCGCCAGGCCTGGAAGGGCGCGGGCCCGACGTAGCGCTCGAAGCGGCGGAAGGGGGCGAAGATCCGCTCGGCCCACGCCAGGTAGGGGGCGTCGTGGTTGCCCGGGGTGACGAACCGCGGCTGCGGCAGGTCCTCCAGCCAGGCGGCGGCGGCTTCGAACTCGGGCTTCTCGGCGAAGCGGGTCAGGTCGCCCGACACGATGGTGAGGTCGAACCCGCCGGTCCGGATGCGCTCGCCCGCCGCGGCGACGGCGTCCTTGTTCTCGCCGCCGAAATGGATGTCCGAAAGGTGGGCCAGGCGGACCTTCAACGCTCATCCTTCGGGGGCGTGAGGATGCGGCAGATCCTCGGGTCGTAGCGCACGTCCACGACGCTGGGCAGGCGGACGGTCTCGCCGTCGAGCAGGGCGGGGATGCCCTGGGCGGCCCAGACGTGGGCCCGCTTGCAGAACTGGTCATCGACCGAGGCGTCGACCCGCCAGTCGCGGACCAGGGCGTTGATGCCCAGCCGCAGGATCTCCCCTGCGCCATTCGGGTTGAGAGCCGCCGCCTCCAGCGTCGGGTCCTCCGCGCGCATGACCTTCGACGCGATCGGGCAGATCAGCACAAGGGCCTCGGCCTTGCAGCGCACGCCTTCGTCCAGCCGGTAGCGCAGCCGGCCGGTGAAGGCGCGCTGCAGCGCATGCCGGGCGCGGGTGAAGGCGATCACGGGATGGCCGGCCCGGGCGGCTTCCCGGACGGGCGCCAACCGCGCCGGCGATCCCAGGATGGCGGCGCACAGGAACCGGTGGCCGTCGATGCAGCCGCCGCCCAGGTCACGCTCCCGGCCTTCCGCGAGGGCGAGACGCAGCGCTTCCGGCCAGGGACGCTGGCCGTAGACGGCGTGGGGCATCATGTTCATCGTGCCGCCGGGCAGCGGGGCGATCATCGGCCCGTCGATGCCGCAGAGCTCGGCCGCCGCGCGCACGGTGCCGTCGCCCGCCAAGGTGATGAGCAGATCGGGGCCGGTGTCGATCGCCGCCTTCAGCTGATCCCGCAGTTCCGCCGGTTCGGGCGCGCGCACCCGTGCAGTAACGCCGAAGTCCGCGAGCAGCTTTTCGATTTCGGCAGGCGCGGTCGGGCCGACGCTGCCGGCGGCGACGTTGACCACGACCTCGATCTTGCCGAGGCGGGGGCGGACGGCAGCTTCGCTGTCAGTTGGTGGCAGGCGTGTGGGTCCCGTCGGTCGTGGTCACGTCGCGCACGGCCTGACCGGCGCCGGCGGCCGCGCCGCGGACCACAGGTTCGGCCTGATCGGCGGCTGTGGCAAGGTTCTGGTCCACCACCGCGCCCGCCCCGCTGAACGAACCGTTCACGGCCGCCAGGGCCAACACAATCAATCCGATGGCGGCGGCGATCACGGTGAAGGTCATCAGGATGGGGTGGCGGCGACGCTGCTTCTTGGCGTCCTTCCGACCCAGCTCATAGGCCTGCCGCAGGTCGCTGCGCTCGGTGTCGCGGTCGCTGTAGGAGGTCACGGCTTTTGTCTCCACGGAGTGTTCCCTGATTGCAACGGAGCCCGAGACCCTTGGTTCCGCACGGAACTGCGCAGGTGGAGATGCGTTTCCCGCCTCAGAGCGCATCCCGCCCCTGGCGAACAAGGAGGCGTTCCAGAGTGATCTGGCGGCCCTCGGGGCGCCGGGGACACCCCACAGGAGAGCCATTCGTATGTTGAAGCCCCTTATCGCTATCGTCGGCGCCGGCCTGCTGGCCTCCGCCTGCACCACCTCCGGCCACACGGAACGTAGCGCCCTCGGCGGCGCCGCCCTCGGCGCGCTCGGCGGCGCGGCGATCGGCGCGATCTCGGGCGACGTCGGCGTCGGCACGGGGGCCGCGGTCGGCGCCGCGGTTGGCGGCACCGTCGGCGCCGTGAAAGGTTGCCGCGAAGAAGGCGGTTGCGGCGCGTCCACGCCGAATCGTCGCCAGTACTACGACGAGCGCGCGGGTCGCTATTACTACTACGACTCGGGCACCGGCCGGTATTACTGGGAGAACGGCACGCCGCGCTGACGCGGGCGCCGACACGGGAGTATGAAAGGGGCGGCCGGATATCCTTCCGGCCGCCTTTTTCCGGGCTTTGATCTGGAGGGGCTGATGATGAAGACCGCGATCGTGGCCGGCTTGGCGCTGGCGATGGGCCTGAGCGGTTGCGCCAGCATGAGGAGCGCGCGCGCCGCGATCGTGCGGGCGCCGCCGACCTGCCAGGATGTCACCATCCCGATCTATTTCGAGCCCGACGCGGCGCAGCTGACGCCCGAGGGCCGGCGCGTGATCGCCAGCCAGGCGGCGCAGGCCAAGCGCTGCCTCATCGAGTCCGTCCGGGTTCTGGGACTGGCCGACGCCGCCGGAGATCCGGCCGCGAACCTGGAACTGTCGAAGGCCCGCGCCGCCTCGGTCACCGACGCGCTGATGAGAGCGGGCCTGCCGGGGGCCGAGTTCGACCTGTCCGCCGCCGGCCAGGCCGGATCGCTCACCTCGGACGGCAAGATCCAGCCGGTCCGCCGTCGCGCCGACATCACCCTCAAGCTCGCCAAGCCGGAATAGGCACGCAAAGAGAGGGGCGGACCCTTAAGGCCCGCCCAGGTGTGCATCATCGAGAAAAGGGGTGCGGAGACGGCAGACTGGCATGTTCGCCAGCCTCAAGTCGGGGGGGGCGTCGCCGCCTCCGCAGACATAAAACACGGACATCCGACAACCGTTCCGAGGCGCTGCTAAAATTTTTCGGAGCCGCGTGGAGCGGCCGTCCGACGTTCGTCTCGGAACGCCGGCTTGGCCGTGCGCGTTAGTCCGGCGCCGCCAGGAAAGGGCGTCTTCCATGCGCAGTTCCTTCACCGCCACCACGGGCCTGAAGCTCTCCAGGAGCCCCAGCGCCCGGAACCAGGCCATCCGACGACAGCTGGTCATGTTGGCCGCGATCGCCGGCCTGGCGCTGGCTGGCGGCGCCCTGGGCCTGATCACCGCGCCGAGCGACGGGGAGCCCGCCGCCCGCACCGGCCCCTTCAGCTATTTCCCGTCCGAGTGAGGAGACCGATCCATGTCGTTTTCGTCCCGCGAGACCGAAAGGCCGGTCCTGAACGCCACCCGCGCCCGCCAGGGCCGCTGGGGCCGCCACGTCTTCTGGGTGCTGGTGTTCGGCACCCTGCTGGCGGCGCTCGGCATGTTCGCCGCCTGGACCTGGAAGTCCGCCGACGAGGGACCTCCGGGCACGGCGCAGGAGACCGTGGACGGCCGCGGCTTCGGCGCGCCCGAACCGCCGCCGCCGAACCCGCAGAACCCTTGAGGGCCACGTCACGACCGCCAAGAAGAAGGGCGCCGCTTCGGCAAGCGGCGCCCTTCTCATCCTGGGGCCCGGGCCGGGGCAGGCTCAGGCGGCCTGTCTGTTCTGCCGGCGCGGATGGAAGAACAGCGCCTGGCCGATCGCGGCCTTCACCGTTTCCGGCTGGAAGGGCTTGGTGATCAGGAAGGTCGGCTCCGGGCGCTCGCCGGTCAGCAGGCGCTCGGGGAAAGCGGTGATGAAGATCACCGGCACGTCGTAGCGCTGGAGGATGTCCTTCACGGCGTCGATGCCGGACGACCCGTCCGCGAGCTGGATGTCGGCCAACACCAGGCCCGGGGTCTTGCGGGCGACGGCGTCCACCGCCTCGGTGCGGGTGGCGGCGATATCGACCACGGAGTGGCCCAATTCGGTCACCAGGGCCTCGATGTCGGCGGCGATCACCGGCTCGTCTTCGATGATGAGGACGTCGGTGGCCAACTCGGCGTCGATCTCGGCCTGGGCCGCGGAGATCAGGCGTTCGATCTCGCTGAAGTCGGCGCCCAGGATCTGGGCGGCCTCGGTGGGCGTGAAGCCCTCCAGGGCGGTAAGCAGGAAGGCCTGGCGCGAGCGCGGCGCGATACGCATCAGCCGCCGGCTGGCGTCGTCCATGACGGCGTCGTCGTCCGTCGGGCTTTCGAGCTGGGCGCCCGAGCTGCACCAGATGGCGTGGAAGACGTGATAGAGCGCGACGCGCGGAGTCATGTTGTCGGCGAGTGTGCGTTCGCCGGCCGCCAGCGCCTCAAGGGCCACGCGGACGTAGTGGTCGCCGGTGGTCTGGTCGCCGGTAAGAGCGCGCGCGTAGCGGCGCACGTAGGGAAGATGCGGCGCCAGTCTGGCTAGAAGACTCAAGGGTGACCCCTCCCGTATTGCAGTTCGAACACGGCAGCCCGGCGCGAGGGACGTTCCCCGACCGGACCCCATGATGTGCTGAAAACGTGACGGCTGGGAACCGGTTCCCTTGCGGCGTCGTTTTCCGCATCCTGTTCGACGTCGAGTGGGAACCCGAAAAGGGACAAGGGCGTTGAGCGATCACAAGGAATTCCAGAGGGGGCGGACTTCGCGCGAGCGGAGCGCCGACGAGATGATCGAACAGCGTCCAACAACGGAGCGCCGCAAGGCCTCCGCAGCTCTTGATGAAGCCCGCCTGCGTCAACAGGCGATCGGCGTGCGCCTGCGTCAGATGTTTGACGAAGTGGTGAACGAGGACGTTCCGGACGAATTCCTCGAGATTCTCCGGCGCGCCGATGAGCGCGGCTCGGAGAAGGCCTGATGGAGGTCGCCGAGGTCGAGAAGAAGGTCCGCCCGCCGCGGACCGCCGCCGAGGACGCGGCGTTCAAGCGCGAGCTCGTGCAGCTGATCCCCCACCTCCGCGCCTTCGCCCGCACGCTGTGCGGGGACCCCACTGCGGCCGACGACCTGGCGCAGGACGCCATGATGAAGGCCTGGGACGCACGCGCCAGTTTCCAGATGGGCACGAACATGAAGGCCTGGACCTTCATGATCCTGCGCAATCAGTTCTATTCCGAGAAGCGCCGCTCGTGGCGGCAGAGCCAGCTCGACCAGGAGGCGGCCGAACGCACCCTGGTGGCGGTGGACGATCCCGAGGCGCCCGTCGCCCTGGACGAACTGCGCCAGGGCCTGGCCATGCTGCCCGCCGAGCAGCGCGAGGCGCTGATCCTGGTGGGCGCCGGCGGCTTCGCCTACGAGGAGGCCGCCGAGATCTGCGGTTGCGCCGTGGGCACGGTGAAGAGCCGGGTCAGCCGGGCCAGGCGCGCGCTGCACGGCATTCTCGAGGCCGGGGCGTATGACCGGGACGGCGCATCCGCCAGCGATGCGATGCGTTCTATCCTGGCCGACGCGGAGCGGTTAAGCAGCGTCCGGTAGGACGCTGCAATGGTTGGATTTCCCGCCGGTTCGCTAAGCACGATCCGGGTTCGCCTGATCGCGGCCCTGGCCGCCGCCCTGCTGCCCGTCCTGGTGCTGGGTGCGCTGCAGTCGGCGATCGGCTTCCAGCGGGAGGGCCGTGAGCTGCGGCAGAACCTGGGCTTTGCGGCCGAGCGCAGCGCCGCCACCGCGCGTGCGCGGATGGAAGGCGCCGACGTCCTGCTGCAGACGCTGGCCCCGGGCGCGATCGGGTTCCAGTGCCAGAACCGGCTGGAGCAGGTCAGGACCCGCATTCCCGGCTACCTCAACCTGATCCGCTTCGACCGTCAGGGCCGGGTGGTCTGCGCCGCCGGCGGCGTGCCCGCCGACCAGGGCCGGGCCGAGCGGCCCTGGTTCCGCCAGCTGGCCGAGGGCGGAGCCATCTCGATCACCCGCGATCCCGGCTCGGCCTATGCCGAGGAGCCGGCGATGCTGACGGCCGCGAGGGCGACGGCGACGGACGGTGCGTTCGACGGCGCCTTCGCCGCGGTGATCGCGCTCACCAGCCTGCAGCCGAAGGTCAACGACCCGTCTCTGCCCAAGGGCGCCGAGGTGGGGCTGGTGGAGAAGACCGGTCGCTACATCACCTTCACCGACGCCGGGGCTTTCCCGCGCCTGCCGGCCGACTGGCGCGCCAAGGTCGAGGCTCGGGGCACGCTGGTCTGGTACGGCAAGGACGGCAAGGGCCGCCGCCGGGTCTATTCCGCCGCCCCCGTGGTGGGTGACGAGGTCTATGTGGTGCTCTCGGCCCAGTCGCCGGGGATTCTTTCGTGGGCGCGGCTGAACCCGCTGACTGGCATCGTCTTCCCGCTGCTGACCTTCCTGCTGGCGCTGATCGCCGTCTCG
>Ga0255338_1001225_pt1 | contig 51955 bp, 76 predicted proteins | sample MeOH1_35cm_T4_19_FD_203715 | JGI IMG/M metagenome (GOLD analysis project Ga0255338, IMG submission 203715) | Sandy soil microbial communities from University of British Columbia, Vancouver, Canada - MeOH1_35cm_T4_195 | ecosystem: Engineered > Artificial ecosystem > Sand microcosm > Unclassified ... | reverse complement strand
ATCTATCTGGATTGCCTCAAGCGAGGTCTTGGTTTTCGCATATGCTTGATAGTCTACCAAGACCCCCGTACCCGCTTCGCTCGTGGACTTAATGCCCCCAAACCACCCTAAATGGGTAATAGTTACATTGGCCTCGAAGGGTGATAGATAAGTAGTAGACACCAAATTCCCAGTTTGCTGTGTGATTGCTTTTCTCCCCAGTTCCGTTGCTCCGTTAAACCAAGCCATATACCGGACTCTTAGCGCTTGGTCAAATTGTGGATAAGTTGAAGCTCCGGGGAATAAGGCAGCCCCAGGCAAGACAGCCCTAAAGATGTTTGGATTTTCGCCCTCAATCCAAGTCTTTGAAAATGTGCCTAGGGTAACCAGCACCTGTTCTTCGCTGATATTTTCGCGTACTATATACGCCTGGTTATTTGTCGCCATGGCGTAAAACAGTTTTGCCCACGATCCTGTTACCGGACCCTCTACCGCCGATATCGTATACCAAACTATTGGATCAGTGGTGCTAATAGATACGGACTCGATTAGCGCTTCTGCATCATTTAAGTTGTGCAACGACAGATTTATGGGTAGTAGTTGTCCCGGTGCGAGACCAGCCTTTCGAGTCTTGAATTTTATTTTCCGGCCGATTACACCATATCTGGACAGCTTTTGCGATGCACTTTGAAATGCTGCTTCTCTGGTAGTTATATTGGGCTCATTGGCTACATCCTCAACATATCCGGTACCGCCCTCAAGGGTTACCCTGTCCTGAACCGCAACGCCGTCCTGACTTATTACGACAATACTAAACTCACCTTGATAGACGATGTGCAGTGTTTGTAACGCCGTTAATGGGGTGGCGCCTTGTTCTTGCGATATAACGCTGTCGCCTTTTGCCCAGTACCAATTCTTACCCGTGTCCACGCCCCGGATTCCCGCGGTTTGGGGTGTCACTCCGTCTATTGTTATGGTCGGAACTTTGGCCACCGGAAACCCAACGACAAAAGACTGTGAGCTGCCATCTCCCTTTTTAATTTCCGTTTGTAAATCGGTAATATCTTTGCCGCCAATGATATACTGCCGATTCCGGTACTTTGGATTTCCGTGCTCAATGGTTAATGACCCTTTGGCAACATTGCCATTTGAAATTTCATCATCCGTCAACGCCCAGGGGGCCATATAGGTAGCGCGGGACTTAAAATGCAGGATCTTATCCTTATCGATATACCACCAAAAACCGGTTCGCTCGGCCAGTGAATCCAGCGCCGTAGTAACTGACACGTAATTAAAGACCGCCTCAATTATCGCGGGACCGTCTTGGATACTATCTACCGCATAATCCATGCCTACTTCTAGAAAAGGTAGCACAAAAAAGCTAGAGCTGGATTCTGTATGGGTTATCCCTTCGTCGGCCAGGTAGGAGGCTACTAGATCCCTCACGATGTCCCCTGCAAGTGTATTTGCGTAGGCTTTAGCAACGATACGCTTATCGGACAGATAGTGCCAATCGACCCCGGATATTTGATGGAACAAGCCGCCGAGATTCGGTATGCGTGCTTCTACTGCAGTATCAATAACCCCGGCGAATACCCCGCCGCCATCCCCCCGGATCGTTATCTGTTGGCCTTTTTGGTAATGCTGGGAGCCATCTACATCCACCACAACAAAAGATGCGGTTGACCGTTCTTCGATTGCATCGTCGATGGATATGCTGTTCTTTTGGGTTAGCACTGAAGTGCCGCCGATTGAAACTAACATCTCCCGCCACCACCACCTAAATCTTCAAGCCCGTTTTAACTCTAATAATGTCAACTAAGGGTTGGCCGATGGCTTTGACGATTGTATGGCCATCCAGCTCTACAAAAATATTTGCGACTTGGGCAGAACCCCTGCCCCCCAAGGCATAAGAAGGAATAGCTTGGCCACCTCCAGAAAAAGCCAAGTTCGGAGCTGTCAGCGCCTTGTTTAAGCTCATATTGATATTCGGCATGGCCTTATTCATGCCATCAACAAAGCCCTTGACCATGTTTTGCCCCCAGGTGACGATGTGGCGGCCCTCTCCCTCTTTAGCGGGGCTGTTAAAGCCGAGAAATTTAGCCACTTCGCTAGTTACCTTGTGCGCTATATCTCTGATGGCGTTTAGCTTATTGGTAATGCCATTGATAAAGCCCATGATGAGGTTTTCACCCCATTGGATAGCGGTTCTGGCAATGTCGGCAAAGATAGCCCCAATGCCGCTAAGAACGTCCCGTATAATCCTGCCAACGCCACCAAAGAGGGTTTTAACGGTATTGACCAGGGTGTTCCATGCCCCTGACCAGTCACCATTGATTATCTGCATGACTGTTTTTATGATGCCGAACACGACATTCAGCACAGTGCTAATGGTCGTCTTGATAATATCAAAGACGACGTTAACGATGGTCATAATGGTTTGCCCGTGGGCCTGCCAGAAGGCTGCAATTGCATTAAGAACCGTTACGATAATGGCTTTGACCGTGTTAATCACAATCGTTATGGTATTTTGGATTAGCGGCCAGTTCAGTTTTACCCAATCGACTACAACACCAAACTGCTGGAGAATGAATTTTAAAATGGGGACAAATACCGTGGTGATCGCGGTCTGAACCGCATTCATAACAATATCGAATGTGGCCTTTATCTCTGGCCAATGGGTAACAAACCACGTCCTTGCCTCGTTAAAGGCATCCATTAAGAACTTCATGGTAGTGTTGATGAAGCTATCAGTAACATCCTTCATGCCGCCCCAGTTTTTGGCGTAGGCAGTGGCCAACAGGACAATTACTCCGATGATTGCGACGATCGGAAGGCTCAGTCCCCCAATCACAGTCCCCAATCCAGAAACCACAGGGCCTAAGACCCCCATTATCTTCTGAAGAAGCCCTGCCCCACCGATCAGAGAGCCGAATACTGCGGTTAAGCCTAGCACATTGGCTATCAGTTTCTTGGTGCCGGGGTCCATCCCATTTATCTTTTGGGCCAAGTCGTTTAGATGCTTGGATATTTGGATGAAATAAGGAAGGATGTACTGGCCGATAGAGGTTTTCAAGGAGTTTAAATTGTTGGTAAACTGCTTCATTTGCCCGGTGTATGTGTTCAGCTGACCAGCAGCAGCCCCGTTAAACCTCTCGTTTATTCTCTTTTGAACTTCGTCAAAGCTAATTCCGTGCTTAATTTCCTCTTTTGTTGCTAATCCAAGGCCGACTAGGGCACGGGTTTTGCCATTGTAGGCATCGGACAGGATGCCAGCGGCTTCAGATAGTTCAATATTCTTACCAGCCGCCAGATCAACTAGGGTGTTCTGCATGCCCATGGCATCATTGAGCTTGACCCCTTTGGAAGTTAACTCGACAAGGGCCGCCTTCGCTTCGCCTCCGGAGTAGGTGGACATTTTCAAGATACCCTTGGTAAAGTCGTCGACCTTGCCTTTGGCCTTGTCCCAGCTTTGCCCCTGGTTCTCGATCAGATCCTTCAGCCTGGTGTTTGTCTGCTCGGCCTTAGCGGCGCTCTCGATGGCTCCTTTGAGATATCCGGCAGCCAGGAGGCCAACAGCCCCCATAGCGGCACGTACGTTGCCGAAAGTGGTCGCCAAGCCTTTACTCTTTGTATCTGTCTTATCTAAGGCATCATTGGCTTTTGAATTATCTACAAAGACACTCCCGAATAGGCGGAAGATTTCCATCTAAGCACTCACCTGCCTTTCGTAAGCAGCGACAACGCCCATCATTTCCGACTCGATCTCTTCAAGCGTTTTCTTGGATACCTGTTTTTCCTCGACAAATAGGTCTTTTTTGAAGTCTGCAAAATCCTGTGGCTTGATATATCCCAACATCATCTGGGGATATAGTCCACTCCACAGATCCCAGGCAGTGGTCTCTTGTTCCTTTTCAAGGGCGTGGTAAATGTAACTAACCGATATTGGCAGGTCCATTATTGCCGCCAAATCATAGGCCTTGGACAGCAGTTCGACTATCCTTGGGCCTTTGAGTTGACAGCAGACTTGAAAAAATCTACCACCGAAGCATCCGAGAAGAGGCCTTTTATAAACCCGATTAAGTCAACGTTCTCAGCTTCCTCGATGCTACATTTGGTCGAATCGGCAACAAAGGCGAATATTTCCTTCTCAGCCTTATGAGCCTTCTTAACAACCTGCATAATGAGATCGGCGCCGACTTCGTCTTCAGTCCCCTTGGGATTCGTTATTGTAATATCCAGCTTATCGATGATTGCCGAGAGCCGGATTCCTTGTATAACTGTTAACATGGACATCCTCCTAAAAGATGGGGCCGGGATAACACCTGGCCCCATCAGTCGTATTAGGCAGTTGTGAAATTAACTACCTTCGGATTCATTACATTGCCAGCATTGTCACGTACTCTGGAAATAGTCCAGATGTAAGCGGTGAGTGCATTTAGGTCCGAGGTCGGGTTAAAGGTCGCTGTCAGAGTGCCGGCATCGTAAGTCAATGCCCCGGCTATGATAGTTCCGTCACTAGCTTTGATCAGCAGGAAGTTATCCGAAATGATGTCTCCGGTTCTAATGGCTTCGCTGAACAGGGCGGTCAGATTAGCGGATACAACTACGCCAGTCGCTGCATCAGCCGGGGTTGTGGTTGCTGTCGGCTTGGTTGTATCGGTAGTCAGGGTGCCGACGTCTTCGATTTTGTACAGATCCACCGGGTTTGCCGGGTCCCAATGTGCCCACACCTCAAGCGCAATCTCGCTTTCACCCTTGGGCTTTGCCGCCATCTGGAAGTCGTTTTCATTCATGGCGTTATAAAGAGTGATTTTCTTATACCCACCGCCAGTAACCTTGGCAAACATGGTTATGTTTTTGAGGTATTTGGTGGCTGGTATGATAACTCCACCCGTGGTGTTTTTCAAGACACCCGCAGAAAGGTCGGCATGGGGCATTGCCAGTGCAAGAGTTTCAAGGGTTGTATCAAGGATCTTGACAATCAGCGCGGCGTTTATTTCCTCGTAATACTGCAGGCCCTTGGCCTTGCCCCTTATCCCATCAACCTCAATTTCCTTAATCTTCCCAATGGCTTTAAACTCGCCGCCTCCGCGAGTGGGACCAAGTTGCTTTTGGGTGACTTCGCCGTAATCGGCGTAAATGATTCCGTAGTCAATCTGTATATTTTCGAGTTGCTCTTGAGTCAAATCGCCCATTTGATCACGTCCTTTCGAATAGCCTTGCCTGGTAGACATATTTCCTTCGTCTTAAGCGCGGGTCGGTGTCCCTGAGTGGAAGTTTCCTGTCAATATAAAAAGACGCCACCAATGTGTCCGTTTTTAAAGTCCGATGGTTTAATCCAGTTGGGGTTTCCCTGTCGCCATTACCATTAACAGCGGCCATGAGTGCTTCCAGGGCGGTCGTGTCCGTATCATCGTCCCAGCCATCGATGTCAACCACTACAACCTCTAGCCCTTCACCGTCAGGAGCATCATTGGGGAAGTCCAGGACGAGATAAGGGTAAACGGCATCGTCCGGAGCGACTTGGAAGAATACCCTGGGATGAACGGACTTTAAGTATGTGGTCAATGTCCTTCTTAGCTCAATCATCGTCCGGATTCTCCCCCTCATTGTCCTCTTGAATCAAGCCAAGTGCCCTGTTCTCATCCTCGATCTCCTTGAGGTACATACCCTCAATGCGCCGGATTTCATCGATGTTATCAAAGGCTGCATTTCTCAGGATGCTTTTCTGGGGATGATTTCTGTCACCAAGTTCCTGTAAGACGCCGTACCATGTATTGTGCTTGATGCCTACCTGCAAGTCTGCATCTCGCTTTCGCACCCAATACTGAAAGGCATGCGGGACCCTCTTGCCCTTTTTTAAGCCCCTTAGCTTTCGGGCTTCTTGCATGGCCCTTCGGCGTATAAGCTTCCCCACGTCACGTAAGGCAGCCCTTTCAAGCTCAACCATCAGGTATTTTGCGCGGTCAACCTTCGAAACGTATTCGACACCATCTTTTTTGATCTTTATTGGGCTCGGAACTGAAGCCATAGGATCACTCCTTGTTTACCAAGCCGGAGCAGATGAGCTCGATTATTTCCCCGTTCTTGTCGTATGTCCGGATGATGTTGTACTCTTTTCCGGAATAGGAGAGCTTCCTTTCACCCTGATATTCGGCAACGCGAACCTCAAAGGTGAGCTCAGGCCTTAACCCAACTGCAAATGCTTGATAAAATTCATTTCGCCCAATGGACTTTCTATTTGCAAAAACTTGCCGACTGAATTTTCCTTCGGTAATATCGCCCATACCATTTTCGGAATTACTTACTGCAATAAGGTCGACTACATCCCTAAACAACATCGGCCATCACCACCAACACAGATTCATTCCCGTCGACGTAAACCGAACCACTGTAATCCATGTAGCCGTCCTTGGTGATCATGTAATCGAAGTCTACTTCCAATTCAATTACACTGAACACGGCAACGCCAAGCGAATTAGATGCCTTGGTTTCGTCGTTCAAGGTAATGCTTGCACCCTTAACAGGTACCCCGCCAGTCGTGACCATAAATGTGACGGCGTGGCAGATATAGTCTTGCGCTAGGGTTAGGTGCCGTTTAAGAAGGTCGAAGGACATCTGCAGTCGGTCGGCATCCGGATTGTCAAAACCAAAGTTCGCCTTGCAGTAAGTGGTGACGGCCCGTTTTATCAACGGGTCCGTCCCTACCGCTTTGTCTGCTGCCACTCCGGCCAGAATGAGGTCGGCCATGGCAGCGTCTATCAAGTCTTGAATCTCAATGTCAAAGGCGTCCACGGTAATCCGCAGGGCCGGCTTAACGTATGGCAGCAAGTCCATGGCCTCTCCTCCTAGACGTATAGGTAAACGTCTACTACATGGCCGTCTAAGGCACTGTTCAGGTCAATGGTGTTGCTCTCGATGGCTGTAGTGCTGACCGTTACCGTCGGAGTTGTACCTTCCTTGACGTTGTTCAGGAAGGCGTCCCGAACGGTGTTGTGCGCCAGCTTATAGGGTAGGCCCAGCTTGTCATTGAAACCGACCGACACGATATCATACGGCACACCTGCGGTCGTATCGGCGGAACTGGCAGCCGTAGTAATGCCCGCACAAGTCCCATTGTCAATGGAGATGTTCAGCGTGGCGTCGTTGGCCGCCGGGGTTTTGGCGGTCAGAATTACTTTGTCCGTTGCGCCACTCACTACAAACAAGGCTGCTACATCAACATCAGCAGCAAGAGCTGTCCTGATTTTACCGGCTATCGCAGATGCGTTGTCGCTAAGGGCCACAGCGACTGAGATGGTTTTGGGCGAACCAGTCATTCCTGCAGCGGTTACCACTACAGCAGCGTTCCCAGCGGTGGATATTGTACCGACGGCTGTCGCGGTTTCAACCTGGGCTACCGGCGTGTGGACCTGGACCGGCAAGGCGATGCTGTCTACCTCTTTGAAAGCCTTGCTCCCCTGGACGGTGGTTACGCCGTTTAGGGCCAAAGTCTCACTGATTGTTTCAAGGGCAAAATTTTTGCCGGTGACAACCACGTCGCCCGTTATCCCTGCGACGTTTCCGACGATACTCAGGGCCCTGGGGACAGCCGGATTAGTTATTCCAGTCGTTTTGCTTTGAGTAGCGGCGCCCAGGTTGGCTACTGCCACGCCGTTTGCGCTGACTGCCACGGCATCAGCTGCAGCTACCTGGTAATGAGCCAGGAAGGCCCGGTCAATAGAGAGACCGGGAACATCGGTTTTGATGTTCCCGCCCTTCGGGTTAAATCCAACTCTCATGTGCGATCACCTTAACCTTTCTTCACACGGAGGAAGCCGTTCTTGGATACCACGTTGCCGCCGGCGAACACGGAGCCCCTGTGAGCGATCATGCCCTGCTTGAATTTGTAATCGGTGGACCGCTGGATATCGATGTCTGCGAAGAGGGTGACCATGTAATTGGACAAGGGACCGTATGCCATGGCATACTCCCCGGCGTTCGTAGACACATCGGTTACAGCCTTGCAAGCGGAGTTGATGACATAAGGAATTCCGTCAATGGTACCGGTGTTGCCGTTAGCGACAACCTTGTAGATCCGCTGGCCATCAGCATCACGCAGTTTTGCGAAGGCTTTCAGATCTTTCTTGTTCAAGACCAGGACCGCAACATCTTCGACGTTCTCGTCGCCGCCATAGCTATAGATGATGTCGTCCAGGGTTGTTTCATCGATGGCGATAAGCTCAATGTCTGTTGCGGCGTCAATCGCGGTGGCAGCGGCAGAGAAGATACCAGCAAGGTGATTCGTTGCGCCGGTACCAACCAAGATCTCGCGAGTCATTTTCTTCCTCAAGGCGATGGTTATGCCCCGGGTAACTTCACCGTCATAATCAGCGGATGGTAATTTCAGAACTTCTTCCGAATCTTCGGAGTAGGCAGTGACTTTGGCCTTGAGCATTTCAGCATAGTCGAAGGTGACATCGGAGTCAGCGTAGTCCGTACTCTCAGTCTTATAATCTCCGGTGCCCCACCCGGTAAGGTATGGCTGCCTGAAGCTTTCGCCGCCTTGCAGTGTCCTGGTGGTCACCAAGTCAATCAGGCTGGATACCTGATTAAAGTAGGGGCGAATATCGGTGGCCTGGGGCCGGGGAGAGATGACACTGGAAGAGCCAATGGTTACGGACCGATTTTCCTTGAGGGCCTTACCGCGCTTCTCGGCCTCTTCCTTTGTTTTGGCATCACGATTCTCGGGGAGCTGCCCGAAGGTTTCGACAGAACGGAATTCTCCAGCGGGAGGAGTGGTGCCGGGTACTGTTCCTGCAGGCGGTACCGCACCAGGTGTTCCACCCCTCAGTTCCTCGATTTTTTGAATCCGGGCTCGCAGTTGTTTTTCCTCAGCCTCAAGATCCTGGAGCTCCTTGGTGATCTTGTCCATATCAACTTGCTCGTTACCCTCAAGCATGGCGCGGATCTCTAACTTGCGGGCGGCAATTTCGGTAAATCTCTTTTCGTACATGGTCTTACCCCTTTCGTTTTTAAAGATAGGTTTTGGCAATGAGTTTCTTTCTGATCTCGGCGCTCTCCAGCGCTTTGCGCTCACTCATTACCTGGTGCATAGAGCAGTCAGTCTTACTACATGCCGCACATACTGTTTGGCATTGGGCCTGGCACATCGTGCAACATCCCATTTTGCAAGTCTGTTCGCATTCCTGGCACATCTCTTGGCAATTCATCATGCAGGCTTGGCAGCAATCCATTCGTTGATTGCAGTCTGCTTGTTTGCACATCACACAACAGGTATGTGGACAGGTAGTATCCGCCGCCTGCCTCTTATTGAGTGGATGTGCACGCCTTTCGGCAACCCGTTTCCGCAATTCGGCGACCTCCATCGCCTTGTGCTCGCGCTCGGCCTCCGCCTTTGCCCAACTCCTTGCGGAAATGGATGTATCCTGATAGGCTCCCGTATCCACGGCAGCCACATCATACAGTTTTTTGAACTTCAAGATGGTTCTGGTCCGGGTGTCCTGGTTATAACTGTCCTCCGCAACAACGAAGGAAAAGCTCATTTGGTCAATGGCACCCTCTTTGATCAGGGTGTATAGGTCTCGGGCTGGTGCAATGTCGAATAGCTTGGCCTTGATATTAAGCCCGATGTCATCTTTAATTAACTGCAGAGATCCTTTTCTGGTCCTGGCCATGATCATGACGTCCTCAGAATGGTTGTACCTAAATACAACATCCGACATGTCGCAACCGTCCAGGGCCTTCGAGTCCACAACCTCGTAATATTTGATTCCGTCATACTCCCATAGCACGGTCGGAGAATTAAAAACGATCGCCCTTCCTTCGACGATCATTTCATTACTGTCCGGTGCTGTTTGTACCGCCCTCAGTTCCAGTAGGCGTAGTTCCTTGGTTGTTTCCATCACCACTACCATTGTCCCCCTCTCCTAATTGGTATTGATTAGCCTTGTTGGCATCCACAAAATTCAAGCTTATGATCCGCTTTTCCCCGCCCTCGACCGGAGCGAGGTTGAATATTTCCCGGGCCTCATTGGTACTCAACAAGCCCATGGGCACCATCTTTTCAACCATCAGGACCTTGGTCTTCATGCTGGCGTACTGCAAGCGGTTCGACTCAAATACAATCTCGTTCCCATGGCCCCGCTCTCGCTCGGTAAATAGCTTCGAGGTGAATTCCAAGGACAGTTGCACGGCCAGGGGCTCAATGGTGGATTCATAAAACGCATCCCATTCGTCCTCGTTGTAGTTACCCATGATGATTTTTTCATTGACTCCGAAGTAGCGATAGACGTTATCCCGAAGTTCCTTCATCTGGGGGGCATTGATTATCTTGGGGTCATTCGTAAGCTCTTTATATTCCGCCTTGGCATCAAGGGCCGCTATGCCGCCGTTATTATTGACGGTCATGAACTCGTTGACAAAGCGGTTCCGGTTGTCGGTTATATCTTTGTCCTTGAGCATGCCCTGGTACTTGATAATACCTCGAAGATTTGCGCTGGATTTTATCGCCTGGCTTATGCCCTGGTTTGAGGTGAATACCGCATCCAGTGTGTTGTTGATGGCATTGTTGTTTTCGCCGGTGAGATCCCCCTTATAGAAGTGGCGCCTAAGGTGAATGACCTCGCTGTAAGGCAGGATTGCTTGTTTACCCACCCCGAAGTAAAACCTGACAAAGATTTCCCCGCTATCGTCCTCTAGGAACTCAGCTATCGTGCAGTTAATAGGCCATATTGCAATAAGTTGTGTCCCCTGCCAAACCGGATAGGCAAAGGCATTGTTGTCAATCATCAGGGTCGTGACCATCTTATAGAAAAAATCGTAGGCATTCATGTTCGGGTTGGGTCTGATCTGCAAACAGTTTTCTACTTGCCCTGATATCGGAGTTATGTCCTTGCCGATGCGGCGAATATGCTTTGCCTTTAGCTTAGCTGCATTCCTGGCCACGGCATCTACAGCCGACCGCACAACATCCGCCTCATAGGGCTTTCCTCCCCAGGGCGTGAAGGTCGGGGAGTATCCGTTGAGCATCTGCAGGCGGCTAAAATGTTTTCCCGCCCACGGCAATACACCGAATACAGTTTGGAAAAGGCTGCGCTTTTCTCTCAAATTCTCACCCCCTTAAATCAAGGCTTGGTAATCAGCCATCTTTTCATAGAGTCCCACATAGGCATCGAGCAAACTGAACGTCCCATCAACCCTTTGTCTTTGACTTCTGCCTTTTATAGGCCTGATATTATCGTTCTTATCATGCTCTACGCTGGTATTTGTAAGGCACCACTTCAGAACCGGGTTGTTGTTATAGTTGATTAGCTTGGCTTTAAAGTCTGCCTCCATTAATCGCATAGGCTGGTTAAATGTGAAGGCACCTTGCGCACATTTGATCATGTCAAAACCTTGTGATTTCATATCTTCAACCCAATACCCCGCAAGTGCTCTGTCGTAATAAACCCATAGCGGCCTTATGTCGTACTCATTAACCATCTGCATGAACCACGCGGTAACGTCTGTAAATTTAACCTGGAACCCTTCACAGGCTGTAAGCAACCCTCTCTCCCGCCATTTGTCATAAGGGATCTTGTCCTCCTTGGCTCGTTGCTCAATAAGCTCCTCGGGAAGGAAGTACATTTGCAAGACATACTTTTTCTCGCTACCGGGCTTCATAATCAAGATTGTCGCGCAGGTTAAGTCTGTGGTGGCAGATAAGTCCGCGCCCCCGATGGCGTAACAATCCCGGATGTCATCCATGGTGAAGGTCTCTTCGTTATTAATTGCATCAAAGGTCAGCCAGCTACCAGCCACAGTGTCCCGGATGTTAAAGTCCTTGCACAGAAGATTGCTAAGCTGTCCCGGTACCCGCTTTGCCTTCTCAACTTTTTCGGCTAACTTCTGCTGGTCCTTTATGGTCCCAAGCCCGGGGTTGGCCTTCTTCCAGCAAGCAGGATCCGTCCATTCGCTGCGGTCATCCAGTTCATAGATTATCGGGAGCAGCCTTTCATCCTCGAATCCCTCTATGCCCTCGATGACGTTGGCGGCATAGCTGTACTTTTCATCATAGACAAGCTCCCGGACCGTGCCGGCTGTTGTGGTTTCAAAGAGCATCGGCTGTTCCCGGGCTGACATGCCGTCGTAGATTACGTCATAAAGATTCTTGTCCTTCCAGGCGTGGATTTCGTCCATCAGTGCGCCGTGAACGTTCAGGCCGTCCAAGGTATCGCTGTCCGAGCCCAGGGGCATGAAGGTCGAATCTGCATACTTGCCAATACCAACTAACTCAGCGACCAGAGGCTTGATTCTCTTGCGAAGGACAGGCGACTTGCTGACCATCCGCTTGGCTTCTTTCCAAATGATCTTAGCCTGGTCTTTTTTAGTTGCGACTGCATACACTTCCGCCCCATGCTCACCATCGGCAATCTGGAGATACAGGCCAACGGCGGCCGCCAGGGTAGACTTGCCGTTCTTTCTAGCCACAATCAAAAGGACCTCGGTGTATTTCCGAAGTCCAGTGTTTTTATCTATAAAGCCAAAGGCAGCAGCGATTAAAGCTTTTTCCCAGAGTTCCAGGATTACAGGCTTTCCGCCCCATTTGCCTTTGCTGTGCTTACAGTATTTTTCAATAAAGGTAATGGCATGGCTGGCTTTTTTAGGGTCATAAACCCATTGATCCCGAGGATTGAAGATATCGCTTACAAGCTTTTTATATTCCTTGTAGACTTTTAGCGAGACAACTTCTTGCCCGGTTATTATCTGGTTCCAATATTCAACAATGGGGTTGTTTGACCAATCGCGCTGTACGCTATTTGTTTCCGGCAAAGTCGTCGAAGCCGTCATCTACATCACCCTTTTTCCCGGGCGCCAACGCCTCCTTGGGCAGCATATCCGCTAACTGCTTGATTATGCTTTGGTAGTTTTTGTTCATGGTATTGTAGAGCCGGGCCACTGGGCGCTCTCTTTCGTAAGGATCCGTTCGCTCGGACTGGCTAAACATTTCCACATAGCCTTTGTCATCCAAGTCCGCTTCGTAGTCTTCGAGTGTTACCCGCATGTAAGCAGCACGACGAATAAGGCCATCAGCCACTTTCATCAGCTCTTCGGGTATCTTTCCATAACTCCCCCGAAGTCTTCTTTCCTCTTTGGATATCCGCTTTTTCTTGGCTAACTTTTCCTTTTTCAGTGCATCTTCATCCATGCGTTATCACCTCTTTTTGGGGAGGGGGGTCATGTGCGCGGCCTGTGTATTTTTTGGAGCTGCCCACATCGGTCCCTAAATTGTGTGTGATTTTGACACAATGGGGGGGGCTATGGCTTACTCCAGTGACTCCTTTTCCAATTCTTTGGCATTGTCTTTCAAGTACTTCGACACCGCCTGATATCCTTCGGTGTTGTTCTTCTCAGAGAAGCCTCTGAACTTAACTCTTGCAGGATAGACATCCGTGACCTCACCCTTATCCATCTCAAAGACAATAGCCCATCCGAAAGTATGCAGCACCATGTTCGCCCACCAAAGCAATCCCGATTCTCTAAACTCTTTCCAACTCTTTTTATTTACCAAGTTTAACACTCCAATCTATCGCTGTAAAAGATTCCCTTCTGCATCGAACGTCAACCCATCGGCCGTAGCATCCGACCCAAAGGTCTCCTTGTTATGACAGTCTTGACAGAGCAGTTCAATCTTCTCCCAGTCCAACGTGACGTTCGGGTCGTTGATGTTCAAAGGAGTTAGTGCCTCCTTGTGATGGACTATCAATCCTGCGCCTTGACACCGTTCACATAACCCGAACTTCGAATCGAAGTAAGCATCTCTACACTTCTGCCAAGCCTTTGATTTGTAAAACTTCTTAGCAAACTCTCTAGCCATCTATTCCAGCCAAGACAAGCAGGATCACAATGCTTAGTAATAGTCCAACCATGTCATTCTCTCCCGTCTACGTCGGCCCTTCAATGCCTTTGTTCTGACGCATCATATGGTCATAGGCCCTGAACTTGGCAGTGTCCTCATGCTTCTGTTTATCCTTGCACTCGCCCTTGTTTTTATCCTTGCGTTTACACTTAGGCTCACGCACACAGCCAGCACAGTGATTCATGGCATCACCTCATTTGGGTAAACAAAAAAGCCGCCCATAAATGGCAGCCTTAGCAATTCGCTTGTTTGTAATTGTCGCCTCTAGCTCTATTGTACTACTTATAAGTCAAGATGTACTGTCAAATTCCTATCAAAATCCAATCATTTTTCTGTCAAAGCACTTTTTAGCCCTTTTTTACCTGCTCATCTCTTGCTAATTCCCGGGCTATTTTCTCTCGAATTTTGACGACCTTACCTTCTACGTCTTGCCTAAATAGCCAATCCTTCCAAAGGATTTCATTTAGCTGCGCGATGGCATCCCGGCGGTCTCTATAAAACTCTGCTTCGCTTATGGACATATTACACCATACCAAAGAGTTGTCCCAGCCACTTATATACTTTAGGTCAACCAGTCTCCTCCACGAATCTGGCAAAGATTTTAACGCAGCCTCAATCACTAGAGCTTTAGTTAAAAGCCTCGGTAGCTCTCCCTCTGCCTCCAGCACAACTGTTGCCCTGGCGAATGTACCATCACCAGTTCCGCCTCCTCCGGATCCACCCTGAGTATAACCTACAGTCACCTTGCCAGTATGGTCATTCAGCTGCTCCTGTAGGACAACTATCTCGGCCCGCCATTTACTAAGATTATACAGCCACCGTTCTGTCGTGGCAAAAATCGCTTTTGAGATTATTTCGTCCAAATCTGCCACCTCCTTCAAGCTACTAGCCAAATCACGCCAATTATCACTGCAGCCGCTGCCAATTCAATCGCCAGTGCAACTAAGCAGCCTCCGAAAATATTTCCCTGCTCCTCCATATCGACTCCCACCTTTTACCGGGCCACCCTGGCCCTTTTCATTAGCCTCAGCAATCGCAGTTAGGGCATAACAGCGTTTTGTTATAAGTTACCAGCCTTGCTCCGCAGTCCGGACACCGATCTGCCGGTACTTGCTTTTGCTCTTGATTGTCACTCATGCTTACCGCTCCTTTTCAAAATCCCAAGCGCTTGGGATTTTCACTAAAGACCTTCAATGACCACATAGATCCCGGGTACCTTTGCCCAAAACTTTTCAATAATCTCACTGGCCACAATTGCGTCATCTGTCCAATATCCTAGGTCCGTCATGACATCCTTTAGCATTTTGACCATGTTGTCAGTATCGGGCTTAGTGGTCTTATATTCACCGTCCTGATGCTTACCAATAATCGGGAAGCACCATTTGGTTACCAGCCTGACAGCCCCTGTATACTTTTGCTCTGGTATGTGCTGTGCCAGATGGGCCTGGAGTTTAGATCGCGCTGCTTGAAGTTCTGCCGGCTCATAGAACAGAGGCTTGCCATTTACAATTCGAACTGCTTTATTCTGGTGCGTCGTTTCTGGAGGCACTAGAGCCATAAAGAATTCAGTTTTCACGACTTCACCAGCTTAAGGGATGTTTCAGCAGGGAAAAGGTTTGCCGGGCCCTCGATGCTCTCCCAGTTAACATCTTCATCCAAGAGATTTGGTATTGATCCCTTCGTGCTGGCCCAGTTTGTTCCCAGCTTTTCAACCATGTTGAACCAGTCCTCTACATCATGCCGGACTATATCGATTTTAGGTCCTTGATCTGATCTGACCAGCTGGATATGCTTTAGCTCGTGATAAATGAGTGCTGTAATTTGCGCCCTGCTCATTCCTTCGGTGTTCTCCTTGAAAATCTCCAGCATGTACTCAAATTGCTTTTTGGTAATCTGATAGATAATCTCCTCCCACTTGCCAGGCATCTTGCTTATCTGGGCATACACGATGCCGTTATTTTTCTTACGCTTGTCCTCCATGTTTTCGATAAAGAGAATGTTGTCCACTGGAACATACATGAGTTCAGGAAATTTTGATATCAGTGCAGCTGCTATCGGTCGGTAATTTTCGTTTATCTTGTACTTGCCGCCAAACTCTTCAACCGCGATTATGCTTTTTTGAGCTTCCATTATTTTCTACCTCCGTTTTTTTGTTTTTCGGTCTCTTGCAGGTTTGCCCTTGTCACGGGATGGATAGGGGAGGTTGTCGTCGTGCGCCACGTAAACGCACGACAACGTAACCCCATCCGTGACCCCGTGCGTGAGTGCTGCAGAAATAAGGAATTATAGGATAGTGTTTTCTGCAACCAAATCTGCACTCGGTTGCAGAAAACTTAAATCATGTTTTCTGCAACATGCAAAATACTTAAAATACGTTTTCTGCAACCATCCATATATAGGAAGGTTTACAGAGTGCAGAATTGTAAAAAACATGTTTTCTGCAACCGTTTTGCACAGTGCAGAATTGCAGATTTTACGTTTTCTGCACTGCTTTTTTGATGACAAGATTTTGACTGACTTCAAATTCTCCATGCTCTTTCACCCTTGCCCTAACAGTTCTTTCGGCAATTCCCATAGACTCAGCTAGCATTTGAATCGTCGGCGGCTCTCCAAAATTGCAACTATTTATTGCGTTTTCGAGTGATATTTTCCGGTCTTTTTCCTTTTTCTCTTTGGGTTTTCGCTTGTCTATGGCTTTCTTCCAGGGTGGTTTCTCGCCTTCTGACTCGACATCTTTCAAGCTGCCAACTTCATCCACATGATGTACCGGGTAGTCAAACCAGAGATTTACCGGGTTGAATTTCGGGAACTCCCTGAGCGTCCCCTCAATCCTCCATGCTGTGCGCTGCTGTACGGCCTTCCTGGCGGCATCGACATCCTTCAGCATGGCTATATAGATCTCAGCCCCCATAAGACGCTTGCACGCCTCTAACATCACTTTCTCGCTGCACAAATCGTCCTGCGATACTTCATTAGCCCAAAAGCTCACATGCTTCTTGAGCCAGCTTTCGCACACCTTGCAGACGGCTTTATTCTCCTCCTGCTTAATGAGATCAGTGTTTAAATCAAGCTCTATCAGGTCAAGCAGCGCATCTGGATCCCGGGCAAATACACCAGAGCCAGAAGCCCGATCCATGCTCCGCTTGCTGCCCTGGCTGCCCTTGCTGTGGTGGTGACAGTAGATCACTGCAGCGTTCAGCTCATGGCATACCATGTCAAACTGATTACAGAAGTTGGCCATTTGATCTGCACTGTTTTCATCGCCAGTGATAACCTTGTAAATCGGGTCAATGATAATGGCGATGTAATTCTTTTTGGCGGCCCGGCGGATAAGCTTGGGCGCCAGCTTGTCCATGGGGACGCTCTTACCTCTTAGATTCCAGATATCGATGTTGTGCAGGCTCTTAGGTTCCCAGTGCAGCGCAGTATAGACATCCTTGAATCTGTGCAGGCAGCTGGCCCTGTCAAGCTCCAGGTTGACATACATTACCCTGCCTTTGGCACAATTCCAGTCGAGCCATTTTCTACCCTCAGCGATGGCACAGCAGAGCTCAATTAAGGAGAATGACTTACCTGCCTTAGATGGACCTGCCAAGAGCATCTTATGCCCCTGGCGCAGCACTCCGTCGATCAGGGATGGTGACAGCTCCGGCAGGTTGTCCCAGGCGCTTTCCATGCTTTCCGGTTCCGGTAGATCATCATTGACACCCTCAATCCACGTCTGCCATTCCTGCCAAGACTCTTTGCCGGTGTTGGTGTCCACCAGGAACTGCTTATGGCCATTGCGCATCACGCCCGGCATCCGGGAAAGCCTAGAAGGGTTACGGTTCTGACTGTCGATTTTCAGGCCATTTTTCTGGCAGACGTTGTAAAGGTAATCCACCCGCTTCCGGTACTCTTCGTAATTACCGGCATCGATCCTAACAATCGCGTGCAGGCTCTTCCCTCCGGAATGGACCATACATGCAACCGGCAGTTCCAGCTCACGGATAATGGCATTTTGATGGTCAATGTCCATATAGTCAGATTCGACCAGAGCATACCGGAAATCGGTCACGTTTTCATTCTTTACACCATTGCCATCGAGAGGGTTAAAGCGGATCCAGGCCCCTACCTCTGGCTTGCAATCGCCTAAGACTGAGCCGATATCTCCCTTGCACTTATTGAGTTGCTGGATAAGCTCCCCGGCCGTACGGTCCCAACATCCCTTAGTCGGCAGATGTTTCCCATCCTTCTCCCAGCTCTCTGTTACATAGCCCACATTCTCAGATGCTTCAAACAATGTCTCCAGGTATTTGACTAACTGATTCGCTGGGGACCATGTTTCTGGCTCAAGGACTTCCTTGCCTTCAACCCAGTTCTTATTGATAACCACCAGGTCGTCCTTGCTTCCGATAATGGCATCCCATTCAAGCTCATAGCTTTCCCTTGCGACGTATTCCGGGTGCCAGCCCTGGTCCTTGGCCATCTGGACAATAGTCCCGGCAGTTACCGGTTTTGAAGCACCCCGGAAGCTGTCCCATTTTTTGAAGCACTCGCCGGCGTGGTACCTGGCTGAGTCGCGCCGTGACCAGGCGTCCCAGTCCGCGGCGGTATAACCGGCTTCCTTGAGGCCCATGCCGACATTAATCCAATCTTGATAGTCGAGCATGGCGGGGTCTATGTGGTTTAATAGTTCGCGGAGGTCGGTTTGCTTGTCATTGCTCATGGCTTACCTCACGGCGTTTTCTTTGCTTTTTTCTCTCGCCGATTTTGTTAAAGATATCGGCAATGATAATACCTGACCGTGTTAATTCAATGTCGTTTTGAATTAGATTTTTCTGATTCAACCTGACAAGCTGCTTCCGGGAAACGAGGATGAGATTTTCAAGTGTGACATTTTTCGGGTTTCCATCTCCGAAAATGAGTACGTGTCCTTTCGGTATCGGCCCGTTAGCCTCTTCCCAGATTATTAAGTGCTTTTGTTTCCACGTCTTTGGATCAGTAATTTTAACATCTACATATCCGTCAGAGTTAACCCTTTCGGTTCCAACGGGCAGGTAATTCCAAGGTTTGTTTCCCTTTTTGAATTGGGTAGGCTCCCAGCCGCCGACTCCCTTTTTGCCTTTGTTATGTGGTACACGCCCTAGGTTGAACCTACCATTTAGACCGCTGCTTAGATTGTGATTCTTTTTGTATGCTTTAATCTGATTAATGGATAACGCTGAGCAAAAACGGGCATTAAACATATCCGTCAGCTCAAGATTCCCGCGGCCGGCAACGTGTTCTCTAATAAATTCAGCCTGGTCAGGCGTAAAATGATGCACAGCTATCCCTCCTGCGTGAATGACTCGCGAAGCATCTCGGGCATTTTTTTGTTATCACCGCGCAGATAATCGGATTCTGTTTTTATAGCATCAAGTACTAATTTGCCGTTATTTATGATTTGAGAGGCGACAGAAGTTACGGCTTTCGCTCTCTCAATTTCCTCTGTCAGCTTATCTCCTTGTAAATCTTCGTCACCCAAACGTTCTAACTGAGCAAACAAATGATTGTGTAAGTCGCTTAATGAGTTTTTCATCAGTTTCACGCCCCCCAATCAATACCAACCATTGGCCGGTATTCTGGTTTATACTCGTGCGGGTTAATATCATGCGGTACCCGCCAGCCATTTGCCGCAATCCGATCTATTAGCTTCCTAGCTGTCTCAAATTGCCATGCCCCCACGTGCTGGAATCCTCGGCCTTCCAGGAGTCGAATCTGCTTAGGTGTAGTAAGCCCTTCACCGCGCCGTTTGTCGAGCCTGTCAAGCAATTTGGCAGCCTTGCCGGCGCTTTCGATTTCGTCCGGGAAGATGCCCAGCTTTTCAAGCGTCTGAACCTGCTTATCAGAAGGTGGTCCCATTTCCCATCCGAAGCTCGGGACATATCCCGCCAGATCTTCTGCCTGGATGCTCATTTCGAACTGCAGCGGATCCACCAACTTCCGCTTACGGTGCTTCATTTCGGCAAGTTGTTTGGCTAATGCTTCTTCCCGGGCCGCGACCGCATCCTCATTGGCCTTAACTTCTGCTTCCTGGATGTCTACCGGGCAGCCGGCTTCTTCGATGTTCTCTGTCATCTTTTCGGCTACTTCTGCGCTTTCGCAGATCAGGTGGGCCGGATGACATAGTTCATGTTTTTCTGTGTGCCAGAGGAAATCCAGCAGTAGAAGGTAGTCCTTAGTCGGGAAAAGCCTAGTACCGCGTCCAACCATCTGGGAATAAAGACCGCGCACCTTTGTTGGTCTGAGGACTACAATGCAATCTACAGAGGGACAATCCCAACCTTCGACCAACAGCATGCTGTTACATAAGACGTTATATTTTCCAGTGTCGAAGTCTTTAAGCACCTGGGCCCGATCTTGGCTGTCGCCATTAACCTCAGCTGCAGAAAATCCCTTACTGTTTAAAATGTCCCTAAATTTCTGGCTTGTTTTGACCAAGGGCAGGAATACGACCGTTTTACGATCCATGCAATAGCGGGCCATTTCATCAGCTATTTGGTATAGGTATGGATCAAGGGCCGAACCTAGATCGCTTGCCTTAAAATCTCCTGCCTGTTGGCCTACACCTGTCAGGTCAAGCTTTAATGGGATAGTCTGGGCTTTAATCGGGCTTAAAAAGCCATCTTTGATAGCCTTCGGTAAGGTGTACTCGTAGGCTAGTGTTTCGAAGTATTCACCAAGATTCCGCATATCTGATCTGTCAGCAGTTGCGGTTACCCCCAAAACCTTGGCTTTGTCGAAATGCCCTAATACCCTTTGATAGCTGTCAGCCAGGCAATGGTGAGATTCATCAACAATAATCGTATCAAAGAAGTTTGATGCAAATTGCTTAAGACGGCTTTCTCTCATCAGAGTCTGAACGCTACCAACTACTACCCGGTACCAACTATTCATGCAAGAATTCTCAGCTTTTTCAACGGCACATCCCAACCCTGTGGACTTATTTAACTTGTCCGCTGCTTGGTCTAATAGTTCCCCTCGATGAGCGAGTATAAGAACTCGTTCCCCGTTACGAACACAATCTTCTGTGACTTTAGCAAAAACTATGGTTTTATCGGTTAGCCGCACCCTGTTGGCAAAACCAACAGGGTGCGCAATATTCCCTTCTGCCATTCATTTTGAATAGCCTCCTTGGCCTGTATCTGATACGGACGAAGGTTCATTAAGCGTTCATCCTCCTTTGCGGAGTAGATGCAATGGCATCTATGTTCCAACCTCTTTCAATTCTGTGCTGCAGCGCTGAATATGAAATACCAAGATGATCAGCCAATTCAGACATGGTCATTTTAGCCCCGTTATATTCAAAAATGCGATTTCTTGAAACATTGTTTGCTTGCGTTTTTGCGTCACTCCAACGACAGTTTCCGGGACAGTAGTTGCCGTTTACGTCAATGCGGTCAATCGTTAACTCATTAGTATAGCCGTTTTCCATTGCCCATTGCCTAAACCGACTGTAATCACTCCATTCCTGACAGATTGTTATTCCTCTACCGCCATAATGGTCCCACCTGCTATTCTTGGGATCCAAGCACCTTCGCCGCATATTCTGCCATGTTTGGTAAAGTCGCTCCTTGTGAGAGTAACCATGTTTTATTTTCTTGCATCCGCAACTCACTGTATGGCCAGATAATAGAGCATCACTTTTGACGGCTATTATTTTGCCGCATTTGCATTGGCAGTCCCATTTTACAACAGGCTTTATACCCTCCCCACGATCATCTGAGCGATTAAGAACAGTAAGGAAGCAGAACTCTTGCCCAATTAAATCATTGCGTAGCCTTCTACTTGGCCTTAGCTGCATGGCTAAAACCTCCCAGCCTCAAAGCCCTTTTTCTCTTCCGGCTCGTAGAACTTTTTGATTTCGTTTTTGGTAAATTCTTCGCCCTTATCGTTATTCCATTTGTGAATACCAACTTTTGCCCTGCCCCTTGCACCAACTACAGCGTTCCAATTCATCGTGACCTTTTCGCCTTTCTTCCGTTGGCCGATACCGGTGAAGAAGGCACAAAGCAGTCCTTCTGTGTTGGTGTGCAGAAACAGTTGATGCTTGATAACGGTAACACCCTGGGCGCCTTGAACCTTAATGTGGACAACAGCCTTATTGCAGGGCGGCAGCTTATCGCTCCCATTATGCCTGCCGCGTTCAAACTCGATAACCTCAAAGTCATAATCGCCTTCCGGTAAGGTAATAAATTCCGGTCCGTCATTCTCAATTGGGCCGTCCCAGTCTAATTCATATCCAGTGCTCATAATAAAAATCCTCCCTTTTCTTAATTGGATTATTCTCCGAATAAAAGCGTATTTAGTTTTCCGATAATCAGCGGACTAAGCTGAAACCCTGCTGCAGCTTGGTGGCCGCCTCCACCGTACCGCTTTGCAATCTCCGAAACATCAACTCCATTTTTACGGCTGCGAAGCCCGACTCTCCGGTCTTTAAGGTCCACCATTACGACATACTCACACTCGTCTAACTCCTGATTTTCGAGAATCGCATGTCCTAGCTGGGAATGATATTGCTCGTCAAAGCACAGAGCATAAGGCCGGTCTTGGGAATCGGAGAACCATTCAGTTGATCGCTCCATTACTTCCTGGATATATTGGTCTTGCTTTTCCTGTTCAAGTTCGATAAGTAGTTCTTCTGCCTCTGATAATTGCAGCGAAGAATTCCAGTAAAAGCGTTCTACAAATCTATCAAATCCTAAGCAACGCAGGAGTTGGTTCAGAGTATTTGAATGCGGATCCTCGTGCTTCCAAAGGTCATAGTCATTGGCGTGCCAGACCAATTTTTCGATGTCTTCAGTTAATCTGGATGCTATGCGGTTCCTCATTATCCAGTCAAACAGCAGGAGCGCCCCGCATTTCGAACTATCTAGCCTTATCGCCCAGCTGTACTCGCAGAGTCCCATAGCCGTTTTGTGATGGTCGAAAAGGTGAACCTTGCAATTAGTTGTCTGATTGATGAAAGTGAGCAGGCTAATTACCTCTACGTCCTGGGGGGAAATATCCGCAATGTATAATTGATCCGGGAGTATATCATTTTGGAGAATGTCTCTGAGCCGGTTGTCTACCGTGTCATAGTTTTCACTGTAGCAGGTGCCTTCCGGGAACCAGGTCTTAAAAACGATAGCGCAGGCAGCGCCGTCGAAGTCTGAGTGGGTAACTAAAATTTGTTTAGACACAATCAACCATCCCCTTAATTAAAATGGTGTATTTTCTCTTATTGCTTGGATCATTTGAAAAACCTGTGGCCAGGCCCCGACCAACACCCCGGAAATAAAATCCGGATCATAGTTTTCAATAGGGGTATTTTCCGGATAGTAACCCCGGCTGGCCACCACCTGCTGAATCTCCTGCACTGTTACAGCGTTGGGTCCCATCAAGTCAGCCAGGGGCTTAGGAACGACTGAGAGGTCATTAGGAGTAGGTTCTACCTTGGGTGGATCAGCTTTGGGCGGTTCTGTTGTCGTAGGTGTTAGAGGAGTAGGAGGTGCAGTTACTGTAGCTTGTTGCGCTTCCATTGGCGTTCCAGGATTAACTACAGCTTGTACTGGAGGAGCAGAAGGTGGAGCGATATTTTGCTTTTTATCAGCGTTGATATCAGGAATACAGTGCTGGATCTCGGAAAAATCAAACGGCAATTCCTCTTTTAAGTTGTCTCGGTTCTTCGCATCCCAGCAAGGATGATGGCATGTATGCATAACCCGCTTGCCACCCTGAGCTTTGCCCTTTTTGTCTTTATCCTCAGCCTTAACGACATAAGTCTTGTAATTCGCAAAAAGCACCATGTCGGCCCATTCACGCACCATCGGGGAGACCTGCTTTGTCATTTTCATTTCCCAACGGTCATAGCTTGGCATTTCGTCTGGTTGTTCGAATTTACGCATCTGAGCATGGGCTGTTATAACAACATTTACGCCACGCTCAACAAGTTCTTCCAGAAGGTTTAGTAGCTTACCAAATTCCTCAGATGCGTAGGTGTAACCCTTTCCATATCCGAAGTCTTCAATGCCGTCCTTTTTCTTTGTAGCGCATAGCTCTCTGACGCACAGTTTTTCTGCCCAATCTCCCGTATCAATAATAAAGGTTCCGATCTCATGGGGATTTCTGATATAATAGCGAACCTGTTCAAGAATCATGGTCCAACTACTTGGCTTTGGAGTCCGGGAAACGGGCAACTTCTTTGTACTGCCCTCGGTATCGCAGAACTTTGCCCTAGGAAAATGCATTGCGAAAGTTGATTTTCCAATTCCTTCAGGCCCGTATACAACGACCTTCTGAGCGCTTTCGATAATACCGTCAGTGCCTTGCATCAAAATGCACCTGCCTTCCATTTAGGCTGTTCAACCGGCTGTTCGACGGGTTGCTCGGAGGGCTGCTCTGCTCCGACTACATAACCGTCTTGAATTAAAATCGAACATTCCTCCCCGGTGCTGACCCTGGTAGCGATAGCCTGCAGGCCTTCTGCTTCCAGCCACTGGCCGAACTCTTGCAAGGTGTCCAGATCCATTTGCTCCAATTTATCCAGCAACACAAAACCGCAATTCGGATTCAGCTTCCGGACGATGGCAGTTGATACTATAAGCTCCTCAGAGCCGCTCATGCAGTCCCATTTCTTGCCGTTGTAGGTCAACTCCCCATCAACTACAGAAAGGCCAGGAAGCGGCAAATTAGCACTCTGAAGCAGGTCAGTCTTCGCTTGCCTTACTTTATCGATCTGGTCCGAAAGCGCCAGGTATTGGTTGCCATAGTCCGCCGCATCTTCTTCAGCTTTGTCCTTATCAAGGTTGGCCCTAACCTTCCGGTTAATCGCTTCAATATTGGTGATATTGGCCTCCAGTTCCGCGGTTGATTCATCGTGCAGGTCAAGGGCTGACTTGCGGGCGATTTCCACATCCTCCAGGAGAATCGCATGGCACTTGAGAAGTTCATCAATTTGCCTATTGAGAGAGCTCAACTCAGACTCAAGGCTACTCAGCCTTTGGCGTTTCCGCTGGTTGTCACCATTCCGGGCGAGGATTTCCTGCTGCTGCTTGATCAATTCTGATGCGGATATGGGCTCTTTCGGCGCATCGGGATTATGAGGCATTTCTTTGGCAAATTTCTGTTTCTGGTCAGCAATCTGCCCGATTGTGCGTCGCCTGTTGTACAGCTCTTGCTCTTGCCGTTCCAGCTCGAAGAGCCTGTCTCCCACGCCGATGATCTTCAGTAATGTTTCAGCCTTTTCTTTGTTACTGGCCTGTATGAACTTCGGCAGGTCCAAAGCCAGCTGTTCCACAAACTCGTTCAGCAGCTGTTGGCCGCCCTTCCGGCCAGAGGGGTCTAACACCTTCAGGTCGCTGTTTTTGCCCTTGCGCTCGATGACAAGCCCGTTACTCATTACCATGTGCAGGGAAGGCGGGATAACTGATCCGTCCCTCTGGGCCTGTGATGGACGATATTTCTCACCTCCTAGTGCCCAGGCGATTGCATCCAGGACCGATGTTTTGCCTTGATTATTCTTACCACCGACTACAGTCAGGCCGTTGGCGGTAGGCTCAATTTTTACAGCTTTGACACGCTTAACGTTTTCAATTTCAAGCTTATTGATTTTAATAGTCATGCCACTCACCCTTTCATAGAATCGTAATAGTTGCGCTTATTGTTCTTCTGGACGATTTGCATCTGCAGCTTTTTCAGGTTGACGCGATACCGCTCTTCGAGGATCCGGAGCATAGTCTCCGTGCTGTGGTATAGGTCCATAACCTCCTCGGCAAAATGGTCAATGTTTTCAGCGCCAATAACATAATCTTTGTAGGCGGTGTTAGCTTCTTCGAATTCGCCAGCGATGTGATTCAGCTGAGTTGAGCCAAGGTTCTGACTTACGAAAATTGTCTTCGGGAAGCTGAAGCTGAATTTGCTCAGGAAACCTCCGATCATAGCCGTTCCTCCATCTTGCCAATCAGCCCAAGCACAGCATGTTTGTATTTCTCCCGGGCTTCCGGATCCTCGACATCTCCCAGGGATCCAAGTAGATCACCAAATACCTTCCCGAGCAATTCAAACTGCATCCTAAATTTTCGATCAGCCGGGCTCTGCGGCTTTTCGGCTTTAGCTTCAAGCTCCCGGGTTTTTGCCCGCAGCGCCTCGAGTTCGCGTTCAACTTCCTCCGGCACTTTCTCAATGATCTCGCTGGCCGTTGTAACTTCAACCGGCTCCTTTAGCTGACGTTCAAGGTCCTCAATCTTTTTAAGAGAGTTAGCCAGCTCCCCTTCAGCCTGTTCAAGTTGCTCCTGAAGGAAAGTTGTCTGATTCGTATTTCCGGAAGCTTTGGCATCTTCAAGCTCTTTTTTAAGACGTTTAGCGGTTTCGTAATGCTCATGGTTTGTTTTCTCGAGCCTGTCATAACTCGCGGATAAGGTTTCTTTTGTCTGTCGCTCCTTTTGGAGGGTCTCACTGATTTGAGCGTTAACTTCTCTCGTGTTATCAAGCCGCTTTTCAATTTCTACCTTTTCCTTAATGGCCTGGTCCCGGTCTTTAATCGCCTGCTGCAACTCCCGGGTGGTCATGCTGTCCAGATCGTTCTCCTCGACAAACTGTTCCCGTTCTTCAGCCGGGATCCCCAGCAGGGCAACCGCCTGGGTGTAGCTCAAATTCCCAAGCGCTTGGGATTTTGGTTCTGCCCCGAAAATAGAGATTTGATCAGCTCCGTATTCCTGGAATATTTTCATTAGATTGTTGGCGGTGCTTTGGCTGTAGTCCACAGACTTTTCCAGCCAGATCCCCCATTCGCCGTGGGGAATCATTGTTTTGGCTTCAACCAGCCGGCGGCCGATTTCGATTGAGCTGGACAGCAGTATCCTCTTTGCCTGGTCCTTGATGCTGTTTATCTCGATCGCTATGGTGGCTGGGGTGCGCGTTGCTATTTCACCGTAGGTTGCCGCAAGTTCACTCATGCTCTTTCCTCCTTACGCTGGGATCTTAACTCTTGATTTGGGCTTTTTCTTGGTCAGCTTCTGAGCCTTGAAGGCTTCGACAAACTCCCATACATCCGCAGTGGGTTGCTGTTTATTGCTATGTCCTTGGATCTGCACGATATGGTCCCCTCTGACTTCTACCGTAAAAAAAGGCTTGTCAGGTTCTGAAGCTTTGCGGATAAACAAGATAGTACATTCTCCATTGGCGTGTCTTCGCGCATATCCACCGACACAATGGTTCAGTGCTTTACCCTCTTCGATCAATTCATCAGCGGTGGCCGCGGCCCGGATGAGCAGGCCTTTATATTTAAACCGATAATTTTTTAGCTTGGCATTCCTCTCTGCGACCTGGCGTTTCAGCTCTTCATCCGCCTTGATTTGTATCTGTTTGATTGTGTTCTGATGAGCATTCCAGGCACTTTTCGGGAATAGCACCTGCTCTGAGGTCACATCCATCTCTAGTTTTATGGCATCCGATATGTAGTCCCGCCAGGTAATGAGGACACTGGCTTTTTGGTAATATTGCTTTTTGTCCTTTTTGTACTGCTTGGTCATATAAGCTAGGATTTTCTTTGCCGGAGCGTAAACTGTCAGCTTTACAAAGTCCTTGAAATAATGGCCATAGCCAGAATCCCAAGCTTCAATTTCCAAAGCATCGTCCAAACTCAACCCCCATCCCAGCTTCCGGGAGGTCTGCAGGATGTGAAGTAAGAAAAAGCTGACATGCAGTTTCCGCTTCCGGATCTCGTTGAACTCCTGCTTGCTGAGTTTCAGGACCTTCAGCAGCGTCTTCCCCCGCCAGTTGATCGCCCCCATGGTGTTGTAGCCTCTCAGCTTAGCCTCTACCAGGTCAGTCATGCCCAATTTAGTCAGATACTCGATACAGGGCGATTTGGCGTACAAGGCAAAGAATCTGGTCATATCCTCGTGGTTGTATTCCTCCCAGGTACTGTACTGGAATGGAGTGCTCTGAACGAGCTTTTTGATTCTGTCTCGGGTGTAGGTCGATGGAATATTTGCAATGTGGCCTTGATTAAAGATTGAGTACACTGATCTGCACTTCTCCCACCGGCCTACCATGCAGTAATCTTTTTCTTCGGAGTAATATACCGACCGCTTAATCATCCTCGGCTTACCCGGCTCGAAGACGTACATGGCAGCAGTCTCGAACTGGATTTCAACCCGGTAATAATTGCCCCGGTAGTCCCGGACTGCGTAAACCCCTGTGGCGACTATGGTGTTCGGGTCTACTCCGGACCGGTCGTACCAGACAAAGTAGGCTTCGTCGATCAGCCTTTTACGGCTTATCCCGCTGGACCGTACCAGGCAGCTGCTCCCACACTCCGGACAATTGACTCTATCGTTATGCTTTAGCTTTTCAGTTTTGAACTCCTTTTGGCAGTGGGTACAGTAACCATACTGCTGCTTCCCCTGGCGTCTGGTGAAGATGTACCGCGACCAGGAAAAGGCAACGTCCCTGGCGTAATCCACCATGGCCTGGCTGACCTTGGGAGGGAAGTGGGCTAGGAAGTCTTTATCAGGTAGGTCATTCATCCGATCCACCGCCTTTTGGATTCGGGCACCATCCCGGGGCCTTCATGCTGAATTGCACCCGAGGCGCTAAACTCTTGAGCTTTCTTTTGCCCTTTGCCTGGCAAAACACTTCGGTAACGGGCATTCTTTGCTCGAATAAAACCTTGTCGCAGTCCTCACATCGGTTCATTCCCTCGCACCCCCTACAGCCCGAAGTCTTCGAGTTTAACATCAAACTCAACTGCAGGTTTCGGTACTGGTGCGGCCGGCACTTGAACATCTGCAGCGGCCTCAATCCCAAAGTATTTCAGCACAACCCCGAATCCTTCGGCATCCGTCAGTACAGCGCAATTCCCGACCTTCTTCTTACTAGCCTCCGTCTTCATCGCATCAAGGCTCTTGGCGATAGTCTTGTCGGCAACCAGAATTTTCTCGGCGTCCTGATGGTTTTTACCCAGGTGCTGCACTAAGAAGGCACCCACTACTTGCACATAGGGATTTTTACTCGAGTCCATCTCGGCTTTTAGCTTATCTAACGCTCTTTGCACCAATATCACTCCCTAATCTCTACTTCAAGGCGCTGTACCCCGAACTTCAACGCATCTTTCCTGTTTTCGAAAAACAAGTCCAGCTTGTCCCCCTTGATAGCCCCGCCCCGATCCTCGACAATGTACTCATGCCCCAGTGCCGGAATGTAAAGCTTAGTCCCTAATGGGATCTCGGAAGGGGCTGCAATCGTAACCCCTTCCCGAGCCCGTCTCCCGCTGGCTGTAATCCCTTTACCATTCATCCCCGGATCATGCGGAGTGTACGCTGATACCCTCATTACCCTGCGCTCTGCCCGCACCTCTGACTCTCCCCTGCTAACCGTAGTCGCTGGCACTACGGGCCCATGTACGGCTGGCGGAGGCTCAGCCGTGTGCGAGGTCTTTGGTATTGCTATTCTCAACGAGCACAGCGTCAGGAATAGCAAGATGATCAAAAACCGGGCCACAGTGTTCTCCTTTCAGCTTTGCGCGTCTCTCAACATAGCCGCAGGTGAGCTCGAAAGGGCAGTTGTCGCGAGTATCAGCAGTACAGCCTCCGCAGGCCTTAAGGTGGTCGAAGAATTCGGGGAACAGCAGTCTGAGGAATGTCATCTTAAGCAACCAGTGCGGCCAATAGGCCAGCTTCGATTTGCTTGATGATCTCAAGATCCCGCTTGTGTAAAAATACATCAGCCGGAGAAGCAGAGGTATCGATTGCGTTCTGGTGAGCCTCGCGAATAGATTCAAAGTGTTCCTTGATCCTGCTGGCCTGGTCGAACTTATGCCTATTTGACACGATTATCTCCACACAATTGAGCAGTTCAAGGGCCAGTTCTTCCCTGGCAGTGGTGGGTCTAATCTGTACGGGCTTTTCAATCATAACGCTAGCCTTTGGCAGCTCTGGCTCTGGCTCCGTGTCGAAAAATTGCTCAAGAGTTTCGGTAGTAACAGATTCAGCTGTTTTCGTTACGCTTTCTGCAGTCTCGGGTACACTTTCCGCAGTTTTAGGTACGGTTCCGGTGGTTTCGGTAACAGCTTCAGTCTCGATGGGAGCAGCCGCTGTTTTTTTCTGCCTTTTGGCCTTCGCATCTGCAGTCAGTTTTTTGTGCCAGGCATGGGCGGTTGAAACAGCAACGTCATACTTCTTAGCTAAATTGGCAACTGTTCCAATATCCAGGAATTGTTCAATGGTCGTTATCTCAGCTCTCATTTTGTCTGCTTTTAGCTTGCCAGCAGCAAGCGATTCGCCAGTTACATGCCTCATAACGTTTTCTTCCTCCCTTTTCACGACTCGTTTTTCCAGTTCTTTGCGGTACAGGTGAGCATCTCCATGATCAACGCCATACCGCATGGCAACGTATGCTGTACTGCCGACAGCGTCAAACTGTTCAAGCGTTTGAATTTCTTCTTTCATGCTCCGTATCAAATCAACTCGTGACATGGCTTTCTCGCCTCCAGTTTCGGGACTCTTCCAGCCTATCAACAGACACATACCCAGTCGCGATATCAACTTGGATTAGCGGCCTGTCAAACTGGCCGGATCGCTTATTAAGCTCCTTGTCGCGGTAATTTGTCTGCTTCAGCACCCTGTTCCCGGGTATTGCGTCCACAACCTTGTACATATTTCACTCCTTACCAGTCAATCAATTCATCCAGCAATTCCGTTAATCTGGCCCTATGCGGTATCAGATATCGTTCCCGGTCCCTGTCATAGGCTCTCTGGTCTGGCCATGCCGCATCTCCAATCACTGGCCGGATCACATAGCCGCCTGATCCCTTTTCAAGCTTGGTACCCTGGCAGCGGAAGCCGTGCAGCGTTCCACTTAGAATCGGGTCTTTCCGGTGAGATATGGCCAGCAGCTGGGCCCATAGCCCACCATCGTGGTAAAGCCTGTCCAGATCAGGACGCGGGTCGCTGAATTCAATCCCCAGATCTACTACCTTTGCCCCGAAGGTTCGGGTCGGCTCTATGTGGCTTTCCAATTGTGGGCCTCCGGGAGCAAACAGCCCGCCATGATTTGGGTTATTCATGTACTGAGCCTTCCATAAGATCGTTTATAGTAGCGACTGCAACTGGCTCTCCGGAGATATCCAGCCCACAACCAGGGCAGAACCAGGGGGTATTATACTCGCTGCTGGAATAGCTTTTCTTTCCGCAAACAGGGCAAAATTTTTCTACCATATTTCACCTCGCAAATCTTCCGAATAAACGTGATGTCGCTATGATTCAGACTTATTAATTCTCCGTTTCTGCCCCTCCGGGCAAACAGCACTGGCCCGACAATCATTTCACCCTGGTAAACAAAATTCAGGTCCATGCCCGCCAGCTTTCCTTCCCCATTGCAGATCAACAAGATACCAGAACCTAGTGACACTATCTCAATAGGGCCATCAACAACGTCCTGAAGCGATTTTAAATCATTTGGGATAACTCTAGGTTCGGCTGGCTTACCGGGTTGTTTTGAAAAGACTTTTAGTGGTATCATCTCGGCACCCCCTTCTTGGGCTTAGGCGTGAAAACTGTCTCTGTGGAGTCAATCCCGGCCTTGCAGGCAGCCCATACCCCTGTTTTGTCCTTCCACCATCTGGCCTGACATCGTGGGCACCGGCCCGCCGTGCGCCGGCCGGCGAAGACTACAGCTTGTCCGCAAAAGCATGATGCCTGCATTTGCTGTCACCCGCCTTGTATCTTCTTGCCCTCAACTTCCCGTAGACTTGATTCCAGGTGACTCCGAAGGTATCTGCTATTTCCTCGATCGTTTTCCCCCGGGCTCTCATTGCTCTCATGTCCTTGAGTTCCGTCTCTGTGATCCGGCGCCTTACTTCATCCGGATGCTCGGCCTGAAGCTTTTCAAAGGCCAGTTCTGCCGGGCAACCGGTAAAGATCGAGACGGTTAGAGCGTGGTAGTTGATCTGCGTTTCAAATAAGCACCCCATCTTAGTGCTCCAGGGCTTTTGCTAAAATCCGCTGAAATTTGAGGTAGACCCGGAATTCCTTGACCGTCCCGGAAAAGCTCAAAAAAGGTTTCATAGTTATCCCCTTCCCGTGGTATAATGTTAGTAAGTAGTTTTGTTTCGGCCGTTTAGTGGTGTCAGCCACTAGCGGCTTTTTGTTTTGCCTGCTTTCCGCATGGCATCACTCCTTTCTCAGCCCCTCCTCAAACTCGGCTATCTCCCGGTCCACCGCCTGATAATCCTCGGCTGTTGGCTCCCAAGGCTGGTCGGGTGTTTGTGCAGGCTCCCTGGTGATATCTACTCCGCAGCCAGGGCAGATCCATGGGCTAAGGGTGTCTGCTGAGAAGCTTCGCGTGGCGCAGTGCTTACAGCGTTTTTCGAGCATCTATTTCCCTCCTTTTACCTAATCACCCCGCCAGAGCGGAAATACTCTGCCCAGCGGGCCTTGAGCCTTTTCTCACGCTGCCTGGCACGGTAGCGCTGGATCAGCTGTTGCATTGCGTCACCTCCTCCCTGATACCAAAGCCCCTGGTTTGTGACCTGGGGCTGTTTTTATGTAGTGATTTGACAAGTAAAAGTTGCGTTTACGAAACTTTTTGGCCGCGAAAAACCTCCGTAGAGATTTCCAAATCATCACATATGGTTTCAATTTCGGAATAAGTAAACTCAAGGGTGCCATTAATTTTCTGATTAATGGTAACTGGGCTTAAATTCAAGAGTTCCGCAAGGTATTTTTGCTTAATATCACGCTCAACTAGAATGCTTTTGAACTTCTTATATGGGTAATGTTTCAATGCCCTTCTATTTTTAGTATGCATCTTATCACCTCCGCCTTTGTTGCGATGTCGAAACTTTAATTTAAGTATAAATTTGGCTCGTTGCGTTGTCAACAACTTTTTTACGACAATAGACATAAAATAGTTGCAACTGCGTAATATTATAGGTTATAATCAATTAAAATATATTTTAATCGAGGGGTTGACCAATGAAGGAACAATTTGGAGATCGGTTATTTAGACTTCGTAAAGAGAATGACATGACGATAGAAGAATTCGCGCATGAGATGAACAAGAAATTCCCGAATTCAAAGCCACTAAGCAAGCCAATGGTTTCAAAGTATGAAAATAACATCCATAGGCCTCAGAGCTTTTCACTTGTAGAAGAGATCGCCGAGTTCTATGGCGTTACGACAGATTTCTTAATGTGCCGGACAAGAGATAAATATGAAAAGGTTGACAAAATGCCTTCCTTTAAACGAATCCCAATCCTTGGCGTAATTGCTGCTGACATTCCTATTCTGGCCCAAGAAAATGTTGAAGGTCACGATTTTATTCCAGAGAACATGCCGGCAGATTTTTGCCTCCGTGTAAAAGGCGATTCCATGATGAACGCTCGGATCCTCGATGGTGACCTCGTATATATACACCAGCAGCCCGACGTCGAGAATGGGGAAATTGCTGCTGTTTTGATAGATGGAGAGAATGCTACCCTAAAACGGGTTTACAAAGGGGATGGCACAATTACCTTACATGCCGAAAACCCGAACCACAAAGATTTGGTTTTTGCCAAGAAGGATATGAAACAAATATCCATTATTGGAAAAGCAATAAGATTTAGCAGCGAGGTGCGATAGTAAATGGCAAGCATTCGAAAACGGGCAGATGGAACCTGGCAAGCCACGGTTTATGTTGGGAGGGATGAAAACGGTAAGAAGATCAACAAATACGTGACCAAGCACAGCGAAAAGGAAATTAAAAAAGCAGTGCGTGAGTTAGAGCAATTGATTGAAGAAGGAACTTTAACCAACGTTGATAATCATCGAATCTCCGAATGGATCAAAACCTGGCTCGAAATTCACAAAAACAAATATAGCCCAAGTACTTATGTTTTGTACTTGAGCTATCACAAAAATTACTATGAGCCCTTTTTTAAGCGAATGAAATTCAAAGACTTAAGAGAAATGCATCTTAAGAAGCTGATGAACGATTTACTGGCTAAACAATCAGCAACGAGTGTAAGACGAATTATGTCTTGCCTAAGACCGATTTTCTATGATGCGCTAAAAAAGAGGTCCCCATTCAATGATCTTAAGCTCCCCAAAGCAGAAAAAGTTGATTATTCAACTGTGCCAAAAAATGAAGAAGCATTTAAAAAGATTCTCGATGCCGTCAATGGCACCAGGGATGAGCCTATTATCCTTCTGGCAGCCTGGTGTGGATTGCGGCGCGAGGAAATATTTGCCTTAAAGTGGAACGATTTGGACTTTGAAAACAGCACGATTCGAGTGGATGAAGCTTATGTAATTAACGATCAGGGCAAATATGAGCTCAAAAAGACCAAGTCAGAAAACGGACTAAGAGATGTGGCAACAGCGCCTTATCTGATGAACCTATTAAAACAGGTCAACCCGGATTGGTTTACGCTCCGTAAGAAAAAGAAGAAAAAAGAGTCTCAGTCTCAGGTAGTTCAAATTACTGATAAGAAGGATAAGGCAGATAAATTTATCTTCCCTATGCGCCCTGACAGTTATTCCAGTTACCTCGCCGAACTGGTTAGAGAAAAAAAAATACCGAAGACCCGTTTGCACTTTCTTCGGCATTATCATGCGACTTGGCTGTATGAAAATGATGTGCTAGATCATTTAGCAGCCGAGCGCCTAGGACACGATATTAGAGTTTTAAAAGAGACATATCAGCACCTTGGAGTTGAAAAGAAAGAGAAAATTAACAAAAGGATTGTTGAGCTCCAGCAAAAACAGATACAATAGGGTATTGATTTAGACCATGAGATTTCATGGTCTTTTATTTTTGGTTGGCATTTGGTCGGCATATTAATTTTCCTTTGCCGACCATAAATCTCAAGATCCGCATGAATACTGGTCGGAGCGACACGACTTGAACGTGCGGCCTCTACCACCCCAAGGTAATTTGTTTCGACGCAAGCAACTTTACCGGAAGGCCGTTAATGTCCCATGTCTGCTATCTGTTTGCATTAGCCAATAAAGTTGCGCTGTCGCAAATATTAGGCGATGATTTAATTACTTTAAAGCGGTGCAAATCATTTGGTCGGCATTTTGGTTGGCATGTACATCTGTGAGACCCGCTCCATAAGCGCTTTCTATATTCAATCCCTCCATTAAGTACATTAACCGTTCATACTCAATAAACAACAATCGTTCTGGGCCAAGAGCATCCATTATTAACCGCCCAAGCCTTCGAAGCTTAGATTCCATTTGCCCGTATTCAGGAATAGTAGTGACGCTATCATTGGTTAGCATAAAAATCCGTTCGTGTTGCATGTCTTCAGTAACTGTCATTACAAACCACATCTCCTTATTCTACTTTTGTATCTCAAGAAAATTTTACCCCTTGTCGTAATAACAAATATCTGGAATAATTGAATTACAAAGCTGCTCTTCGGAGTTGTTTTGTGTCGGGGAAGTCCGAGTCTCTTGCTGGGGAGCGGACTTCCTTCTTTATTTACGCCTACTTGCCGGCTTCTTTTTAACTCCCGGCCTCTCCACCTTCTCCACCCCCAATTCACCATCCCTCATACCAACCAAGTACCGTTCACCCTGGTACTGAAACATTTCACCCGGGTGCAGGCCTGATTCGCTGAGATCCTCCATATTAACCTTTCGCCTTTGCCATGTCACGCCATCGTCCCGGCTCACCTTTAGTTCAGTTACCCTGCTTTCCTCTTCCACCGTGCTACACCACCCTTCCTAGTTGCCGATAATTATTCAGCAGCTCGTCCAACTGCTGGCTGACCTTTACCACTGACGGATCTGTCAGGCCGAGTGCATTGCTTAGGTCTTGCATCCTCTTACGCTTCTTCTCGATTTTAATTCGCAATCTGATCCTTCCCACAAAAATCACTCCTTACAAACTTATGTTCGTATTATAGAACATAAGTTTGTATAAGTAAGGGGAAATTTGTCGAAGTGCCTAATTATTTTCCATCATCAAGTAAGTCGTTAATTTTAGCTTCAAGTGCGTTTGCAATCTTGACTAACGTTTTCAGGCGTGGACATTGACCACCCTCAATTTTCTTAAGATACCTTAAACTTATATCGGCCCTTTCTGCTAATTCTTTTTGCGTCAGGTTTTTGGCCTGGCGCAATTTTATTATGTTCTTGCCCGTTATCATTATGTTGCTCCAAGATGTCTATATTCAGGATACTCGCAAACCTTTGTCGAAGTAAGGTGAAAAAAGTCTACAGTTAAGGTGTCTTTCTGCGACAAATTATGCCTGTACGGGCATTGAAAGAAAGTAAAAAAATGCCATGATTAAGCTATTATTAATTCGTTAATTATAGGTGGTTTCGGTGAATCGTATTAAAGAACTACTCGAACAATACAACTGGACACAAGAAGAGCTTTCCTTTCGCTCTCAAGTCTCTCAACCTCAGATAAACCGTATTGCAAATGAACGCACAGGCACAGGCAACCTACAGTTAAGAACCGCCGCAAGAATAGCTAAGGCATTCAAAAAGCCGGTAGAATATGTCTTTCCGGATTACTTTAAGAATTAGAGGATTTGCACCGTTGTTTGTGGAATATATTTCCTGGTGATGTGAATGAATCGTTTACAGGAAATAATGGATAAGAACGGTTGGAAGCAAAAAGACTTAGCCCGAATGACAGGCATAAGCCAAGGTGATATAAGTCGGATCATTAACGAACAGGTTAAGGTTTACCTTGAAACCGCACAGAAAATATCCAAAGCCACCGGATATCCAACTGATTATATCTGGCCCATCAAATAGATGGGCTTTTATTTTGAGTAAAAATATGGGGACTATGCATATTATGGCCTACGGGACATAAGAATTACAACAATCAAAATCTCCCACACGAGTGAACGAAGGAGAGGTGACAATCAGTGGGTAAGGGTCCCACGTTTGGTGACATACTCCGCCACAAGCTGAACAACTTCACAGTCCAGGGTAGGCTTCTAAACACCTTTGAAGCATTAAACTTCGAAACCAAATACAATCAGACCCCGCTAATCATCGAAAAGAGGAAAACAGACTACGGTTGGTTCTTCGCCCTTACTCTACCAGCCGGGATCAGTGCCAAGGACGTCGAAGGCAAGTTAAATTATTTTGAAGAACAGACTGGTGGAACCATAGAACTCAGACACAAGGGCAAAACCATATGGATGGACGTCTGTACCTACGAACACCCCGACAAAATCCCCTTTGCCTTTAACCCGGCAGACCACGGCAAGATGTTCGCCCCGCTACCTATCGGTCACAACGCCAAAGGCAAAACCGTGGTGATTGATCTGGGCGATGGGATCTACCACATCCTTTGCGTGGGAACTGTCGGCGGCGGTAAGTCAAACATCATCCACCAATGGGCATGGAGTAGTATCCAGGCAGGCTATGCGACCTTTATCATCAACACAGCGAAGCGGGAACACGACTACCTTAAGAATCATGCCATTGTGGCCCAGGATAAAGTGACTGCCCGGAAGTTGCTCCAGCAGCTCAACGAGGAAATGGACCGCCGGCAGTTGGAACTGGAGAAATATGAAGCGGTCAAAATTCAGGAATATCCCCACCCTGAGAACATGCCGGTTATCTGCGTCATTCTGGATGAACTGGCGGACTTTCAGGACCAGGAAGGAATCGAAGCACTGCACCGACTCCTGTTCTTGGGCCGCAGTTCCGGACTCTTTGTCCTAGCAGCCACCCAGCGAAGCAGCTCAAAGCTATTCAAGAGCGAATCCTTCACCGAAATGCGCCATCTATTCAATGGGCGCCTATGCTTCAAGGTAAACGACCGATTCACCTCAGACATGGCCCTTGGTAACGATTTGGCCTGCAACCTCCCCACCAAGGCCGACGGAACCCCCGTAGCAGGTCTGGCGGTATGGCAGCACGGCGCCAGCCAAATAGTCAAGACAATGTTCTTCGACATCAAACAGGCAAGGCGGGAAGTTGCAAACCTCCCTCAATCGAAAGGAGTGATTAACATTGAACGCCCCGAATTTAAGCGGGCTTAACCTGGTCCGCTATGGAGCTGAAAGAGACAAACGGATCCTTGACGCCATTGCCCGCCACAAGGCCCTTACGACTGAGCAAATAGCTACCCTATACTTCCCCTTCCCTACCGGACTCCGCAAGGCACAGGCAAGGCTCTCGTCACTGGTAGGCCGCAAGAAGCTCAAGGCCCCAGTTCGGTTCAGTATCCACAGCACCAGCATCTATTACGACGGCAAACAACCCGCCCAGTTGGAACACCTGGTAGATGTTAACTGGCACTATGTATGGTTCGAGAAACAGCTTACCACAGGCCAGAGGATTTACCTTTGGGAACGCCACAAAGACTTTGGCATACTCGAATGCGACGCCCTGGTGGGTATCCAAAGTAAGCTGGCAAATGAAATCTGGTGGTACTTCATCGAGATGGAACGGGAAACAGATCATGGCGAGTTTGACAAGATAAGGAAATACAACAAGCTCTTCGAGAGTCAGGAAACCACCCTTGGCGGTCACTGGTGGTGGAGGCATGTTGGCAGGTTCCCCAAGGTGATAATAACTTGCCTAACGGAAAACTACCGACAGAAGGTCCTCCGCCACATCCATGAGGAAAACTGGAGCAATTTACGCTTCGAGGTCAAACTACTGTCTGAAATAATCAAGGAGGCGAAGACATAATGTCAGGATTGTTCAACAAGCTATTCGGCGGAGAGGGCAGCATAGTCCTGATGTTCCCGGTTCTAGCTTTGGTGAGTTGGATTTTAATTCAAGTAGCCGGCGTATTTAACCCCAAAGTGGCCCGATACACAGGCATTCTGACGGACCTATTGGGAATCAGCTTTGTAATCACCTTTGCCGTTGGCATCTTGAACAAAGTCCTGTCGTTGGGACGGTGATAGAATGAACGGAATAGTTCTGTTTACGGCCAAAATCCTGGTGGCTATTGCCGCTGTATTCATCGGCCAGACAATCTGTTATGCTATGGGCCGAAAGGCTCTGGCCAAGATGACCTTGCTTGTCGGCATACTGCTGGGCGCATCAGTGCTTTTGCAGGGCATCAATGACCTCCAGGTCTGGATAAACCAAAAGACGGCCCCGGTTAAAAACGCAGTGGAAAAGGTAGATAAATTCAACCAAAGGCTCGATAGCCTAATTGGGAAGTAACCCGTTCGCTGACTTATTCGTTGACTCAAGTCCGGGCCATTCGCTCTAACGAACGAGTGAACATCAAATTTTCTAGCTATCATACGAATTTGGCCCACAGGAAAGGGGGAGTGAGGGGAGCGACAGCGACACTGAACGTTCCGGGGGAGGGATCAAAAGCAGGAATTTGGCAATCGCTGGCGAAAATGGTAAAACTGTAAACAATTCAGAAAAAGGAGATGTAGAAACAAGTGAGTGGAGAAAAAGTTAAAAAGTCAGTCTGGAAGCGCTGGTGGTTTTGGGTTATTGTGGTGATCGCAGTTATCGCTGTAGCTGCAAATAGCAGTGGCGGATCAAAGTCCACCACATCGGAATCAACCGCCCCCAGCACAACTAAGTCAGAGCCTGCCAAACAGCCTGAAGCCAAGAAAGAACTTTCCAACCAAGGCGAAGTTTCAAGCGTTAAATTTCAAGTCACCGGCAGCTCAACAGCGCCCACATACGGCAAGAATCAATTTATGACTGCAAAGGCTTCTGGAATATTTAAAATCGTCAAGCTGACGGTCACTAATAATCAGAAGGATGCCATCACGATGGACGGAAGCCTATTTAAACTTATAGACGACAAGGGACGCGAGTTCACAGCATCAACAGAAGCGCAGAGTGCTGCAATGGCCGATAATAAAGAGGGCCTGTTCTTGAAGCAAATTAACCCGGGTCTGTCCGTATCTGGTGAAGTAGTATTCGATGTTCCGCCCGATGCCAAAGGCTTTAAACTTAAGGCCCGCGGCGGGATGACTGGCAAAGATATTGAATTAAAAGTAGATTAAGACGCAAAAAGCCCCCAGCCGATTAGGGTTGGGGGGTTACTCTTTTCGCACATTGAAAACTGTGCAGCGTTGCTTAGAGAGCTGGAGATCACTCCAGCTTTATTTTTTGTTCTCCGCATTTCTCTCCTTTTCTACTAGCACATTTACAACTACGCTTACAGTACACTTCTGCCTGTAGGCATTTTCCTTAAGCCATGCCAATAGCTCTGGCTCAAAGTAAATTGCCTCTCTTATTTTCTTGTCTTCTTTAGGTGGTCTTCCTGCCATAAAATCACACTCCCTACGCTTTACATTTTACGGCATTATAAAATATTTTGCAATACCCGAAATTACCTATTGTAAAGCATTTTAAAGCATGGTATATTATAACTACAGGATGATTAAAGGGAGGCCGAAGTCATGAAAAAGCTAACTAGAAAAAATGTCCCCACTGGCTGGAGTATTCGAACAGGACTTAATCCAGATTACTTTATCAGCGTGAAACGCTGGGCAAAAGAACGAGGAAGACAGGTAGCAGAAGCCCGTAAAACCGGGAACGTAGACGCTGCCATCAAGGCCCTGGAAGAAGGCAAACGCTACAAGAACAGTATCAAGGAAAGCCTAAAAGGTGTTGGAACAGAACATCCGTACTTCGTGTATGACTCCGAAGGAAAGTGTAGATACATTCTTGAGTGCAGAGTTACTAAGAAGTGGCAAGCATACACTGCGGAATAAGCGCAAAGCCGAGCCGGGCGGCTAATCCCGGTGTAAAGGATGAAAGGAACGAGAGGTATGTTTGAGAATTGGACCAATGACGATTTACGTTGTGCCATATGGACATATAAAAATGGATGTGCCCCTCGTGGCGGCTATCCGTTGGAATGGTACGAAAATGAATTATGTAGAAGAACAGGAAGCAAAAAAGGTTGGCACGAGTAATAAACCCCGCCTGACGATGGCCTGATGGGAGCAGGCCGAAACTCCTGGGACAAGCCTGGGAGTCGCGGGATCCCACACCGAGGGAGTCGTACATCTCCCCTTTACATATACCTGTTCTTTGACAAAAGAAAAAAGCCTCCCCCGAAGGAGAGGCCATGGTTAATACAGTTGCCTATTGATTTGTCTGCGCTGGAGTCGCGGGCGGCGAAGCGGTCTCTGTGGAGGTCGGTACGGTAGATGCGTTAGATGTAGCAATCTCAGCAGCACTGTCTACTAGACTTGCCTTCTGCCCTGCTACAATAGGTCGTTTAATAGTCTCGTGCAGCCCTGTAGCAGCCAAAGCCACCAGCACGGCGTTAATTAAAGCCAACCCTACGCCCTGCACCTGCACAACAAGCAGCATTATCAGCAGGGCCACTACAGCGGCGTAGAGCTGGATCACGAAATCCCCGAGATCCCCGTCTAAGATTGTCTTACTAACCAGACTCACCAGGTATTTAAGGAAGGACTTGCTAAACAGCACGATAAGGTACACCGCCAGCACCAACCCGGCGAACGTGGCCAGGGATCCTAAAGTAAAAAAGTCTTGTGGCATAAATAAACACTCCTTTAACAGCTCGTTAATTCGCCATTGTGTAGGAATCCGTGGTAATCTCCCGACAGAATGGATCCTGCACCGGCCTGACAAGTGTTTCCGTTTTTGTCTACATGGACATTTGGCGGCTCACCGTGTCTAACCCAGCAACGGTGGGTCTTATCCTCTGGCATAGTGCAGTTACTTGCCCTGCTATCGACATCCCAGCGATCGCCGTTAGGCAGAACTACGTGAAGATGCTTACCGTCACAATTCTCCCAGCCAGCGAAGTAACATGGCTCGTCTGGTTCGTGCATTTGGGCAAAATACATATCCCCCGGCTCTAGCTGGTCGCAACCGTTATCGAAGATTGGGAGAGTACCCGCGGATGTTCTAGCATCATCTTCCGCTACCGGAGCCCCGCAATACTTACAGTGAGTCGGCCAACTCTCTGGGTCTTTGTAAAGCTCGTCCATCTTGGCACTGGCATCTTTCATGTCAATCATAGTCGGAAAACGGAATACGTTCTCAGCTTCGTGATTGCCGCTGTAGCCTTGGCATCCTTCGCCCCAATATCGTTGTATGCGGATTTGAGTGCCAACTCGCTTTTATGAATCTGGTTTTCAAGGATCTCCACTCCTTCCTTCAAATTCCCAAGCGCTTGGGAATTTAGCCTAGCAACCTCGCCCACGTATTTGGACCCACAACCCCATCAGAGGCAAGGCCATTCTCAGCTTGGAACCGCATGACAGTCCCCCAGGTAACCGGGCCAAATAAACCGTCATCCTTCAGGCCGAGCAAATGCTGGACTCCCTGCCGAATCTGGCCCATGCCCATGCGCTGGAATAAATGGAGTAGTTGGACTAATATTAGGGGTCTGCGGTATCAACGGTTGAACTACGGGTGGAACAGCAGAGGTTGGGGAATTAGACTGGTAGCTGGAATAAATCCCTGCACCAATGATGATGTAGAATACCAGGTTGAAAAACTCCTGCCAAGTCTTGGGATCAATCACAACCCCAAGGTAACGGTTCGCAATGAAGTTGGCGAACTGATAAAGAAAGGCTATAGCCGCAGCCAGGAAAACGGGGTTTTTGAGTCGGTTTAACATGGTATCACTCTCCTTTACTTAATATGAGTTCCTTCGACTCCGCGATTCTCACGACCCATGGTACGCTTGCGAAGCCAGAGCATCGCCTCTTCGAGTTTGGTAATTGCCAAGGCATTCTCTCGGCAGGAAAACTGGGATTTTTGGAAATGCTCCAGGCGGGTAATAACCATTGCAATTAGGTCCTCGTTGCAGACGCCATTCACGCCACATTCTTTTATTGGACCTTCTTGAAAATGGATCTCTGCAAGGTTTTCGTCACCTTCAACCCGGCAAACAGAGAAGCAGTGCGGAGCGTTGTAATTCATTTCTTCGGGAGGTTCATGGTAAACCTTTGTGTATTTACTGGTTAATAGATCGTGTTTGAGTTCCATTTGTTTTTCCACCTTTCTTAATTAAAACATTTTTGCCCAAGTTAATGGGCCCACTTGACCATCGGGAATAAGTCCGTGGGCATCCTGCCAACGTCTTACTGCGCCATCAGTTACAGGCCCAAATATCCCATCATCCCTAACGCCTACAACCCTTTGAATCATCTTCACGGCGTTTCCCCTGCTTCCTATTAGGATAAGGGAACCGGGATATGGCACATGAACCACAGGAGGGGGCGCAGGGACGGCCTGGGGAGCAGGTGCGGGTGTTTGCCCTAGTGCTTCATTCAACCCTGTTGCAATGGCATCTGCAAGCTCATTCTGGAAGGAATCAGTTCTGAGGTATGAGGAATCCAGTGTACTGTCGATAAAACCCAACTCCAACAGGCAAGCCGGCATAGCGGTTTCACGCAGTACAGCAAAGTTGGCAGATTTCTTGCCCCTGTCGGGCAGTCCGTGAGCTGCGAAAACCTTGGCAACATGCGAATGAATTATGTCGCGGATCCGATCAGTCTCGGGGGAGTGTGGGCCGTCGAAGACATAGGACTCAAAACCTGTACCTCCACCGGCATTAATGTGGATTGAGCAGAAGTATTGAGCTTTTGCATTATTTGCAATAACTGCGCGAACATCGAGATCCACGAAGGAATCATCTGTATGAGTGGGGAAGGCTGAACTGTCAAGCCTGGCTAATACCTTTTTGCTTATCGCCAGGGTTAAATCTTTTTCCTGTAGGCCGTTGGCTACTGCGCCAGGGTCAGAGCCTGAATGCCCGGGGTCAATGCAGATTGACATAAAAACATCTCCTTTAATGTTTTGTTAGCACATACACCACTAGGCCGCCTGTGACGGTGGTAAGCAGAGTGACAACAGTCACCACTGACCAAGATGGACGCTTTAACGCTTCGTCTAACTTGGCTTCCAGCTTTTCAAATCGCGCGTTAAACGCATTCTGGACAGCGGTGTAAAGTCGCTCTAGTGTATCAACCTTTTCTTCTAGTCGTGCGATTTTGATTAGTTCATCACTCACCTAAACACCTACTTTCTGTAATACAAAAAGACCCCGCATAAAGCGAAGTCTTTTGTTAGGTGCAATAGCACCCTTGCCCATGGGGCTGCCCAAAGTACCAGGGACCGGCGGGCAACCGTTTGTCACCGAGGGAGCTACCCCCGGTCTAGTCCCTGGCTTGATCATTGTATCATAATCGCCGGAAGGCGGGAAGATGGAAACAAAGGCCAACCTAGTCAGCCAGTTTATGCCGCCTCCTCTCTTACGTCGATTTGCACTGGACCGAATACTCTTTTCTGTGTTCCGCTCTTGCTGAGTACAGCCTCTGCCTCAAAAAACAAGGGCTGAAAATGCCCCTTGAGCGTTGGCCTAAGCCAGACATAAAGCACATCACCATCGATGCTTGCGGTTCCGGTTTCCTTGGTTCCGTCTGGTTTAATCCAGGTGTAAGTAGCATTCAGCAATATGAAGGTTTCGTCCGGATATTCACTTGTCATACTGACTCTAATCTCAGCCGGTTTGTAATCGCCGACATAGAATATCATTTCGCCAATCACCTCCCATTTAAGCTTGTCTGGCAGTTCTGTCCACTGCAATTTGTCCGGCATCTCAACCCATTTGAATACCGGGGATTTGTGGTCTTTGGTGCTGAGCGTGGGAGCGTAAGCCCTGCCGGTACTCGTCGCCGCGGGAACCTTGACCGTCACAACCAACCTTGGTGGTATTGCCCGCCCCGTAGATGTCGCCGCAGGGATCACGCTGACCTGAAGCGTTACAATGGGCGCTACTGCCCTGCCTGTGCTGGTTGCCGCTAGTACTGCCACAATCCGAATAGCTGTTGGGGCTTTAGCCTGTCCCGTGCTGGTGGCCACGGGTATTTTGACAACCCCTACTGGCACTGGGACATAAGCCCGCCCTGTCGAAGTCGCCACGGGGACTGTAACGGGGGATATTACCTTGGGTGCAAATGCTCGGCCTGCGGAGGTAGCGACAGGGACCATTACGGACTTGGCGGCTGTCGGAGCATATGCTTGGCCTGTGGATGCAGCTGGTGGTATCACCAGGGGGGACGTGGTGCGGTCGAGGGTCGTTGTGTCGTAGGTTAAAGAGTCGTAGACGGCTTGGGTTGAGCTTGGAGTCCCTGTTCCTCCCCAGGTTGGCTCTGTAGCCGCATCCGAATACTGCACAGTATAGAGTGATCCCAAATACCCTTCTGCCCCCATAGCCTGTTCAACATAGAAGTATTGAGGTTGAGCAAAGGCTGAAGCATAAGGGATGTTTGTCGCCACTGGTGTTTGAAAATCATCAACATACAGGTCATAACCAGAAGTGTGACACTTTGCCTTAAAACTGTAGTAAGTACCTACAACATAAGCCTTGATTGTGGTTAATGCTGCACCATTGTAATACTTCAAATTTCCATCAGAATCAAAGACAACACCAGCTAAAATACCGCCAGTGTTATCTTTATCAATCCGAAAAGGAATGAATCGTTTATTAGTTTGTTCTGCCCTAGCAGAAGAATAAAAGGTGTTTTCAACATTTGGGGTATTTATTAGCTTTCTAACTTTAAGTTGATGCGTAGAATCAGTTTTAGCACAAATAGCAACGGGCATTATATCGGATACATAATAGTGTGGAGGACTTTGTGCTGCCAGGGTAGCATCTTTCATAGTTCGTTTTCGAAAATAAGTTGTTTCACTTTTCCAAGTCCCCGGTGAATACTCCCCATACCCAGAATCGAACACCCAACCTTCAGCCACAAGATCATCGTTGCGGTGTGTGGTAATTACAGGGTCTAGTAATCTAGATAATGGTGCATCATAAGTTACCAGCGACATGTGAGATAAAGCTGTTTCTCCTGGCTGAACTGACTGGCTGATATTTTGAGTAAAATAAAAATATGTCTTTCCATCTTTTTCTGTTACGGTTACATCTCCTACTTGGGATAAATCACCCGTACCATAACCATAGGGGAAAGGTTTATGAAACAGCCAAGAATGCCAACTATATGGTCCAAGTATATTATCGGCAGTCCATAAACCTAATGTTGAACCGGCAGTATTTCCGGGTTTCCATCCGTGACTAAAGAGACAATACTTCTCATTGATTTTATACATTTCTGGGCCACCAAAAGATTGCCCACTAGCCGTTGATAATATTGGATTCCCGCTATACTTAGTTAATTGTGTTAACGATGGGCCAGAAGCGATACCTGTTGTCCAGTTGTTATTTGGGCTACTAGCTTCATAAAGAACGTACCATGTACTATTTTCATAATAAATGTGAACATTTCCTGCTGCATTTGTATCCCACGAACCCGTAGAACCTGGGGAAATTACATTCTTTTGTATTAATGTAAACGTGCCTGGGTTTCCGCTTGGACTTCTCCAGTAATCGAATCCTCCACCAGGTCTTGTAGGGTCATAGAAAGGAGTAACAAGCATGTGAACGGTGCCGTTATCTTCTCTATATATACCAGGACGCTGTGCCCCATCTGTTGGGTGTACAACTTCACCTTCAAGAGTCCAGGTGAATCCATCAACTGAGGAAAAAAGGCTTATCCATTCATCAACCCATACATTGTAAGGTGCTCCATAGGGGCCACCACCGTTGGCGTTATAAAGTATGCCATCTCCCCATTGTTTAAACTTTCCTGCGGTGGCATCCCATTTTATATTAGGTTCCCCACAATTTATTCGAGCATCATATAATTCAGGATAATATCTTAATCCATCTACATTAATGTTTAATAGTGTCTCGTCTGTACTCTCGGTCGAGTAGCCGCTTATAGCATAATCAATAAAAATACTAATCTGACCACCGGCGGGCATGGAAGGTATTAAAACAATGAAATCCGCTGAGACACCGGAAGCCACATTGAGCCTTCTGTGTTTTAATGGAGTGATTCCGTCCTGTGCATAAAATCTAACACAAAAGAAATTGTCATCTATATTGTTTCCAAGATAAATATGTTGAATGGAATCATTAGTACCACCAGATGAATCAACTCCGGTTGCCTTATGCAACCGGAGTTTTCCCATCTGAAAGTTTGTTTTTGATCCATTACTTATGACTGTTTTTGTCTTTCTTAAAAATGACATAAATATCACCTACAATTCCATTAATTTCCTCCCTTACTTAACTTGATAAACATCAATGGTCATATCCGAGTTGCCATAATTCTTAGATGTATCATTTGTGTCATAAATCGGATCTCCAACAATAATATAATCTGACGAACTTTGGTTACGCAAATCACTTGTTATTGTTGCTACCACAGAACCTATAGTCACTGTGTAATTATTCGATACATCTTTTGCTACTTTAAATCGTGTTGGAAGTGTAATGACTGTTGGGTACGCACCCCAATTCACCCAGGTACTTGTTCCTGGAGCCCATTGTTTCAATGTGCCAGTAGCATTAATTTTTCCAATAGAAGCCTCATAGTTTGATCCATTTTTACGAATCAGGAGCATTATCTTCCTAGCACCAGAATTTTGGTTGTAGGTATCTCCATTTGTTGGAGCCACTGTATTATCTCGAATTGATATTGCATAACAATCTCTAAGATCCGTAGAACTAAATGCAGAAATATCAATATCAACAAGATATGCTCCCGATACAAGACCACTCGATAAATTAGTAAGCTCCATGTATTCTGTAGTACCATTTTTAACATTAGAATTTAACCTAAATGTACTAGCGGCAGTTTGGGTAATATAGGCAGGATATGATACATTTTCGCTACCAATCAATGCTGTCATATTGCCACCAGTGAGCGAAACGACTGTGCCAGCTGTAAGATTGGCCGATGGCATTTCGCTAACTTGAGCAGAATCAGCCGATTCCGTACTACCCACCACTCTTGTAGCGGTGTAATAATACGTTGTACCGTTAGTTAAGCTAGGATCTACCTTAGACGTTCCTGTTAGACCACTATAAAGCAATGAGCCTTTAACTCCTGCTGTAAGAGACCTGTAAATATTAACCGTTTCCCCAGTTCCCAAGGCGCTCCAAGACAGGGTGTTTTGAGCGTTCCCGGGGGTAACGGCGAACCCGGTTACTACAGGCACAGCAGGTGTGGAAATCGCCGCTCCTGCACTCCAGTTCCCAGCCTGCGAAGTAATGCCGTCACCGCTTAACTGAGTCACTTGCACCTTAACTGTATAGGCCGCGCTGTACGCCATGCTCAACGGACTTAGGCTGGCTGAGTAGTTTCCATTGACATCCAGAGTCGGACTGACAAGGTCTATGTACCGCCCTGCTGTAACAGCCGCAGCTTCGTCTGCATCTGCAGCCAACATGCACACAAACCTGAGTTTTGTAACGGTGCCTTGGGTGGCCCTTCCAGAAACAACCCCGGCAACATTCATACTTCCCTGCCCGGCTAACATAGCTACATTAGATACATTGACAGTCGCCGCAGGAACCGAGAGGTTGACGACAACTGCTGTTGTACTAGTAACGGTGGACGCACCCTGCGACAATCTAATCTTATGGGCATAGCTGCCGGGTGCTTGCCCTGCTACCGTGACTCTCCAAGCAGCTCCTGCTGCTACTGGCGTTACGGTCGTCCAAGCCCCTCCTGACACAAGCTGCTGTTCAATTGTTACCGGATTTGCACTGCCATCGTTTTGATACGCAAACTGTACAATCCAACCACCACCAGTTACGGAACTGGCAACCAGCGCAGGTTGGGCAGTGAACCCAAGCGTGCCCGCTGCTGGGGCAGAGCTTCCTGCGGTTTGATTCCATGTGTCTACCCGGTCGCTAACATAAAAGGTCGGGGGGTTGGTGCCATCGTTTACAATGGCGAGGTCATAGTCTGGGGCGTTGGCAGCGGTTAGGCTCAAGCTTGAGGCAACCCGCAGGACGTCTGATTTATTGGTGGCCATGGACTGTACGGCGGCCAGGATGTCGTTCAGGGTTGCGGCCCTCACTACCCCGCCCAGGCTATAATACTGCAGGCTGTTGACCGTTTTACCCGCGTCTGTGGCGTTACAGATGACTCTGCGGAGTTCAGGGTCGTAGTAAAACTGCCCTGCCGCAGGGGTACCTGTGGTGTCTCGCGTAAAGGTGGCTCCTGCAGCCGTCATGGCCATTACTCCAGCCGATGCGTCGTGTTCATCCATCAGGAGGATTATGCCGCCTGAGGGGATGGCAAATGTACCGTTTCGGTGATTGGCATCTACTTCGTCTACTAATACAGCCGTGGTTCTTCCCGGAATGCGGGGCACCATGGCTAGAATTGTATTATAGAGTCCCAATGTCTACACCCCCTTAAGCTGCGGTATGGGTAAATATCCCCGCGGCATCCCATTGTAGGATATTCAGGGTTGTGTCAACCCCGAAGTCGATGAAGCAGATTAGTGGGCTGGTGGCATCGTTGCCGGTATCTTGGTAGACGATTGCCCGGGCTGCAGTAATCGGGGAGGGTAAGCTCTGGTCGTCGGCGTCAAACTTGGTAACATTGGTCGCGGCATCGTAAGTGATCGCCTTATTGGCTAAGGCATAGCCCCGGACCGTGTAGCCTGCGTCAGTTATCTCGTTGATTACCGAGGATTTGTATTGGTGAGCGTCCTGATCGGGGACATATGCGCTGGACGTAAACATGACTTTAATTGCACCAGTGGCCCAGTTGATTTCGCCCTTGAACGCCTTTTCGATTGCGCGACCAAATAACTTTGCGGTAGTTGCCATGATTTATTCCTCCCTTTGTGCGCACGTTGTGCGCTTCATATATATTTCACAGAAATCATCGCTCCTGCGTTGCGATGTAAGACAACCGACTAACCTCACGCGAAAGCCTCTGGGGGACAACAGCATGTCGGTAAAGTCAGGATTAGACAGCAAGTGCTGTCGAGTAGCCTGGCGAGTCAGGCCATATATGGTAAAGCCTGTGGGCTGATTCCGGGTCTGTGGCTGTGGAACGCTGCCGGACGTAAACTCCGGTATCAATGGGTATACCCAATATAAATGGGATTGGGTATAAGCAGGCCTATTGACGCACCTGCGATAAGCAGGGTAACGAAACGCCTGTAGACAAATAGAAACCGTCAGCATCACGTGCCCATGAGCCGTTTCTCACTATCCAAGGTTGCCCCGTATCCGTTGTAGTTAGCGAGCCGGAACTGCCGCCAGCGGGGCAAATACATTCCGCGAATTTCTGTGCTTGGATTTCATAACGTGTAGCCCCAAACTGTGAGTTCAGAGATCACGCCAGAACCGCCAGCTCCGACATTCAGCGAAAGATCTTTACTTGCCGTACCAATCAAGATAGGCATAGAGCTGACCTTCTCTGCAGCAGAGCCGGAGGGGGAAGCGTTGCCGATGACGTCAGTGAGCTTTACGGTAGTGTCATCTTTGAGAGTGACCAGGATGTCATTGCCTGCTGAAGCTCCGCGAATACAAACCAAATAGCCCATGACGTGATGCTGCTTGCCCGTTACAGCGGCAACCGTTGCAACCCCCGCTGCGTTAGCCAAACTTGTGGCGGGCACAATGAAATGAGTCGCTCCTGCGGGAAGCTGGCTTATTAGCTTAACGTGAATGGCGCCATCAGATCCCTCGGCTGGTACGTAGTCATCTATCACGGAGTCGTAATATTGCGGGATTCCAATATTACCCTGATCCCGTTTTATGTTTTTGGTATTGTATGCCAACTAGATCTCCTCCTTGGCTATTGCGAATAACTGGTCGGCTTAATTTTGAAGCAGTATCTCCAGCTTAGTTCGGATCTCGATGTCATCCCAGCCAGCGTAGGAGGTATTTGTAAGGGTGCTAAACAAGGCCGAACCACTTTTCACCTGTTGCGCATGCGTTGGACACAGATAAACAAAGTTAACTCCGTCTGTGACGAATAATGTACCTTCGATTTGTCTGCATACTTTGCATGGACCAGGTACTGATATAGTTACCTGTAGATTAACTGACACTTTTACCCCTCCCCATTTTTAGCCATGGTTCCAGTCAACCCGCGCCATCCAGTTTAGACGAATGCCGCCACCGATATGGTTTGTGTTTACGGTAAAATTATTGGTGGCCGCACCAACGATCCCACCAATAATTACAGCGCCGCCAGAAGCGGCCGTATCCCCGTTTATAACCGATAACACTACTATGTTGTAGGCCGAGGCATACCCTATGTTAATTACTGCGTTGCCGCTGGAATCAGTTGTTGCAACAGTGGTTCCAGACAGTATTTTTGTGTAAGCAGCGGCGTCAACTATTGGATAACCATTTGGCATTGGAATTTGTCCAGCACTATCACGTACAGGTATGGAGTTAGCAGGTGTACCTGCGCTCGCAGCATAACCATCTACCGTATCAGCGTCTAGTCCACTTCCTGCTCCGTCTACGGTTTTAATCGCCGTTAGCAAGTCTGCAGCACCAGGCATCGCGTGGCGATGGTCTCGCCTAGCCGCTGTGCTTGCTGCCCCCACCGAAACGGTAGATCCGATAGCCTCTGCTACAGGTGCCGTAGTGTCAAAGGCCAGGTGTCCATGATCCGCTCGGGCGAAACTCGTGCTTACGCCTACTACGTTAGACGTACCTAAGCCGCCTGAAGGGGCAGCTGTTGGCAGTGCATCATCCCCACCCGGGACGTGTCTTGAGGTATGAGCGTTAAGGCTTGCTAATGTAATATCCGGAGCATCATACCAGTTGGCCCTACCTGTTATTGACTTGATTCGCGTTGCAAAGTAGCTTAGGATACTCGCCAGCGTGCCCGATGGTGCTGGAGCTGCAGCCTGGTTCGGTGTCCGGGTGTCTCCCTCAACAGTCTCGGCTTGAGTCTCCAATTGGTTTAGCCTAGCAGGAGTTATTGCGGTTGCCTCGTCCCAGCTTGTTTTAGTGTATGGCAAATTATCACCACCCTTTGGTATCGGTTTTATCTATCTGGATTGCCTCAAGCGAGGTCTTGGTTTTCGCATATGCTTGATAGTCTACCAAGACCCCCGTACCCGCTTCGCTCGTGGACTTAATGCCCCCAAACCACCCTAAATGGGTAGTAGTTACATTGGCCTCGAAGGGTGATAGATAAGTAGTAGACACCAAATTCCCAGTTTGCTGTGTGATTGCTTTTCTCCCCAGTTCCGTTGCTCCGTTAAACCAAGCCATATACCGGACTCTTAGCGC
>Ga0255338_1001224_pt1 | contig 51964 bp, 50 predicted proteins | sample MeOH1_35cm_T4_19_FD_203715 | JGI IMG/M metagenome (GOLD analysis project Ga0255338, IMG submission 203715) | Sandy soil microbial communities from University of British Columbia, Vancouver, Canada - MeOH1_35cm_T4_195 | ecosystem: Engineered > Artificial ecosystem > Sand microcosm > Unclassified ... | reverse complement strand
ATCTCTGAAGGGCCAGCCAGTCTAGCCGAGGACGATGGCAAAGTTCTAGACCAAAGTTATAACTAAAGGGAATGTTTCTTCTTGTTTATATAACCCAGCGGCTTATGATAGCCGATTGCCCGAATCTTGGCATGACCCCTTCAAAACGCAACTTGACTCTCCAATCTCGTTGAATGTCCATATTATGAAGGCTCCTTGGGCGCCGCGCCGGTCCGCGCTTTCATTTTCAGAGTCATCTCATAGCCGCCATGCAGCGCATCGATGATCCTGTCCCGGCGGCATCACTCCTGACAGCTCTTGTCAGGAGCGCCGGCGCACAATGCTGGCCCGGGCAAGGAAGGCGTCAGAGGGCGTCAGAAGGCGTCAGGAACCATCAGGAGCCATCAACAGCCATCAGCCATCAGGAGCGGACAGGAGCGAAAAGCACACTGGCCGCCGCCACGCCCGAGAACGCTCACAAAGCAGGAGGCTGGCATGGAGTTGCTGATCAATATCGACGTCGATGACCTCGAACACGGCATCGGCTTCTACGAAGCAGGACTGGGATTGCGGCTGGGCCGCCGGCTGTTCGACAACAGCGTGGCGGAAATGCACGGCGCCTGCGCGCCGATCTATCTGCTGGCCAAGGAGGCCGGCACGGTGGCCACGGCGCGGGCCGATGCGCGGCGCGACTACGCGCGGCACTGGACCCCGGTGCACCTGGACTTCGTGGTGGAAGACCTTGAAGCCGCCATCGAGCGCGCGCTCGGCGCCGGCGCCGAGATCGAGGACTGGCCGCAGGATTTCGACTGGGGCCGGCAGGCCCGCCTGTCGGACCCGTTCGGCCATGGTCTCTGCTTCATCGAATGGCGGGGCCAGGGCTACGGCGCGGTGGCCAGCCCCTGACCTTCCCGGCCTGGCCAACCCCGTGGCCAACCCCAGCCACAAACAAAAAACCCCACGGCGCGAACCGTGGGGTTTTTCATGGCAAGCCTGAAAAAGCTCAGACTTCCTCGTACAGCGGCAGCGTCAGGAATTCGGCGAAGTCTTCCGACGTCGACATTTCCTCGAAGATCTGCGCGGCACGGTCGTAAGTGCTGGTATCGCCACCCACGAGCGTCTTCACCTTGGCCAGCTCTTCCGGAATCAGCGCGCGCACCAGTTCGGCGGTCACCTTGCGGCCATCTTCCAGCTTGCCCTTCGGCGAGCGGATCCATTGCCAGACCTGCGAGCGCGAGATCTCGGCCGTGGCGGCGTCTTCCATCAGGTTGTGGATCGGCACGCAGCCGTTGCCGGCCAGCCAGGCGCCCAGGTAATGGATGCCCACGTTGATGTTCATGCGCAGGCCGTGCTCGGTGATCGGGGCCTCGGGCTTGAAATCGAGCAGGTCGGCGCCCTTCACGTTCACGTCCGGACGCTGCTTCTCGAACTGGTTCGGCTTGTCGCCGAGCACCGCCACGAATTCCTTCATCGCCGGCTCGACCAGACCCGGGTGGGCCACCCAGCCGCCGTCGTAGCCATCGGTGGCGTCGCGGCGCTTGTCGCTGATGATGCCTTCCATGGCAATCGCGTTCTTTTCCGGATCGTTCTTGATCGGGATCAGGGCGCTCATGCCGCCAATCGCGGGCGCGCCGCGCTTGTGGCAGGTCTTCAGCAGCAGCAGCGCGTAGGCGCGCATGAACGGCGCGGTCATCGTCACCTTGGCGCGGTCTGCCAGGCAGAAGTCCTTGTCCACCTTGAACTTCTTGATGCACGAGAAGATGTAGTCCCAGCGGCCGGCGTTCAGGCCAGCGCTGTGGTCGCGCAGTTCATAGAGGATTTCTTCCATCTCGAACGCGGCCAGGATGGTCTCGATCAGCACCGTGGCCTTGACCGTGCCCTGCGGCAGGCCGATCTCCTTCTGCGCCATCACGAAGATGTCGTTCCAGAGGCGGGCCTCCAGGTGGCTTTCCATCTTCGGCAGGTAGAAGAACGGGCCGGCGCCGCGTGCGATCTGCTCGCGGGCGTTATGGAACAGGAACAGCGCGAAGTCGAAGATGCCGCCCGAGATGCGCTTGCCGTCGATGGTGACGTGCTTTTCATCCAGGTGCCAGCCGCGCGGGCGCACCTGCAGCGTGGCGATCTTGTCGTTGAGCTTGTAGTGCTTGCCGTTGGAATCCAGCGTCAGCGTGCGGCGCACGGCGGCCTTCAGGTTCACCTGGCCCTGCATCTGGTTGTGCCAGTTCGGGGTGTTGGAGTCCTCGAAGTCCGTCATGTAGCTGTCAGCGCCCGAGTTGAAGGCGTTGATGACCATCTTGGCTTCCACCGGACCGGTGATCTCCACGCGACGGCATTCCAGCGCCTGCGGCACCGGTGCCACCTTCCATTCGCCCTCGCGGACGCTCTTGGTCTCCGGCAGGAAGTCGGGGATCTCGCCGGCGTCCAGGCGCTTGGCGCGCGCGACGCGGGCGGCCAGCAGTTCCTGGCGGCGCGGCTCGAAGGCGCGATGCAGCTTGTCTACCAGGGCCAGGGCTTCCGGCGTGAGGATGTCTTCGTAGGCCGGCAGGATGTCGCCGGTAATCTTCATGCCCGCGGGCAGCGTGATAGCCATCAGTCTTCTCCTGTGTGTGCGATGGTGTGTTGTCGGGTGGACCCGTCCGTCAGACCGCGACGCCGGAGGCGGCGAGGAAGGCCAGCAGGTCGTTCATGTCGTGCCCGGTGCCGGTGGGCGCCACGTCCAGGCGCTCCGCCGGGTGGCCGGCACGGTTGATCCAGAAAGTCTTGTAGCCATACCAGGTGGCGCCGCACGCGTCCCAGCCGTTCGAGGACACGAACACGATGTCCCCGGCGGGCAGGTCGAAAGCCTGCGGCCCCAGCGCGTAGGCGGCCGGCGCGGTCTTGTACTGGCGCACCGCATCCACCGACAGCACATGGTCGAACAACCCATGCATGCCCGCGCTCTTGACCGAGATGTCGAGCATCTCGGGGTTGCCATTCGACAGGATGCCCAGCGGCAGCCCCGCCCGGCGCAGCCGCTTGAGCGCGCCGAGGTTCTCGGGGAAGGCCGAGAGGCAGGCGTACTCCTTGAGCAACTGCGCCTCGGTGGCCTCGTCCAGCTTCATCCCGAGGCGCTCGGCGGCGTAGCGCAGCGCATCCACGGTCAGGGCCCAGAACGGCTTGTAGAGGGCGCCGTCGGGCGCGGCCATGGTGCGCAGCCGGGTGTAGTCGATCTGGCGTTCGCGCCACAACAGCGCCAGGGCCTCCCCCTTGCCGGGAAACAGCTGCTCCGCGCGCGCCGTGACCGAATACACGTCGAACAGCGTGCCGTAGGCATCGAACACCACCGCGCGGATCTTGTTCATGGAGGGACTGAATGGGCCTGTACACCGTTGAATGCATCCGATTGTAGTCAGTCGTTGCAGTGCGGCAAAGTCGCACCGGGTCACTTGATCTTTTACTTTTTGGCAACTAATCTTGGCCGATCCGCACAAGACTGTGTATTAACCGGCGAGCTTTCGTGGATCATTTCAAGCAATTGGAGACTTTTGTGTCGGTCGCGTCACGTGGCAGCCTCTCTGCTGCCGCCGCCGCCGAGGGCGTGGCGCCGGCGATCATCGGGCGCCGCATCGATGCGCTGGAAGAACGGCTCGGCGTAAAGTTGCTGGTACGCACCACGCGCAAAATCACGCTGACGTTCGAAGGCTCCGCCTTTCTCGAGGACTGCCAGCGCATCCTCAACGACCTCCACAACGCCGAGGCCAGCGTGTCCGCCGGCGGCGTCAAGGCCAGCGGCCACCTGCGCGTGACCGCCCCGGCCGGCTTCGGCCGCAAGCACGTGGCGCCAGTGGTGCCGCTGTTCATCGAATCGCACCCGGACGTGACGCTCACGCTCGACCTCTCCGACCGGGTGGTCGATCTCGTCAACGAGGGCTTCGACTGCGCCATCCGCCTCGGCGACCTGCCGGACTCCAGCCTGGTTTCGATCCGCCTGGCGGAAAACCGCCGTGTGGTGGTGGCTGCCCCCGGCTATCTGGCCCGCGCCGGCACGCCGAAGCTGCCCGAGGACCTGTCGCGCCACAATTGCCTGGCCTTCGGGGCCAGCGCCAACGTGCAGCGCGGCTGGGTGTTCCAGCAGGACGGGCGTGCGGTCACCGTCAAGGTGGGCGGCAATATGGAATGCACCGACGGCGCCGTGCTGCACGCCTGGTGCCTCGAAGGCCATGGCCTGGCGTGGCGGTCCTGGTGGGAAGTGGGCCAGGAAATCGCCAGCGGCCGGCTCGTCACCGTGCTCGACGACTTCCAGGCACCCCCCATCGGCATCCACGCGGTGTTTCCCCAGCGCAAGCACCTGCCGCTGCGTGTGCGGCTGTTCATCGACCATCTGAAGCACACCTACGGCAACCCGGCCTACTGGCGCCGCGCCGAGCAGGCGCCGACCAGCGCCGCCGCCGAGGCATCCGCCGCCGTGGCATAGGTGGTTTCACCCACGGAAAACCTTGATATTCCGCAATGGCGGCTGCTTCACACTGACTACAATCGAATCAGACAGGCGCCGTCTGGCCTGCCCCGCCTTATCGTGAAATCGTTAATTCGTGAAGGGAGGTATGGCATGTTCAAGCACATCCTGTTGCCCACCGACGGGTCGGAACTCTCCAAAAAGGCCATCAATGGCGGCCTGGAGCTGGCCAAGGCGATTGGCGCCCGGGTCACCGCTTATGTCTGTCTGGAGGAATACCCCTACACGCCGTTTAGCGAGATTGTCGTGGAGGCCCCGCAAGCCTTCCGGGACCGGATCGAGAACCAGGCGCGGCTCTACCTGAAGGAGATCGAGACCGCCGCCGTGGCCGATGGCCTGCCCTTCGACGCCGACATGACGACCTTCGCGGTGCCCTACCTCGGCATCATCGACGCGGCGGAACGCCATGGCTGCGACGTGATCTTCATGGCCTCGCACGGCCGGCGCGGGCTGTCCGGCCTGCTGCTCGGCAGCGAAACGCAAAAAGTCCTGACCCACACCGACATCCCGGTCATCGTCTACCGATGACACGCTGAGAGGCGGCACCCCGCCGCGTCCAGCACACAACAAGGCCGCGCACGGCAACCTGCGCGGCCTTGTTGCTTCATGCGTCAAGATCATGTCGCAATCACACCAGAATTATCCAAATTGGCGCCAGGAATTGGACGAACTGCGGTATTCGTGACCCCTGCCGTTGACGAGAATCCCATCATTTATCTCCAACGGGAAGAGCATGATGGCACTCGAGCTTTGCGTCCGGCTGTGGACCCGCCGCGCGGTCTGTATTGGCGTAAGTGCGTTGCTGGCCGCCTGTGGTGGCGGCGGTGACGATTCGGAGCCCGCTGGCACGGACATCTCCGTGACCCAGCCGGAGGCGGGCCCCGCCCCGCTCCCGCCCGGCGTCCCGCCCATGCCGGCGCCGCCGGACCCGCCGCAGGACCCCACGCCCGAGACACCCGAGACACCCGAGACTCCCGTCGTCCCGACCGAGCCGCAGCCGATACCGCCCATTCCAGATCCGGAGCCGCCCATCGAGACCGAAGTGATCACGCGGGAATCGGTACTGAAAGCGCAGGCGCGCGTATACGCCGAAGCCCTGTGGAAGTCCGCTGAAACGCTGGACCCGGGCCGCGCGCTGCCGGTCAACAAGTCCTGCATGAATGCCCAGGGCGTGGCCAGCCCGGTTGGCTGGGTGTTCACCGGCAACCTCGGCCAGTTCATCTGGAATGTGACCGCCGCGCGCGATCTCGGCCTGCTGGACGCCGCCGAAGCGCAGCGGCGCGTGGCGCGACATCTGAGTTCCCTCGCCGTCCTGCAAGAGACAGCCCGGCGCAATGGCGCGCCCGGCGGCCTGTTCCATGGCACCACGGACAACCGGACGGCCGTGCCGGGTGGCGATGTGGGGTCGATCGAGAACGCCTGGCTGGCGGTCAGCCTTGCCATGGCCAAGCAGGCGTACCCCGCACTCGCCGCGCAGGCTGGCGCCATCCTCGGCCAGATGCGCTTCGAGACCATGGTGCACCCGCAAAAGCAGCAATACGAAATCTCCTTCAACCCCAAGACGCAGACATTTTCGGGGATGACCTACGGCCTGCTCGGCGAGACACGGCTGCTGGCCTATGCGGGCATCGCCCTCGGCACCGTGCCGCGCAGCCAGTATTTCAGTATCGCCCGCGTGCCGAGCTGGAGCGAGCGCTCCCCGGACCCGGCAAAATTCCGCACCTACGAGGGCGTGCGGGTGTATGAAGGCACCCGCTCCTATGGCGGCCTGCATTTCATGCCCACCAACGGCGGCTCTGTGTTCGAATCATTCGCGGTGCCCGTGGTCATTTCCGAATCCAGATGGGGCCCCAACAGCTGGGGACGCTCGCATCCGAACATGGCCAAGACGCAGATCAAGTACGGCCTCGACACCTTTGGCTACTGGGGCTTCTCGCCCGCTTCCGTGCCGGCCACCGCCGGGTACACGGAGTACGGCACGCCGCCGGCTTCGCTGGGCGGCTCGGGCTACAACCCCCGCGGGCAACACACGGCCTCCCGTGCCGGCCCCGTGGTGTCGCTCTACTCGGTGCTGCTGCTGATCGAGGAGGAGCCTGAGGCGGTGATGGCCAACATGAAGAAGCTGCTCGACAACTTCCCCACGCTGAACCACCCGCAATACGGCCTGATGGACAGTGTCGACGTGGAAAACGGCACCGTCTCCAAGTGCCTGCTTGCCGGCAACGTGGGTTGGGCGCTGGGCGCCGTGACCAACTACCTGACCGATGGCAAGCTGCGCGGCTACGTGGACAAGGAATGGGGCCATGCACTGCAGCCCCTGCTGGAGATCGAGGAATTCAGCATTCCGGCGCAGGCCTGAAAATCAGGGCCAAGAAATGGACGAACTACGATTATCGTGATCGCTGTCGCGGACGAGAATGGTTCATCAGAACATTCTCGCTCGGAGCGCATCATGACATTTGCCTCATCCGCACACCCACTGGCCCGCCGGGCCATCTGCATCGGCCTCAGCGCCTTGTTGGTCGCCTGCGGAGGCGGCGGGAGCGACGAGCCAGTGGCCCCGCCGGCCCAACCGGGCACCCCGGCGCAGGTGGATCCCGGCGCCGCGCCGGTGCCTGCCCCAGCGCCCCAGCCAACCCCCACCCCAGCCCCGACACCGGCCCCAGGCCCGACACCTGCCGGGGACCCGCCTGCTGAAGTCGCGCCCGATGTCCCCGTGCTGCCCGACCCGCAGGCGGCCCTGAAGGCCGAAGCGCGCATCTATGCGAAGTCGCTGTGGAAGTCCATCGAGGCGATGGAGACCAAGCCAGCGTTCCCGTCGAACAAGGCCTGCGTCAATGCCGAGAACAAGATGAACGCGGTCAACTGGATGTTCATCGGCGAGCTTGCGTCGTATATCTCGAACCTGGTGGCCGCGCGGGACCTTGGCCTGATTGCACCGGAAGACGCCAGCCAGCGCATGGCGCGCATGCTGCCCGCCATCGCCGTGCTGCAGCAGCAGGCCAGGGACAAGGGCGCGCCGGGCGGATTGTTCCTCGGCTCGCTCAACAGCACCACGGGCGTGCCGGACGGCGACGTGGGCGTCATCGAGAATGCCTGGGTGGCCACCGGCCTGGCCATGGCCAAGCAGGCCTTCCCGGAACTCGCCGCGCAGGCGGGCGCCATCCTCGCCCAGATGCGCTTCGACACCATGCTGCACCCGACGAAGCAGCAGTTCTACATCAACTACAACCCCGCCACGCAGCAGAACTCGGGGAGCACCTATGACCTGATGAGCGAGACGCGGCTGATCAGCTATGCGGCGATTGCGCTGGGCAATGTGCCGCGCAGCCAGTACTTCCACCTCGACCGCGTGCCGGAATGGGCCGAGCGCAGCATCGACCAGTCGAAGTACCGCACCTATGAAGGCGTGCGCGTCTACGAGGCCTCGCGCAGCTTCGGGGGGCAGTCCTTCATCCCGACCTGGGGCGGCTCCGTATTCGAGACATTTGCCGTGCCAATCATGATCAACGAGCAGAAATGGGGTACCAACAGCTGGGCACGTTCGCATCCGAACATGGCCAAGGCGCAGATCCAGTACGGGCTCGACCAGTTCGGCTACTGGGGCTTCTCGCCCGCCACCATTCCGGCCACGGGCGGGTACACCGAGTACGGCGCGCCGCCGCTGTCCGTGGCGGGCGGCTACCGCCCGGTGGGGCAGCGTGAATCCACCCGTGCCGGCCCGGTGGTATCGCCCTATTCCGTGTTGTCGCTGATCGAATACGAGCCCGAGGCCGTGATGGACGCCATGCGCAAGCTGATCACCAACTTCCCCGCACTGGACCACCCGACCTATGGGCTGATGGACAGTGTCGACGTGCAGACCGGCATTGTGTCCAACTGCGCGCTCTACCTCGACAATTCGCTGGCGCTCGGCGCCGTGGCCAACTATCTGACCGATGGCAAGCTGCGTGGCTACGTGGACAAGGAATGGGGCCACATCCTCCAGCCGCTGCTGGAGATCGAGGAATTCAGCATCCCGGCGCAGCCCTAGTCCGGCAGCCCTACCCCGTCGCCAATGAAAAACGCCGCGCCGTCCCCTACCGGACGGCGCGGCGTTTTATCGCCTATCGACGACTAGCCGGGAATCAGGCCACCTTCTTGTCGAAGAACTGCTCGTCTTCGGTCGAGCCCTTCAGCGCGGTCGTCGACGACTGGCCGCCTTCGATGGCCTGCGTCACGGCGTCGAAGTAACCGGTGCCCACTTCGCGCTGGTGCTTGACGGCGGTGAAGCCCTTCTCGGCCGCGGCGAACTCGTTCTCCTGCAGTTCCACGAACGCGCTCATCTGGTTGCGGGCGTAGCCGTGGGCCAGGTTGAACATCGAGTAGTTGAGCGAGTGGAAGCCGGCCAGCGTGATGAACTGGAACTTGTAGCCCATCGCGCCCAGCTCCTTCTGGAACTTGGCGATCGTGGCGTCGTCGAGGTTCTTCTTCCAGTTGAACGACGGCGAGCAGTTGTAGGCCAGCATCTTGCCCGGGAACTTGGCGTGGACGGCCTCGGCAAACTTCTTGGCGAACTCCAGGTCCGGCTTGCCGGTTTCGCACCACACCAGGTCAGCCACTTCGGCATAGGCCAGCGCACGGGCGATGGACTGCTCGATGCCGGGCTTGGTGCGATAGAAACCTTCCACGGTACGCTCGCCGGTCAGGAACGGCTGGTCGCGCTCGTCCACGTCCGAGGTCAGCAGGTCGGCGGCTTCGGCGTCGGTCCGGGCGATCACCAGCGTCGGGGTGCCCGAAACGTCGGCAGCCAGGCGCGCGGCCGTCAGCTTGGCCACGGCTTCACGCGTCGGCACCAGCACCTTGCCACCCATGTGGCCGCACTTCTTCACCGAGGCGAGCTGGTCTTCGAAGTGAACGCCGGCGGCGCCCGCGTCGATCATCGACTTCATCAGTTCGAAGGCGTTCAGCACGCCGCCGAAACCGGCTTCGGCATCGGCCACGATCGGGGCGAAGAAGTCGGTGTCACCCTTGCCTTCGCTCCACTGGATCTGGTCGGCGCGCTGGAAGGTGTTGTTGATGCGCTTGACCACCATCGGCACCGAGTTGGCCGGGTACAGCGACTGGTCCGGGTACATTTCGCCGGCCAGGTTGGCGTCGCCAGCCACTTGCCAGCCGGACAGGTAGATCGCCTTCAGGCCGGCCTTCACCTGCTGCATGGCCTGATTGCCGGTCAGCGCGCCGAGCGTGTTGACGAACGGCTCGGTGTTCAGCAGGTGCCAGAGCTTCTCGGCGCCACGGCGGGCCAGCGTATGCTCGATCTGGACCGAGCCGCGCAGGCGCACCACGTCTTCGGCCGTGTAGTGACGTTGAATGCCCTTCCAGCGGGGATTGGTGTCCCAGTCTTTTTGCAGGGCGTCGATTTGTTGTTGGCGGGAAGTCATGTTCACTCTCCTGATGACAGATGGTAGTTGGCGAAAATTCGGGTACTTGGCTTCGGATCTTGTGACACCCTGCGACGCCGGTTTTTGGCGTCTCAGGTCATGTGTCTTATATAAGAGTGTAGGGAAGCTTCCCGCGTCGCAACAAGCGCTCAATCATCGTCAGGCAGAGATTTTTATTCCTTATCAATCAATACGTTGCAAAATAAATTTCACGATGCGGCAAGCAATCTTCCATGATGAGAAATGACCGTTGTGCCGCGCACCCATGTATTTTTGCGCACCAAAACAGCTTTCCACATCATGAAATATTGGCAGCCGAGGACGACACTCGCGCTTTTGCGAGGTCTGGCGACGCCGGCGCCCCCTCCAGATGGTCGACAAATTCGCTGACCATCGTCGCCATGCGGCGGGGCTGTGCCAGCGGCAGCCAGTGGTGGGCCTCCACCTGCCGGCGCCAGAGGTCGGCCACCCATTTGCCGAGGTTCTCGGTGAGTGCGGGACGCACGTAGCGGTCCAGCGTCGGCACGATGACCTGCACCGGTGCGTGGGCGCGGCGCTCGCGCGGGGCGCGCAGCCGGGCGCGGAAGTTGGCACGGTAGAGCCGCAGGCCCTGGATGCCATCGGCGGTCTGCGTAGGATTGGGCGGCGCGAACAGCCCCTCGGTATGGCGCAGCCAGTGCGTCCAGCCGCGCCCGAGCCAGAGGCGCCAGTGCCACTCGGGCAGCTTGGGAATATGGAAGAAGACGATGTACCAGGAGGCCAGCGCCTGCCGCAGCGTGGCGCGCCGCTGCGCCCAGGTGCGCCGCCCCGGCGTGCGCAGCGCGCTGGCGGCATGGTCGAGGCACGGCCCCGAGCACGAGGTGAACGACGCGATGCGCCCGTGCAGGCGCGGGTCGGTCACGAATTCCCAGCCCTGGATCGATCCCCAGTCATGGCCAACCAGATGCACGCGCCGATCTGGCGCCACGGCGTCGATGACCGCGATGAAATCGTCGGCAAGGCGCTCCAGCCGGTAGTCGTCCACGCGCGGCGGCACGTCTGAGCCACCCGCGCCGCGCACGTCGTACGCAATCACATGGAAGCGGTCGGCCAGCGCCTGCGCCACGCCTTGCCAGACGTGGCTGTTGTCCGGGTAGCCGTGCACCAGCACCACCACCGGCCTGGCAGGATCGCCCCACGCCGTGGCGGCCAGGCGCACGGTGCCGGACTGGACGTGGAAGCGGCAGGCCGGATGCGGATAGGGATACGGCTGCGGCCCGTCTCGCTCTATCTCTCTATCTATATGAAGGGGATGGCTGGCTGGCATCGGCGGCAGGCTCCGGGGATGGCGCGATGACAGCCGGTGCTGTCATCGTCGATCCATGCTACGCCGAACGCTGCAGCGCCGCGAGCCGTGCGGCGCTGTTTGAAACGTGACAAAAGCGGGACAAATTCGCGGATCAGGCCACCACGCCGTCACGCGCCTTGCGGTAGGCCACCCAGTCGCCGCTGTCGATGCGGGCGAGCCCGGCCACGGCGGCGTCGGCCACCGGATACAGCAGGCATTCGATGGGGGCGCCGTTGCAGTCCACGATGCAGGATTCGCGCAGGAACAGCGTGGCCTGCCCCGGGTAGACTTCCTCGATTTCGTCGAGCACGGGCAGCAGCGCGTCGGGGATGTCGTAGAGATCGCCGGTGACCGGCCCGGCCGCCGCGTCCGGCACAAGGCCGGGATAGGTGCCGAAGTCATACAGCCGGCCCGCCAGCACGCCCGTGCCGATCAGCGTTGGCGCGGCAATGCCGTGGCGCGTGGCGGCGCGGTTCAGGTCGTTGACCTCGCCGGCACGCAGCGTGCCGTAGACGAAAACGCGGGGCATCGAAACGTCTCCTCAGGAAAATGGCCAGTCGCAAAGCGGCCATGGTAGAGGAAATATGGCGGATTGCGGCGGCGTGCCGCCCTACATCTGCTTGAACAGGTGGGCGTACTGCCGCGCCACCGGCAGCACTTCCTCGCGGTCGCGCAGGCGCAGCGAGAGCCGGCCCAGCGACTGGGTGATCGCGCTCGCCACGCAGTCGATATTGACCACCGTGCCGCGATGAATCTGCCAGAAGCGGTCCGGGTCCAATTGCTGCGCCAGCTCGCGCAGGCTGGTGCGGATCAGCGCCTCGCCGCTGGTGGAGACCACGTTCACGTACTTGTCGGTGGCTTCGAGGTAGACCACTTCGTCCACGGGAATGATGCGGACCTCCTGCCCCACCAGCGCCTTGATGAAGCGCAAATACTGCCCAGCGGAACGCGCGGGGGTCTGGTTTTCGAGCGACTCGAGCCGGTGCAGCAGCTGCGCGAGCTTGTCCGCATCGACCATCGCGCCCACGTCGTGGGTCTCGTGGCTGCTGTCCCGGGCCTCCATGCGCGCCTTGAGCCGGCACACCGTGGCCTCCAGCCGCTCGCGCTGCACCGGCTTCAGCACGTAGTCCACGGCGGCGCGCTCGAAGGCTTCCAGCGCGAACTGGTCATAGGCGGTGACGAAGACCACCAGCGGCGGGTCGTCGAACTCGATCAGTTCGCGCGCCACGTCCATGCCGCTCATGCCGGGCATGCGGATGTCCAGGAAGGCCACGTCGGGCCGATGTTCGCGGGCGGCATCGAGCGCCGCCACGCCGTCATGGACCACGGCGACGATATTGGCCTCGGGCCAGAGGCCGGCCAGTTCGGACGCCAGCACGCGGGCCAGCAGCACTTCGTCGTCAGCGATCAGCAGGGTCGGACTCATGGGGTCGAGGTCGAGGTCGAGGTCGGGGTCGGACTCGGGGAGGCAGAAGGGAATCAGGAGCTGGACACGGCAGGCGTGGCCATGGCCGGTGCACCGCCATGCGCGGGGGCGCGCACGGGTGCGAGCGTGGGATCGGTCCGCCGCACCAGCGGCAGCGTCACCCGCACCACCACGCCGCGCGGGGTGTTTTCTTCCATCTGCATGCTGGCCGTGGCACCGAAGATCCGCGCCAGGCGCTCGCGCACATGGGTCAGGCCCATGCCCGAGCCCTTGCTGTGGCCCTGGCAGAAGCCCACGCCGGTATCGGCGATGATGACCTGCACGCTGCCGTCGCCGGCATCCCGGGCAGACAATGTGATCTTTCCGCCATTCATACACGGCTCGATGCCATGCGTCACCGCGTTCTCCACCAGCGGCTGGATCAGCATCGGCGGAATCTCGGCCTCGGCCAGCGCCGGCGGCAAATCAATCTGGAATGCGAGCCGCGCGCCAAAGCGCATGCCCTGGATATCGAGATAGCTGCGCAGCAGCTCGAACTCCTGCTTCAGCGTGCACTGCTCCGCCCGCGTGTGTTGCAGCGACATGCGCAGGAAGCCGATCAGCCGTTGCAGTAACTGCCGCGCCGCGCGCGGATCGGTGGCGATCAAGCCATCGAGGTTGGCCAGCGAGTTGAACAGGAAATGGGGTTCGATCTGCGCCTGCAGCGCCATCAACTGGGCGCGCACGAGCTGCTTTTCGGATTCCTCGCGCTGGAGCGCGTCCAGCGCGGCCTGGCGCTCCAGGTAGGCCAGCTTCTCGCGCGACCAGTAGAAATAGATCATGCTCGCCGATGCCAGCATGCCCACCACCAGGCACATGCGCAGCATGTCGCCCGCCTCCGCCTGCGACTTGATCGGCAGCCCCAGCAGCTCGCGCGTGGCCCAGCTGCCGAGCACCACGCCCAGCGGCACGGCCACCACGGCCAGGCACATGAACGGCCAGCGGCGCGGGCGGTCGTTCCACCAGATCAGCACGCGCGGCACGTCGATAAAGATCCAGATCGACAGGCCGATCAACTGGCTATAGAGAAAGTTGTGCGCGAAGGTACCGCCCGTCTGGAAGCCGTAATTCAGGCTGACGGCGATCACCGTGTTCATGCAGAGCACGAACAGCAAGTCGCGGCCAAGGATATTCAGCCGCGATGGCAGCGCGGTGGAGAGGCAGCGCTTCATGGGCGGCCGCTCGCGGGGCCGACGCACCCATCCCCGGCATCATGGATTTGCCGCATGGTCTTCCCTCCTCGTAGATTCACGGCAGTGGCCGCGTGGCATTCTGATGATGCACTGCAGCATGCATCCGCCTGTTATCGCAATTTGCTTAAAAGGCGGTCTGCGTGAGGGCACTTTACGCCGGACGCGGCGAGGAAGGAAGCACCGTGCGACGAAACGGCGGCACACGGCGCGAAGTGTGCGCCGGGACGACCGGCTGGGACGACCGGAAGGCGGGATCGGGCAAGGATCTGCCGCGGGCAACCCCCCGCGAACGGCCGTTTGAAAGCCGTCCGCGCAGGATCAGGCGGCCAGCGCCGGGCGGTTGGCGCTCTCGGCCAGCGCCGTGGACACCGTATCGCGCGACAGATGCGGCGCGAACATATTGATGAACGCGTGCGCGTAGCCGCGCAGGTACGCGCCCCGCCGCACGGCCACGCTGGTCGTGTTCGGCTCGAACAGATGGTCGGCGGAGATCCGCACCAGGCCGGCGTCCTTGCGTGCGTCGTAGGCCATCGAGGCGATGATCCCCACGCCCAGGTCCAGTTCGGCGTAAGTCTTGATCACGTCGGCATCCATCGCCGTCAGCACGATTTCCGGCTGGAGACCGGCCTCGGCAAACGCCCCGTCGATCTTGCGGCGCCCGGTAAAGCCGGCGTCGTAGGTGATGATCGGGAAATTGGCGATGTCCTCCAGCGTCGGCTCGGGCAGCCGCGTCAGCGGATGCTCGGGCGAGACCACCAGCACGTGCTGCCAGCTGTAGGCCTCGAACGAGGTCAGCCCGGCCTCGTTGGCCACGGCCTCCGTGGCGATGCCGATGTCGGCCTGCCCCGTCAGCAGCAATTCGACGATATGGGACGGCGACGCTTCCTGCAGCGCCAACGTCACGTGGGGGTATTCACGCCGGAAGCTCTGCACCACCTTCGGCAGCGCGTAGCGTGCCTGCGTGTGCGTGGTAGCCACCGTCAGGCGGCCGGTATGGCGGCCCGCGAACTCGTCGCCGGCCTGGCGCAGGTTCTCGGCTTCGAGCAATAGCCGTTCGACGATGCGGACGATCTCGCGGCCCGGCTCGGTCAGCCCGGTGAGGCGCTTGCCGTAGCGTTCGAAGATCTCCACGCCGAGTTCTTCCTCGAGTTCGCGGATCTGGCGCGACACGCCTGGTTGTGACGTATAGAGCGCATTGGCCACTTCCGTCAGGTTGAACTGACGGCGCACCGCCTCGCGGATCGATCTCAGTTGCTGGAAGTTCATGGGGGCGCTCCTGGGTCTGCTCTGTTTGTTGGGGGCGGATCAGTTACGGGTGCCGGCCGTGAAGACGCGCAACTGGCGCGGACGCACCGCCAGCAACTCGCCCTCCCGGAACCCCGCGTGTCGGAAGCGTTCGAGCGGCAGCGCCACCTCGATCACGTCCTGGTTGTCCTCGCGCTCCAGTTCCAGCTGGGCCACCGGCCCCAGCGTCAGCGCGCGGCGCAGCGTGACGGCGATGCCATCGGTGCCCGGCGCGTAGCGCTCCACGTCCAGGTCATGCGGACGGACGTAGGCCACCGCGTCGCCGGCGGTCTCGTGGCCGCTGCCCACCACGGGCAGAATCGCCTCGCCGGTATGCAGCAGCCCGCCGGTATCGCCCACTTCCAGCCGGCCATGGAACAGGTTCACATTGCCGAGGAAGCCGAACACGAACGGCGTGGCCGGATGGTTGTAGACCGCCTCGGGCGTGCCGGACTGCTCCACGCGGCCGTGGTTCATCAGCACCACCTGGTCGGCCACTTCCAGCGCCTCTTCCTGGTCGTGCGTGACGAATACGCTGGTCACGTGCAGTTCATCGTGCAGGCGGCGCAGCCAGCGGCGCAGTTCCTTGCGCACCTTGGCGTCCAGCGCGCCGAACGGTTCGTCGAGCAGCAGCACGCGCGGCTCAACGGCCAGCGCGCGGGCCAGCGCAATGCGCTGGCGCTGCCCGCCCGAGAGTTGCGCCGGATAGCGGTCGGCCAGCCAGTCGAGCTGCACCAGTTCCAGCAGCGACTTCACCTTCTCGCGGATCTTCGCTTCCGAGGGCCGCTCGGCGCGCGGCTTCACGCGCAGGCCGAAGGCCACGTTCTCGAACACGCTCATATGCTTGAACAGCGCGTAATGCTGGAACACGAAGCCGACATTGCGCTGGCGCACGTGCTGCGCGGAGGCGTCCTGCCCGCCCAGCACCACCTGGCCAGCATCGGCGCGCTCCAGGCCGGCGATGATGCGCAGCAGCGTGGTCTTGCCGCAGCCCGAGGGGCCCAGCAGCGCGGTCAGCTCGCCTTCGTCGAAGTCGAGCGAGACGTTGTCCAGCGCGACGAAATCGCCGAAATGCTTCTGTACGTTCCTGACCTGAATGCTCATGATGGCTGCCCTTGCAGTGTCGGCGCGGGGCGGCTCGCGCCCTCGTCCTGATGTTCCTTGCCGGCGCGAATTTCCACCAGCGTCTTGATGCCCAGCGTGACCAGCGCCAGCAGCGTCAGCAGCGACGCCACCGCGAACGCGGCCGCGAAGTTGTACTCGTTGTAAAGAATTTCCACGTGCAGCGGCATGGTGTTGGTCAGGCCGCGGATATGGCCCGAGACCACCGACACCGCGCCGAACTCGCCCATCGCCCGCGCATTGCACAGGATCACGCCATACAGCAGGCCCCAGCGGATGTTCGGCAGCGTGATGTGCCGGAAGGTCTGCCAACCGGAGGCGCCCAGCACGATGGCGGCCTCCTCCTCCTCGCTGCCCTGGGCCTGCATCAGCGGAATCAGCTCGCGCGCCACGAACGGGAAGGTGACGAAGATCGTCGCCAGCACGATGCCCGGCACCGCGAACATGATCTTGATGTCGTGCGCCTCCAGCCACGGGCCGAACCAGCCCTGCGCGCCAAACATCAGCACGTAGATCAGGCCCGAGATCACCGGCGAGACCGAGAACGGCAGGTCGATCAGCGTGGTCAGCAGCTGCTTGCCCCGGAATTCGAACTTGGCGATGGCCCAGGCGGCGGCCACGCCGAACACCACGTTGAGCGGCACGGCGATGGCGGCCACCAGCAGCGTGAGCTGGATCGCCGAGACGGCGTCCGGCTCCACCAGCGCGGCGAAGTAGGTATCGACGCCCTTCTTCAGCGCCTCATAGAACACCGAGGCCAGCGGGATAAACAGGAACAGGCCGAGGAACAGCACCGCCACCGTGATCAGCGTGTACCGTACCCACGGGGCTTCGCCGGTGGCGTCGTGGCGATGCGGGGCGCCGGGGTTGGCCCCTTGCGACGCGCCGAGTCGGGAAATTGCGCCGGCCATGTCAGTTCGCCTCCGGATTGCCGTGGTGGGGACCATCAGGCAGCGCCGCAGCGCGGCGGCCCGACTGGGAACGGCGCGTCCACGCCTGCAACAGGTTGATCAACAGCAGCAGCCCGAACGAGATCACCAGCATCACCACCGCCACGGCAGTGGCGCCGGCGTAGTCGTACTGCTCCAGCTTCGAATAGATCATCAGCGGGGCAATCTCGGACACCATCGGCATGTTGCCGGAGATGAACACCACCGAGCCGTACTCGCCCGTGGCCCGGGCGAACGACAGCGCGAAGCCGGTCAGCAGCGCCGGCAGGATGGCCGGCAGGATCACGCGCCAGAAGGTCTGGAGCCGCGAGGCGCCCAGGCTGGCGGCGGCCTCCTCAAGCTCGCGCTCCACGTCTTCCAGCACCGGCTGCACCGTGCGCACGACGAAAGGCAGGCCGATAAAGGTCAGCGCCACCACCACACCAAGCGGCGTAAACGCCACCTTGATGCCGAGGGGCTCCAGGTACTTGCCGATCCAGCCATTGCCCGCGAACAGCGCCGTCAACGCAATACCGGCCACGGCGGTGGGCAGCGCGAAAGGCAGGTCCACCAGCGCGTCGATCAGGCGCTTGCCCGGAAAGCGGTAACGCACCAGCACCCACGCCACCACCAGCCCGAACACGGTATTGATGATGGCTGCCACCAGCGACGCGCCGAAGCTCAACTGATAAGACGCCACCACGCGCGGCGCGGTCACCGTGGTCCAGAACGCGTCCCACGTCATCGTGAAAGTCTTCAGGAACGTGGCCGACAGCGGGATCAGGACGATCAGCGTCAGATAGAAGATGGTGAAACCCAGGGACAGGCCGAAGCCGGGCAGCACGGTAAACCGTTGCGTGCCGGAGCGGGCCGGCCGGCGCGGCGCGTCGGTGGGCGCAGGGGCCGCCAGGGTGATCGATGGGGGCATGTCGTCTCGTCTTTATGAAGCCGGCGCATAAGGCGCCGGGGTACGAGACAAATTTTGCAGATGCGCCCTTATAAACAGAACGAATCTTTACGTATTTCTTTAATCGTTTTAGATATAAGGGACGGTCGGACTGACCTCGGCAGAGGCCTCCCAGGTGTCCGAACCGTCACCTGAAGCCAAAATCCGTCCATCGGACTCAATTCTTTGCAGCAAAGTGGCGAGTAGGGCCTGCCCTTCTGGCCACTCGCCCAGCCCGGAATCGGCATTGATATGGCCGAGGGGGCCGGCATCGACCAGCTCGCTGCCCCAGAGCGTGCCCCAGCTGAAGGCGGTGCGCTGGTGCATCCACGGATCGTTGCGGCTGGCCACGAGAATGGTCGGAAACGGCAGCCGGGAGGTCGGCAGCAGCGGCGCCACGCCGAACTTGTCCGGATCGGCCGGCGCCACCAGCAGCACGCCGGCCACGCCGGCGGGGTCCAGCACGGCCTGGCGCAGCGTGGCCAGGCATCCAAAACTGTGCGCCACAAGCACCGCCCCGCGCGGCGCCACGCGCTGGGCTCGGGAGATGCCTTCCGAGACCCGCTCCGCCCAGAGCGGCAGGCTGGGGCGCCCCCAGTCGTGCTGGTCGATTCGCTGCCAGTCCGGAAACTTCGCTTCCCAGCGGCTCTGCCAGTGGGCCGGCCCACTGCCATGGAGCCCGGGCACGGTCAGGATCTGCAAGCCGCGCGGCACCGCCAGGCGCGGCGCGGCCGTGCTATCCGACAACAAAGCGGACAACGAAGCGATCGATGCTGTCATGCGGGCTCCCTTTGCGCGGGGTTCGATGGATGATCCGATGCATGCAAGTGACGTGCCGACACCGGCTCCCCGGCCACGGCCACGCCCTGCCCCAGCGCGATGCCCGCGTCCTGCAGCCGCGCCACGGCCACGTCGTCCTGCACGCGCCGGCCGATCAGCGTCACGCCGGCGGTATCGGCGCTCGCACGCAGGCCGGCCAGCTGGCGGTCCGTCCAGGTGCGGCGCATGTCCAGCTTGAGCCAGTCCGGCAGCGCGTGCGCCATCAGCGCGCCGGCCTCGGCCGGGTCCGATGCCTGCAGGCTCACCTTGAAGCCATTGCGCCGGTAGTTGCCCACCACGTGCAGCAGCAGCGGCAGGTCGTCATTGGCGCTGGCCGGCACCTGGATCACGAAACGATCGATCGGCAGCCCCAGCGACTCCAGCGCGCGCCGGAACGCCGCGCCGTGGTCGTCCGCCACGGCGGCGAGCAGCCGGTTGTGAACATTCAAGACAAGCTGATGGGAACCATCGGCCGCGAAGTAGTTGATGGCGTGCACCAGCCGCGACAGGCGGTCCAGCGAGACCAGCGAGGCATCGTCCGCCGCCATCGCGAACAGCTTCCACGCCGCCAGCCCCACGCCGTCCTCGGCATAGGTGCGGATGGAGCCCTCGTGGGCCACCACCTCGCGCGCCGCCAGCGTCACCAGCGGCTCGAACGCGCTGGTCAGCGAGCAGTTGAAATACTGGCCCTGCACCTGCCCCCGGGCGTCGCGCCACAGCTCGCGCCCCGGCACCGGCACACGCGGCAGGGTGTCGAGATAGGTGGCCAGCGGGCTGGCCGACGAAGACAGGGCTTGCGTCGAAAGGGTCATGGCAACTCCGCCGGCAACGCCGGTGCGTGGATGGCCTGATGGATCATCATAGAAGCTCCTCCGCCAACGGGGCATGAAGATTCTGCGAGGTCGATACTTCCGTGGGGGTCTCCGCGGCCGGGTCCGCCTTCCGCATCACGCGGTCGAGCACCGCCGCCTCCAGTTCCGCGAACGCCGCCGCGCCGCGCTGGCGGGGCCGGGGCAGGTCCACGCGCTGGTCCAGCGCGATGCGGCCGTCCTCGATCAGCACCACGCGGTCGGCCAGGGCAATCGCCTCGGACACATCGTGCGTGACCAGCAGCGCCGTGAAGCCGAGCCGGCGCCACAGCGATTCGATCAGCCCCTGCATCTCGATGCGCGTGAGCGCGTCCAGCGCGCCGAGCGGCTCATCGAGCAACAGCAGGCGCGGATGGTGGACCAGCGCCCGCGCCAGTGCCACGCGCTGCCGCTGGCCGCCGGAGAGCCGCGCGGGCCATTCGCCGGCACGCTCGGCCAGCCCCACCTGGGCCAGCACGTTGGCCGCGTCGTCGCGGCGCGTGCGCGGCAGGCCCAGCGCCACGTTGTCCAGCACACGCTTCCACGGCAGCAGCCGCGCGTCCTGGAACATCACGCGGATATCCTCGCGCACCGCCCGGCCCCCACGGGCGTGGGGGGCCTCGCTCCTGTCGATGTTCACGGCGCCGCCATCGGCTGCCTCCAGCCCCGCCACCAGCCGCAGCAGCGTGCTCTTGCCGCAGCCGCTGCGTCCGACGATCGCCACGAACTCGCCTGGCTGCGCCTGGAGGTCAATGCCGTGCAGCACCTCCCGGCCGTTGTAGCGCTTGACCACCTGCTCCACGCGCAGGGACACCCCCCCGGAAGGTCGGGTATCGCGCGTATCGCGGGTATCGCGCGTCGCCGGCCGCGTCGGGGCACGGGCGGCCAGCCCCGCGTCAAGGTAGGCCAGCGCCGCCTGTTCCACCGGATGGGTATGCATCGTCGACTCCTTGTTCATGTCGTTTTCAGGTCAGGCGGACTGGTAGCCCGGATGCCAGCGCAGCCAGAAGCGCTCCAGCGCGCGCGACAGCACATCCGCCAGCTTGCCGAGCAGCGCGTAGAGCAGGATGCCCACCAGCACCACATCGGTCTGCAGGAATTCGCGCGCGTTCATCGTCATATAGCCGATACCTGACTGCGCAGAGATCGTCTCGGCAACGATCAGAATCACCCACATCAGGCCGAGCGAGAACCGCACGCCCACCAGGATGTTCGGCAGCGCGCCGGGCAGGATCACCTCGCGGTACAGCCGCCAGCCGGACAAGCCGTAGCTGCGCGCCATCTCCACCAGCCCCGGGTCCACCGCGCGGATGCCGTGATACGTGTTCAGGTACACCGGGAAGAACACGCCCAGCGCCACCAGGAACAGCTTGGCGGTCTCGTCGATGCCAAACCAGAGGATCACCAGCGGAATCAGCGCCAGCGTGGGGATGTTGCGCACCATCTGGAGCGTGCTGTCGAGCAGCGTGGCGGCGGTGCGGAAGGTGCCGGTCAGCAGCCCGAGCGCGAGGCCCAGCCCGCCGCCCACGGCCAGCCCCACCACCGCACGCCAGGTGCTGACCCAGACATGGCGCCACAGCTCGCCGGAGGCGGCCAGCGTCCACGCGGCCTCCACCACGGCCAGCGGCGCCGGCAGCACGCGGTTGGACAGCCAGCCCAGTTGCGACGCCGCCTGCCACACGCCAATCAGCAGCACCGGCACGATCCACGGGGCGATGGCCTGCGCGTTGATGGTCGGCACGGAAATGCGTTTCGATTGAGACATCTGAGACATCTTGAGACCCTCCCCCGCGCTAGCTCTGCGACGCACGCGGCACGATGCCGGTGGCCATCACTTCGCCGAACGGCCCGGACAGCACCTGCCCCGGCAGCTTCTCCCGCACGGTGCGCGGCAGCAGCGGGAACACCAGCTCGGCGAAGCGGTACGCTTCTTCGAGGTGCGGGTAGCCGGACAGCACGAAGGTGTCGATGCCCAGCGCCGCGTATTCCTCGATGCGCGCCGCCACGGTCTGCGGATCGCCCACCAGCGCCGTGCCGGCACCGCCACGCACCAGCCCCACACCGGCCCACAGGTTGGGACTAATCTCAAGCGCCTCGCGCGTGCGCTCGGCCCCGCCCGCGTGGAGCGCAGCCATGCGGCGCTGCCCTTCCGAATCCATCCTGGCGAACACGGCCTGCGCGCGCGCCACGGTCTCGTCGTCGAGCCGGCTGATCAGGTCTTCGGCGGCGGCCCAGGCGGCATCGTCGGTCTCGCGCACGATTACGTGCAGACGGATGCCGAACCTCACCGTGCGGCCATGCTTCGCCGCGCGGGCGCGCACATCGGCCAGCTTCTTTGCCACATCTGCCGGCGGCTCGCCCCAGGTCAGGTAGGTATCGACCTGCTCGCCCGCCAGCTCGTGCGCGGCCTCGGACGACCCGCCAAAGTACACCGGCGGATGCGGGCGCTGCACGGGCGGGTACAGCACCCGGGCGCCCTTCACGGTCAGGTGCTTGCCGCTGAAGTCGATCTGGCCGCTGTCATGGCTGGCGGCCAGCACGTCACGCCAGATGCGGATGAACTCCGCCGACGCCTCGTAGCGCGCCGCATGGTCGAGGAACAGGCCATCGCCCTCCAGCTCCGCCACGTCGCCACCGGTGACCAGGTTCACCAGCAGCCGCCCGCCGGAGAGCCGGTCGAACGTTGCCGCCATGCGCGCGGCCAGCGTCGGCGTCATCAGCCCGGGCCGCACCGCCACCAGGAACTTGAGCTGGCGCGTCACGGCGGACAGCGCGGACGCCGCCACCCACGGGTCTTCGCAGGAACGGCCGGTGGGAATCAGCACGCCTTCATAGCCGAGCGTATCGGCGGCGACGGCAATCTGCTTCAGATAGTCGAAGCTGACCTCGCGCGCGCCTTCGGACGTGCCCAGGTAGCGGCTGTCGCCATGGGTGGGGATGAACCAAAACAGTTGCATGTCGGGCCTCGTAATTTGTCTAGATATGGGGGGGACCAGGGGATCAGCGGGGTTCAGCGCTGGGCCTGCTGGGTCGGCGCCTTGCCGGCCGGCGGGGTCCAGGCGGCATCGGCCACCTGGATCGGCTTGGGAATCAGCTTGAGCGTGTGGAAGGCATCGGCAATGCGCTGCTGCTCGGCCAGCACGGCGGGCGTGACCGGCTTGGCGCCGTAGGAAAACCTTGAAACGGCGAGGTCGAGCACGGTGGCGTCGAGGCCGGTTTCCTTCACCAGCACCGTGCTGGCGTCCTTCGGCTGCTTCCCGGCCCATTGGCCCAGTTGCGCGAGTTCGTCGAGGATCGTGCTCACCACGTCCGGCTTGGCCTGCGCGTAGGGGCGCGAGGCCAGGTAGAACTGGTGATTGCTGACCACGTTCTTGCCATCCGCGCTGCGTCCGTCGATCAGCACGCGCGCGCCCAGTTGCTTCTCGGCGGCGGCCAGGAACGGGTCCCAGATCACCCAGGCGTCCACCGCGCCGCGCTCGAAGGCGGCCCGCGCATCGGCGGGCGGCAGGTAGACCGGCTGGATCTCGCTGTAGGCCACGCCGGCCGCCTCCAGCTGCTTCACCAGCAGGTAGTGCACGTTCGAACCCTTGTTCAGCGCCACGCGCTTGCCGCGCAGGTCCGCCACGGACTTCAGCGCGGAGCCCTTTGGCACCACGATGGCCTCGGCGGTCGGCGCGGGCGGCTCATTGCCGATGTAGGCCAGTTGCGCGCCGGCGGCCTGCGCGAAGATCGGCGGGGCCTCGCCCACGGTGCCGAAATCGACGGCGCCCACGTTGAGCCCCTCCAGCAGCTGCGGGCCGGCCGGGAACTCGGTCCACTTGACCGTAATGCCCTGCGGCGCAAGACGTTTCTCAAGCGTGCCGCGCGCCTTGAGCAGCGTCAGCGTGCCGTACTTCTGATAGCCAATGCGCAGCAGCTTCGGGTTCACGGTCTGCGACTGGGCCTGTACCGGCGCGGCCAGCAGCCCGTAGGCCAGGCCGGTGGCGAGGACCAGCGCGCCCGTCAACAGGCGGCGGCGTTTAGAGAGGGAGCGAGCAATGGGCGATGTCATGCGAGTTGTCCTGGATCTGTCTATGAGAGAAATCTGAAAGCGACGGGCCACGGGCGACAGGCCTCCCTGCCGGCTGGCGAACAGCGGCATCGGGCAAGCGGTCTTCCGGGAATGCGCGCGCGTCAGGCGCGGCGCGGGGGATTCAGGTCAGGCGGGACATCGCCGGCGGGCGATGCGGATCGGGCTGGCAGACATCGGGCGCTCCTTGGTGGGTCTTCCTGATGGATCTTCCTGATGGGCCGGGGCGGCACGCGCGATGGCACCGCCCCGTTGCGGATTTACTTCCGGCCCGGCTGGTAGACCTGGTCGAACGACCCGCCATCGGCGAAGTGCGTCTTCTGGGCCTTTTGCCAGCCGCCAAATACCTCGTCGATCGTGAACAGCTTCACCTTCGGGAAGTTGGCCGCGTACTTGGCCGCCACCTTCTCGGAAATTGGCCGGTAGTAGTTCTTGGCGGCGATTTCCTGGCCCTCGTCGGTGTAGAGGAACTGGAGGTAGGCTTCGGCCGCCTTGCGGGTGCCCTTCTTGTCCACCACCTTGTCCACCACGGCTACGGGTGGCTCGGCCAGGATCGAGACCGACGGCGCGACGATATCGAACTTGTCCGGACCCAGTTCCTTGATGGCCAGGATGGCCTCGTTCTCCCAGGCGATCAGCACGTCGCCCAGGCCGCGTTCCACGAACGTGGTGGTGGCCCCGCGCGCGCCCGAGTCGAGCACCGGCACGTTCTTGAGCAGCGCCGAGACGAAATCGCGGGCCTTGGCGTCATTGCCGCCCGGCTGGCGCAGCGCATAGCCCCACGCGGCCAGGTAGTTCCAGCGCGCACCGCCCGAGGTCTTCGGGTTCGGGGTGATCACCTGCACGCCCGGCTTGACCAGGTCGCCCCAGTCCTTGATCTGCTTGGGATTGCCCTTGCGCACCAGGAACACGATGGTCGAGGTGTACGGCGAGGCGTTGTGCGGCAGGCGCTTCTGCCAGTCCGGCTTGATCCAGCCCTTTTCGGCGATGGCGTCGATGTCGTAGCCGAGGGCGAGGGTGACCACGTCGGCGTCCAGCCCGTCGATCACGGAGCGGGCCTGCTTGCCCGAACCGCCGTGCGACTGGCGAATCGTCACGGCATCGCCACCCTGCGCCTTCCAGGCCTTGGCGAAGGCCGCGTTCACATCGACGTACAGCTCGCGCGTGGGGTCATACGATACGTTCAGCAGATTGGTGGCCGAGGCGGTCTGGGCGGCGCCGAGTGCGGAGAGTACGGCGAGGCCGATGGCCAGCTTGCGAATCATCTTGTCTTGCTCCCGTCAGGTGTCAATGGCGTGGAAACCGGCCCGGATGGCTTCCGGGCTTCTGTCAGGGTTAGAGACTACCGACGGGGTCTTCTGAACGGAACGAATGGTTTCGCCGATCCAAGCACGAAATCCGCATAAGAACGGGCAGGAATATGCACATATCCGCCCGAAAGGCGCCGGGCGGCGCCCAAAAAAGAAAGCCCGCGAAGCCGGAGAAGCATCGCGGGCCAAGTTTCCATTTCCGGAAACGGGTAGACAAGTCATGAAGAGCGCCCCCGCATCTCCATGACGGATGCCATCTTATCCAGCGCACGCCACTCCGGGATTGACCCATATCAAAGCCGGCATAGGCTGGTGTAATCCGGTACGGTTTGGGCGGGAAATCCGCAATGGCCGGCGCCGCCCCACGCGCGGACAATTGCAGGCTGTCCATCAACGCCGCCCATCGTGACGTCCCCCCTGCCCTTGCGCAGCCCCCGGCTGCATTTCGATCTCACGACCGTCCAGCTGTTCATCGCCGTGGCCGAACTCGGCGGCATCACGCGTGGCGCCGAGCGGCTGCACCTGGCCCCGGCCGCAGCCTCGCGCCGCGTCCTCGAACTGGAGGCCCAGCTGGGCGTGGCGCTGTTCGAACGCCTGCCCCACGGCATGGCGCTGACCGAAGCCGGCCGCGCCCTGCTGGCCCACGCGCGCGGCATCACCCACACCGTGCAGCGCATGCAGGACGATGCGGCCTCCTTTATCGGCGGCGATCTTGGCGTGGTGCGCATTGCTGCGCCGAAATCCGCCGTGATCCAGTTCCTGCCTTTCGATATCCAGCGCTGTGCCGCCGCCTGCCCGGGCGTGCGCATCGACCTCCAGGAGATGAACAGCCTCGAGGTGCAGCAGTCGCTGCGGCGCGGCACCGTGGATATCGGCATCTACGAAGGCAGCCTCGGCATGATCGACCTGCCGACCGCGCCCTACCGGCATGACCGGCTGGTGCTGGTGGTGGCGCGCGACCATGCGCTGGCCGGGCACGCCCAGGTGACCTCGGACGATGTGCTCGACTGCGACCTGATCGTGCTGGGCGAAGGCTCGGCCATCTCGCTCGGGCTGGAACGGCTGGCCGAGGAAGCCGGGCGGGTGCTGCGCATGCGCATGCGCGTGGGCGGCTTCGACAGCATCGCCGCGCTGGTGGCGCAGAACCTGGGCTGCGGCGTGATGCCGGAGGCCGTTGCGGGCGAGGTGGCGGGCGGCAGCCGCTTCGTGCGCCTGCCCATCGACGCCCCCTGGGCGCAGCGGCAGTTCGTGCTGTGCCATCGCCCGGCGGACGCGCTGTCCTCGGCGGCGCAGGGCGTGCTCAAGGTGCTTGCGCAAAACGCGTAACCAGAATCCCCCAAATAGCGATAGCCCGCGCCGGGCGCATTGCGGATGATGGCTCCATAACAATCAAGGATGGAGACAGGCAATGCAGCGCAGACAATTCCTACTCGGAGCCGTGGCCGGACTGGCCGTGCCGGGCCTGATGCCCAGCCTGGCGCGGGCGGCCGATGTGGCCGGCCCGGTGCGCATCGTGGTGGGCTTCGCCCCGGGCGGCGGCACCGACGTGCTGGCGCGGGTCATCGGCCAGAAGCTCGGCGCGATGTGGAACACCAGCGTACTGGTGGAGAACAAACCCGGCGCCACCGGGGCGATTGCCGCGGCTTATGTGGCGAAACAGCCACCTGACGGCACCACGCTGCTGATGGCGCACGTCAACAGCCATGCCATCGGCCCGGCGCTGCTGGACGTCAAGTACGACCCGCGCGCCGACTTCACGCCGATTTCGATGGTCGGTGTCACCCCCAACATGCTGACCTGCCGTCCCGAGCAGAAGGTGCGTACGGTGAAGGATATCGTCGCGCTGTGCCGCCAGAAGCCGGGGCAGATCTCGTTCGGCTCGTCCGGCATCGGTTCGGCCCAGCATCTGGCGCTGGAAATGTTCCGGCTGCAGGCCAAGCTCGATGTGGTGCATGTGCCCTACAAAGGCTCCGGCCCGCTCGTGGCGGACCTGATCGGCGGCCAGATCGACTACGCGTTCGACACCATGACCGCCGCCACGCCCTTCATCCAGCAGGGCAAGGTCATCGCCATCGCCCAGACCCGGCTCAAGCGCGCGGCCAGCCATCCCAATGTGCCGACGCTGGCGGAATCGGGCTTTCCCGGTTTGGACGCAGCGTCGTGGTACGGCCTGGTCGGGCCGAAGGGGATGTCCCCGGCGCTGGTGCAGCGCATGAACGACGACGTCAACCGCGTGCTGCTCATGCCCGATGTGGCCGAGCGGCTCAAGAGCTTCGGCGCCGAAGATTCCGGCGGCTCGAGCCAGCAGTTCGGCGCCTTTATCGCGTCCGAGTCCACCAAGTGGGCCAAGGTCGTGAAGGACGCCGGCGTGAAAGCCGAAAGCTGATGGCTGCGAGACGGCGCGCCCGCGCGCGCCACCCTCGCCCCCCTCTCCACGAATTCAGGATTCACCCGATGACAGATCTCAGCCAAGCTGGCGCCGCGGCGCCTGCCACCCCCCTGCCGCTGGCCGGCGTGCGTGTGCTCGACGTGAGCCAGGTCATGGCCGGCCCCTACGCCTGCATGCTGCTGGCCGACCTCGGCGCCGACGTGATCAAGATCGAACCGCCCGATGGCGGCGACCAGACCCGCGGCGCCATGGGTTTCAAGATGAAGGGGCCGGACAGCATGGGCTTCCTTAACATGAACCGGAACAAGCGCAGCGTCACGCTGGACCTCAAGACCGATTCCGGCCGCGAGGTGCTCTACCGGCTGGCGGAAACCGCCGACATCCTGGTCGAGAACTACCGGCCCGGCGTGATGAAGCGGCTTGGCATCGACTATGAGACGCTGGCCAAGATCAATCCGAAGCTGGTGTACGTGAGCATTTCGGGCTTCGGCCAGAGCGGGCCGTGGGCCAACCGGCCGGGCTTCGACCTGATGGCGCAGGCCATGTCGGGCGTGATGAGCGTGACCGGCTACCCCGGCGGCGCGCCCGTGAAGGCTGGCGTGCCGGTCGCCGATATCGGCTGTGCGCTTTTCGCCACTTACGGCATGCTGGCGGCCTATATCGGCGCCAAGCAGACGGGCAAGGGGCAGTACGTGGATGCGTCGCTGTTCGACTCCGCGCTGGCGTTCTCGGTGTGGGACACCTGCGAGTACTGGGGCACGGGGCGCGAGCCCGAGCCGCTGGGCACGGCCAACCGCATGAGCGCGCCCTACCAGGCCATGAAGGCCGCCGACGGCTACTTCGTGATGGGCGCCACCAACCAGAAGCTGTGGCAGTTGCTGTGCCAGACGCTGGACCGGCATGACCTGCTCAAGGACGAGCGCTTCGCCAGCGTGTCGCTGCGGCTGGCCAACCGGCCGGCGCTGATCGCCGAGCTGGAGCAGAGCTTCGCCAAGGCGAGTTGCGATGAATGGATCGAGCGGCTGCTCGCCGTGGGCATCCCGGCCGGGCCGATCCTGACCTACCCGCAAGCGTTCGACAGCGAGCACGGCAAGCATCGCCAGATGCGCATCGAGATCGACCATCCGATCGAGGGCAAGGTGCCCAATATCGGCTTCGCGGTGAAGATGGGCGGCACGCCCCAGCAGGTGCGGCGCCCGCCGCCGCTGCTGGGCCAGCACACCGCGGAAATCCTGGCCGAGCTGGGCCTCTCGCAGGACAAACAAGAGTCGCTGGCGACGGCCGGCGCGTTCGGATCATGAGCGCCCCGCTGCCCTCCCCGGAGGGGCAGGTCACGCTGACGGTGGCGGGCGGCATCGCCACGCTCACCTTCGACCGCCCCGCCGCGCGCAACGCGATGACCTGGGCGATGTACGAGCAGTTGGCCGGGCACTGCCGCACGCTGGCCGCGCAAGGCACGGCCGGCGCCCGCGTGGTGGTGCTGCGCGGCGCCGGCGGCGAGGCCTTCGTGGCCGGCACCGACATCGCCCAGTTCCAGCAGTTTTCCAGTGGCGACGATGGCGTGGATTACGAGTCACGCATCGACGAAGGCATCCGGCTGGTCGAGCAGCTGCCGATGCCTACCGTGGCGGTGATCGAAGGCTGGGCGGTCGGCGGCGGGCTCGCCATCGCCACGGCCTGCGACTTCCGCCTCGCCACGCCCAAGGCCCGCTTCGGCGTGCCGATCGCCCGCACGCTTGGCAACACGCTGTCGGCGCTGAACCTCACCCGGCTGCGCGCCGCCTGGGGCCTGCAACCGGTGCGCCGCATGCTGTTGCTGGCCCAGATCCTCGACGCGGACGCCGCCCTGGCCTGCGGATTCCTCGAAGGCGTGCACACGCCTGAAGCGCTGGAGGCCGAAGTGGCCGCCCTGTGCGACCGCCTCGGCGCCCTTGCCCCCGTCACCCAGACCGTGGTCAAGGAAGCCCTGCGCCGCCAGACCGTGGCCGCCGTGGCGAACACCGACGACCTGGTCCGGCAATGCTATGGGAGCGAGGATTTCCGGGAAGGGGTGGATGCGTTCGTGGCCAAGCGGTCGCCGGTGTGGCGGGGAAGCTGACTCCAGGCGGGGAGACTTGCGGACAAGACCATATTTGGTCTATATTTGGACCCCATCCACCATGGACCGAGGGAGCCAAGCCGTGAAATTCTCCACCCAGGTCAAACCCATCAGTTACCTCAAGAGCCACGCCGCCGAGATCGTCAAGGACATCTCGGCGTCGCGCGAGCCGATGCTGATCACCCAAAACGGCGAGGCCAAGCTCGTGGTCATGGATGTGCGCACGTTCGAGGAACAGGAAGAAACCCTCGCCCTGCTGAAGCTGCTGGCGATGGGCGCCCGCGACATCGAGCGCGGGCGTTTTCGTGATGTGGAGGACGTCTTCGCCGACCTAGATAAGGACGACGACGCGTGAGGGCCGTCTTCCTTGCAGCGGCAGAAGAGGATTTGCACGAACTGCGCCGCTACATCGTCCGGCGCTTCGGCAAGGCAAGTTGGCAGGAAACCTTTCAGGGCATCAAGGACTCCGTTCGCTCGATCCAGACCTTTCCTGAAGGCGGCGCCATCCCTGAGGAACTGGCGGACCTCGGCCTCCGGCAGTACCGACAGGTCATCTCGGGCATGAACCGGATCCTCTACGAGGTCAGGGCTGACGTCCTGTACATCCACATCGTCTGCGACACGCGCCGCGACATGCGCACCCTCCTTTCCCGCAGGCTCCTGCGAGCAACTCCAGAAGGCAACTAGATGCGAAAAACGGCCCGGAGGGTATCCCCCTCCGGGCCGTTTTCTTGTACCGGCAGATTAGCCAGCCGCTCAGTCCACCATCTTCCCAAACGTGAACGCGCCGTCTTCGTAGTTCACCGGCACCACGTCCTTGGCGGCGAACTTGCCTTCGAGGATGGCGCGGGCCACCGGGTTCTCGATCTGCTGCTGGATCGCGCGCTTCAGCGGCCGGGCGCCGAACACCGGGTCGTAGCCTGCGCTGGCAATCTTCTCCAGCGCCGCCTCGGTCACGTCCAGCGTCATGTCCATGCGTGCCAGACGCGCCTGCAGCCGTTGCAGCTGGATGCGGGCGATGGACTCGATGTGCTGCTGGTCCAGCGAGTGGAACACCACCACCTCGTCGATCCGGTTCAGGAACTCGGGGCGGAAATGCGTGCGCACCTCCTGCCAGACCGCGCCCTTCACCACATCCTGCGGCTCGCCGGACATCGACTGGATCAGGTGCGAGCCCAGGTTGCTGGTCATCACGATCACCGTGTTCTTGAAATCGACCGTGCGGCCCTGGCCGTCGGTCAGGCGACCATCGTCCAGCACCTGCAGCAGCACGTTGAACACGTCCGGGTGCGCCTTCTCCACTTCATCGAGCAGGATCACGGCGTACGGCTTGCGCCGCACCGCCTCGGTCAGGTAGCCGCCCTCCTCGTAGCCCACGTAGCCCGGGGGCGCGCCGATCAGCCGGCTCACGCTGTGCTTCTCCATGAACTCGCTCATGTCGATGCGGATCAGGTGATCCTCCGAGTCGAACAGGAACTCGGCCAGCGCCTTGCACAGCTCGGTCTTGCCCACGCCGGTCGGCCCCAGGAACAGGAACGAGCCATAGGGCTTGTTCTCGTCCGCCAGGCCGGCGCGCGAGCGGCGGATGGCGTCGGACACCAGCCGCACGGCCTCGTCCTGGCCCACTACGCGGGCGTGGAGCCGGTCTTCCATCTTCAGCAGCTTGTCGCGCTCGCCCTGCATCATCTTGGCGACCGGAATTCCGGTGGCGCGGCTGACCACCTCGGCGATTTCCTCGGCGCCCACCTGCGTGCGCAGCAGCTTGTTCGGCTGCTTCTGCTCGCTGGCCTCGGCCTTGGTCGCTGCCTGCAGCTTGCCTTCCAGTTCCGGCAGCTTGCCGTACTGGAGCTCCGCCACCTTGTCCAGCTTGCCTTCGCGCTGCAGCCGGGTGATTTCGAGCTTGATCTTCTCGATCTCTTCCTTCAGCGCGGCCGCGCCCTGGGCGGCGCCCTTCTCGGCGCGCCAGATCTCGTCCAGGTCGGCATATTCCTTCCCAAGCCGCTCGATTTCCTGTTCGATCAGCTCCAGCCGCTTGCGCGACGCCTCGTCGCTCTCCTTCTTCACGGCTTCACGCTCGATCTTGAGCTGGATCGTGCGGCGCTCGAGCTTGTCCATCGCCTCCGGCTTGGAGTCGATTTCCATCTTGATGCGCGCGCCGGCCTCGTCGATCAGGTCGATGGCCTTGTCCGGCAGGAAGCGGTCCGTGATGTAGCGGTGCGAGAGTTCCGCCGCCGCGACGATGGCCGGGTCGGTGATCTCCACGCCGTGGTGCAGTTCGTACTTTTCCTGCAGGCCGCGCAGGATGGCGATGGTCGCCTCCACGCTCGGCTCTTCCACCAGCACCTTCTGGAAGCGGCGCTCCAGTGCGGCGTCCTTCTCGATGTACTTGCGGTACTCATTGAGCGTGGTCGCGCCGATGCAGTGCAGCTCGCCGCGCGCCAGCGCCGGCTTGAGCATGTTGCCGGCATCGATGGCGCCCTCGGCCTTGCCCGCGCCGACCATGGTGTGGATTTCGTCGATGAAGACGATGGTCTGGCCTTCGTCCTTGGCCACGTCGTTCAGCACGGCCTTGAGCCGTTCCTCGAACTCGCCGCGATACTTGGCGCCGGCCAGCAGACCGGCCATGTCGAGCACCAGCACGCGCTTGTTCTTGAGCGTCTCGGGCACCTCGCCGTTGACGATGCGCTGGGCCAGCCCTTCGACGATGGCGGTCTTGCCCACGCCCGGCTCGCCGATCAGCACCGGATTGTTCTTGGTACGGCGCTGCAGGATCTGGATGGAGCGGCGGATTTCGTCGTCACGGCCGATCACCGGGTCGAGCTTGCCCGCACGGGCGCGCTCGGTCAGGTCGACGGTATATTTCTTGAGCGCCTCGCGCTGCGATTCGGCATCGGCACTCTGCACCGTGTCGCCGCCCCGCACGGCCTGGATGGCTGCCTCGAGCGACTTGCGCGACAGCCCATGCTCGCGCGCAATCCGGCCGCCCTCGCCCTTGTCGTCAGCCACGGCGAGCAGGAACAGCTCGCTGGCAATGAACTGGTCATTGCGCTTGATGGCTTCCTTCTCGGTGGCGTTGAGCAGGTTGTTGAGGTCGCGGCCCACCTGGACCTCGTTGGTGCCCTGCACCTGCGGCAGCCGCTTGATGGCGGCGTCCAGCGCGGTCTGCAGGCCGCTGACGTTCACGCCGGCGCGCGCCAGCAGCGTGCGCGCGGCGCCATCGTTCTGCGCCAGCAGCGCGCGCAGCAGGTGCACCGGTTCGATGTACTGGTTGTCATGCCCCAGCGCCAGGCTCTGCGCATCAGCAAGCGCCTCCTGGAACCGGGTGGTGAATTTATCGAGTCGCATTCGGATCCCTCTCTCTCTAGGAAAGTGTGCCCTGTTGCGCGGGGTGGCCCGGCCCGGACACGTTACTTCGGAAAGATAGGGCTGTGACTTGACATTTCAAGGCTGACGGGCAGATTTCGAGCGGCGGCGCCAAAGCCATATGGCGACCGCAGTGACCACCAGCGTCGTCACAAACGAGGGAAGCCAATACAACAACGCTTCGAAGTTGTATCCGTCCTCAGCGGGATCGAAACGCCGGTAATGGTCGAACAACCACTGTCCGAGCCACGGAGGAATAGAAATGACCTCCGAGTAATCCAGCCACTTGGCAGTCAGGTACAGAGGAAAAAGCACAAGCCACGCGGCCAGCAACACGACTTTGACAAGTGCCTTTAAGACCGCCGTCACGGCGTGGACCTCTTGACCGTGAGTCTGCCGTAGCAGGCAACATCCGTGTTGGGAATCCGGCCGACTGTCGATGCTTTGAGCAAAGCCCTCAGGCGGTCAAAGTCGGTGTGGCTGTTGACAGCAATGCAACCTTCACTGATGCCTTGCGAACCGTTAGGGTGGAGGCGAAACTCCCCGCGCTCCACTTCGGCACAGAATCGCGAGACATCGTCCACTCTTCCATCCGCGGCGAAGAGGGCGAACCACCTGCGCCTATCGGTCGAAAACGGATTTTGCTCCCGAAACCATCTCAAACGCCCGCCGGAGGGCCGGTCTAACACGTAATAAGTGCCAGGCGTGATCGGACCGGAGTTCTTGCGACAGGCGGCAAGATAACTATTGATGTCCCCATCTCGTCCCGAGAATGCCGGCACATCGAGTACGCCGGCCCGAAGCCGACTCATGGGCCGGTCGTTGAGATTAAACGTCAAATCGATCATGACTCGATGCTCCTTCGTGAAAGGAGCATCGAGATTGGCTTAGGGGCGCGCCAGGCCCAATAGGAATTGTTCGAAAGCGGTCATCAAACTGACTGGGGTCAGAACGCTCCCGTCGAGATGTGGGGTCTCTCGACGGGAAACGTGGCGTTTAACGCACCTGCCCGACTAGTTCGGCACGTTCACCGTCGATCCACTCACCGAAATCACATCGCCCGCCGCCGGGGTGGCGGCGATCGGGGGGACGTTCGAGGGCAGGATCTGGGGTGCCGGTGCGGCGGAGCCTCCGCGTGGCGTGGTGCGCACCACCTGCGACGGCGGGAGTGCGGTGCCGCTGCGCAGGTTGGCGTAGACGGCGTCCAGCGCCCGGTTCAGGTACACGTGCAGCGGGATGAAGGTGTTGGCGTAGCCAGGCAGTACGTCGATGAAGGCGTCGAAATGCTGGCCGTTGGTCACCTCTATATAAGAGAGCTTGCTGGCCGTGCCTTCCGCCACCTTGTTCAGCCCCAGGTAGGGCCGCGAGGTGTGGTTGACCGGCAGCAGGCCGTCGCTGCGGCCATGCACGATCATCGCCGGCTTGCCGCGCAGGTTGCCGGTGCGCAGGGTCTGGCCGATGCCCGCCTGGAGTGCTGCGCTGTTGGTCAGCAGGTCGCGCAGGCAGTTGGCGCCGGGCAGGTTGGCGTCCGCGACGCCGCCGACGCTGTTGGTGGAGAGGAAGTCGCGGGCGGGGCCGCCCTGGGCTTTCTCGTTCATGAGCGTCACGCCGGTGCTCGGCGGCACGCCGTTGCCGGTGGAGAACGTCAGGGCCAATATGTTTGGCGGGATGGTCACCGGGGTGCCGGTAGCGCCGCCCGGCGAGGCGAAGGTGTAGTCGCACAGCTTGTCGGTGACGCTGGCACGCGAGTAGGAGTTGGCGTACGTCACCGAGATCGAGCTGGCCACTTCGAGCGATGAAAGCGATGCATGCAGCACATCGGATTCTGGCTCCCAGCCGGCGGCGTGCAGGCGTGTGAAGGCATCGGTCGACTGGTCAGTCAGCGACGCGCCCGTGAGTTGCCCGTTGCCGACCAGCGAGCCGCAGCGATTGGCGCCCTGGATGACCGTCACCGAGGTGAACGGTGCCGGCAGCGACGCCGTGCCCGCGCAGAGCGAGAACAGGTTCGCCGTGGTGGTGTAGTCATACAGATGCCGCCCGGATGACCCCACCGTCACCCCGCCCCGCTTCACGGTAATGGCCGGCACGGCGGGCATGTTCACGTTCGGCTCGCCCACGGCCACGCCGTCGATCAGGCCGTTCGTATCCTGCTCCGCTGCCGCGATGGCCGCGCCGCCGCCGTTGGAGACGGCCGAGGCGATGACCAGGATCTTGTCCTTGCCGATGGATGCCTGCCGCACCCCGTCCGACCCCACGGTGCCGAACTTGTCGTTGATCGCCCAGATGGCGAACTCGATGGCCTGGAGCGTGTTCAGCCCCCAGTTGGCCTCCGGATTCTGCTTCGAGTGGGCATGCTTGTAGGCCAGCCGATGCGGATTGGCGGTGGTGAAGTCCGCCAGCGTCTGCGCGCCCGGCTGCGCCGCGAACTGGGCCAGCTTGCCGGCGCCGGTACGGGCCTGGCGGGTGCCGTTGATCAGCGGCACGGTGTCCGAGTCGAGGTCGTGCGGCGCCGCGCCGGTGCCCTTGTCGGTGTAGGCCACGGCACAGCCACGCTTGAGGCCCCATTCGCCGACCGAAATCCCGCCGTAGATGCCGCGCGAGCCCGACGAGGTGGCCGAGATCAGGCACGGATTGGCGGGGTCGAAATTGGTCGGGATCTGCGCCATGACCGTCACGTTCTGCTGGCCGGTGCCATCGTCGGCAAAGGCGATGTACTCGGTACCGGGCACCTTGCCCTGGCTGGCCGTGACGTTGCCCTGGGCATCCACGTTCGGCCCGTACAGCGAGCCGTAGCCACCCAGCGGGTTGGTATCGACGATGGCGCGGTAGTTATTGAAGATGGCGATGCGGCGCAGCTCGGCCGCCGTGGGCGCGGCGGGATCGGCCGGCACCGGCGCGGTGGCCGTGGCGATCAGGCCGTCCTTGCCGAGTCCGGCAGTCAGCAGGTCGTCGGTATTGCCGTCGTAGTTCTGCACGCCGATGGTGCCCACCACGAAAGTCGGCCGGTTGTTCGGGTTCTGCGTCGTGGGGCCGCCGCCGCCCCCGCCGTTGTTATTGTCATCCCCGCCGCCGCAGGCGCCAATCAGCAGCACCGCCACGGCGGCGGCGATGGCGGTCTGGCATCGTGGATCGACTAGTAGTTTTCCTGCGCGCGTTGCAAGGCTGTGCGTCATGGGGTGTCTCCTGTTATGTATGCCGGCGGGGCCGGATCGGTAAAACAGAAACAAGACCAACGAACCGCAAACTGCAAACCGCAAACCGCAAACCGCAAATGCAATACGACGAGGGGCGATGAGGCGCGACGGGGCGCGATGGGGAACACGCCCGGGCGGAGCGCCGTATGCGTCCCTCCCGGGACATAGTAGACGGTTCAGGTGGTGGGATGCGAGCCGGCAGTCAGTCGAATGCCAGCTATAGCGCCACTACCGGAACCTGTATGTGCGACCCGGTACACAGGCATCAGGCCGGCCAAGTGCTTGACGGAAAAGGGAAAACGCTCAGGCGAGCGCGCGCCAGGTCCAGATGCCGAGGGCCGTGAGCACCAGCGAGCCGCCCAGGTGCACCACCACGTGGGCCAGCGCCCAGCGATAGTCGCCGGCCATCAGGTTGCCGACCACCTCGCTCGAGAACGTCGAAAACGTAGTCAGGCCGCCGAGGAAGCCGGTGACGGCCAGCAGCCGCCATTCGGGCGAGAGGCCCGGGTGCGACTGGAAGAACGCCACGGCGATCCCGACCAGATAGCCGCCCACCAGGTTGGCGGCCAGCGTGCCGTACGGCAACGCCGGGTTGGCCGCGTTCCAGCATACGGAAAATCCCCAGCGCAGCCAGGCGCCCACGGCGGCGCCGGCGCCCACCGCCACAAATCCAAGCGGACCCATTCAGCCTTCCTTGTTATTGTTCGACGTGTTGTTCGACGTGTTGCTCGATGATTCGGCGTTGAACGATTCGATGCCCCAGCGGCGCAGCGCCGCATCGTCCGAGACCCGCGCATCGACCCAGCGCGCGCCCTCGGGCGTTTCTTCCTTCTTCCAGAACGGCGCCTCGGACTTCAGGTAGTCCATGATGAACTCGCACGCGGCGAAGGCATCGCCCCGGTGCGCGGAGGCCACCGCCACCAGCACGATCTGGTCCAGCGGCTGCAACAGCCCCACGCGATGGACGATGGTCACGCCAAGCAGAGGCCAGCGCGCGCGCGCGGCGGCTTCGATGCGCTCCAGCGACTTCTCGGTCATGCCTGGATAGTGCTCGAGCTCCATCGTGCGGACCGCCGTACCATGCGTGACATCGCGCACGGTGCCGATAAAGCTGGCCACGGCGCCCACGCCGGGATTGCTGGCCCGCAGCGCCGCCACTTCCGCGCCGAGGTCGAAATCGTCGTGCTGCACGCGTGCGCTCATCTCAGCCTCCGGTCACGGGCGGGAAGAACGCCACTTCGCAGCCCTCGGCCAGCGGGGTGTCGGCGCGGGCCACGGCGTGGTCCACGGCCATGCGCAGGGCGCGGCCTTCGGCCAGCGCCTCGGCCCAGTGGCCGCCGCGCTCGCGCAGCCAGCCGCGCAGGTCGCCCACGGTGCGTACGCTGGCGGGCACCTCGGCGCGCTCGGCGCCCTGCCCCACCTGCTCGCGCACGCTGGCGAAGTATCGGAGTTCGATTTGCATGATGGTTGGGTCCGCGCGTCAGCCCAGCAGGCCGTCGAACGGGATGAATTGCACGGTGTCGCCGCGGCGAATGGTCTGGTTCGGCGGGTTGTCGATCAGCCCGTCGCCCCAGACCGTAGACGTCAGCACGCCCGAACTCTGGTTCGGGAACAGGTCGAGGCCGCCCGCGTCGTTGAGGCGCGCGCGCAGGAATTCGTTGCGGCGGTCGCCACGCGCCAGATCGAAATCGGCACGCAGCGGCAGGCGGCGCGGCGTCACATCGGCCACGCCTTGCAGACGCAGGATGAACGGCCGCACGAACAGCAGGAAGGTGACGAAACTCGACACCGGGTTGCCGGGCAGGCCAAGGAAGTGCGCCGGGCTGTCCGAGCCATTCGCCACCTGGCCGAAGGCCAGCGGCTTGCCGGGCTTGATGGCGATCTGCCAGAGGTCCAGCCGCCCTTCGGCCTGCACGGCCGGCCGGATATGGTCTTCCTCACCCACCGAGACACCACCCGAGGTGATGATCAGATCACACCCTTCGGCGGCGCGGCGCAGGGTGTCACGCGTGGCGGCCAGCGTGTCCGGCACGATGCCGAAGTCGGACACTTCGCAGCCCAGGTTTTCGAGCAGGCCGCGCAGCGTGAAGCGGTTGGAGTTATAGATGGCGCCCGGCTTGAGCGGCTCGCCGGGCATCGCCAGTTCGTCGCCGGTAAAGAACACGGCCACGCGCACGCGGCGCACCACGTCCAGCCTCGCCTGTCCCACCGAGGCCGCCAGTCCCAGCGCCTGCGGCGTCAGCCGCGTGCCGGCCGGCAGGATTTCCGCGCCGGCCTCGATGTCCTCGCCTGCGCGGCGAATCCATTCGCCCGAAGCCGGCACATGATTGACGACGACCGCGTCGCCATCGGCCACGCACTGCTCCTGCATGACCACGGCATCAGCGCCAGGCGGGATCAGGCCGCCCGTGAAGATCCGCGCGGCAGTGCCGGCGGCCAGCGCCGTGCCCACGTGGCCGGCCGGAATCCGCTGCGAGACCGGCAGGCGCGTGCCCGGCGCGGGCACGTCGGCGGCGCGCATCACGTAGCCATCCATCGAGGTATTGTCGGCGGGCGGCACGCGCAGCGTGCTGGTCACGGGCGCGGCCAGCACGCGGCCGTTGGCGTCGAGCGTGTCGACGGTCTCGGTGGCCGTCAGCGGACGCACGCCGGCCATCAGGGCCACGAGCGCCTCGGCCATGGTCAGCATCGGCGGACGGTTGGCCGCAGCAGTTTGGGTGGGGGCTTGAGTCATGTGAGCGTGGCTGGAATCAGGTTGGCCCATGAAAAACAGCCCCCGGCGCGAAGCCTGGGGGCCGTGGCAGCGGGCCCGGCAAACCCGATTGTAGCGAGTTGAGTGCCGGTCGGTCGCCGCGGTGGTGTCGCTTACAGCCCGGTGTGGCGGGCGATATACGCCTTGACCTGCGCGGCGTCCGCCGGCATCACCTCGAAACGCTGCGGCAGCGCCTCGATGCCATCGAACGCGGCGGGCCGCTCGGGCTCATGGCCCAGCGCCTCGCGGATCGTGTCGGCGAACTTGGCCGGCAGTGCCGTTTCCAGCACGACCATCGGCACGCCCGGCGTCAGGTACTCACGCGCCACCTTCACGCCATCGGCGGTATGGGTGTCGATGGTCACGCCGTAACGCGCGTGCACGTCGCGGATGGTGGCCAGGCGGTCCTCATGCGTGCTGCGGCCCGAGACAAAGCCGAACTGGCGAATGCGGTCGAATTCCGGCGTGCCGGAGAGGTCGAAACCACCCTTGGTGTCCACGTCGCGGAACAGGTCGGCGAGCTTGTCGCCGTCCTGGCCGAGCAGGTCGAACACGAAGCGCTCGAAGTTCGAGGCCTTGGAGATGTCCATGCTCGGGCTCGACGTGTGGTACGTCTGCGCCGAGGTCCGCACGCGGTAGGTGCCGGTGCGGAAAAACTCGTCCAGCACGTCGTTCTCGTTGGTAGCAACCACGAGCTTGTCGATCGGCAGGCCCATCATGCGCGCGATATGGCCGGCGCAGACATTGCCGAAGTTGCCCGACGGCACGCAGAACGACACCTTCTGGCCGGGGCCATCGGTGGCCAGCAGCCAGCCCTTGAAGTAGTAGACCACCTGGGCCACCACGCGCGCCCAGTTGATCGAATTGACCGTGCCGATGGACTGGCGCGCCTTGAAAGCGTGGTCATTCGACACCGCCTTGACGATGTCCTGGGCGTCGTCGAACACGCCTTCGATGGCCAGGTTGAAGATGTTCGGGTCCTGCAGGCTGAACATCTGCGCGGTCTGGAACGCGCTCATCTTGCGGTGCGGGCTCAGCATGAACACGCGGATGCCATCCTTGCCGCGCATCGCGTACTCGGCCGCGCTGCCGGTGTCGCCGGAGGTTGCCCCGAGGATGTTCAGCTTCAGGCCGGCGCGGCGCAGTGCGTACTCGAACAGGTTGCCGAGCAGCTGCATCGCCATGTCCTTGAAGGCCAGCGTCGGGCCGTTCGACAGGCCCAGCAGTTGCAGCGGCGTGCCGCCCTCCTCGCCCAGCGTACGCAGCGGGGTAATGTCCGCCGTGTTGTCGCCCGGACGTGCGTTGCAGTACACCTCGGCGGTGTAGGTCTTGCGCGTCAGCGCGCGCAGGTCGTCGGCGGGGATGTCGTCGCAGAAGCGCGAGAGGACCTCGAACGCCAGGTCGGCGTAGGACAGCTTGCGCCAGGCTTCCAGTTCGTCGGCCGTAACCTGCGGGTACTGCTTCGGCAGGTAGAGCCCGCCGTCCGGCGCCAGGCCGCCCAGCAGGATCTCGGAGAACGATTGCGGCATGTCATGGCCGCGCGTCGATTGGTATTGCATGAGCGAGGGCGTCTTAGTTCAGTTCTTCCATGCGCAGGCGCGTCACGGCGGACAGCACCGTCGGCAGCGACTCGATGCCGCGGATGGCGGCGTTCACGTGCTTCTCGCGCGTGAGGTGCGTCAGGATGATGATGTCGGTCTGCGGCTCGCCCTGGCGCGACTCCTTCTGGAGCATCGCGTCGATGCTGATGCCGCCTTCGGCCAGGATGCGCGTGATCTCGGCCAGCACGCCGGTCTCGTCGGACACACGCATGCGCAGGTAGTAGGAGCTGGTGACTTCCTCGATCGGCAGCACCGGCACGCTGGACAGCTCGTCCGGCTGGAACGCCAGGTGCGGCACGCGATGGTTCGGATCGGCCGTATGCAGGCGCGTCACGTCCACCAGATCGGCAATCACGGCCGAGGCGGTCGGCTCGGCGCCGGCGCCCTTGCCGTAGTACAGCGTGGTGCCCACGGCGTCGGCCTGCACCAGCACGGCGTTCATCGCGCCTTCCACATTGGCGATCAGGCGGGACGCCGGCACCAGCGTGGGATGCACGCGCAGCTCCACACCCTCTTCGCGGCGGCGCGTGATGCCGAGCAGCTTGATGCGGTAGCCCAGTTCCTCGGCGTACTTGATGTCGATGGCGGACAGGTTGGTGATGCCTTCCACGTGGGCCTTGTCGAACTGCACCGGCATGCCGAAGGCGATGGCGCTCATCAGCGTGACCTTGTGGGCGGCGTCGATGCCCTCAATGTCGAAGGTCGGGTCGGCCTCGGCATAGCCCAGCTGCTGGGCTTCCTTGAGCACCACGTCGAAGTCCAGGCCCTTGTCGCGCATTTCGGACAGGATGAAGTTCGTCGTGCCGTTGATGATGCCGGCGATCCACTGGATGCGGTTCGCGGTCAGGCCTTCGCGCAGCGCCTTGATGATGGGGATGCCACCGGCCACGGCAGCCTCGAACGCCACGATCACGCCCTTGCGGCGCGCGGCCTCGAAGATCTCGTTGCCATGCACGGCCAGCAGCGCCTTGTTGGCGGTGACCACGTGCTTGCCGTTTTCGATGGCCTTCAGAACCAGCTCGCGGGCAATGCCGTAGCCGCCGATCAACTCCACCACGATGTCGATCTCGGGGCGGGTGACCACCTCATTGGCATCGCTGACGACTTCCACCTCGCCGCCGGTCAGCTCCCGGGCGCGCTCGGTATTGAGGTCGGCCACCATCGCAATCTCGATGCCGCGGCCTGCACGGCGACGAATTTCTTCCTGATTGCGCTTGAGCACGTTGAACGTGCCGCTACCAACGGTACCGATGCCGAGAAGGCCGACTTTAATGGGTTGCATGGACGTCTGACTCTGGGTTGCTTGATGCGGGATGAACGGGGGCGCCGCGGCGGCTCAGGCCGTGCCGTGACGTTTTCGATAGGTTTCGAGGAAACGGCCGACGCGGGTCACGGCCTCGCGCAGGTCTTCCTCGTGCGGCAGGAACACGATCCGGAAGTGATCCGGCGCGCCCCAGTTGAAGCCGGTGCCCTGCACCAGCAGCACCTTCGATTCCTGCAGCAGTTCGTAGATGAATTCCTGGTCGTCCTGGATCGGGTACATCGACAGGTCGAGCTTCGGGAACAGGTACAGCGCGGCCTTGGGCTTGACGCAGCTCACGCCGGGGATCTGGGTGATCAGTTCATAGGCCAGGTCGCGCTGGCGGCGCAGCCGGCCGCCCTCGGCCACCAGGTCGTTGATGCTCTGATAGCCGCCCAGCGCGGTCTGGATGGCCCACTGGCCCGGCACGTTGGCGCACAGGCGCATCGAGGACAGCATGTTCAGGCCCTCGATATAGTCCTGAGCCGGGCGCTTGTCGCCCGACACCACCATCCAGCCGGCGCGGTAGCCGCACGAGCGGTAGTTCTTCGACAGGCCGTTGAAGGTCACCGTCAGCACGTCCGTGGACAGCGCGCCGATCGAGGTATGCGAATGGCCGTCGTACAGCACCTTGTCGTAGATCTCGTCGGCAAAGATGATCAGGCCGTGCTGGCGCGCAATGGCGACGATCTCCTGCAGCAGCTCGTCCGAATACAGCGCCCCGGTGGGGTTGTTCGGGTTGATGACGACGATCGCCTTGGTGTTCGGGGTGATCTTCCTGCGGATATCGTCGAGGTCCGGCATCCAGTCGTCGGCCTCGTCGCAGATATAGTGCACCGGGGTGCCGCCGGACAGGCTCACGGCGGCGGTCCACAGCGGATAGTCCGGCGCCGGCACCAGCACCTCGTCGCCGCTGTTGAGCAGCGCGTTCATCGACATCACGATCAGCTCCGAGGCGCCGTTGCCCACGTAGATGTCGTCCAGCCCCACGCCCTGGATCTTCTTCTCCTGGGTGTAGTGCATGATGGCCTTGCGCGCCGCGAAGATGCCCTTGGAGTCCGAGTAACCCGCCGAATTGGGCAGGTTGCGCATCATGTCCTGCTGGATCTCCTCCGGGGCATCGAAACCGAACACGGCCAGGTTGCCGATGTTCAGCTTGATGATCTTGTGCCCTTCCTCCTCCATCTGCCGGGCCTTTTCCAGCACCGGGCCGCGGATGTCATAGCAAACGTTCTGGAGCTTGTTCGATTTCTGGATGGGTTTCACGGCGGTGTTGGCGATGTCAGGGCAGGCTGCCGGTCTCCGTGGCAGCGGATTTTCGGAATCTTCTGGAATGTCCTGGCAAGTCTGGGCGGACGGCGGCGCATCCGCGGTGATGTGCCCGGCGCGTGGCAGACAGGGAGGCAAAAGCTATAATTTATCGGATTATGACAGACTTCGGCATGGATTCTTGCATTGCAGCGACGCTTTCCCGCGCCGGGCGCACGATCCTGCCACCGCGAGCCCCACTTGAAACTCCACGCCGACAAACCCAACAATCTCAATACCGTGACCAGCTACGGTCCCGGGTATATCGAAATCAACCTGGTCCGCCACGACCAGTCCGTGCTGGTGATGCCGGAAGGCCCGGTCGAGCCGTGGCCGGTGGCCCGCTTCGAGGACCTGGAACCGGCCCATTTCGACGTCCTGCTCGATAAACAGGCAGAGGTGGTACTGCTGGGCACCGGCAACAAGCTGCGTTTTCCTCACCCGCGCCTGACCGCCGCGCTGGCCCGCCGCCACATCGGCGTGGACGCCATGGATCTCCAGGCCGCATGCCGCACCTACAATATCCTGATGGCCGAGGGCCGCAAGGTGGCGGCGATCCTGCTGGTGGAGCCGGTGGTCGACGAGGCCTAGAGCCGGCTCCCTGGTGCGAATATCGGCCGACAACCTGCCGAGGTTGAGCGCACGCCACGCTTGAAGTCTGGCCGACTGCCCCAAACTGCACCCGCCATGGCACAAGCCCGGGTCCACCCCCACAACAAACGGGCCGCCATCACCGATGATGCACCGCCATCCAGGAGAGCCACCAGCATGACAGTCAGTCTCAACCAGGCCGTTCCGGACTTCCGCGCCCCCGCTACCGGCGGGGAGTTCCATCTTGCCGGCCAGCGCGGCAAGACCGTGGTCCTGTACTTCTACCCGAAGGACAACACGCCGGGCTGCACCACCGAAGCGATGAACTTCCGCGACCAGTACGCCGAGGTCGAGGCGGCCGGCGCCGTGGTGTTCGGCATCTCGCGCGACAGCCTGAAGTCTCACGAGAACTTCAAGACCAAGCTCGAACTGCCCTTCGAGCTGATCTCGGACGCCGACGAGGCGCTCTGCGGCCTGTTCGACGTCATCAAGATGAAAAAGATGTATGGCAAGGAAGTGCGCGGGATCGAGCGCAGCACTTTCATCCTCGACGGCAAGGGCATCCTGCGGCACGAGATGCGCGGCATCAAGGTGCCGAACCACGTGGACGAAGTCCTCGAACTCATCCGCAAGATCTAGTCCGCCAGGCGCCACTGGCGCGGCTGCAACACCGCGCAACACTCCGTCCGCAGGGTCATTGCCAAACCGAAAACGTTCGGATACATTGGCCCGTAATGCGTTCAGATCCCAGTTGCCACGCTGTTGTACCGTTCCGGCCCAGGAGAGAAAGTCCCCGGGCTGGTAGCGGACCTGCCGTGTCCGGGGTCCGCGAAGAAGCCGCCACACCTGTTCAACAGGCATGGCGGCTTTTTTGTTTGCGGCCGTCGCGCCCCGGCATGCACCAAGGTGTGCACCCCGCCGCGCGCTTCGCGCCGCCGCCCGCCCTTTTCCGCCCCCCTGAAAGGATGTCCAAGCATGCCGCTGCCTACCATGCCCGCCAAGCCTGCCCAACTGCTGGACCCAAGCGAATTCGCACCGGTCTCACTGCCCAAGGCCAAAGCCGCGCAGGGTAAGAAACCTGTGCCGGCGCTCGAACGCGAGGCATTGCTCGAGTCAGGCCCGAACGGTGACACGGGCGACCTCCAGGCGCCCGCCACGCGCGGCCGCGCCGGCAGCACCACGCGCGCCCGCACGCCCGACACCCCGGCGCCAGCCCCGTCCGCGCCGGCCGTGAGCCTGGTCAAGCCGGCGGCCGGCCCCACGCGCCGCGCCCGCAAGACAGAGGGGCCCAGCAAGCTGTTCGTGCTGGACACCAACGTGCTGATGCACGACCCGAGCTCGCTGTTCCGCTTCGAGGAGCACGACATCTATCTGCCGATGATGACGCTCGAGGAGTTGGACAACCACAAGAAGGGCATGAGCGAAGTCGCCCGCAACGCGCGGATGGTCAGCCGCACGCTCGACTCGCTGGTCGCCGGCACCGACGGCGTGCTCGACGACGGGCTGCCGCTGTCCACGCTCGGCAACCGCGACGCGCAGGGCAAGCTGTTCTTCCAGACCCGCCTGAACGAGATCAAGCTGCCCGAGGGCCTGCCGCAGGGCAAGGCCGACAACCAGATCCTGGGCGTGGTCAGCGCGCTGCAGCAGCAGTTCCCGGAGCGCCAGGTCGTGCTGGTGTCGAAAGACATCAACATGCGCATCAAGGCGCGCGCGCTGGGGCTGCCGGCCGAGGACTACTTCAACGACCAGGTCCTGGAAGACAAGGACCTGCTCTACGCGGGCGTGATGCAGCTGCCCAACGACTTCTGGGCCAAGCACGGCAAGGGCGTGGAAAGCTGGCAGGACCCGAAGTCTGGCGCCATGTTCTACCGCCTGACCGGGCCGCTGGTGCCGTCGTTCCTGGTCAACCAGTTCGTCTACCTGGAGCCGATGGACGGCAGCCTGCCGCTGTACGCGCAGGTCAAGGAAATCAACGGCAAGACCGCCCTGCTCCAGACGCTGAAGGACTACACCCACAACAAGAACAACGTGTGGAGCGTGGTGGCCCGCAACCGCGAGCAGAACTTCGCACTGAACCTGCTGATGAGCCCGGACATCGACTTCGTCACGCTGCTGGGTCAGGCCGGTACCGGCAAGACGCTGCTGGCGCTGGCGTCTGGCCTGGAGCAGGTGCTGGACCAGAAGCTCTACAACGAGATCATCGTCACCCGCGCCACCGTGCCCGTGGGCGAGGACATTGGCTTCCTGCCGGGCACCGAGGAAGAGAAAATGCAGCCCTGGATGGGCGCGTTCGACGACAACCTCGAAGTCCTGCAGAAGAGCGATGACTCCGCCGGCGACTGGGGCCGCGCGGCCACGCAGGAGCTGATCCGCTCGCGCATCAAGGTCAAGAGCATGAATTTCATGCGCGGCCGCACGTTCGTGAACAAGTTCGTCATCATCGACGAGGCTCAGAACCTGACGCCGAAGCAGATGAAGACGCTGGTCACGCGCGCCGGCCCCGGCACCAAGATCGTCTGCCTGGGCAATATCGCGCAGATCGACACACCGTACCTGACCGAGGGCTCGTCGGGCCTGACCTACGTGGTGGACCGCTTCAAGGGCTGGAGCCACAGCGGCCATGTCACGCTGGCACGCGGCGAACGCTCGCGCCTGGCCGACCACGCGGCGGACGTTCTTTAAGTACCGCCCGCCCGGCATTGTCCGCCGGGCGGCGTTCGTCTCCTTTTTTTACCCGGCGCCGGGCGTCCATGTGGATGCCCGGCCATATCGCCATCTCGCGTCGGGCTTTGGCTGACAGCCAAAGTGCGGCGGCAGCGCTATGATCGTCCGGTGTTCATGTCGATACGGAGGCGTCGATGGACAAGCCACAATCGTTCAATCCCTACCTGTCCGGCAATCCGCGGACCCTGTTTTCCCGCCAATCGCGCGCCACGCGGCGACGCCGCATCCTGGCGGCAACGCTGATCGGCACCTCGCTGGTCATCGCCGCCACCTGGCGTCCGGCCCAGGCAGCCGAGGAAATGGTCATCCGCACCATGGGCCCCGTCAGCTACGTCTGCGGCGGCGTGGCCGAGGACGAGCGCGCCAAACTGACCGAGCAGGAAAAGAACTTCAACATGGGCATCCTGTTCACGCAGGGCCCGAATGGCGAATATCTGTCGGAAGTTGACGTCAAGCTGACACGTGACGGCCAGCCGGTGGCCAATTTCAAGGCTGGCGGCCCCCGCTGCCTGATACGTGCGCCCGAAGGCAGCTACAATATCGAAGCGACCTACAAGGGTCAGCCGAAGTCCATGAAGATCAGCACCGGCACGCGCAACGCCCAGCTTCGCTGGTAATGCTTTAACGATGCGCTAGCCGCGCTATACCGCGGGCGGACGCGTGACCCGGCAACCAAACAAAAAGAAGGATGCCGCAGCGCCCGCTTCGCCTTTTCTCTCTCGATGCCTCCCGCACCGCGGCCCTCGCAGTGAGCGCCGCCGCGCTGCTGCTGGCAGCCTGCGCTGGCGGACCGCCGGCCCGGCAAGGCGCATCCGTGCCCCGGGCGCCCGGCAAGCCAATGATCGACCCGAGCGCCGGACTTGAGGAAATCTCGATCCAGGCGATGTCGCTGGTCGGCACACCCTACCGCTACGGTGGCAACACCCCCGATTCCGGTTTCGACTGCAGCGGTCTGGTCCGCTATGTGGTGCAGCGCGCCGCCAACGTAAGCTTGCCGCGTACGACCGAGCAGATGGGCCAGCGCGGCTCGTCGCTGGACCGCAGCCAGGTGGCCTCCGGCGACCTCGTGTTTTTCAACACCACGGGACGCGCCAATTCCCACGTGGGCATCTATGTCGGCCAGAACCGCTTCGTCCACGCGCCCGCCACCGGTGGCACGGTGCGGCTCGAGGACATGGGCAAGTCTTACTGGGCCTCCCGTTACAACGGCGCCCGCCGGGTGGTGGCAGCTAGTAATTTGCCGATGATGCCGGCGCCCGCGCGGGAGGCCCCCTCGCCCGCCCCTGCGCCCGCGCAGGAAGACGACGACCCCATCGCCGCCTTCGCGCGGCAATAGTCGCCTAGTAAAAGGCGCAAAAAAGCCAGGCGAGATGCCCGGCTTTCTTGTTTCCGCGAGATCCGGTCAGAGGATCTGTCGCCCGATCCACCATGCGATGGCGGCCATGAACGCCGATGCCGGAATGGTCAGCACCCACGCCCAGACGATGTTACCCGCCACACCCCAGCGAACGGCCGACATCTTCTGCGCCGAACCCACGCCAACGATGGCGCCGGTAATCGTGTGCGTGGTCGACACCGGCACGCCAAGCGCCGAGGCGATGAACAGCGTAATCGCCCCGCCAGTCTCCGCGCAGAAGCCGCCAACCGGCTTCAGCTTGGTGATCTTCTGACCCATGGTCCGGACGATGCGCCAGCCACCGAACAGCGTGCCCATACCGATGGCCACGTAGCAGCTCACGATCACCCAGGTCGGCGGACCCGAGGCCCCCGTGGCGATATGGCCGCTCGCGATCAGCAGCATCCAGATGATACCGATGGTCTTCTGCGCGTCATTGCCGCCGTGGCCGAGGCTATAGAGCGACGCCGACACCAGCTGCAGACGGCGGAACCAGCGGTCCACGCGGGACGGCGGCGTGCGGAAGAACGTCCAGCCCACCACCACCATCATCAGCGAGCCCAGCAAGAAGCCGAGCAGCGGCGAAATCAGGATGAAGGCCACGGTCTTGATCAGGCCGTTGCCCACCAGAGCGCCGGTACCCGCCTTGGCCACCGCAGCCCCGACCAGGCCACCGATCAGCGCGTGCGACGACGACGACGGAATGCCGTAGAACCACGTGATGACGTTCCACGCGATGGCGCCGACCAGCGCGCCGAAGATGACGTAGTGATCGACGATGTTGACGTCAATCGTGCCCGTGCCCACGGTGGCTGCCACCTTCAGGTGGAACACGAAGATCGCGACCACATTGCACATGGCGGCCATCGCCACTGCATGGTGCGGCTTCAGCACGCCCGTGGACACTACCGTGGCGATCGAGTTGGCCGCGTCGTGGAAGCCGTTCATGAAGTCGAACAGCAATGCGAGCACGACCAGCAGGCCGATCACCCACAAGCTCATTTGAATGGTTTGCATGCGAGTGCGCGCCTCAGGCGTTTTCCAGGACGATGCCTTCGATGATGTTGGCCACGTCCTCGCACTTGTCGGTAATGGTTTCCAACTGCTCGTAAATCGCCTTCAACTTGATCAGGCGCTTCACGTCGGTCTCTTCCCGGAACAGCTTCGACATGGCCGAGCGCATCACGCGGTCTGCCTCGGACTCGAGCTGGTCTATCTGCTGCGCGGTCTTCAGGATCGTGCTGGCATTGCCCATATCCTCGAGCAGCCCCACAGCGATTTTCACCTGGTCGCAGCACTGCACGCAGATCGTGGCCAGGCGGCGCGCCTCGTCGGTCAGGCTGGTCACGTCGTAGAGCGAGATCGTCTCGGCCACGTCTTCCATCAGGTCCAGGATGTCATCCATGGTCGTGATGAGTTTGTGGATCTCGTCGCGGTCCAGCGGCGTGATGAAGGTCTTGTGCAGCAGATCGATCGTGTCGTGCGTGATGCGGTCTGCCTTCTTCTCGGTGGCCTGCACGCGCCGGGCATGGGCTTCGGCGTTGGGCAGGTCGTTGACGAGGGCTTCCAGCTCGTGGGCGGCGGTCACCGCGCAATCGGCGTGCTGGTTGAAGTATTCGAAGAACTTGCCCTCGGTGGGCATGAATCGGCCGAACATGAAATGTCCTTGTGGCGCGCTCGCTGGCGCGTCAGGTTGTGTTGCAAAGGAGAGCCCGGCACACGCCGGCGCAGATTGCACGACAGCCGCGCTGGGCGGCTGTCATCAAAGCGCAATATTTTACAGGGTTACGGCCCGGTCAGGGGTCGCCTTATGGGATCAGGTGTCGTTGTCAAAGAACGCCGGGCCACCGCTGAAGTTGTCGAACTTCGTGAATTGACCCAGGAACGTGAGCCGAACGGTGCCGATCGGGCCGTTACGCTGCTTGCCGATGATGATTTCCGACGTGCCCTTGTCCTGCGAATCGGGGTTGTAGACTTCGTCTCGATAAATGAACAGGATCACATCGGCATCCTGCTCGATAGCACCGGATTCACGCAGGTCGGACATCACCGGACGCTTGTTCGGACGCTGTTCCAGGCTTCGGTTCAACTGCGACAGCGCGATCACTGGGCAGTTGAGTTCCTTGGCGAGGCCCTTCAGCGACCGGGAAATCTCCGAAATTTCGGTTGCGCGGTTCTCGCCGCCGCCGGAGCCGGACATCAGCTGAAGGTAATCGATGATGATCAGGCCGAGCTGCCCGCACTGGCGCGCCAGGCGGCGCGAACGCGCCCGCAATTCCATCGGGTTCAGTGCCGGCGTTTCGTCGATAAACAGCTGCGCGTCATTCATGCGCTGGATGGCATGGGTCAGGCGCGGCCAGTCCTCGTCCAGCAGGCGGCCGGTACGCAGCCGGTGCTGGTCCAGCCGGCCTACCGAGCCCAGCATACGCATGGCCAGCTGCACGCCAGCCATTTCCATCGAGAACACGGCCACGGGCAGACCCTGCTCCACGGCCACATGTTCGCCGATGTTCAGCGAAAATGCCGTCTTACCCATCGACGGACGGCCCGCCACGATGATCAGGTCACCGGCCTGCATGCCGCTGGTCATTTTGTCCAGGTCGATGAAGCCTGTGGGCACGCCGGTCACGTCAGTGGCGGTATCGCGGTGGTACAACTCATCGATCCGCTCCACCACCTGCGTCAGCAGCGGTTGGATTTCCTGGAAGCCTTTCTGGCCCCGCGAGCCCTCTTCGGCAATCGCAAAAACCTTGGATTCTGCCTCATCAAGCAGTTCGCGCACCTCGCGGCCCTTCGGCGCGAAAGCGGCCGAGGCAATGTCGTCCGCCACGGTGACCAGCTTGCGCAGCACCGAGCGCTCGCGCACGATTTCCGCGTAGCGGCGGATATTGGCCGCGCTCGGCGTGTTCTGCGCCAGGGAGTTCAGGTAGGCCAGCCCACCCACCTCCTCGGCCTTGCCGGCAACCTGGAGCATTTCATACACGGTGATCACGTCCGCCGGCTTGGTGGCGGAGATCAGGCGCGCAATGCCCTGGAAGATGAGGCGGTGATCGAAGCGGTAGAAGTCCGATTCGGAGAGGAAGTCGGCAATACGGTCCCAGGCGGCATTATCCAGCAGCAGACCGCCGAGTACCGATTGCTCGGCCTCGATGGAGTGCGGGGGAACCTTGAGACTGTCTAGTTGGGGATCGGCGGCGGGCGCATTCATGGGGTGGGATTATAGCGGCGCCGGACCCGACCCAAGGGCGCGGCGGCAATAAAAAAGGCAGGAGCGCGGCTCCTGCCTTCTTGTGCATCGGACACACCGGCCGGGGCCGGCGCATCGATACGGTGCTGCTTAGACGTGCTCGCCCAGGACGGACACGGTCACGTCCACCACCACGTCGGTGTGCAGCGCAACGCTGACCGGGTGGTCGCCAACGATCTTCAGCGGGCCGTTCGGCAGACGCACTTGGGCCTTCTCGACCTTGAAGCCTTGGGTTTCCAGGGCTTCGGCGATGTCGGCGTTGGTCACCGAACCAAACAGGCGGCCGTCCACACCCGACTTCTGGGTGATCTGGAGGGTCAGACCGTTCAGCTTCTCGCCTTCGCCTTGGGCGGCGGCCAGCTTCTCGGCGGCGGCCTTCTCCAGCTCGGCGCGCTTCACTTCGAACTCGGCGATCGCGGTTTGCGTGGCGCGACGTGCCTTCTTCGAAGGGATCAGGAAGTTACGAGCGTAACCGTCCTTCACGCGAACGATGTCGCCCAGGTTGCCCAGGTTGATGACTTTTTCCAGCAGAATGACTTGCATCGTGTATTTCTCCTTGCGGTCCTGGGACTATCAGTTCTTGTGCAGGTCGGTGTACGGCATCAGCGCCAGGAAGCGGGCGCGCTTGATGGCCGTATCCAGCTGACGCTGATAGTGAGCCTTGGTACCGGTCAGACGAGCCGGCGTGATCTTGCCGTTATCGCCGATGAAGTCCTTCAGGGTGTCCAGATCCTTGTAATCGATCTGTTCCACGCCAGCCACGGTGAAGCGGCAGAAGCGCTTGCGCTTGAA